>Ga0233380_1000904_pt1 | contig 14187 bp, 17 predicted proteins | sample ElkDunMinimDraft_9_FD_191541 | JGI IMG/M metagenome (GOLD analysis project Ga0233380, IMG submission 191541) | Fecal eukaryotic communites from dung pellets of Tule Elk in California, USA - Elk Dung F36 | ecosystem: Host-associated > Mammals > Digestive system > Large intestine > Fecal | place... | reverse complement strand
TAGCAGCTCCGGCCGTGTACGGGTTTCAACGTTCAGACCCCCACCCTTTTCAGCCTGCCCGGCCGCGCCCTGGAGGTGCGCCTGACCCTGGAGGTCGCCACCATGGGCACCCGAGGACCCGTCCCCAAGCACTCAGCCGAACGCCGGCGCCGCAACAAGCCCGCCGACGCCGACGCCACGGTCGCGAGGATCCCCGCGAAGCGGAAGGTCACTGTCCCGGCCGCGGACAAGGACTGGCACCCGATCGCGAAGCGGTGGTACACCTCTCTGCGCCAGTCCGGCCAGTCGGAGTTCTACGAGCCGTCCGACTGGGCGACCGCGGTCCTGATCGCGGAGTCGATGTCGCGTGACCTATCCGACCAGGTGGTCGGCATCACCGACGACGGCAAGGTCGTCAAGGACACGATCCCGCTCAAGGGCGCGAGCTTGGCCGCCTACCTGAAGGCCATGTCGGTGCTGCTGGTCACCGAGGGGGACCGGCGCCGGATGCGTCTGGAGATCCAGGCCGCCGAGGAACAGGGGCCGTCGGCGGCGGTGACGGCACTCGATGACTACCGTGACGCCCTCGACCGTTGAGGACGCCCCGCGGGTTGAACCGGTCCGCATCGGGCCCAGCTGGCAGCGTGACGGGGCCGGCAGGTGGCTGCTTCCTGAGCGCACCCTGGGCTGGCACGCTGTGGCGTGGACGGCGGAGAACCTTCAGCAAGCCAGCGGGCTGCCGTGGCGGTACACCCCGGAGCAGCTGAGGCTGACCTTGTGGTGGTACGCCGTGGACGAGTACGGCCGGTTCATCTACCGCGACGGCGTCATTCAAAGGCTCAAGGGATGGGGCAAGGACCCGTTGGCCGCGACCTGGGCCGCGATCGAGTTCGTGGGCCCGTGCCGCCCGGACCCGTCGGGGCGCATGGTCGCGGACCCGTGGGGCAACCCCCACCCAGCAGGGGTCCCGCACCCGGAGGCGTGGATCCAGATCGCCGCGGTATCCAAAGACCAGACCCGCAACACCATGACCCTGTTCCCGGGCCTGTTCACGAAGGCGACGATCGCCAAGTACGGGATCGACCTGGGCAAGGAGATCATCTACGCCCACCGGGGCCGGTGCCGCATCGAGGCCGTCACCTCCAGCCCCAGGGCTTTGGAGGGTGGCCGTGCCACGTTCGTGGTCCGCAACGAGACTCACCACTGGCTGCGCTCCAATGAGGGCCACGAGATGGACGCGGTCATCGACCGCAACGCCACCAAGAGCGCGGACGGTTCAGCTCGCGCCCTGTCCATCACGAACGCCTACGAGCCCAGCGAGGACAGCGTCGCCCAGCGAGCGCGGGAGGCGTGGGAGGCCGGGGAGGCCGGCACTTCGCTGGTGTCCGGGATCATGTACGACTCCCTGGAAGCCCCACCGGAGGCGCTGCTGGCGCCGGAGTTCGCTCGTGCGGTCATCGAGGCCGTGCGCGGGGACGCCACCTGGCTGAACGTCGACCGCATCGTCGCGGCGATCCTCGACCCCCGCAACCCTCCGAGCCGCTCCAGACGGTTCTGGTACAACCAGATCGTCGCTGCCGAGGATGCATGGATCGTCCCGCAGGACTTCGAGTCCGAGGAGATGTCCCGACCCGACATCAAGGTGGGCCCCAAGGACGAGATCGCCCTGTTCTTCGACGGCTCCAAGTCCGACGACGCAACCGCCTTGGTCGGCTGCCGCATCTCGGACGGACACATCCTGACCCTGGGCATGTGGCAGAAGCCGCCCGGCGACCGCGGCAAGGACTGGCTGGCCCCGCGCGGGGAGGTCGACTCCCGCGTCGACCAGGTCTTCGAGACGTACCGCGTGGTCGCGTTCTGGGGGGACCCGTCGCACACCCGCGACGACGAGACCCAGGACCGGTACTGGGACGCCCTGTTCGACGACTGGCACCGCCGCTACGGCCACCAGCTCGAACTCTGGGCGGTTCCCGGCCGGGCCGAGGGCCACTCGGTCATGTGGGACATGACCAGCCACAAACGCGCCGCCCAGTTCACCGCAGCGGCCGAGCGCACCGCCCTGGAGATCGAAGACCGCAGCTTCACGCACGACGGCGACAAGCGGCTGATCATCCACACCCGCAACGCCCGCCGCTACCCGTGGCGGTGGGGGGTGTCGCTGTGGAAGGGGCACCGCGAGTCCGCCCGCAAGATCGACCTGGCCGTGTGCATGGTCGGCGCCCGCATGTTGCGCCGCCTGGTCCTGAACAACCCCGCGCGCAAGCGCCGACGTACCGGAAAGGTCTGGTGACGACATGGCACTGAGCCAGGCCGACGTGGTGGAGCTGGTCACCGATCAGCTCCTCCCCGAATTCCTCGCCGAACGCAAGCGGCTGGACCGGATCGACCGCTGGTACCGGTGGAAGCACGAGGACATCGACCTGCCGCGCAAGAGCGGCGACGAAATCAAGCGCCTGGTGGAGCTGGCCAAAACCCCGTGGCTCGGCCTGGTCGTCACGAGCGTGGCCCAGTCCATGTACGTGGACGGCTACCGGTCCCCGACCGGCTCCGCGGTGGGCTCGGTGTGGGACATCTGGCAGCGCAACGCCATGCCCGCCCGCCAGATCGCCGTACACCGGGCCGGGCTCGCCTACGGCCAGTCCTACGTCACCGTCCTACCCGGAGGCCCCCGGGGCGGCCCCACCCAGGCGGTCATGCGCGGGGTCTCGCCCCGCAAGATGCTCGCCTGGTACGCCGACGACGTCGAGGACGAGTGGCCCATGTACGCCCTGCGGTGCGAGCCGTCGGGCAAGGACTGGGCGATGCGCCTCTACGACGAGGACCGCGTCTGGTACCTGTCGGCGAACGACGAGGGCGACAAAGTCGAGTACATCGAATACCGCGAGCACCGCGTGGGGGTGTGCCCCGTGGTGCGCCACGCACCCATGCTCGACCTGGACGGCCGCTCCGACGGCGAGGTCGAGCCGTTCATCACCACGGCCATGCGCATCAACAAGACCGTGTTCGACCGGCTGATGACGCAGCACTTCAACTCGTGGAAGGTCCGCACGGTCGCGGGCATGGCCGAACCGGAGACCGAGGAGGAGGCTCGCGCCGCGAAGCTTCGGCTGCGCCAGGACGACCTCCTCGTCGCCGAGGACCACGAAGCGAAGTTCGGGACCCTGGACGAGACGCCGCTGGACGGGTTCATCGGTGCCAGCCGCTCGGACGTGGAGACGCTGGCCGCGGTCTCCCAGACCCCTAGTCACCAGCTCACCGGGCAGATGGTGAACCTGTCCGCGGAGGCGCTGGCCGCCGCTGAGTCCGGCCTGGACCGCAAGGTGACCGAGCGCAAGTACGCCGAGGGGCAGGCGCACGACCAAGGACTGCGTCTGGCCGCCGCGATCGAGGGTCTGTCGGAGGAGGCTGCCGACACGTCCGCACACGTCACGTGGGCCGACATGGGTTCCCGCTCCCTCGCCCAGGCGGTGGACGCGCTCGGAAAGGCGGCCACCATGCTGAACATCCCCTCCCGCGCTCTGTGGGGGCGCATCCCGGGCGTGACCCAGGACGACGTCACCGAGTGGGCACGCATGGCGGAAGAGGGCGACCCGATGGCCTTGCTGGCCGCGCGCATCGACTCCCAGATGGCCGACATCGGCGGTGGTGAGGGGTGAGCACCGCGCTCGCCCGCCGCCACCGCACCACCCAGACCGCGCTCACGTCCTTGATGACGTTGGGCATGGCGGACCTGTGGCGGTCCCTGGTGGACGAGCGCGGTCCGCGCCCGGTATGGCCGGTCCTGTACCCACAGATGGCCGCCATGGTCCAAGACCAGCGGGCCCGCAGCGCGGACATCGGCCGGCAGTTCTACGCCCAGGCCCGCCTGGAAGCAGGGGCCCCCGGACGTCCGCCCGTGATCGAGGTTCCCCGCGCCCCGGCCGCCCAGGTGGAGACATCGCTGGCCGTCACCGGGCTGACCTCCTACGAGCGCGGTCGCCGGTCCGGCCGGGACCCAGGCGAGGCCCTCGACGTCGCCATCGTCACCGTCACGGGGGCCGCTGAGCGCCTGGTCGCCGAGGGCGGGCGAAAGGCCATCACCGAGTCGGCCAAGTCCGACTCCGAAGCTGTGGGCTGGTTCCGTCTGCCCGGCCCGTCGCCGTGCTGGTGGTGCGCGATGCTCGCCAGCCGCGGCGCCGCCTACGGGTCCCGCGAGTCCGCGTCGACCACCGAGGACGGCGACAGCTACCACGACCACTGCGCGTGCGAGCCCTGGCCGGTGTTCTCCCGCACGGAGGAGCTACCCCCAGAGGTGCAGACGTGGGTGGACGCCTGGTCCGCCTCCGCGACCACCAGTGACCCGATGGCGGACTTCCGGCAGCGCGTCGCTGAGGCGACCGCCCCCACAGATTCCGAGCCCGCCCCGGCGGCCTCGTCCTGATCGTGGCGCCCCTGGAGGGCGTCCTCACCCCGACCCTGGAGGTCACCCATGCCTGAGCCGATCGACCCCGCCGACCCGAACACCGACCCGGCCGCGCCCCCGGAGGGCGGGACCGACCCGGAGCCGTTCGACGAGACGCGGGCCCTGGCCAAGATCCACAAGGCCAACCAGGAGGCCGCTGGCCTCCGTGACCGGCTCAAGACCGCCGAGGAGAAGGCGGCCCGGCTGGACGAGCTGGAGAACGCGAACAAGTCCGAGCAGCAGCGCGCCCAGGAGGCCGCCGCCGCTCTGGAGCAGCGGGCCACGGCCGCCGAGCAGCGCGCCCTGCGCCTGGAGGTGGCCGCCGACAAGGGCCTCACCCCTGGCCAGGCCAAGCGTCTGGTCGGCTCCACCCTGGAGGAGCTGGAGGCCGACGCCGACGAGCTCCTGGAGACCTTCGGTGGTACCGCCCCGGTGGCGCCCGCCGACTCCATCCCCCGGCGACCCACCGAGCGGCTGCGCCCCGGAGGCAGCGGCACGCCCGCCCCGCCCGAGGAGACCGACCCGCGCAAGCTCGCCGCCCGCGTCCCCCGCCGATAGATCCCCGCCCCCGCGCCCTCGCCATGACGGCCGGTGTGGCTCACAGAAAGGTACGTCATGTCCGAATTCATCAAGGCTGAGCGCGTCGTCTCGACGGCGCTCGGACTCCTGGAGCGCGAGGTCGTGCTCCCCAACCTGGTGTGGCGTTGGGGCAACACCAACGACTTCCGGGGGGCGAAGGGCGACACCGTCACCGTGCGCCTGCCCGCCTACTTCAACGCCCAGAAGCGCGCCCTGCGCTCCGGTGCGACCCGCGTCAAGGGCGAGCTGAACGAACGCAGCATCGACGTCAAGCTCGACGTGGACGTGTACGGGGACATCCCCATCACCGACGAGGAGCTGACCCTCGACATCGTCGACTTCGGTGCCCAGGTGCTCAACCCCACCCTGTCCGGGATCGGGCGGGGCCTGGAGGACGAGCTGATCGAGACGATCACCGGGGCGACCTACGCCCACACCCTGACCCTGGACACGGCGGACCCCTACGGCACGTTCGTGGACGCCCGCAAGCGCCTCAACGACGCTCGGGTGCCGTTCGCAAACCGGGCCGTGGCCGTCGGGTCCACTGTCGAAGCGGCGATCCTCAAGAGCGACCACTTCAACCGGGTCGACCAGTCCGGCAGCGACAACGCCCTGCGTGAGGCGGTCATCGGTCGCATCGCCGGGTTCGACGTCGTGTCCGTGCCCGGCCTGGACCCCGACGACGCTTTCGCGTTCCACCAGACCGCCTACGTCCAGGCGGCCCTGGCTCCGATCGTCCCCGCCGGCGCCCCGTGGGGTGCCACCCAGTCCTTCAACGGATACGCCGTCCGGACGGTCAGGGTCTTCGACCCTGACGAGGTCGAGGACCGCTTCATCCTGGATGCCTGGACCGGCACCAACGTCGTCACCGACATCGGCCACCTGGACGAGGAGAGCGGCGTGTTCACCCCGGCGGAGGACCCGGACGAGTCTGGTGCCGAGGAGCTGCTGGTGCGCGCGGTCAAGATCGAGATGGGCTCCTGACCCATGGACGTCGTGTACGTGGTGGGTCCGCAGAAGCGCAGCGACGAGCTCCGTTTCTCGCTCCGTGCGCTGGCCGCCCATGTGCCCCACGACCGTGTGTGGATCGTGGGGCACATGCCCCGGTGGGCGCGCGGGGTCGAGCACATCCCGCGCGCCCAGTTCTCCACGAAGTACCAGAACTCGACGGCGAACCTGCGGGCCGCGTGCGAGCACTCGAAGGTGTCGGACGAGTTCGTCTACATGAACGACGACTTCTTCACCATGCGGCCCGTCGACCAGATCCCGGTCCTGCACCGGGGGCCGGTGGCCGAGGTGGCTGCCCGCACCCCGGACGGGAAGTACAAGCGGGGTGCCCTGGCGACCGCTCGTGCCCTGCGAGCCCTGGGGGTGGCCGAGCCGCTCTCCTATGAGCTGCACATCCCGATGGTGATCGACAAGGCGAAGATGCTCGACGCCCTCGGTCGGCCTCAGGTACGCGGGATTCCGGTGGTCCACAAGCGCACCCTGTACGGCAACCTCGCGGGCATCGACGGCGAGCAGGCGGCCGACGTCAAGGTGCACTCAGCGAGTCAGACGGCACCCGGCGACGACCCGCTGTTCATCTCCACCAACTCGGGTGCGTTCACCGACGGGCCGGTCGGACGCCTCATCCGCGAGGCGTTCCCCGACCCGTGCCGGTACGAGGACGGCTACACGCCGCCCTCCGATCCGGAGCCCGAGGACGACCAGGAGGAGACCGCCCCTGGGCCGCCCCCGGAGGCAGCCCCTCCGAGCCGCCCCATGGTCCGCGCGTCCAGAGCCGCGTGGGTGGACTACGCCGTCGACCAGGGCCTGGACCGTGAGGCCGCCGAGGCACTGACCAAGGCGGAACTCCAGCAGATCGGAGGCTGACCCATGGCGACCCTGCCACCCCTGGTGACGCTGGAAGAACTCGGTACGTGGGTCGGTGAGGACCTGGCCGACAACGAACAGGCCGCGATGGTGCTGGCCGCCGCGTCCGCGCTCGTGCGCGCCGAGGCCCGCCGCACCTGGGTGGACGACGGCGGCGCCCTGGCCGAGGTACCCGAGCAGGTCCGCACCATCACGCTGGAGTCCGCGGGTCGCCGCTGGCGCAACCCCGAGGGGTACACCGGCGAGACCGACGGCGATTACAACTACCGCCAAGAGGCTGAGAACGCGAGCGTCTACCTACTGGAGGCTGAACAGGACATCCTCGCCCGCCTGCGCCGCCCCCGGTCGGGCCTGTGGACGCTGCCGACCACTCGCGGGGAGATCCCGTGGCGGTCCGGCTACCACCACGTCCTGGACTGAGAGGAGGCCGCTGTGAGCCTGCTCGACACCGGCAACGAAACCGTCCAGGTGTGGCCTGAGGTCTCCTCCACCGACTCCGACGGCAACCCGATCAAGGGTCCGGCCGCCGACCCGGTGGAGATCCAGGCCCGGGTGCAGCCGGTGTCGTCCACGGACGTCATCGCGGCCGGGCAGCAGACCGTGGCCCGGTACCGGCTCATCACCCGCGACGCGCCGCTGGGGCCGTGGGTGCGTGTGCGCTGGCGGGGCCGGGACTGGGACATCGACGGCGAACCGCTCTGGTCGAACGGCAGTCCGCGGACCCGCCACGTCCAGGCGATCCTCCAAGCGCGCGGCGCTGGACAGGAAGGGGGGTCATGAGACTCGCCCTCAGCTTGCTGGGCACCGAGGTCTTCGCGATCGACTTCACCCCAGCGACCGGCCCAGGAGAACCCGGCGAACACCCCGAACCTGAGCTGGGCCCGCCCTTCGGGTTCTCCGGAGGATCCGGCGGCTACTTCGAGCAGGCATACCCCGACCCCGAAGACGCACTGCCCACGCCACGCCGCGTGGAATGAGAGGGGGTCTCCCATGGCCACCGTGAACAAGTCCTGCAACCGGGTGGTCGCGAGGCTGCCCGGGGTCAAGGGCGCGGTGAAGAGTCGGGCTGAGATCCTCGGCGCGCGGGCCCGGGGCATCCTCGGCGCGCACCGGGAGACCGGCCGCGCCCGCATCATCGTCACCCAGGGCAGACTCGACAGCTTCGTGTCCCTGGAGGACCCGGCTGCCGCGGCCCTGGAGTACGGGCGTGAGGCCGGCGTCTCCGCGTCCGGCCGCGCCTACCCGGCACAGGCCGGGCTGTACATCCTGCACCGCACGATCGGGGCCCGCTGATGGCCGCCGATCACGGGGAGGACTGCTATCTGGACCCGGCTCATCACGTGTGCGCGGTCGCCCGCCTGGGCCGCGCGGAGGGGGCGCTGGGTGAGGCCCGCGCGGTCGCCTCCGACGCCCTGTCCGCACTACGCGACGCTGGCGTGGACGAGGCAGCACTCGCCCGGGTGCGGGCGCTGGTGGTCGAGTTCGAGCGGGATCTGGAGACCGTCGGCGAGGACTGGCACCCGCGCGCCAGGTCGATGGTCGCTCAGGTCGTGTCCCAGCTCCGGGCCGCACTCGGCGACGGGGGTGGCTGATGCCCAGGATGTTCGCCCCCGCCACCTCGCTGGTCCTCGCGATCCTGCGCCCGGCCGTCGCACCCGTCATCGTCGGCGGGCTCATGCCCGACCTGACCCTGAACCCGCCGCCGGTGGCCATGGCCCGCCGAGTACCGGGCGGTGGCGCCTACGACCCGCGCGGCTACGACCGGGCCGTCATCGACGTCCAGTCCTGGCACACCGACGACCGGGCCGCCGACGACCTCGCGGACGCCCTGAGGGCCGCGCTGATCACCGCGTGGCGCACCCAGCTCGTCATCCCCGGCATGGGCCACATCGCCCGCTACGAGGAGACGGCCGCCCCCGCGCTTCTGGGCGACTCCGCTCGCGGGTCCGGGGCCACCACCCCGAAGGGGATCTACCGGTACCAGGCCACGTACACGCTCGGCCTGCGTGTCGACCGGTCCGCCTAACCGCGCCCCACGCAGCGGATCCGCACCACCACCTGTCACACACTTCTGCCCGTAGGAGGCACATCATGGCGCTCGTCGATGACGCCGATCTCGTCCCAGCCGTAGGCGAGTACCACTTCCACCCGGCCGTGAACACGCCGCCGCCCGCCGACGAGGACGACCCGACTGCGGACGGCTACCAGGATCTCGGCCACACCGCGCTGGAGGATCCCTTCGCGATCAACAGCGAGGGCGGGGAGCAGACGGTCCTGGGCACGTGGCGCAACAAGTCCAAGCGCACGGTGAACAGTCCACGAGTGGAGTCCGTGGCGTTCGTGCTCCAGCAGTGGACCGAGGACAACTACAAGCTCTACTACGGCAGCAACGCCGAGGCGGACACGAACGGGTACGTGATGGTGCCCGAGAACGCGGTGCCCGTCACCGGCACTCTGTGGGTCCTCATCCGCGACGGCGACGAGACGCTCCCGCTGTGGTACCCGAACGTGTCGATCTACCGGGCCGACGACATCACTGCCGATCCCGAGGCTTTCATGGGCCTGCCCGTGCGCGCGACCATCCTGGGCCGCTCCGGTGAGACCGGCCTCTACGGCATCAAGCCCAAGTCTCTGCCCGCCTCCAGCTCCTGAGCAGGGGCTCCTTTGACCGGGTGGCGTGCGGAGCGGATCCCGTGCGCCACCCGACCCACCCCTGATCCGCGCCCGTGAGGAGATCCGCATCATGGCTTACGACCTGTCCCACCTGACCGAGCCGAGCGCCGCCGCCCCCTTCGTCGTGACCCTGCCCGACGGCGAGCTGATGCTCCGCCCGATCGTGGCCCTGCCCACCGATGGCCAGGCCGCGATGCTGCGCCTGTCCGGGCGCCTGGCCGACGTGGTCGGTGACCAGGACGACGCCCCCCTCGGTGTGGTCGCCGAAGCGCTCGCCGATGTCCTTCCCGACGTCGACACCCTCATCCGGGCCGCGTGCCCGTCCAAGACGGCCGCGAGCAAGCTGATGAAGCTGCTCGGCGGCAGCCTCATGGACAAGGTCGGCTTGGTCGTCTCCTACATCTCCCAGGAGCAGGCGGGGGAAGCGCCGGCCTCCGCGAGCTCCTAGGCGACTATGGCGCGGAGATGTACGCGGACCTGCTCCGCTACTACCAGGTGGATCTCACCGAGGTGGTGGCTGGGCGGGGGCCGCGTCCCGCGCTCGTGCTCGCTCTCGTAGAGGCCCTCCCCGACGACTCCGCCACGATGGCCGCCATGAGGGGCGGCCGCGAGTGGCGAGGCTGGACCAAGCAGACCAGCGTGCTGTCCGACGTGTTCGACGCGATCAACGCCAACACCAGGGCGACAGGCCGGTGGAAACGACGGCCGCCGACCATCCCGCCGTACCCGCGCCCTGAGCCCTCCGGTAAGGCCGCGAAGAAGACGGGCAAGCGGCGTGGGCAGTCCATCGCGGACGTGCGCCGCGCCGTGGGCATGCCCCAACTCCCACCGCAGATCCCACAACCGAAGACGAAGTAGCGGCAGGCCGCCGCGCAACCACGAAGGGGGTGCGCGGTGGCCACCACACGCATGGTCGGACGCGTCTCGGTGCGGGTGATGCCCGACAGCAGGCGCTTCCGCCCGGACCTGCTCAAGGACCTGGAGAAGCTGGAGCGCAGCCTCTCCGTCTCCATCCCGACCAGGATCGACACGAAGAAGGTCGCCGCCGACGCCGCCCGCGTCAAAGCCGACGTCGAACGCCAGCTCGGGTCCGTGCGGGTCGGTGTGAACGTCGACTCCGGGAAGGCCGCCGCACAGCTGGCCGCGGCCACCCGCGACCGCGACGTCGACATCGAGCCGCGCATCGACCGGGCCGCCCTGGCTCGGGTGCGCACCGCCCTGGCCGGGATCGCCGGGGCGGGGGCACGCCTCACTGGCGGAGCCGCTGGGATCGGTGCCCTCGCGGGCGCTTTCTCCACCCTGGCCGCTGGTGCCGCCGCCGCGGTGGTGCCGGTGCTCCAGCTCGGTACCGCACTGGCTCCGGCCGTGGGGATCCTGGCCACCCTGCCCGCCGCCGCCGGTACGGCCGCAGCGGCGGTCGCACCCTTGGTCATCGCGTTCCAGGGGATGGGTGAGGCCCTGGGTGCTGCCCTGACCGGCGACACCGAAGCGCTCGCCGCGGCGATGGAGGACCTGACCCCCGCCGCCCAGGGCGTGGTGCGCGCGGTCTCCGATCTCGCCCCCGGACTCTCCCGAGTGAGGGACATGGTCCAGGAAGGGTTCTTCCGGCCCCTCGTGGAGCCGGTGGAGCGCCTCGGTGAGACCCTGCTGCCCGTCCTCGGGCGCGGCCTGACCCGCGTATCCATGGCCCTGGGCGAGTCCACGGCCGGGCTGGTCGACTTCATCGGCGAGGCCCGCAACATGCGCGGCCTTGACCTGCTCTTCGCGTCCACCGCGCGCTCCGTCGAGAACGCTTCTGGTGTGCTCCCCGGTCTGCTCACCGGGCTGCGCGAACTCGGAATCGTCGGGCTGCCCTTCATCGAGCAGGCCGCTCAGGCCGCCACCGACGCTTCCGAGGGGTTCGCCCAGTGGGCCACCCACGCCGCGGAGAGTGGCCGGGCCACGGAGTGGATCGAAGACGCGATCGACACCTTCCGGCAGCTCGGCACCATCGCTGAGAACGTCGGCGGCATCATCGGGTCGGTCTTCTCCGCGGCCGGTGACGGCGGAATCCTCGGCACCATCGAGGAGCTGACCGGCGCACTCGACGACTTCTTCGCCTCGGCGGAGGGCGGAGCAGCCCTCCAGGGGGTCTTCGAGGGCCTGGCCGACGTCGGCGGTGCCCTCGCCCCGGTCCTGACATCCCTGGCTGGGGGGATCGGGTCCCTGTCGCCCATGATCGGGCGCCTGGCCACCGCCTTCGGGCCGATCCTGACGACCGCGATCGACGGCCTGGTGCCCGCTCTGCTGGAGCTGGAGCCCGGACTGATGGCGGTTCTGGACGGCCTCGGCGAGGGCGTGTCCGCGCTGGTCGACTCCGGGGCGCTGACCTCCATGGGCACCGCCTTTTCCGCGGTCCTGACCGCCGTGTCTCCGCTGCTGCCGGTTCTGGGCGAGCTGGCGGGGGTGCTCGCGGGCGCCCTGGCCGAAGCACTGATCGCCCTGGCACCCAGCCTGGAGCTGATCGCTACCGAGCTCGCCGAGCAGCTCGCCCCGATCCTGCCGGAGCTGGCCGAGAGCTTCGGCGCGCTGGTGGAGGCCGTGGCCCCGCTGATCCCACCCCTGGTGGAGGAGCTACTGCCGGTCCTGGGGCTGCTCCCGGAGCTGCTGGGCTTCTTCGCAGCTCAGATGGGCACGGTCGCGGAGATGATCACCCTGGCCCAGCCCGCGCTGGAGGGGCTCATCGAATCGCTGGGCTTCTTCGTGGACATCGGCACGACCGTGCTCGGGTTCGTCCTGCAGCTCGCGACGGCGATCTGGTCGATGTCGGACGAGGTCTACAAGGCCGGCCTGATCGTCGGCACGACCTTTTTGACGATGCGCGACCGGGTCGTGTCCTACCTGGTGAATCTGGCCGCGCGGGCCCGCACCATCGTGACCGGCATCCGGGTGTTCCTCACCTCGACCTTCTCGGCCGCACGCGCCCAGGTGGTCGCCGCTTTCCAGGCGATGGTGTCGGGTGCGCGCACCCGCCTGTCCACGATGGTCTCGGCCGTGGCCCGCATCCCAGGCCTGATCCGCACCGCCGTGGGCAGCCTGGGCGGTCTGCTCCGACAGGCCGGCCGCAACGTGATCCAGGGCCTGATCAACGGCGTCCGGTCCAAGCTGGGCGAGTTGCGGTCGCAGATGGCCAGCGTCGCGAGCACGGTGCGCGGCGCGCTGCCTTTCTCCCCGGCCAAGTACGGGCCCCTGAAGACGCACCCGCCGGACGTGGCGGGCGAGACCATCACCCGCATGATCGCCGACGGCCTGGAGCGCGGTCGCCGCATCGTCGCTTCGGCGGCGGGGGATGTGGCCGGCGCCGCCGTCCTGGACGTCGACTCCCAGCCGCTCGCCGCAACCTCGGACGGGCCCGCCCCGGTCGTCATCGACGGCCGCGGCCTGGACCGTGCCCTACGCGAATGGCTCACCCGCTCCGTGCGGGTGGACGGCCGCGGCAACGTCCAGCTCGCCCTCGGCCCCGGAAGGGGGTAGATGCCCATGTGGCCGCTCGACATCCGGGTGCAGATCGCACCCGGCGCTGACCTGGACGCCTCCCCGGCGACCTGGTCGTGGACCGACATCTCCGATGACGCCCTCATCCAGCCCTACGACATCACCCGGGGCCGGTCGGACGAGGCTGCGGCGGTGGCTCCGTCCTCGCTGCGTCTGACCCTGGACAACCAGACCGGGGCCTACACGCCCGGCCTGGCCAGTTCCCCGCTCTACCCGCACGTGCGGCAGGGTCTCCCGATCCGGCTCGCCATCGGCCACCCGCCCCAGGGCGACGGGGCGGCCACCGCTGGGACCGCCCACACCGCGCCGTCGGTCACCGCGACCGAGGCGGGTCTCCTGATCTGTGCGTGGGCCGTTTCCTGGGCGGGCACCTACACCCCGCCCGGCGGGATGACCTCGCTCGGCCAGACCACTGCGGGGACCGTGTCGACCATGGCCGCCGCCTGGGAACAGGTCCCGGCCGGGCTCACCGGGCCGCGCACGGCGGTGTTCTCCACGCTCGCCGCGGGTGAGGCTGCCTCTGTGGTCGTGCACGGGGTCGACGGTGTGTCGCCGACCGTGGCGGACTCCGACGCGGTCGCCGTCACCGGCGAGGTAGCGGAGCTGTCGGTGGACGCGGAGCCCGGCCAGTGGCTGGTGGCCGTCCAGTGGATCTCCGACGACCAGCTCCGCGAGATCCCGCCCGCACCATCCGACGGGGCGGAGTGGGTGCCGCTGGCCGACTACCCGCCCACGGCCGATGATGAGTCGTCCCGGATGATGGCGTGGGCCCGCCCAGTCACCACCACCGGGGCCCAGCCGGTCAGCTTCGCGACGACCCCGATCCGGAACGTGTCCATCGCGTCGCAGACCCACGCCGTCTTGGTCGCCCTGGACGGCGCCGGCCTGGGTGCGATCCGCTTCCAGGGCCACGTCGGGGAGATCACCCCGGCCTGGCCGCACGGTGACATCAGCGCCCCGGACGCCGGATACCCCGGCGAGTCGGAGGTGGAGCTGGTCGCGTCCGGCATCACCCGGCGCCTGGGTCAGGGTCAGGGGCGGACCATGCCCGCGTACTGGTGGTGGGCGCGCGACGCCTACCGCACCGAGACTTTCGGGATCGCCCG
>Ga0233380_1000903_pt1 | contig 14214 bp, 13 predicted proteins | sample ElkDunMinimDraft_9_FD_191541 | JGI IMG/M metagenome (GOLD analysis project Ga0233380, IMG submission 191541) | Fecal eukaryotic communites from dung pellets of Tule Elk in California, USA - Elk Dung F36 | ecosystem: Host-associated > Mammals > Digestive system > Large intestine > Fecal | place... | reverse complement strand
GAGCACTTTATGCCGGCGTGGGCAGTGCCCCTACCTTCATTTTCGGCGACGAGATTGCAGGCTTGCATGAAAGCTCCCAAAAGAAAGTAGAGCCGTCTACGATATTATGAACGCATTGGAGGAATTGGGGGCGGCGCTCGGAAAGCTGTCCGGCGGTGCCAACGCATTCATCAGCGAAGCGTGCGCGCAGCCTCGGTATCCCGCCACGCTGGAACTGTGGAGGCAAGTTGCGGACGGGCATGTTCCCGGGATCCCTGGAAGACATATCGACTTCATCAAGGACTCAATCCGCTGGCGGCTCAGCTCTGGCAACGTAACTTCAGCGTCGAAAAGGGCAGACTGACCTAACAAGATAATGCCACGAAACTCATACTGCTGAGGAGCTGCCGGAGTAGCCGTTGCGCTATTCCGGCGATCGCGCAAGGCTCCTTTGGCAGCGGTAGACGTAGGTTCTTTAGTCCCACTCTAGGCTAACTCGAAGGTCCGCTCCCCGCGCTACGCCGACCAAATCGTAGCCCGTTCAGGTCGTCACCTTCCACTGGCACTCATGATCAAGACCGCCGATGCCTGCACGGCTCCGAAAATAGTCAGCGTCCAGATCGTGGCACCAAGATGTGGCATCCCGGACAGGCCACACATGCCACCGGCTGTGAAACCGCACGCGGTGAAAACTACGGTCTTCTTCATCGTCACTTTCCCTTGGCTAGTCCCGTTATATTCATTTTCGGCAATCCGCCGCGTCCCGCAAGCGAAAGCATTCCGCCGACAGCCCCTGAAGCCAGAGTGGACTCACCTGCCGTCCCAGGAAGCCCAACCCACGAAAGAACCCGATCAGGGAGCGCCCAGCTCTGGCCGTAGAGCTTCAGAGCGAGGCACCAGGTCAAGTACAATTGCATCATTGACATAGTCAGGAACCCGACCAGTCCGACAACCGCACCGCCGGTTTGGGCCAAGAATGCCGTGGCCCACATCGCGTCCAGTGCACGCAGCACCGCGTCGAAGACCGGGTAAGAGCCGCAAAATGCCAGGATCGCCAGCACCGGACGGAGCCAGATGTTGACGATCAGCAACAGCCCAATCCTGACGCTATCGCCGGCGAATTCTTCGGCACCGTCCATCCGCATCCACCTCATCGCCCAGAGAGGCAGCGCAATCATAGCTTCGAGTAAGGCGGCGACGAGCGCGGCACCCGACATGACGATGAAGATAAAAGGCAAGGCGGGTATCAGATACGCTCGTACAGTGCCGATGACCATCAGCCCCCCGACCACCCATCGTGACCAGTTTAGAAGCCAATCAGCCGCTCCGCTGGCCCCCACGGAGTCAGCCAACCAGTTGCTCGATACGGCCGCCAACGCTGCTCCTGCGCCTATGGCCGTCCAACCCAGGGAGATCATCGCATGTCCGGATGAGATCAGGTTCGACATTGCGTCACCGGACTTCTCCGAGCGCACTGCACTCCATTCCGCCAGCCCACGGGCGATGGGAGCCAGCATCCTCGTGAGGAAGTCGGCACTTTGGTCCCCGGCGGCCGCAAAATCATTAGCCGAAAGCCGGGCCCGATCTGCCTCCCCCGAAACCTGCAGATCGATTCGCGAACGCACGTTCAAGCGCCTGTCCGAAATCACCATCGGTCCGGGGTGGAGAATCCTCCAGATTTTCATTCGCGAGCGTCGTTGTCAGCTCGCTGATTTGACTCAGGGCGCGGAAGTACGTGCCGGCCGAGAGGAAGCCTTCGAGTCTTGCATTGTCGATCAGTGAGGCTCTCGACGCCTTCTCCACCTGCGCCGCAGCCGTTTTCGCGGCACTTGTGATCTTGCCGTCGAACGCTGCTCCCTTCTCCCGTATGGCCTGCAGGATCGTCGCCGAAAGCACCTTCCCCGAAACTGCACGGGTCACCGCATCGGCAGAGGAAAGACCAGCCGTTTCTGCAGCCAGCTTCGCATAGGGTTGCGCCTCGTCTCGGAATGCTGAGACGATGTCGGCGACCGCATCGCGCCGTGAAGCCCCGAATGCCTCCTGCCCACGCGGCAGGGAATAGGAGCAATGCCCGCAGGTAGGACCGTAGCTCCAGACGACCCTACTAGACTGGCCGGGGAGCCCACCGGAGGAGATCGAACCCTCACCATTGGGCACAGGCACCTCCCACCCCCATGTCGATCCGGCACGGTTATAGACGGCGGCACATATCTCATGACGGAGTATAGCAAGAGCGACGGTTGAGCCTAATGACGACGTCGGAAGTATCGTGGTTTCTCCGGCCGCAACCGTTTTGACGAACACGCCCCATGCCGCGTCCGCCATATTGATCCCACCCCGTGCGACGACATCGCGGAGCAGGTAATGTGCGGGCGAGTATCCGGTAGCTGGTATCGGTATCAGGAGGCCCAACCCGACGATGATCCGCAGCGGCGTCCATATCTGGTGCCAGCGATCGCTGAGCGCCTTGCCGGTGTAGGCGCTCTGAACGACGCCTGAAACGACCCCATAGGCCAAGATGACCGTGCAAAGGGCAAAGAGCGAAGACGTGAAAACCCTCAGCGTCTGGCCCCATGGCGAACTCGCATCTGTGGGCAAGACCGTGGTGACGATTTTCCAGGCCAAGTTCGAGGACGATGGTTCGGCGAGAAGGTCTATCATTTCGGGCCTCCTGGGCCTTTAGGACCTTCTGTGCCGTCAGGACCGTCGGGATCAGGTTCATCGCCCGTCTCCGGCTCATCCGAAGGGGGCTCTTCCAGGTCCAGTGCCTTTTCCTCGGTCCGGGTTGGCACCACGCTGATCCGTGGCAACAACAAGAGCGGCGGGCCGGGTCGGGCAGACGCCACCGATCCTGCCTTGCCAGCTTTCCCCGTATCGTCACCTGAGCCAGCGACATCGTCGGGCGTGAGCAAACCTAGCTGCTTCAGAAGCTCCTTGTTCTCGGCCACTCGATCGAGGATTTTCTGTCCAAGTGCCGCCAACGTCGGAAGAGAATGCCAGATGGCGGCGAGACGAGGACTCTCGCATGGCTGCATCCCCGTCTCATTGAGGATTTGCGCGTGAAGCTGGACACGCTGTTCCAGTGTCCGCCACCCGACGGCGTCTGCGTTGGACGCAAGTCGTTCAAGGTACGCCAGGAGCGCCGGGCTTTCGCTCTCCAGAAACCTTTCCCGATGGTGAGTTGGACGCCCCCGAACAACCATGCACCAGCGCACGATGTCTACCGCCGCACCGTGAGCCGGGTGAAGGTGCCGCATTCGCATCCTGCGGAGTACGTCGTGGGCGTTCTGCCAGAAAACTGCTTCGGCTGTGTTCGTCATGGTGCTGGCACTCCCGGCGTCGGTTGTTCTTCGGTCGCGGCCGCGAGTGCCTCGGAGAGCCGGCGTATGCGGTGTTGCGCCGCCGCGAGTGTCTGCGCCTGCTGGCGAAGGACGTGTCGGGCGGAAGCTGCTTGCCTTTCTGCTTCACGGCGGGAGATGTAGGCTTCTTTCGCCTCCGCCCTCGCCTGTTCCGCTGCACTCGCCATCGCTGCAATATCGGTGGCGAACTCCTGTCGAAGGCTGTTACGCAATGACGGCTCCCGTACTCCATCGACGAGGGACCGAACGGCACCCCCGACACCCTTGAGGCGTTCCGCAGACGCCTTCGCCATTTCTGCGTCCGCCATAATCGCCGCCGCCGCCCGTCTTGTCCGATCGACGTAAGCGCGCCCTTTGGCCTCCACCACGGCAGCCCGTTGCACAGCCCTTTTTAGGGCGGCGGCCTGAGCCTTCTCAGCGTGCCACTGCGCCCTCGTCAGACGTCGCTTGCCCGCTCCGAGGCGCGTCAACCCAGCCGGGATCGCAACTTTCTCGTGGTAATCGTCCAGCCAGGCTCGCATGCCCGCGACATACGCGCGGTCGGCACGCTTCCCCATGGTTTTCTTGTCTTCTCCGGGGAGCGGACCGGCGGCGAGGACAGCGTTCTTGGCCGGATAGCCAGGATGGAGGAGACCGGCCCGCATTTCACGGTCATCGGGCAGGAGATAGGCATGGAGGTGGGGGTGGCTTTCGTCAGTATGACGAATGACAGACACCAAATGGTCGCCATACTTCTCCCGAAGCCAGGCAATCGACCGCTGCTCCCAATCGGCGATGTCACGGCGGACATCCGTGCTGGCTCTGTATTCGTCCATCGTCACAGGGTGAGAGAAGATCAGGCCGGCAAGGGTATTCTGGTCCTTGCGGATCGCTTTCAGCGAAGTCTTGCCATTCCTGTCCGTCCGCGGCGTCCTTGCGGCGGCCGCCCGCTCGTCATGCAGCGCCCGCACCTCCTCCACACCGAGACCAAAAACGACTTCCGGTGCCCGCGGCGACGGGACATGCACCGATGCCGAGGGGACCCGCGAGACCTCATCGAAGATGTAACCGGTAGTCCGTCCCGCTTTGCCGGAACGGCTGTAGAGCTCGATACGCGCAAACTGATAGGCCAAGGGAAGCACTCGGGCGAATAACCCAAGTCTGCCTGCCGGCGGTCAGGAAAACAAAGTGAAAGTGAATTGTATAGACCGAATACAGCTTATCCGCCTGCGGCTCCTAAGCATCGGCTCTCCGAGTGGTGGACGTCAGCCTCATGGTTGCGGCTCAAACAAACATGCGATCGTTCCACTGCAGCAGCTTGGTACATCACTGAATACGCGAGAGGATGCCCTTCGCAGCAGCTGACCTCGAGTGGCACACTCTTCCCTCAGCAAAAAAGAACTCTTCAACTGCGACTGCCTTTGCAGCTAGTACCCGCACCAAAATGAAAAGAATGATATCAATATGTACGCGTTATCATTTTTCTCTTGATTATTAAAACTGATTTCCCTATCTCACTAATATTAGTTTTAGAGAGGGTGACATGTTCCTTACTCGTCATGCAGAAGCGCGGCAGCGCCAACGATCGATCCCCAGCTACGTCATCGCCGCCACTTATGCCTTCGGCACCGACCGCGGCGTGCGGGATTCCGCCATTTCCTACACGCTCGACCGAGAGGCGATCGAGTTGGCCCGGGAGAGCTATCCCGACAGCATCAGCAAGGCGCTTACCAAGTATCTCGGCGTCTACTTGATCATCGGAAACGAGGGAAAAATCGTCACCGTCGCACGCGGCCGCTACCGCTCAACCCACCACTGAGTTTCACACCAGCAGGAGTAAGCCACCTTGGCTCAAGACCTTTCCATCGCAACTGAATTCATGGCGAAAATCTCTCGTTTCGGCTCTGTCGATCCACTCGCAAGCAGCGATCTAACGCTTGCCCAGGACGGCCGCATTCGCGTCGCCTATGCCCCCTTTGATCACGTCACGACCAACGCAAAGCTGGTTATCGTCGGCATGACCCCCGGACTGTCGCAGGCCACGGTGGCACTTGCCGCCGCGCGGCACCATCTGACCAATGGTGTCGACCTTGGAGAGGCCTTGCGCCGCGTCAAGCTAACCGCCAGCTTCAGTGGCGCGCTGCGGAGCAATCTCGTGACCATGCTGGATTCGATCGGTGTCCATGGCCTCTTCGATCTGAAGACGACTGCGGACCTGTTCACTCCTGGAGCGGAGCATGTACATTTCACGTCGGCGCTGCGCTATCCGGTCTTTGTCAACGGCAAGAACTACAACGGCACGCCGGACATGCTGAAGACCCCGGTTCTGCGCCAGATGATAGACACCCATCTTGCCGAAGAGGCCGCCATGCTACCGCAGGCGCTGTGGCTACCCCTTGGCCCGAAGGCGGAGATGGCCCTCCGCCATCTCGCCTCTAGGGGACTACTCGGTAAGTCACGTATTCTGGCTGGACTTCCGCATCCAAGCGGGGCCAATGGCGAGCGCATCGCCGTGTTCCTCGGCAAGAAGAATGCCGATCAGGCGTCGCGACAGACGAGACCGGCACCGCTGCTTGCAGCCTACAATACGCTGCGCAATCAGATTTCCACCTTGAAAGGGTGCTGACATGGCCAAGCAAAAGCAGACACGTGAGGATCGTGTGCCATTCAGCCGTGAAGAGATTATCCGGGAAGTCAGACTGGCAGCACTCGGAATGGCCTCTCACATCGCCATCTGGGGCCATCGCCAAGAATCGCTGACCGTGGCATCGCACTATCTGGGTGTCGAGCTAGATGGTTATGACTACATAGGCGGCGGGCACCCGGAACTCGACTCAATCCCGATCGAGGAGCATTATCTCTATACAGTCGTGATGGACGCCTACGACCATGCGTACCAGTGCGGCGACATCTTCAACGATACGTTCAGCGTCGATGAACGTATGTTTGAGGTCGGCGGCATTCTCGCCGGCTTTCCGAAGGCAGACTTCAATGGCGAGCCCACGCCTCTCGATGAACTGAACCCGCAAAAGCTGCGGCAGGTTCTTCAGACGTTTCTTGCTCGCTACGCTCTTGACACTGGCGACAATCTCACCGTTCCGCAGCTGGCACTACTCGCTGACATGGGTGAAGCGGCGGTACGAACCTCACTCAGCGCAGAGGGTATCAAGACGATCTCCGGCCAGAAGGGCGAGAAGAACCATGTTCCCCATGCCGACGCCCTTGCATGGCTGTCTGGTCGTCGGAATTTCGTGCCCACACGTCAGCAGCCTGGCGTACAGGCGAACCTTGGTGAACTGGTCTCAAGCCTTTTCTCAGCCGACAGCCTGACCTTCGAAACTGCCCTTCAAAAGGCAATCTCCGCCAGAAATACAAATGGAGATGAGCTGGCGAGCGCGACTGGGCTAGCCGCAACTTGGATCGAAGACCTCACCGATAGCCAAAAGAGTCCAGCGATCGATGTCGATGGACTGCAGAGGCTGGCCCTGGCCCTCGAAGCGCCCGCACCCCGCTTCGTTGGTAAGGCCGTGACTGCCTTGCTCGAGCGCAGATCGAGACCGCTAGCGAGCCAAAACAGCGCCGCGACCTGACGAGCGTCTGCCGACATTTCCAAGACCGATGCGGAAATTATTTCCGCATCGGCACCTTCGGTCATCATAGCAATGCTTCGGGCTTTACCCCGCGATCTTACCCTTACCCCCAAAGCGGGATGCGCCGGGAACCGAGGCGAATATGCTCTGCGCCTTCATCCAGTCACCACTAAAGAATTCGCCACCAAGGCTGGTCAGCTCTTTTTGACCTCGGTCCTTGAAGGCTTTTTCGGCAGCTTCAGCAGCGGCTTTGTTGTCGTATAGCTGTGAGGTCAGTTCGATCTTCCAACGCCCTTTGGCTGCGGGCGGAAAGCCGCAGTTCAGTTCCTTCACACGCCGCTTGACGTCGTTGGAAACGCCGATCTTGATGAGTTCAGATTTGTCGAATTGCGGCTTTGGCAAGCCAAGCATCGCAAAGCCATCACCTTCGAAGCGACCAAGGTAAAGATACGTCGGACCATCCTCGTAGACGGATGTCCGTTCGCCGAAACTGCCCGGAAATGCTCTCGAAGGTTGAAATGCATCCGCCAACGGCACTTTCTTTGCCGCCGTTTCTGCCACCGGAGCTTCACCGAAGACATTGACCTCCGACACTTTCACCTTCAGCGCCAGATCGATCTCCGATGGCGTCAGCTCCGGACTCCAGACGGCGATGGCTTGCCCTGCTTCGGGGCGGTAGGTAACAGGTGCAATGGTTTCGAGAAGCATCGGCTCATCAACGCGCCATGCCCTAACTACCGGAACCGCATGCTTCCATCGTTCAGGCCAGCCACTGTCACGCTTCCATGCCAAACTGGTGGGCGAGGATTTTTCGCTGTCAAGAATTGCACGGCGCTCAACCTGAAGGAAGCCGAGCACTCGATTTCGCTCGCGCTTATTGGTTTCTGCGGACGCCGCCCCATAGATTAGGAACAGGTCACCATCCTCGATCCGCTCGAGCATACGATCGCGCGCTGCAGCTTCACTCCAGCCCAAGTATCCCTCTTCCTCGGGGTGGAAAGCGTAGAATGACCGGAGACGGATAGACCGGGGCCTCGCCAGGAAGTCGCTCATTCCGCCGCCTCTTGCAGCGTTTTGGCATCGACAGGTGCAAGCGCTTCGGCCAGCAGCGCGTCGAGCAGTCTTCTCCGGGTATCGTCGGCGCTGGTCAGGCCGGTTTCCAACTGGTCGCATAGCGCCATGAGTTCATCGACCTTGGCGACGATGCGGCGTTGTTCGGTAAGCGGCGGGAGGGGAATAGGAAGTACTTCCCACTTGCCCTTGCTAATGATTGGCAGAGTGCCGGTTCCTGCATTGCTCCATGCCAAACGCTGGAAGCTTGAAGCTCTTAGCGCCATCGCGACGAAAGCCGTCAAGCCATTCAAAAACGGCGTAAGAGAGTTGATCTGCTGATTGAAGCATACTGGACGGACCGTCGTATTGACTTTGCCCAGTGTTGCGCCGATGCAGACCATCAGTATTGAATTTTCGGCAGCTAACCTCGAGTGGGCTACGCCGATCTCGGATAGGCCAGGACCCCGGTAATTGATTTGATTGCCGTCAAGATCGCCAGGCTTGATGAAGGGGATAAAATCCCCGAAAAGATCGGGATTTGACGAGCTTGGGCTGGTACCGGTTTGCGTCTGCCCCAGTTCGGTCAACCGAGCCCAGCACCAACTCCGAGGCAACTCAAAACTCTGGTCAATGAAGTCGTCCGAAAGCCGTACACCTTTTTCCCTTCGAATTCTGCCCGCTTGTTCAAGCGCAGTCCGCTCTTTCTTCAGTCTCTTCAACAGCTCTTCCGCCGGCTCATCCGCCGGGTCCTGCGGCACGAGCTTGCCGCGGACGGCGAGGTTGAGGATGGTCTGGCGCAGTTGCTTGATCTGGTCCGGACGGGCGGTGAGTGCCGGCAGGGTATCGAGCGCGAAGCGGGCGTCGTCGCGAAAGGTTTCCGGGTCGGGGGTGTTGAGGCGGGCATCAGAACCTTCTAAACCCTCTTCCGTATAAGCGGACTGAAGTTCAGATTCAGCGCAATTCAGCTTCTTAAACCGGCTTTCTAGTATTTTTGCAGTTGGAATTCTGGAGCCCTCCAACCGAAAGATGGTGGCTTTCAGGAGGCTCCGGGGCACCTTGTTCGCTTTGGTCATGTAATCTTTGGGCTGTCCCCGAAAAACCAAAACATGCTCACGATTCTTGAACTGAAGCTCAGCAACTTTCTTGGCTAAATCCAAATAGCCTGTAACGAAGTGCCCAGGACCTGACCGTACGGCCTGATTGGAAACATTTTCAGAGGTGGTTTGTTCGCCGAAGTATGACCATATCTTCTGAGCACCGATGAGCTCCATTATTTGATTGCCTCTTCGTACATTGCGGCCTGAATGTCATGGACAGCTTTTTCGAACGCGGCCTTGCCGCCGAAAGCGCGGAGAAGTTCCACGGGCATACCGAGTGTATTGGCAGGCGGTATTCTGAGCACGTTAGTATCGTCTAGGCTTAAGACGCCTTCATCGGCGTATTTGGACAGAAGCACATCCAAAACGGCCCGCGCCTTGCCTTCATAGCGGGCAAAGACGTCGCGCTTCTTTACGTTGTCGGCGCGCTCTTGCCTCGTCAATGGCTTGCGGTCGAAGGCGATATGGCAAACGAGATCAAAGGGATCGAAGTCGATGCCAAGTTCTTCGGCGATCACATCCAGCGGCAGGCCCTCGGCCGCCAGTTCCTTCACCACCGCGTCCTTGCGCCCCTCCGACTTCCAGCGCTTTAGGAAATCGTCCAGACTGGCGAAATGGCGAAGCAGCGCTGCCTTGGTGAAATCGCGCAGGCTTTCGGTGACAAGTTTGCCATTGGCATCCAGGTATTCGACACGCTCGGCAATGATCTTTGCGCTAATGCCATCGACATAGACCTTCTTCTGACGTTCGCCGCCGCCGGGCGGAAACGTTACGTCTTCGCCACCGTTGGCCGGTGTCTCGGTGGTGTACTCGTCTTGCTCGGGGTGCGCGAAGCCCGGCGGTTCATTATCTGGCGGAGTGATCGGATCAGCCTCGCGCGGCTCGTAAATCTGCACGGGCTCGCCATCAAATTCGGGATCGGCGAAATGATTCGTCGCGCCACGGAAATCCATAAGCGTGAAATAGAACTTCTGCGTGTCCTCATGCACGCGTGTGCCGCGGCCGACGATCTGCTTGAACTCCGTCATGGAGCCGACGGGACGGTCCAGTACGATGAGGCGGCAGGTCTGTGCATCAACGCCGGTGGAGAGCAGCCGCGATGTGGTGACGATCACCGGGTAGCGCGATTCCGGATCGATGAAGTTGCCGATCTGCGCCTGGCCGAGCGTGTCACTCCCCGTGATGCGCATGACATAGCGGGCGTTTTCGTCGCAGAGGTCCTTGTTGTCGTTGATCAGCGCCTGGCGCATGCGGGCCGCATGCTCCTCGTCAACACAGAAAACGATAGTCTTCTGGTACCGGTCGCCGCTCTCCTTGAGGAACGCGGTCACCTTGGCGGAGACCAGCTTGGTACGGTCATCCAGAACCAGCGTCCTGTCGAAATCCTTGGTGTTGTAGATGCGGTCCTCGACCTCCTCGCCATCACGATCCAGCTGGCCCTTTTCCGGCCGGTAGCCTTCGACATCCCGATCGATGTGGACCTTGATGACCTTGTAAGGCGCGAGGAAGCCGTCGCTGATGCCCTGCTTCAGGGAATACGTGAACACCGGCTCGCCGAAATAGGCGGTATTGGAGACGTACTCTGTTTCCTTAGGCGTCGCCGTCAGACCGATCTGAGTAGCTGACGAGAAATACTCAAGGATTTCCCGCCAAGCGGAATCCTCAGCCGCACTACCGCGATGGCACTCGTCGATAACGATCAGGTCGAAGAAGTCCGGCGAGAATTCGCGAAACAGTTTCTGGCGCTCCTCGGGGCCGGTGATGGCCTGATAGAGGCCAAGGTAGATTTCGAACGAGGAGTCGATGCGACGTCTGCGATCCAGCGCCAGTGGCACGGACTCTTCAGTTCCGTCCGGGCGCTCAATGGTCTTCGACTTGGTAGAGAGCTTGGCCATCGCGCCGCCAAAGGGACGGAAGTCGTTGACCATGGTCTGATCGATGAGCACGTTGCGATCCGCCAGGAACAAGATGCGCTTCTTGCGCTTGGCCTTCCACAGACGCCAGATGATCTGAAAGGCGGTATAGGTCTTGCCGGTCCCGGTCGCCATGACCAGCAGCACGCGATCCTGCCCTTTGGCGATGGCCTCGACCGCCGCATTGACGGCGTTGACCTGATAATAGCGCGGAGCCTTGCCGCTGCCGTCATCATAGTAGTCCTGGAGCACAAGCTGTTCCGCAGAGGTATCCAGGCCTTTCCATCGGCTGTAGAGCCGCCAAAGCTCATCCGGAGATGGGAACTGGTCTAGACGGAGGTTTTCCTCCTTCACGTCCCGCAGGCCGGTACGATCGTGGAACACGAAGCCGTCGCCGTTCGAAGCGAACACGAAGGGAATGGCGAGCGTCTCGGCGTAGTCCAGCCCCTGTTGTAGACCGTCGCCTACCGCATGGCTGTTATCCTTCGCCTCGATCAGCGCGATCGGGATATTGGGCTTGTAGTAGAGGACGACGTCCGCCTTCTTGGCGTTGCCTCGGGCGACAAGCTTGCCACGAACGGTGATGCGGCCCTTGGTGAAGAAGACCTCTTCCCGGACCTGCAGCATCATATCCCAGCCGGCCTGTTTCACGGCCGGCAGAATGAACTTCGTGCAGATGTCGCGTTCGGTTAGCGCGCGCATGTCCATGTCGAACTCCCCCTGAGCGCTTCAACCTTGATACGTTCAAAAGCGATACTCGCCAATCTCAAATATCGTCGGCAAGTTGTGCTACAGAAAACGCCTTGGATGTTGGGTAGCGTTGCATGCCGTTCCGGGTCATCCGCCAATCCCCCGGGCAAAGGAAGTATCGCAGCCGGAACCGGCTGGCTGGATCAGGCGGATCGCCCGCCGAAGAAGGGGTTTAAATCCAGACCGTCAGACAGAGGAAGCGCGGCGAGGACTTCGATGTCATCGCGCTTCAACCGCTTCGAACCATATCCTTCCGAGACGCCTTTGAGACTGTGCCCCGTCTGAAGATCATGCGTCCGGCGGTCGACCTTGGCTGTGCGCATGATGTCTTTCGCGGTGTGCCGTGTTGAATGAAACGTACTCTCGATCTCCTTGTGGATGCCGACCTTTCGCAGTTGTCCGTTCATCCGCTTTGACGCTGCATCGGCTGGCTTCTTGACCACTTCCTTGCCGTGGTAGAACGCCCAAGGAAACAGCCATCCCTCCGGCATCTTCTGGCAGTAGTCGATGAACCCGACCTCCACGAAGACGTGGTGGAGAGCAATGATGCGAGCGCTCGACTTTGTCTTCGTCTTTCGTGCCATGGAGCTGCCGTCGGGGGAAATCAGTTCCGTCGTCAGGTCGATGACCCAATGTCCGCCCTCGACCTCGTAGACGTCCTTCTTTTGAAGGTAGACCAACTCGGCGATACGAGCACCGGTCAGAGCACCGAGAAGTGGAAGCCACTTCATGTCACCTCGGGCCTGTGTTGCTGCATGCGCAAACCACAGGTTCAGTTCCTCGGTCGTAAACGGCGTACGGTCCGTTGATTTACGAGCTTCCGAAGAAATCTGGATGTCGGCATCCGCAAGTGGCGATCGGAACTGATGCTCGGCACCCATGTGCCGGAAGAACATTCGAAGCGGAGAGAAATAGTTCGTATCGATCGTTTTGGCGGTGAGGGTCTTGTGTCGTTTTCCCGCTGAGAGACGTTCGTTCTTCTCGGCGGCTTGCTCCTGCGTCAGATTCCGGAACTGGGGAAACTTTACGTAGTTGGCGGGGACCTTGACGAGGACGTTCGCGAACCGCTGGAATTCAAGGAACCGGTACTTGTTCACCGGCTTGTCCCCAGCAAACTCCATGAAATCCTTTAGGCGATTATAATCCGTATCGATTTTCTTCTGATCGATCCCGAGACCGCTGCGAACCTCGCGCCATGCTTCAAGCGCCGCCGACATCAACGGCCTCTGCGGTCCACCATCCAGCATGGTCTGGACGGCTGAGGATAAGGAAGCGAACCCCGACAGCAGCTCCGCGACGTCGGCGTCGCGTTTCTTGCCCGCCTTCGACGTCTTGAATTCTTCCGCAAGAGACAGGGCGGTCTTGCGCAGCTGCATGATGCCCTCCCCCAGTCGTTCGACGTCTCGTCGCGCCTCTCCCGCACGGCTGCCAAGCTCGATCAGATGTCGCGCTTCAGCTGTCTTCAGGGCAATCTCTGACTTCCGCTCCACGGCCTCGACAATGCGTTCCTGGCGCTCGTGACCATCTTCAATCTCTGCACATAGCTCGCTGACAATGGCTTGGAGCTGGGAAATGATGACGTCTCTGATCTCATCCACGGCCAGATCAACCTTTGTCCTTCCGAGGCCTTGGAATACCGCTTCAACGTGACCAGCCAGTAAACGGGCGATCGTCCCGGCCTGTACGGCGCTAAGATGGCCGAGGTTCAGGCGGATCGGGCTGGACCCAAGGCAAGGCTGCAAATGCAGAGGGATTCGGCGCTGGAATCGATAGCCGGAGGGGCGACGTGTAAGATACATCACGATCTGGGTACTCCCGTGGGTACAATGCCCGCGCAAGCGACAGAAACGTGAATAAAATCAATGCATAAGGTGATGGCGGAGAGGAAGGGATTCGAACCCTCGATACGCTTTTGACGTATACTCCCTTAGCAGGGGAGCGCCTTCGACCACTCGGCCACCTCTCCGGTGCGGCCTGATTATTTAAGATGCCGGGGGATTGCAAGGTCTTTTACGGCCGACCGGCGATTTGCCGGCCGGAGATTGCGAAAGCGCCGGGATGCGCGGTTCAGTAGCCCGAGGAGCCGCCGGTGCCCGGCGTGCCGCGGCCGTAGCGGCCGGCGAGGCTGCGCAATGCGCCGGCAAATTCCGCCACGTCCGATCCGACGGCCACGAAGCGGGCCCCGAGGTCGATGTAGCGCATGTTCAGCGCCTCGTTGAAGGTGAGGATGCCGGCGGCCTTGCCGGCGGCGTTGATCGTGCCGATCGCCTTCTCGATGGCCTCCTGCACCTCCGGCGCCTCGATGCGGCCGATATAGCCCATGTCGGCGGAAAGGTCGGCCGGTCCGATGAAGACGCCGTCCACGCCGTCGACGGCCGCGATATTCTCCAGGTCCGCGATCGCCGCGCGGGTCTCGGCCTGCACCAGCAGACAGATCTCGTCGGCGGCCGTATCGGCATAGTCGGGAATGGTATTGAAGGCGGAGGCCCGGGCG
>Ga0233380_1000902_pt1 | contig 14245 bp, 9 predicted proteins | sample ElkDunMinimDraft_9_FD_191541 | JGI IMG/M metagenome (GOLD analysis project Ga0233380, IMG submission 191541) | Fecal eukaryotic communites from dung pellets of Tule Elk in California, USA - Elk Dung F36 | ecosystem: Host-associated > Mammals > Digestive system > Large intestine > Fecal | place... | reverse complement strand
TCTCGCAGCGCCCGTCGTGCGCGGGCATCCACAGGCGTTCCTGATCGCGGTCACCAATCTGGTACGCAATGCATTCGAACAGACGCCCGCCGGGCAGGGACCGATCACGGTGCTCATCAAGGAGCACAAGCTGCTGATCACCAACCGGTTGAATGGTGACGATGCTGGACGGCTCACGTCGGCCGGCTGCCTTTCTTCCAATGGACATGGCCTGGGTCTTGGTATCGTCCAACGGCTGTGCGAGCGCAACGGCTGGGCGTTCTCGCTGCACGTGGAGGAGGGGCGCGTGACCGCCTGTCTTTCGTGGTGAGCAAGGCAGACTGATCCTTCGCACACGGCAAGGACTTTGCGAGCGACCGGAAGACGCGCGCCCAGCGAGCGACGGCAAGCGCCTCGAAGCCGTGTCCGCCGGCGCCCACCTGCTGTTGCCCGGCGACCGCGGCAGGCTGCCGATGAAAACGGGCGACGTGCTCGCCATCTTCGACGTTCACTACCACCTCCCCCGGCCCACATCCACGTCACCCGCGCCCGTCGCCAGCCGCGCCTGGCCACCAATTAGGGCTGCGCCGCGCGTGGCCGTGTCGGGAAAAATCTAATCTATTCTTTAGATCCCGGGTTCACGGCCTGGTGTCAGCGGGCTGTCTAAAGAAATATTTAGATTTCGATTGACCCCCCCGGGCTCTAGGCTCAATATAAAGTTTGCTTTAGATATTGGCCGCCGCATGCGTATTCCCGTGGACAGTCCCGAATCGCTGGGCCAACTGGTGCGCGCCCTGCGGCGCGCGCAGGGGATCCGCCAGGACGATCTGGCCGCCATGGTCGGCGTCAGCCACGTCACCCTGATGAACATCGAGCGCGGGAAGAAGGGTGTCGCGTTCGATCGCGTGATGGACGTCCTGCGCGAACTGGGCATCCGCATGCAGCTGGACGTTCCCGCCGAAGTGGCTGCCCAACTGGCCCACCCGAGCAACAAGCAGGAGGAGTGATGGCCGCGCCACCGCCTCCGCGCAGTCTGGACGTCTGGCTGGACGCGCGCCACGTGGGAACGCTGCGCGAGCAGGGCAACCTGTGGGCGTTCCGCTATACGCCCGCATGGCAGAACACCGGCTTCGACCTCTCGCCCACGCTGCCCCGTGCCGCCGGCGAGATCGTGGATGGCGCCAGCCTGCGGCCGGTGCAGTGGTTCTTCGACAACCTGCTGCCCGAGGAAGGGTCCCGCCAGCTCCTGGCACAGGGCGCGAACCTCGACCCCGCCGATGCCTTCGGCCTGCTGCAGAGCTTTGGCCCCGAGTCGGCAGGCGCGCTCACCCTGCTGGCCCCGGGGGGCAGCTTGCCCGAACCTGGCCTGGAGCCACTGCCGGACCAGGCGCTCTCCGCGCGCATCCGGGCATTGCCGCGGCTGCCGCTGTCGGAGGGTGCACCCAAGCGCATGTCGCTGGCCGGCGCCCAGCACAAACTCGCCGTGGTGCTGCACGAGGGCCGCCTGTGGGAGCCGGTGGGCAGCGCGGCCTCCACCCACATCCTCAAGCCCGACCACGAGCGCGTGGAGGATTACCCCCACAGCGCTGCCAACGAATGGTTCTGCATGCGCCTGGCCGCCGCCTGCGGGCTGCCGGTGCCGGCGGTGGAGCTGCGCAGGGTGCCGGAGCCGGTGTACCTGGTCCGCCGCTTCGATCGCGAGGGGCAAGGCCTGGGCGCACGCCGCCTGTACGCGCTCGACGCCTGCCAGGCGCTCTCGCTGGACGCGGTATTCAAGTACCGCGAGGCCACCCCGGCCCGGCTGGTCGAGTTGGTGTCGCTATGCCGTCGCCAGGCGGCAACCCGCCTGGCCCTGCTGCGCTGGCAGATCTTCAACCTCGTCATCGGCAACGGCGATGCCCACCTGAAAAACCTCAGCTTCCTGGCCACGCCGGTGGCCGGCGGCATGGCACTCGCCCCGCACTACGATCTGCTCAGCACCGCGGTCTACCGCGCTCCCGACTGGCGCCAGGCCGAGCTGGTGATTCCCATGGGTGAGGCGACGAGATTCGGCGCGGTTCGCCAGGCCGACGTGGTGGCCTTTGGCCTCGCGCTTGGCGTGCCGGAACGGGTCACGTTGCGGCAGCTGGGCGAACTCGCCGCCCGCATGCGGCTCGAAGCCCCTAGGCTCGTTGACGCCTTCGAGGCGGGCGAGTACGGCACGGCCCTACCGGGCGAGGCGCGGTTGCTGCGGCAGATCGTCCATGGGGTGTTGAAGGACGCACTTGACCAGTTGTACAGATGAGGACAGAAGGCCTGACGGAACATGCCGGCCGCGACACCGCGTCGACGAACCATTGGCCATGACCGTGCACATGGCGCAGGGCAGCGAGTTCGACGAGTTGTGGCTGGTGCTGCCGGAGCGCGACAATCGCGGGCTGTCGCGCGGGCTGGCCTAAACCGGCATGACCCGCGCGCGCAGCCAGCTGCCGTGCTGCGCTGCCGCCATGTCGCGGCATGCGGCCTCTGGTCTGGCTGTGGTGGCGGCCGAGTGTGTAACGCAAAGCAAGCAAAGCTGGGAAACATTCGCCAGACTGGTGTGGGGAAAGAACGTCATGGGATACGCAAGGCATGGATGATCGCGGATTGACCCCGCACCAGGCGCAGTACATCGCCTGGCAGCTGAGTCGGCGCGCTGCCGCGGACAGCGTCGAGTCGCTGGGCGCCACGCTGGTCGATGCCACCATCGATCTCAACCCGCATCAGGTCGAGGCGGCCATGTTTGCCTGTCGAAACCCGTTGGCGCGAGGCGTGCTGCTGGCCGACGAAGTGGGGCTCGGCAAGACCATCGAGGCCGGTCTGGTGATCTCCCAGCATTGGGCCGAGCGCAAGCGCCGCATCCTGATCGTCGTGCCGGCCAACCTGCGCAAGCAGTGGCACCAGGAGTTGCAGGACAAATTCAACCTGCAGGGTCTGATCCTGGAGGCGAAGAACTACAACGTCCTGCGCAAGGCGGGCAAGGCGCAGCCGTTCCTGCACGACAGTGGCCCGGTCATCTGCTCTTACCAGTTCGCCAAGGCCAAAGCCGATGACCTCAAGCGCATTGCTTGGGATCTGGTGGTCATGGACGAGGCGCATCGCCTGCGCAACGTCTACAAGCCTGGCAACGTCATCGCGCGCACTCTGCGCGATGCCTTGGAGCATGTCGACGCCAAGGTGCTGCTGACCGCCACGCCGCTGCAGAACTCTCTTTTGGAACTCTATGGCTTGGTCAGCATGATCGACGAGCGCGTGTTCGGCGATGTCGACAGCTTTCGCAGCCAGTTTCTGGGCGCACGAAGCGAGCACACCAACCGTGCCCTGCGCGAGCGTCTCGCGCCGCTGTGCAGCCGCACCCTGCGCCGACAGGTGCAGCAGTACGTGCCCTACACCGCCCGCATTGCCATCGTGCAGGACTTCACCCCCACCGCCGACGAGCAGGCGCTGTCCGCGCGGGTGGCGGACTACTTGCGCCGCGCCGGCCTGAAAGCGTTGCCGGACGGACAGCGACAGCTGATCTCGCTGGTGCTATGGAAGCTGCTGGCGTCCTCATCCCACGCCATCGCGGGCGCCCTGGACACCATGGCCAATCGCCTGCAGGCCGAACTCGATGCCATGCCCAATGCGCCCGATCTGGCCGATGCACTGGACGAAGACTACGAATCGCTCGACGAAACCGCCGACGAGTGGGCACCGGAAGACGACGACGGCCACCGCAGCGGCGATAGCGAGGTCGAACGTGCCGCCATCGCAGCTGAGATTGACGAGTTGCGCAGTTTCAAGGCGTTGGCCAGCGGCATTCGCCAGAACTCCAAGGGTAAGGCCCTGCTGCTCGCGCTGGACAAGGCCTTGGCCGAACTGGAGCGGCTGGGCGCACCGAAGAAGGCCATCATCTTCACCGAATCGCGCCGCACCCAGGACTACCTGCTCGACCTGCTGGCCGACACGCCCTGGGGCGATGGCATCGTGCTGTTCAACGGCAGTAACAGCGACACCCGCTCACAGGCCATCTACAAGGACTGGCTGAAACAGCACGAAGGCAGCGACCGCATCACCGGCTCCAAGACCGCCGACACCCGCGCCGCGCTGGTCGAGCATTTCCGTGAGCGCGGCACCGTCATGATCGCCACCGAGGCAGGCGCTGAAGGCATTAACCTGCAGTTCTGCTCGCTGGTCATCAACTACGACCTTCCGTGGAACCCGCAGCGTATCGAGCAGCGCATTGGCCGCTGCCATCGCTACGGCCAGAAGCATGATGTCGTGGTGGTCAATTTCGTCGACCGCAGCAACGAAGCCGACCGCCGCGTCTACGAGCTGCTGGCGCAGAAGTTCCAGTTGTTCGAAGGCGTGTTCGGCGCCAGCGACGAAGTGCTGGGTGCCATCGGCTCCGGCGTGGACTTCGAGCGCCGCATCGCCGCAATCTACCAGACCTGCCGCGACCCGGATGCCATCCGCGCCGGCTTCGAGCAACTGCAGCTCGACCTGTCCGGCGAGATCGATGAGGCCATGGTGCGCACCAGGCAACTGCTGCTGGAACACTTCGACGAGGAAGTGCAGGAGAAGCTGCGGCTGCGCGAACAGGATGGCAAGGCCACGCTGGACAAGTACGAACGCCTGCTGATGGCGCTCACTCGCAGCGAACTGCACGGCTGTGCCACGTTCGACGACGAGGGCGGCGGTTTCAGCCTCCACCGGCTTCCCGTCGCCTTGCTCCCCTCTCCCGCTTTCGGGAGAGGGGCTGGGGGTGAGGGAGGTCCCGTTCCCTCCATCCCCCTCGGTCGCTACGACTTCCCGCGTCGAAACGGCGATGCCCACCTTTACCGCTTCGGCCACCCGCTGGCCGAAGCCATCATCGCCCACGCCCGTGACCGCAAACTGCACGCCCCGGACGAGCCGCCTAAGCAGCTGGTGTTCGACTACGACGCCTACGGCCCACGTCTCGCCTCGCTCGAACGCTGGCGCGGCCAAAGGGGGTGGCTCAGCGTCATCCTGCTCACCGTGCAAACGCTGGGTGAGGAAGAACAGCATCTGCTGCTCTCCGCCGGCACCGCTGATGGCCAATGCCTGCCCGACGACGATCCGGACAAATTGCTACGCCTGCCCGCGGCCCTGCACTCTTCGCCCTCAATCTCTCTCCCCTCTCCCTCAGGCGGGAGAGGGGTTGGGGGTGAGGGCAGCCTCCCCGCCGAACTCACCACCGACTTCGAAACCCGCAAGTCCCACCTTCTGCACATCATCCAGCAACGCAGCCTCATTTGGTTCGAGAGGGAAACCCAGAAGCTGGACGCATGGGCCGATGACCTGAAGCTGGGCCTGGAGCAGGAGATCAAGGAGATTGACCGCCACATCAAAGACGTCCGCAGCAGCGCCGCCACTGCGCCCACTCTGGAAGACAAGCTGGCACGGCAGAAGCAACAGCGGGAGCTGGAAGCCAGGCGCAGCAGACTGCGGCGGGATCTCTTCGCTCGGCAGGATGAGGTGGAGGCGCAGCGGAATGGGCTGATTGAAGAGCTGGAGGGGCAGCTGAATCAGCACGTGGACGAACAACACTTGTTCACTATCGAGTGGAGTCTCGCGTGACGCCCTATAAGAATCTAGGCGGAGACTCATGTGTTCTTGAATTCGAGATCACCGAAGACGCGATTCAAGTGGTCTTCGCGAGCGGCCGATGCCGTAACTACCTCTATGAAGCGCGGCGGCCTGGCAAGGCCTTTGTCGATCAGATGAAGGTGCTTGCCCTTCAGGGCCGGGGCCTAAATAGCTTCATTTCAACTGTGGTGAAGGCCAACTACACAAGGAAGTGGTGATCAAGATGAAAACGCAGTCTGAAGAACTGGCAGAGAACATAGTGGCTCTGCTCGTGTCGGAGAAGCTTCTGCTGGAGGGCGATGGGGTGAAGCTGCGCTCGAAGATGGCAGACGGAAAAGTAAAGGCTTCCGACTGGTTGCTGGCGGTGGAGAAGGCGATGGAAAAGGAGGTTGCTAAGTGAGTGCGCCATCCATATCCCATGTTTCCGTCGAGAATCTTCGAGGGTCGGTGAATCCATTCACGTTGACCTTCGACAAGAAAAAGAAGCTGACCATCATCTACGGCGAGAACGGCACTGGAAAATCCACGGTAGCCGACGCACTCGATCTTCTAGGCAATGGCAAGATAGGCTCGCTGGACAATCGTGGCCTTGGTGTTCACAGGAAGTATTGGCACTCTCTGGGAAAGACCCCCGCAGAGGTAAAAGTCACGCTTGGAACCTCGAGTGGCGACTGCACGGTCGCGCTTGCCAGGAACGATGTCATCGTCATCAACGAAGTGCTGCGGCCGCAGGTCACGGTATTCAGACGAAGCAAGATACTCCAGTTGATTGAGGCCAAAGCCGCCGATCGCTATGCCGCAATTCGGCGTTTCGTCGATGTAACCGGTGTTGAAGAATCGGAATCCGCACTGCGCAGCCTCATCAGGACTAGAGGCAGCGAGTACACCATCGCTACGACCCGGGTCTCCGAGAATCTGAACGAGATCGAGCGCTTCTGGTCGCAGGCGGGAAAGCCCGATGCGTCGTCGATGGCCTGGGCCGAGCGTGAAGTCGCCAAGGATCAAAGCGCGCTGGATCAGCGCAAAGCAGGCATCGACCGTTTGATCAGCCTGTGGGATGCACTGGCCGCTCATCCGTCCAGGTTGGCCGCACACATCGCGAGCCTGGATTCCGCACTGGGAGCCGACCAGCAGGCCAATCAGAGGGTCGCCTCGCTCAAGGAAGCGGTGGCAGTGGACTACATGGAGGTTCTGGAAATACTGCGTGCGGCTCAGTCGCATTTGCTGAGTCACCCCGAGCCTGCCGTCTGCCCCCTGTGCGAGAGCGCGGAGAACGTGGCTGACTTGTCTGCGAAGGTCAGCAGCCGACTCGAAGCGCAAGGGGCGTATGGTCAGCTGGAGGCCGCCAGGCGCCAGGCGGGATCGACAGCCCTCATGATTCAGCAAGCAGAACAGCGTGTGATCGATGCGCGTAAAGCTGCGAAGGAGGACGCTGACGCATTTGACGCCCATCGGACGGGCGGCAACCTGCCGCCGGATATCGCGCTTCCCGACGCGATTCCTGCCGATGTAACCGGCTGGACGGCATGGATGGCCAATCATCAATCCAAACGGTCGGCCTGGGCAGAGGCCTCCGCGGCATGTGTGGATGAGAAGAGATTTCTTGGAACGCTCCGCACGTCCATGAATGTGCTGAAAGAGAATCGCGACGCAGCCGAGGCGCTGGAGCATCTGGTGCCGCGCCTCGAGAAGGTGCTGGGGATCATCGAGGGCGAGCGAAAAAAGTTCACAGACAGCGTCTTGGATGCCATCTCCAAGCGGGTAGGCGAGCTGTACGAGGCGATTCACCCACGGGAGGGCCTGAACAAGATTGGCCTGGCGCTTGACGCTGCCAAGCGGGCCTCGCTGGAGATCGCGACCGAGTTCGGAGGGATCAAGGGGAGCCCGCCCCAGGCCTATCTCAGCGATTCACATCTCGACACGCTGGGACTTTGCATTTTGCTGGCGCTCGCCGAAAGGGACTCACCGGGCGAGAAGATCCTCGTTCTGGACGACGTGCTGGGCAGCGTCGATGAGCCACATGTGGACCGCACCATCGAAATGATCTACGAAGTCACCTCCAAGTTCCGTCATTGCGTGATCACGACGCACTACGGACCCTGGCGCCACAAGTTCCGATGGGGCTGGTTGAAGAGTGGAGAGTGCCAGTTCGTGGAGTTGGCACGATGGTCGCTGGCCAAGGGTATTTCTCATGGCAAGAGCATTCCCGAGGTGGAGCGCCTGCGCGGTTTGCTTGCGGAGAGTTCTGTCGATCACGGTAGCGTCTGCTCCAAATCCGGTGTGATTCTCGAAGCTCTCCTCGATTTTCTCACCCAGCATTACGAGTGCAGTGTGCCGCGAAGAGCGGGCGCCAACTACACGCTCGGCGACCTGTTACCAGCCGTGAACGGAAAGCTGCTGAAGGCGCTGCGGGTAGAGCATAGACAGGAAGACGCTTCCGGCGCTGTAGCTTACGCGGACAGGAGGTTGGAGCCGCATCTGACGGAAATCAGCCGTCTGGCGCAGATCAGGAACGTCATGGGGTGCCATTTCAACCAGCTGTCCTTCGAACTTCTGGATAGCGATGCGATCAATTTCGGTACCGAGGTGCTCGCATTGGCGGACGCCTTGATCGATCATGAGGTCGGCTGGCCGAAGAACGGGAAATCGGGAAGCTACTGGGCGACAGCGGGTGAAACGCGTCGTCTCCACCCTTACAAAAAGCCAAGCTGAAAAGAACAATGAGCAACAAGCAAAAACTCGAACTCACCTGGATCGGCAAGGAGAAGCGGCCGAAGCTGGAGCCGCGGATCTTGTTGGAGGATCCAACGCAGTCGTATCACGCGAAGGCGCGGGTGGGAGAGGGGGATATCTTTGACAACCGGTTGATCTTTGGGGACAACCTGTTGGCGTTGAAGGCGCTGGAACAGGAATTCGCTGGGAAGGTGAAGTGCGTATTCATCGATCCGCCTTACAACACGGGCAGTGCGTTCACGCACTACGACGATGGATTGGAGCACTCGATCTGGCTTGGCCTGATGCGGGATCGGCTGGAGATCATCAGGCGACTTCTTTCAGAAGACGGCTCGTTGTGGATCACAATTGATGATAACGAAGCACATTATTTAAAGGTGCTGTGCGACGAGATCTTTGGACGTGCAAATTTCATTGCGAACGTTGTATGGGAAAAGACCGCCGGCAGGAAGAATGACACTTATATTTCCAGTGCTCATGACCATGTGCTTGCGTACGCGAATACCATCTCAGTTTGGAAGGCGAGAAGAAATCTTCTTCCTCGTAGCGACAGCCAAATAGCTCGCTATCAGAACCCGGACAATGACCCCCGTGGCCCATGGATACAAGGGGCTGATAGCACAGCGAAAAGCGGATCCGATAGTCTGCGATATGAAGTGGTCTTGCCGTCTGGTCGGAAGGTGCTACCGCCCCTCGGGAACTATTGGAGATTTAGTAAGGCTAGTTTCCAGAGGGCGCTGGCTGAAAACCGAGTTTACTTTGGCAAGGATGGAAATAGTCTTCCGATTGTAAAGAAGTACCTGTCGGAGGTTCAGGACGGGCTTGTGCCGAGGACATGGTGGCCTTCTTCAGAGGTGAACTCCAATCAGGGAGCGAAACGTGACCATCTGCGAAAGTTGTTGCCAGATATAGAGCCGTTCGCGACACCGAAGCCAGAGCAGCTTTTAGAACGGATTATCTGGATCAACACCAATCCTGGTGATTTGGTCCTCGATTCTTTTGCTGGCTCCGGCACCACCGGCGCTGTCGCGCACAAGATGGGCCGTCGCTGGGTTATGGTAGAGCTTGAGGACACTTGCCACACACACATCATTCCCCGCCTGCAGAAGGTCATCAATGGCGAAGACCCCGGTGGCATCACCAAAGCCGTGGACTGGAAGGGCGGCGGCGGCTTCCGCTACTACCGGCTGGCGCCATCGCTGATCGTGGAAGACCGCTGGGGCAACCCGGTGATTAATCCCGAGTACAACGCGGCGCAACTGGCTGAAGCGCTTTGCAAGCTGGAAGGGTTCACCTACGCGCCGTCCGAGGTGCACTGGTGGCAGCACGGGCATTCCAGCGAACGCGACTTCCTCTATGTCACCACGCAGACGCTATCGGTCGAGCAATTACAGGCGCTGGCCGATGAAGTGGGCGGATCGCGCAGCCTGCTGGTGTGCTGCTCGGCCTTCCGCGGCATTACCGGTGCGGCAGCGGCGACGCGCTGGCCCAACCTCACGCTGAAGAAGATTCCAAAGATGGTGCTGGCCCGCTGCGAGTGGGGCCATGACGACTACAGCCTCAACGTGGCCAACCTGCCGCTGGCCGAACCTGCGCCGGAAGTGCCCTCACCCCAACCCTCTCCCGCAAGCGGGAGAGGGGGCAAGAGCGGAAAGGCTGCCGCGGGGCCCGACCTGTTCGGAGGTGGGGAATGAGCGGCGAGGACGCGGCCGGCCCCCGTTCCGAGCTGATCCTGTTCCGGGCGGAGGATGCGCAGACCCGCATCCAGGTGCGACTCGAAGGCGATTCGGTGTGGCTAACGCAGCGACAAATCTCTGATTTGTTTGATGTTTCCGTTCCGACCGTCAACGAGCACCTGGCCAAGGTCTACGAAGAAGGGGAGGTTGAACCTGAACGAACTATTCGGAAGTTCCGAATCGTTCAAATCGAGGGGGAGCGGGAGGTTCGACGGCTGGTGGATCACTATCATCTGGACGCCATCCTAGCGGTGGGCTACCGCGTACGGTCGGTGCGCGGCACGCAGTTCCGGCAATGGGCATCGGCCCGCCTTGGCGACTACATCGTCAAGGGCCACGCTCTGGATGTAGAACGCTTCAAGCGCGACCCGGACGACGGCTATTTTGAGGAGTTGCTGGAGAAGATCCGCGACATCCGTTCGTCGGAGAAAATGTTCTGGCGCAAGGTGCTGGACATCTACGCCACCAGCATCGACTACACCCCCTCAGCAGATCTCAGCAAACAGTTCTTCGCCACCGTGCAGAACAAGATGCATTGGGCTGCCCATGGCCATACGGCGGCAGAGCTGATCAAGCAGCGGGCCGATGGCAGCAAGCCCCACGCGGGCATGACCAACTGGGCGGGCGCCACGCCGCGCAAGTCGGATGCGCAAGTCGCCAAGAGCTATCTGTCTGCCGATGAACTGGAGGCGTTGAACGGCATCGTCACCGCCTATCTGGAATTCGCGCGCGTGCAGGCCATGAATCGCAAGGCCATGACCATGGCCGACTGGATCGCCAAGCTGGACGACTTTCTGCGCCTAAGCGAGCGCGATGTGCTGACACATGCAGGCCGCGTCCGCCATGAACAGGCAATCGAATTCGCCGGCCAGCAATTCGACCTATACCGGAAGCAGAAAATCAACCAGCCATCGCAGGTGGAGCGCGATTTCGAACAGGTCACGCGTGAAGTGAAGGCACTGGAGCAGGTGCGACGCAAGCCTGCGCGAAAGGGCAACAAGGGGGACGGAGAATGACGGTGCGTGTGCAACACCATGTAACGGGCCGCTTGTCGCTGCGCCCACCGCAGGCCGACTCGCTAGCAGCCCTGGTTCGCGCGCTGGACGCCGCGCCGGAGATGCGGGCCAAGGAGCGCGACGTATCTGCGATCCTGTCCACACTGAGGGCTCAGTTCCCGACCCTGGAAGACTTCGAACGTGAGTTCCCGTCGCTGTGCTTCGCACTGGCGACCGGCGTGGGCAAGACCCGCTTGATGGGTGCCTTCATCGCCTACCTGCACCTTGCCCACGGCATCCGCAACTTCTTCGTGCTAGCACCCAACCTGACCATCTACGACAAACTGATTGCCGACTTCACGCCGAACACGCCCAAGTACGTGTTCAAGGGCATCGGCGAGTTCGCCATCAATGCACCGCGCGTGATCACCGGCGACAACTACGACCAGCAGAATGTCACCGGCGGAGAGTTGTTCGGCGAGATCAGGATCAACATCTTCAACATCTCCAAGATCAACTCCGAGGTGCGGGGTGGCAAGGAGCCGCGCATCAAGCGCATGCGCGAGGTGCTGGGCGACAGCTACTTCAACCACTTGGCCAACCTGCCGGATCTGGTGTTGCTGATGGACGAATCGCACCGCTACCGCGCCCAGGCCGGCATGCGGGCCATCAACGAGCTCAATCCGCTGTTCGGCCTGGAGCTGACCGCCACGCCCTTCGTGGAGTCGAGCAAGGGCCCGGTGCCCTTCAAGAACGTGGTGGTGGATTACCCCTTGGCGCGGGCGATGGAGGACGGTTTCGTCAAAGAGCCGGCGGTGGTGACGCAGCGCAACTTCAAGGCGGCCGATTACGCGCCCGAACAACTGGATCGCATCAAGCTGGAAGACGGCGTGCGCCTGCATGAATCCACCAAGGCAGAGTTGCTGACGTATGCCCGTGAGAACGGGGTCAAGCCAGTCAAGCCGTTCGTGCTGGTAATTGCACGCGACACGACGCATGCCGGGCAGCTGAAGGCGCTGATCGAATCGGATTCCTTCCACGGCGGGCGCTACCGCGAAAAGGTGATCCAGGTGGATTCCAGTCGAAGCGGCGCAGAAGAAGAGGCGATGATCCAGGCGCTGTTGAATGTGGAAAGCGCGGACGAGCCGACCGAGATTGTCATCCACGTCAACATGCTGAAGGAAGGTTGGGACGTGACCAACCTCTACACCATCGTGCCCCTGCGAGCGGCCAACGCACGCACGTTGATCGAGCAGAGCATCGGTCGTGGCCTGCGCCTGCCCTACGGTAAGCGGACGGGGGTGGAGGCCGTGGACCGGCTGAGCATCGTGGCGCATGACCGCTTTCAGGAGATCATCGACGAGGCCAACCGTGGCGATTCGCCCATTCGCCTGAAGCGACTGTGCTTGGACGCCCCCAGCGACGATGCACCGATCGTTAGCGTGCAGGTGCAGCCCAATGGCCTGGGACAACTGGGGTTGGGAAGTGATCAGACGGTGCCTGCATCGTTGGCAGAAGGCGATGGCACTGAAGCCGCACTTGAATCCACCGACGCGCCGAAGCAACTACTGACCTCCGAGGCCGAGATTGGCGTGGCGCATGTGGTGCGTGAAGTCATCGCCAGCTACGAAGCCAAGCCGGACGTGGCGCCGACCAGCGCTTCGTTGTTGCAGGATGACCTGCAGGAGGCAATTCGCGAGGAGGTGCGCAAGCGGCTGTCCCCCGCGCAAGGCCAGCTTCTGGAAGGCGTGGATGACCAGGTGCCGCAGGTGGACCTGGCCAAGGTGGTCGATACCGTCACCCGCACGATGGTGGGGCAGACCATCGACATCCCGCGCATCACCGTGGTGCCCACGGGCGAGGTCACGAGCGGGTTCCGTACCTTCACGCTGGGCACGCTGCCCAACTATCAACCCGGCCAGCGCGAGATCGTCATCCAGGAACTGAGGACCAGCCAGCTGACGACCTTGCTGGGCGAAAGCGGTGTCCGTGAACGTCGCCCGGAAGACTACATCGTCAAGGCGCTGATGGACTTCGACGATGTGGATTACTTCACCCAGTCGGAGCTGTTGTATGAGCTGTCCGGTCAGGCGGTGGCCTACTACCGGTCGCAGGGGCACTCCGAAGACGAGCTTCACCAGATCCTGTCAGCCCATGGCGTGGAGCTTGGCCGACTCATCCACGCCCAGATGGCCGAGAACGCCTGGGAAGAGGCAAGCGGTGGCTACGATGTGCGGGTCAGTCGGGGCTTTACTGAACTCAAGGCGTGCAACTACACCGCCGCTGCGGGACAACCCACGCGCGACCTCCGCGACACCGTTGATGATCGAGCCAGCATCAAGCGCATGCTGTTCGGTGGTTTCAAACGCTGCCTCTACCCGTTGCAGAAGTTCGATTCGGATACAGAGCGCCGTTTCGCCCTGCTGCTGGAGCGCGACGCATTGAAGTGGTTCAAGCCTGCGAAAGGCCAGTTCCAGATCTACTACCGGAAGGGCCACGAGCAGCCCGAGTATGTGCCGGATTTCGTTGCGGAGGCCGAGGAGTTCATCTTGATCGCCGAGACCAAGGCGCGCTCTGATATCGCTGCGCTGGAGGTCCAGTCAAAGGCACAAGCGGCTGCGCGGTGGTGTCGCCACGCAACCGATCATGCGACCAGCGTGGGTGGAAAGCCTTGGAGGTACGTCCTGGTACCGCATGACGAAGTGACTGAGGACAAGCGGTTGCAGGACTACCTCCGTTTTCAGATCGCTCCAGCGATGTGATTCGCTCGGCGATGGGTGACTCATTCCAGGCAGGTTTGGCGACTCGGTGCCGTCGTTCGGTGACGGTCGCTCACCCGGCAGGCGACAGCCCATGGCGTGCCCCTAACCTTCCCCACTGATCAGCGTCCGGCTTGCCAGTGAAGGGCTGTGCCGAAAGCATCGTGTCGGCGGGACGTCGACGTCTCACTGCGCGTGGTGGAACACGTTGGGAGCCATGAGTGTGCCTGTCGCCAAGCGCCCGAAGGAACCCTGGGGCGAAATCACCCGGCTGAAGAAGCTCCTGGCCAAGCAGGCGCTGGAGTACGGGTTGACCTGAGACGGATCGTGTAGCCAGTTGGCTGGTGAGTTCTCTACCCTTAACAGGCAAGGAGAGCTCCATGAAGAAGCGATTCACCGACGAGCAGATCATCGGCATCCTGCGCGAGGCCGAGGT
>Ga0233380_1000900_pt1 | contig 14276 bp, 16 predicted proteins | sample ElkDunMinimDraft_9_FD_191541 | JGI IMG/M metagenome (GOLD analysis project Ga0233380, IMG submission 191541) | Fecal eukaryotic communites from dung pellets of Tule Elk in California, USA - Elk Dung F36 | ecosystem: Host-associated > Mammals > Digestive system > Large intestine > Fecal | place... | reverse complement strand
GCGGGCCGGGGACGGCTGGCGGCGACGCCCAGGCAGGCGTCGCCATCGGGTCGCGCCGGCGTGGGCCCGGCGCGGCCCCGGTCCGGGCGCCCCGTGTCGGCGCCGGGCGCTGCTTGCAGCCAAGGCCGGCACGGCGGGCATGGCCAACGGCACGTCCCGGCCGCGCCGGCGCGGGCGCATGCTGGGCGGGCACACCTTGTGCCACCCCCACCGGAACCCCCATCCATGCTGCGTACCCTGTTGCTGTCTTCCGCGATCGCCCTCGCCCTGGGCGCCTGCGACCGCGCCACCGCCGAGTCCCCGATGCCCAACACCGCCGCCACCGCCGCCGCGCCCGCGCAGGCCGACAATCCCCTCCTCGCCGCCAGCACCCTGCCGTTCCAGGCGCCGCCGTTCGACCGCATCCAGGACGCGCACTACCAGCCGGCCATCGAGGAAGGCATGCGCCAGCACCTGGCCGAGGTGCGCGCGATCGCCGACAACCCCGAGCCACCCAGCTTCGCCAACACCATCGAGGCGCTGGAGCGCAGTGGCGCGCTGCTCACCCGCGCGACGGCGCCCTTCTTCGCCATGACCTCGGCGCATACCAACGCCGCCCTGCAGGCCGCCGAGGAAGCGCTGGCGCCGCAGCTGGCCGAACACGCCGATGCCATCCACCTCGATCCGGCCCTGTTCGCGCGGGTCGAGGCGCTGTACAACCAGCGCGCCACGCTCGGCCTCAGCCCCGAGCAGACCGTGCTGGTCGAGCGCACCTACGACAACTTCGTGCGCGCCGGCGCCAAGCTCGATGCCGCGAGCCAGGCCGAGCTGCGCAAGCTCAACAGCGAGGAGTCCTCGCTCACCACCACGTTCTCCAACAAGCTGCTGGCCGCGACCAAGGCAGGCGGCGTGCTGGTGGACGATATCGCCCAGCTCGAGGGCCTGGACCAGGCCAGCATCGCCGCCGCCGCCGAAGCGGCCAAGGCCGATGGCCAGGAAGGCAAGTGGCTGCTGGTGCTGCAGAACACCACCCAGCAGCCGGTGCTGGCCTCGCTCAAGGACCGCGAACTGCGCGAGCGGGTGATGGCCGCCTCGCTGGAGCGCGCGCAGAAGGGAGACGCCAACGACACCCGCGCCACCATCCAGCGCCTGGCCGAACTGCGCGCGCGCAAGGCGCAGTTGCTGGGCTACCCCAGCTACGCCGCCTACAGCATCGCCGACCAGATGGCCGGCACGCCGGAAGTCGCGCTCAAGCTGCTGACCGACACCGTGCCCGCCGCCACCGCGCGCGCGCGCGCCGAGCGGGCGAAGATCCAGTCCGTGGTCGACGCCCAGGGCGGCGGCTTCCAGGCCGGCGCGGCCGACTGGGACTTCTACGCCGAGCAGGTGCGCAAGGCCGAGTTCGACCTCGACGCAGAACAGATCAAGCCCTACTTCGAACTCGACCGCGTGCTCAAGGACGGCGTGTTCTTCGCCGCCGAACAGCTCTACGGCATCACTGCCAAGGAACGCACCGACCTGCCCGTCTACCACCCCGACGTGCGCGTGTTCGACATCTTCGACGCCGATGGCACGCAGCTGGCGCTGTTCTACCTCGACCCGTTCCAGCGCGAGAGCAAGCAGGGCGGCGCGTGGATGGGCAACTTCGTCGAACAGAACGGCCTGACCGGCGACATCCCGGTGATCTACAACGTCGAGAACTTCACCAAGCCCGCGCCCGGCCAGCCGGCCCTGCTGAGTTTCGACGACACCACCACGCTCTTCCACGAGTTCGGCCACGCCCTGCACGGCATCTTCTCGAAGACGACGTATCCGAGCGTGGCCGGCACCAACGTGCCGCGCGACTTCGTCGAGTTCCCCTCGCAGTTCAACGAGCACTGGGCGCTGGATCCGAAGGTGTTCGCCAACTACGCCAGGCACTACCAGACCGGCGAGCCGATGCCGCAGGAACTGGTCGAGAAGATCACCCGCGCGCGCACCTTCAACCAGGGCTATGCGACCACCGAGTACCTGTCGGCAGCGCTGCTGGACATGGCCTGGCACACGCTGCCGGCGGGTGATGCGAAGAAGGACGTGGAGGCGTTCGAGCGCGAGGCGCTTGCGAAGTACAAGGTGGATCTTGCAGCGGTGCCGCCGCGCTACCGCACCAACTACTTCAGCCACATCTGGGGCGGTGGCTATGCGGCCGGCTACTACGCCTACTTCGGCGCCGAGGTGCTGGACCACGACGCCTTCCAGTGGTTCCGCGAGAATGGCGGCCTGACCCGCGAGAACGGGCAGGTGTTCCGCGAGAAGATCCTCTCCATCGGCCACTCGCGCGATCTTGCGCAGGCCTATCGCGAGTTTCGTGGCCAGGAGCCGAGCGTGGAACCGCTGCTGGAGCATCGCGGGTTGAAGTGAGCAACGACACTGTGCACAACAACGAAGGCCCGCAATCGCGGGGCCTTCGTTTTTTTCCCGATGCCCGCCCAGGAATGGCCGCGCAGGTCAATGCACCGGCGTGCGCCTGGCCCGCGACCTGAGCACCATGCAGTAGCCGGCGGTGACCGCGATCCCGGCGATCACGGCCGCGCATCCGCCCGCGACCGCCACGTTCGTCGGCGCGAACGCCCACAGCCCCGCGTAGACCAGCCCGCTCAGCACCATCGACCAGCCCCCGACGCGCTTGACCCGGCCCACGCAGGTGCTGGGCGCGACGCTCTTGGGCAGGCGGTTGCCGATCCAGGCGATCATCAGCCCGTTGAGTCCGATCACCACGCGCGTGGTGGTGTCCTGGTCGATGTAGCCCAGCTTGCGCGCGTAGCTCGCAGCGAGCGCCACCGCCACGATGCCCACGGCCCAGGCGATGTATCCGGTCAGTTCTCTGTTCATCGCGTTGCTTCCTTCTTCTTGCCCGGCCTGGACGTCTTGGCGCCCACGCCGACGGAATGGACGAAACCCAGCAGCGCTTCCTCGAGCACCGAGAGCTTCAGGTGGTAGATGACCGACTTGCCCGCTTTTTCGGCATGCACCAGGTCGGCGTCCCTGAGCACCGCGAAGTGCGCCGACATCGTCGGCTTGGAGACATCGAACTGGTCGCTGAGCTCGCCGGCACTCAATGGCCCGCTGCGCAGCAGCTGCAGCACGCGCCGGCGGGTGGGATCGGAGAGGGCTTTGAAGACCTGGCTCATGGATCGATAGTTAGCTAACTATCTAACTGTGTCAAGTGTCGCGCCAACTGCGAGGGCCGTGAGTCGCGAGCGCATGGCCGTTGGCATCCGGCTGGCACGCATCGTGCAAGCCCATACCTGCCCGGCAACGCCGGCTCGATCCTGGGAGGAACCGGATGAAACGCATCACGCTCGCCACCCTGGCGCTGCTGTGTGCCGGCGGCGCGTCCGCCCATGGCGGCGGCCTCAACGCCGAGGGCTGCCACACGAATCGCACAACCGGCGACTACCACTGCCATCGCGCGGCCGCGAACGCGGCAGCTACCTACCGGCCGCAATCCACGCCGTCCACGCAGCTCGCGCCAGCACGACAGGCGGGGCCGGCACGCCGCGGCGCGTTCTCCAACTGTGCGGAGGCGCGCGCCGCCGGCGCCGCACCCGTGCATCGCGGCGATCCGGGATACGGCCCGCACCTGGACCGCGACAACGACGGCGTCGGTTGCGAGCCGTATCGGGGGCGGTAGCGTCGTCCGCACCGTCGGTGTCACGCACCCCGCGGCTCGGCCGGTAGTCACCACCATTGGTCATGGCAACTCCCGACACTGCTGCGATGTCCGCCGGTCATCCACCATCGGGATCGACGACAACGCGGGGCACGTGCATGGCAACCGGCATTTCCACCCTGAGACTGTGGCTGCTGCGCGCGATGTACGCGCTGATCGCGGTCGGGCTGGGGCTGACGATCTGGCCGGTGATCCTGACTCCACCTGCGAGCGCCGACGAGGGATCGGTGATCCACGCCCTGCTCGGCGCGTTGGCGGTAATGGCGGCACTGGGCGTGCGGTATCCGTTGAAGATGCTGCCGCTGCTGCTGTTCGAGCTGCTGTGGAAGGTGCTGTGGATTGTCGCGTCCGCGCTCCCGCTCTGGGCCGGCGACGGGCTGGACGCCTACGGTACGGAAACCTTCTTCGCCTGCCTGATGGGCGTGGTGCTGGTACCGCTGGTGGTGCCGTGGGCCTACGTGCGCGCGCAGTATTTCCAGGCGGCGGGCGATCCATGGCGTCGCCCGGCGCAGGTGCCGGCACGGGAGCCGACGTAACCGTCCTGACGCGTCGCAGCCTGGCCGGGCCATACCGCGACACGACGACGCCCCGATTCCCCCAACCGAAGACCCGCACAGGGGCCATCGATTGCCTCGCGGACCATCAGGCCGCGGCGCGCCCTGCGGGCTCTGGCGACGACGCCAGGGCCACCGCATCGGCGCCGGCCGCAAACCGCAGCCGCGGTGAGCGATCGCTGGCCGCCAGCCACACCGCGTCGGCGACGTCGGTGGGCCGGGTGACAGCGGTGAGCCGCCCGAAACCTTCGAACACCCTGGCCGCGAACGGCGCATAGGGTTCGGTCACCAGCCCGGCCATGCGTTCGGCGCCGTTGTCGGCAAAGCGCGTGTCGGGGCAGTAGCCGGGTTCGACCAGCTTCACCCGCAGGCCGAACGCAGCGAGCTCCAGCGCCAGCGATGCGGTGAAGCCTTCGATCGCGGTCTTGCTGGCCGTGTACGCCGCCACCAGCGGGAACGGCGCCAGCGTCGCGCTGGAGGTGACGTTGACGATGGTGCCGGCGCCGCGTGCGCGCATGCGCGGAATCGCCGCCTGGCACATCGCCATGGTGCCGAAGGTGTTGGTCTCGAAGATCTCGCGCACGGTCGCCATCGGCGTGGCCTCGAACGCACCGAACAGGCCGAGGCCGGCGTTGTTGACCAGCACGTCGACCGGGCCGGCGGCATCGAGCGCGGCAGCGATGCTGGCCGGGTCGGTCACGTCCAGCGGCAGCACGCGGATCCCGGGGGCGTCGGCGAACAGCTCGGCGCGGGGCCGGCGCATGGTGGCGATGACCTGCCAGCCGTGGGCGTGAAAGTGGCGGGCTACGGCCAGGCCGTAGCCGGACGAGCAGCCGGTGATCAGGACGGTCTTCATGGGTGGCTCCTTGGAGGGTGTTTGACGCGGGGAACCAGCATCGGCGAGGCTGCGCGGATGATCGATAGCTGATCATCCGCATTTGTTTCGCAGGAGTCCGGAGATGGGCGATCCCCTCTCGCAGGTCGTGGGCCTGTTGCACCCGCGCGCGGTGTTCGCCAACGTCATCGCCGGCAAGGGCGAGTGGGCGGTGCGCTTCGCCGAGTACGGCCGCCCCAGCTTCTGCATCGTCCTGGATGGCGGCTGCCGGCTGGCGGTCGAGGGGCATGCGCCGGTGGCGATCGAGGCGGGCGATTTCATCCTGCTGCCGAGGACGCCCGCGCTCACCCTGTCCAGCAGCGAGGCCGGGCGGCCGGTGCTGCTGGATCCTGCCGACCTGCCACGGGACGGCAGCGAGGTGCGCTACGGCGAGGCCGGCGGTGCACCGGACATGCGCTCGCTGGGCGGCGCATTCGTGTTCGACGATGCCGACCCGACCCTGCTGGTATCGCTGCTGCCCACGCTGGTGCACGTGCACGGATCTGCACGGCTGTCGCGGCTGGTGGCGATGGTGGCCGAGGAGACCGTCGGTGCGCTGCCCGGGAGCGCGGCCGTGCTGTCGCGGCTGGCCGAACTGCTGCTGATCGAGGCGATGCGCGCGACCAGCAGCGGCGACGCACTGCCGGGACTGCTCAGGGGCCTGGGCGACCAACGGCTCGCGCCGGCGCTGCAGCAGATGCACGCGCAGTTCGACCGGCCCTGGACCGTGCCCCAGCTGGCCAGGACCGCCGCACTGTCGCGATCGAGTTTCTTCGAGCGCTTTAGCCGCACCGTCGGCGTCGCGCCGATGGAATACCTGCTGGGCTGGCGCATGCAGATCGCCCGGAACCTGCTGCGGCAGGGCGGGCTGACTGCGGCGCAGGTCGCGGACCGCGTCGGCTACGGCTCGGCAAGCGCGTTCAGCGTGGCATTCCGCCGCCATGTCGGGATGACGCCCCGGCGGTATGCGATGGCGGCGCGGGTGCCGGACTGAGACACGCTGCAGGGCGGCGCTCGAGCAGTTGTGTTAGAATCGCCGCAGTTTCGCGTATTTTTGCCGACAATCGCTTCGTTTTCAACGAAGTTCCGACCCGCTGTGGTCGAGCATTGGCGATGCCCGCGCGACCCCGTGCCCGGTATCGGCAGGAACGGAGCCCGGCTCAGGTCGGACTTCCGACGCGCTTTTCCCGCGGTCCATCGGGTGCAGCCCGCTGCAGCCGGGCGCTTGTACGCCGGCTGTGGCGCGACACCCCAGAGGAGATGACACCCGCATGACCCAACGTATCGCCGTCCTCGGCGCCGGCCCCAGCGGCCTGGCCCAGCTGCGCGCCTTCGACGCCGCCCGCCGCGCGGGCGCCGACGTCCCCGAGATCGTCTGCTTCGAGAAGCAGTCCGACCTGGGCGGGATGTGGAACTACACCTGGCGCACCGGCCTGGACCAGCACGGCGAGCCGGTGCACGCCAGCATGTACCGCTACCTGTGGTCGAACGGGCCCAAGGAGTGCCTGGAGTTCGCCGACTACAGCTTCGAGGAACACTTCGGCCGCCCGATCGCCTCATATCCGCCGCGGCCGGTATTGCGCGACTACATCATGGGCCGCATCGAGCGCAGCAACCTGCGCCACCAGATCCGCTTCGACGCCGCCGTGCACTCCGTCGAATACAGCGAAGAGACGGGCAAGTTCACCGTCACCGTGCGTGAGCTCAAGGACGACCGCATGGTGAGCGAGGACTTCGACTGGGTGGTGGTGGCCACCGGCCATTTCTCCACGCCCAACGCGCCCGCATTCGAGGGCCTGTCGCAGTTCCCCGGGCGCGTTCTGCATGCGCACGATTTCCGCGACGCCTGCGAGTTCACCGGCAAGGATCTGCTGCTGGTGGGCAGCAGCTATTCGGCCGAGGACATCGGCACGCAGTGCTACAAGTACGGCGCGAAATCGGTGACCTTCAGCTACCGCAGCGCACCGATGGGCTACGACTGGCCCGAGGCCTTCAGCGAACGCCCGCTGCTGACGCGGCTGGACGGCAATACCGCGCACTTCGTCGACGGCAGCAGCCAGGACGTGGACGCGATCATCCTGTGCACCGGTTACCAGCACCACTTTCCGTTCCTGCCCGACGGGCTGACGCTGCGCACCAGCAACCGGCTGTATCCGCAGGGCCTGTACAAGGGCGTGTTCTGGATCGACAACCCGAAGCTCATCTACCTCGGCATGCAGGACCAGTACTACACCTTCAACATGTTCGATGCGCAGGCCTGGTTTGCGCGCGACGTGATCCTGGGCCGCACCGCGCTGCCCGGCACCGGCGCCATGCGCGCCGACAGCGAGGCCTGGTTCGCGCGTGAGAACGCCTGCGCCGGCAGCGACGACGACATCGATTTCCAGGCCGCCTACGTGCGCGACCTGGTCGATCGCACCGACTACCCAGAGTTCGCGATCGAGAAGATGGGCGAGATGCTCAAGCAATGGCAGCGCGACAAGCAGGTCGGCATCCTCGACTACCGCGACAAGAGCTACCGCTCCACGATCACCGGCACGCTCGCACCGCGCCACCACACGCGGTGGATGGAAGCGATGGATGATTCGCTAAAGGCATTCCTAGAAGATTCTCGCGAGCTTGAAGACCAGCTCGAGGTGAAGCAGCCGCGAGCGGCATCGACGAAGGCTGGCCCGCGCACTGCGAAGCCCGAACCGGTCCGGCAACGCGCCTGAGAGTGCGCGTCGCCAGCCCTGCGCGGGAGTTACCAGCTTGCAGGATCAATTCGGGACGACTCGCCGCCACGAGGCGTTTCGCAAGCGGTGCACCTGACGATGCCCGATCGACGCCCTCGCGGCGTCAGCCTTCCAGCCGTTGCAGCACGAAATTCCACGCTGGCAGGGTGGCCATCGCCAGCACGATCCCGTAGCCCACCAGCGCGGCGGCCAGCCGCGGCGCCATGCGGTGCGAGATCGCGAGCGCGGCGGCGGTGACCATGGTCGGCATCGCCGACTCCAGCACGGCGACGTGCCGCATGTCGCCCTCCAGGCCGAAGGCCAGCGCCAGCGCCAAAGCCAGCGCCGGCAGCACCGCCAGCTTGAGCGCCAGTCCCAGCGCCAGCGGCGCGATCTCGTCGCGCGGCAGCCGCAGCTGCACCGTCAGGCCCACCGCCAGCATCACCAGCATCAGCATCACCCCGGCCAGCTGGTCCAGCGCGGCCGCGATCCACGCCGGCGGGTGCTCGGGCATCAGGGTCAGGCCGAACACCAGTGCCCACACCGGCGGAAAGCGCGCGATCCGAAGCGCGATCGCGCGCGCCGTGGGTGGCTCGTCGCCGCCGTAGCGCGCCAGCACCACCAGCCCCAGCGTGGACAGCATCACGAAGGTGCCGAACTGGTCGTAGACGACCGCATAGGGCAGCGCCTGCGCGCCCAGCAGCGCCTCGATCATCGGATAGCCGATGTAGCTGGTGTTGCCCAGCATCGTGCACAGCAGCAGCACCCCCAGCTCGTCGCGACGCAGCCGCATGCGCGGCGCCAGCAGGCGCAGCAGCAGCCAGCTCGCCGCGGCCAGCAGCCAGGGCACCGCCACCAGGCCGAGCAGGTCCGGCTCGAAGCGCAGCTTCGGCACGTACACCAGGATGGCCGCCGGCAGGCACACGTACAGCACCACCAGGTTGAGCGTGTCCGCGGCGCCTTCGGGAAACACCCGCAGGCGGGCGAACAGCATGCCCAGCGCCAGCATCGCCAACATCAGGGCGAAGGCATCGAAGGCCATCGCGAGCGCTACCCGTCGTGAAACAGGGGCCATCATAAAGGGGCCAGCCGCATCTTCGCCGGGTTGCGGAACTCGACACGACCGCCTGCGTCCCACCGGGTCCATGGTTTGTTGCCGGGCTGTCGGGGCAGCGAAGCAGGGCTTCCATGCGCTTTCCTGCTCACGACGCCGGGAGGGCCGGCGCCTCGACATGACGGCCGGACGCGACGCGCAGCAGGGCCACCTTCAGCGCGAGACCTTCACCCCTTCACGCACACCACCTGTCGCAGCGTGTGCACCACTTCCACCAGGTCCGCCTGCGCCGCCATCACCGCGTCGATGTCCTTGTAGGCTGCCGGCGATTCGTCGATCACGGCCTGGTCCTTGCGACACTCCACATGCGCCGTGGCCTCGCGGTGCTGCTTGAGCGTGATGCTGTCGCGCGCGGCGGTCCGGCTCATGACGCGGCCGGCGCCGTGGCTGCAGCTGTGGAAACTGTCCTCGTTACCGAGGCCACGGACGATGAAGCTCTTCGCGCCCATGCTGCCCGGGATGATGCCGAGCTCGTCCTTGCCCGCCCGCACCGCGCCCTTGCGCGTCACCAGCATCTCGCGGCCGGCATGCGTCTCCTTCTGCACGTAGTTGTGGTGGCAGTTCACCGCCATCGCCTGCAGCTTGAACTTCGGCAGTTCCGCGCGCATGGCGTGCAGCACCCGCTGCATCATCGCCTCGCGGTTGGCGCGGGCGTAGTCCTGCGCCCAGCCGACGGCCTCGACGTAGTCGTCGAACAGCGGCTCGCCCTCCATGAAGAAGGCCAGGTCCTTGTCAGGAACGTGGTAGCCGAGCACGCGCTTGCCCAGTTCCTCGCGCGCGCGCTGGATGAAGTAGCTGCCGATCAGGTTGCCGGTGCCACGCGAACCCGAGTGCAGCATCACCCACACCGCGTCGCTCTCGTCCAGGCAGACCTCGATGAAGTGGTTGCCGCCGCCGAGCGTGCCGAGCTGCCGTTCCACCTTGTCGAGCCGGATCTTCGGATGCTTTGCCTTGATGCGCTCGAGCCGCTGCCACAGGCCGGAGTGGGCAAGCGCGGACTCGACGCTGTCGGGCGTCTTGCGATGCTCGCCATGCGGACCATTGCCGACCGGGATCGCGCGCTCGATCGCCGAGCGCAGGCGCGCAAGCGAATCGGGCAGGTCGCCCGCGCCCAGCGTTGTCCGTACCGCGGCCATGCCGCAGCCGATGTCCACGCCCACCGCGGCGGGGATGATCGCGCCCTGGGTTGGTACCACCGACCCCACCGTCGCGCCGATGCCCAGGTGCACATCCGGCATCACCGCCACCCAAGGCCCGATGAAGGGCAGGCTGGCAATGTTGCGCAGTTGCGCATGTGCCTTGTCTTCCAGCGGCACGCCGCGGACCCAGCCCTTGATGGGGGTCTCGCCTTCGCGGTGCAGCCACTGGTAGTTCGAAGTGTTCATGTCCATCCCCCCGGAAGTCACGCACGCCTGCATGGTGCAGGCGTCGCGCCCTGTTCCCATCGTCTCCGGACGAGGGTGAAAACCGGGCGACCACGACGTCGACGCCGCGTCACTCAGCCCCCCGGCCAAGGCCGTCGGCCCACCCGTGCGCGGCCTGCGACGTGCGCTCCAATCCCCTCAGGTGCTGCGACAGCCCGCCGAAAAGCAGTCCTTCGGTCGCAAGGACATGCGCAGCAGGCTGGAAAGATTCAGCGCTTGAGGCCGGCCACGATTTCCGACACGTCGACGCCCATCTCGAGTTGCACGCGCACGTACTCGCGTTCCTTGCGCGACAGGGCGCGGCCGGCTTCGATGCGCACGTCCTCCGCCTGCAGGATGCGCATGATCCGAGGCAATGCCGAGCCGATGGCATCGGGTCCGTAGCCCGCTTCACGAAGGGCGGCGCGGAGGAGAGCTTCAACGTCCATGCCAGGTCCTGGTCGTGCGGGGGTGTGCATTGTGGGGCGAAATCGTCCTGGGCACATTCTTCCGCGACGAAAAAAAGGAGCGCCCCTGCGGGCGCTCCCTTGAATGCTCCGGCTCGTTTCCTGATGGAGCCGATCAGGGCTGCGACGGATTGCCGTCGTGGGCCTTGTCCTTCTTGCGCGCCTTCCAGGCATCGTATTCGGCGCGGGAGATCGTGCCGTCGCCGCCGGTGTCGATATCGGCGAACTTCTGCTGCAACTTCGGATGGGCCGCGAGGTCGGCGCGGCCCACACGTCCGTCCCGACGGGTGTCGAGATCGGCGTAGCTGGGCTTTTCCTTCATTCCGTGCCCGGTCCCGTGCGTCGTGCGCGTGGCGTCGCGCTGGGTCTGCGGCATGGTCGACTCGGTGGGCGGCTGCTGGGTGGCGGGGATCTGGCTGGTAGGCGGCGTGGTGTCCTGCGCGAGCGCGGTACCGAACGCCATCGCCATGGCCAAGGTGGTCAGGGCAAGCGTACGTGTGGTCTTCATGGGTGCTCCTCCCGGAACTGTGCAACGAGTGGAAACTGGCGGCCGGCCAAGCTGGCCTGGCACCGGCAGAGCACACCACAGGCAGCCTTTGGAGGACGTGGTGACGTGGCCCGTCCTCCATCACGCATGGCTTACGAATGCGCTGCGGTGCGCGCGCCCGCACTGCAGGCACGACCCGGCGACGTCACGCGGACCGGCGCATGCCGATCAGTTACACCACTGCTTCTCGCAGGGTTCGCCGTCGTTGTTCCCGTCCATCTTCGTATTGGGACAGTTGCGGAGGAAGTATTCCGCCTCCGCGCACGAGGTCATCTGCGAGCAATGGGTGCGGCCGTCGCACCGGAACGTGGCGACGGCGGCAACGGGTAGACCCGAGATAGCGGGCGCCGCCGTGGATGCGCCCCACGGGGGATCGCCCGCCGGCGCCCTGGCTTGTGCCGCCTGGACCACCGGTGCCTCGGGGCGCTCAGCCATACGGGTCCGGTACTGGTCGAAACCAGCCAGAGCGACGGCGCCCACGCCGATCAATCCCAGGACATGTATGAGCTTCATGGAGGCCTCCGGATCTCGATGACATCACTGTACGGGCGCCCGGGTTCGAGGCGCGACTCATCCACCGGGGCCCATGTCGGGTGCCGTGGCCCGGATGTGACGCTACTACCGACAAATGGTTGGTCCATCCAGCCGTTCGCATCGCACGCGGTGACCAGACCGGACCACTGCGACCGCCCCGCCAGGGACGGGGGCTCCGTCGTGCGGCGAGGACCAGAAGGCGCTCAGAAGCACGCGCTGCTCCAACATTCAACCGAACGGTTGACAATCCACAAGCCCGGCGCAACACTCAACCTCATGGTTGAACAACAGCTCGACAGCACCTTTACCGCCCTGGCCAATCCGACCCGCCGCGGGATGCTCGCCGACCTGATGCTCGGCGAGAAATCCATCGGCGAACTAGCCGCACCGCACCGGATGAGCTTTGCAGGCGCTTCCAAGCATGTCTCCGTGCTGGCGCAGGCGGGGCTGATCGAACGCTACAAGGTGGGGCGACAGCACCTGTGCCGGATCAGGCCGGAACGGCTGAAGGACGCCAGCGACTGGCTGGGCCAGTGGCAACGGTTCTGGACCACCCGCCTCGACGCCCTGGAGCAAGCATTGAAGGACGACGTCGCGCCACGTGCGCGGGCACCCCGCAAACCCCGCAAGGAGGACACCCATGACTGACACCCGGCACACCGACCAGGCCACCCCTGCCATGCTGCGCTTCGAGCGGCTGCTGGACGCGCCCGTAGACAGGGTCTGGCAATACCTGGTCGACCCCGACCTGCGCGCGCGCTGGTTCATGGCCGGGCCCACCGACGCCAGGGCGGGCGGCAGCATCGGCCTGACCATGGACCACGACCGGCTCTCCGACCGCGACGTGCCCACGCCCGAGCGCTACCGTCCCTACATCGGCCACAGCTGGAGCGAACGCATCACCCGCTGCGAACCGCCCAACGTGCTCGCCTTCACCTGGGAGAACGGCGACGCCGGTGAAGTCACCATCGAACTCGACGACGCCGGCAACGACACCACGCGCCTGGTGCTGACCCACACCGGCCTGCGCGGCCGCAGCGACGCAATGAACTTCGGCGGTGGCTGGCATTCGCACTTGGCCGTGCTGGAGCGACGCATTCGCGGCGACGGCGTGGAGGACTTCTGGGCGCTGCATGCGAAGGCGGAGGAGCGGATGTCGGAGATGCTGCCCGAGGGAGGCGACAACTGCTGAGTGTGTACCACGATGCTGTCGCGGGCCGCCTGGCCGAAGGCCTGGAAGCGAGATTGCGTGGATCTACGAGCAATCGAGCGTCCGACGTGGGCGTGCGGCGATGGGACTCCAGGCTCCGTTAACCCCGCCCTTCGGCCCCGCGCGTTATGCATGGAGATCCCAACCCTGGAACTCCCATGCCACACCCTCGTCGACATTCGGCCCAACCCTTTTTCCTTGCCGCGCTGATCTCTGTGTGCCTGCTTGCCGCCTGCGGACAGCAAGGCGGCGCCAACAGCACGTCCGACGATGACGTCACCCTGGTGGCCGTCTCCGCCAGTTCGGAGGTCAAGCGCGCACCCGACACCGCGATGCTCTCGACCGGCGTCGTGAGCCAGGCAGCCGACGCCAGGACCGCGATCGCACTGAACAGCAAGAAGATGGTCGCCGTAGTCGAAGCGATGGCCGCAGCCGGCATCGAGTCGAAGGACGTACAAACCAGCGGCGTGAGCCTCAATCCGGACTATGCCTACGTCGCCAATCGCCCGCCGCGCATCCGGGGCTACTACGCCTCCAACACGGTCAACGTCACCGTTCGCGACATTGCCGAACTCGGCACGATCCTGGATGCGCTGGTGGCTGTCGGCGCCAACCAGGTCAATGGCCCGATGTTCGACATCGGCGATCGTGACGCCGTACTGGACGAGGCACGCGGCAAGGCGCTCGACAAGGCGCGCGCGCGTGCGGACCTGTATGCAAAGCGTCTCGGCCTGCGCGTGGCGCGTGTCGTGAGCATCGACGAAACCGGCGGGCGCACCCCGATCCGTGCTGCCTATGGGCGCGGCGCGGTCGTCGAGCAGACATCGGCCGCGGTAGCGGACGCGAGCGGGAACGTGCCCATTGCGCCAGGGGAGAATACCTTGGGGCTGACGGTCGATGTGGTTTATGCGCTTATGAAATAGAGCGACCTGGCGCGGTCCGGGTAATTCGAACACCTGATAGCGGGGACAATGGTCGGGAGGTGTTCGATGGTCAAGCGACGGTTCGCGTCGAATTCAGCCCTGAGGCGGTGCGAGAGATGTTGACCTGAGACGGATCGTGTAGCCAGTTGGCTGGTGAGTTCTCTACCCTTAACAGGCAAGGAGAGCTCCATGAAGAAGCGATTCACCGACGAGCAGATCATCGGCATCCTGCGCGAGGCCGAGGT
>Ga0233380_1000899_pt1 | contig 14290 bp, 11 predicted proteins | sample ElkDunMinimDraft_9_FD_191541 | JGI IMG/M metagenome (GOLD analysis project Ga0233380, IMG submission 191541) | Fecal eukaryotic communites from dung pellets of Tule Elk in California, USA - Elk Dung F36 | ecosystem: Host-associated > Mammals > Digestive system > Large intestine > Fecal | place... | reverse complement strand
GACTGGTGTCCACCCCGCGTACCGTTCACCTTCAGCCTTTTCGTAACCGTGGCGACCTCGCTCATCCCGCTATCGACCAGGATGTTGACGCCACCCCCACGCACCAGCCAGCAGTGGATCGGATCACGCATGATGCCAGCGCCATGCGGAATATGCAGTTCGCCGATCCGAAGGGATGTGATCCGATAGTGCATCACGCGTCGATAACCTCGAAACGCTCAATATCCGAGACGCGGCCTTTGCGTTCGCCTTGGGTCCAGACTGCACGAACGCGGGTGCCGGGCTTGATCTTCTCCTTGGCTTCCTCGAGGCTATCGATCTCGATCACGTGGATCATGCGGGTCGATGCACCATCCAGCACGATCTCTGCATATACATATGGCACCTTCCGCGTTTGGCCGTAGACTTCCATATTGATGATGGAGCAGCCTCGGATCGTGCCGGTGTCGGCGCACGCCTTCCAAGTTCCGGTACGCGTGTGCGCCACGTCGTCGATCTCACGCGGTGGCAGCAGAGCGACGTCGCTGCCAGGTGAGCGCACGCCCATGAAGCGGCCATTTTCCCGGATCTCATCGAACATCCGGCCATAATAGGGCCCGTATGCATGTTCATAATCAAGCTTCATGGCGTAGGGGATGACGCCGAGCGGTTCCTCTGTCGTCGGCAGAGGCTTGACCGTGCCGACGGGCGCGTCGGGCGCGAGTTGGAAGCCTTTGATGGCCAGCACCGATTGCTCAACGCTGTCGTCCCAGTGCGCCTCGACCCGCTGACCGATCGACAGGTCGTCCAGCTCTGCAAGGATGCGGTGCGGAAAATCATTGTCGCACCCATCGAGGCGAATGAAGCCGATGACCTGGCCATCGACGCGTGTGAACGCAGTCAGCACGCCGGTATGTGGCGCCTCGACGAAGGCTTCTGGCTCCTCGCCATTGGTGGAGGAGAAGTCCTGCGCGGGGGCGACCACCTGGCCTGATGCGAAGCGCGAGGCAACGATCCGGCGGTTCTTGACCTCTGCCAGGAAGGTACCCGCCGCCCGGCCAGGCGTGAGGGTGTAGGGCAGATTGATCTCGCTGTGGAAGGTCGGCAGGTCGATTGGATAGCTGTCCGGTGCGGAAAACATCGTGTCTCTCCTTATGCGCTCAGAACGGCGCAACCGCGCAGATTGGCCCAGCCGCCGCCCGATTGGACGAGGGCGGTCTTTGCGTCCTTGATCTGATGGCTTTCATTCTTGCCCATGACCTGCGTCGCTGCCTCGATCAGGCGGATGACGCCGACCGCGCCGATGGGGTTCGCTCCCATGCAGCCACCCGACGGGTTCACCGGGATGTCGCCATCCAGTTGCGTGGCACCAGACGCTATCAGATCGGCCGCCTGTCCGGGGGGGCATAGCCCCAGGCTCTCATAATAGTTGAGTTCGAAGCAGCTGTACGGCTCCTGCACCTCCACGACGTCGAACTGGCGGCGCGGATTGGTGATGCCGGCGGCGCGATAGACCTGGCGGCTGGCAATCGCCAACGGCTCGGACAGCATCAGCGACCTTTCGGGCGCATTGTCCGCTTCGCAGCAATAAGCCATGCCCCGGATCCAGGCCGGACGGCTGGTCGAATGGTGGGCCATTTTTTCCGAAGACAGCACGATCGCGGCTGCACCATCGGAAATGGGCGGGACGTCCAGAAGCTTGATCGGCCAGCAGAGCGGCTTTGAATTGAGGACTTCCTCGACCGTGACTTCCTTCTTCACGTGGGCATAAGGGTTCGAAATCGCATTTTTGCGGTTCTTCGCCGCAACCATGGCAGCCGCTTCTTCCGTATGGCCCAGCACATCCATGCGCGCGCGCCAGTAGGCGGCCGAGAATCCCATGATGCCGACCGCAAACTCCCGGCCCCAGAAGGGGTCGTAGAGCGTCGAGATCGAATATTGCAGCTGCCCCTCAGACAGCTTGTCGTAGGCTACCACGAGGGTCCGCTCGGAAAAGCCGCCCGCGACCTGGTAATAGCCAGCCAGCGCCCCGGCAAAGCCCGCGCCGCCGCCGCTCGTCAGGCGGACGACCGACTTGCCTTGAGCGCCAATCGCGTCGACCACCCATTTTTCCGGCTGGTTCACCGCAGCGAACAGCACTGGGCCAGTGGCAACGACGACGGTGTCGATATCCTCCATGCTCAGTTTGGCGTCTGCAAGTGCGCGGTCCACTGCCTCGCGCACCAGGCCCGCCTGACTGACATCGGTCCGGCGGCGTGCATGATGGGTCTGTCCGACCCCTACAATTCCAACATGACGACCCATGATCAAACCTCGAGAGTGAAGACGCAGTTGTTCTGCATGCCGACGCCGCCAGCGCCGTGGACGATGGCGCGGCTCGGAGTGCCGCCTCCGAACAGTTCGGGCTGGCTTAGTTGACGGCTCGCTTCTGCGAGGCGGACAAGGCCAGTCGCCATGATCGGATCGGCCGGCAGCGCGCCGCCCGAGCGATTTATCGCAACCTTTCCGTCGCGCGCCGCGGACAGACCTTGGCCTGCTTGCGCGAGACCCAGCGCCTCGATCGCCAGCAGTTCGCCGACGACCGACGATCCGCTGATTTCGGCCAGGTCCACGTCAGGGGATGTCCAGCCGGCGTTGCGATAGGCCATCGCTGCTGCTTTCGCGGCGGAGGACAATGTGCCCGCTTCGCGCACTGCGACGCTGTGGGTGTCCATCGATGTGCCCATGCCGGTGATGAAAGATGGGTTACGGCTCGTGCGACGAGCGATATCTTCCCGCGCGATAAGAACGGCTACAGCGCCATCGACGGGCCGTGAGAACATTAAATCCGTAAGAGGGGCGGCGCCCTCCCGGGCGTTCAGCACTGCGTCGGCGTCGGGCACCTGGTCGATTGCCACTCTACCGGACGCCGCGGCAGCGGCCCAGCGATCGGCCACAAGGCTGGCCAGATCGCGCGCCGAAACGCCACTGTCCGCAATGTAGCGCTGCGCCTGGATACCGTTGGCTGCGCGCTGCCCGAAGCCGACTGGGCGCTGATAAAAGGGTTCAACCTGCGCGTTCCAGTAAAGGTCGATGTCGGATTCTGAAGGTTTGGAATAGGCCACGATGAGGCCGACCGATGCCGAGCCTGAGCGGATCTTGTTTACGCCGTAAAGCGCGGCCCAAAGACCGTCCTCTTCCACGCGCGCCTCTTCTTTGTGGTGAGCGCCCAGCGCGCCCAGGAAGCCGCAGTTGGAAATGGAGCGCCCATCCAGCACGTCGCTGCCAGAGTCGATGATGAAATCGACATCGTCGATCGTCAGTCCGGACCCTTTGAATACCGACGTGACCACGGACGAGATCAGATCGATATGCTGCGCATTATTCCAGGCAGATCGGAATTCTGTTTGGGCGGTCGCAACGACGCCCACCTTATTCAAGCCCATCAGTGCTTCCTCATCCTTGTGCAGTTTGTGCAACCGCTCGGTCGGGGTTGCCCCCTTCCGATAGAACCGGTTCATCCACCGCCCTCGTTGTCCTTTCATATTGGCAGGCAAAACGACTTGTCAAAGGAAATCGACGAACTATCGGATTTATGTGGTGCGCGATAATTCCGAAATACGCCGATTTGGCGAGAAATAGCGGCGTTTAAATTCGATGCTTGCATTTAATTTTTATCCGAAATATCCTCGGATCATAACGAAAGAGAGGGTGTTCGTGGGACTCGATGTGAGTGGTCGCTACCGCTATCCGCCACCGGCGCCAGCCTGGCTGGCGCAGCGCGTGGAGGAAGTGATCGATCCGACACTTCCTATAATCGATGCACATCACCATCTGTGGGAAGAGGGGGGCGTGCCGTACCTGCTCGACGAGGTGCTGGAAGATGCCGGAGATGGGCATCGCATCCTCGCGACGGTCTTCGTGCAGGCTCACTATGGCTATCGTCCAGACGGTCCAGCGCATCTGGCTCCGGTCGGAGAGACGGAAAAAGTTACGGCCATCAGCAAGGCAGCGAAAGATGCGGGATCACCAACGGATGTCGCCGCCGCCATCGTTGCTCATGCGGACCTGACGCTGGGTGACCGACTGATCGAGGTGCTGGAGGCCCATGCCATCGCGGCGGAGGGGCGGCTTCGCGGCATAAGGCACAGTGTATCGCGAGATCCCAATTTTCCGGACGGGATCGTCATCAGACCGGCACCCGACCGTCTTTTGTCCGATCCAGCCTATCGTGCGGGTCTGGCGAGGATCGAAGAGTTCGGACTTTCCTACGATGCGATGCTCTATCATCGACAAATATCTGAATTGACCGACCTTGCTCGTGCAATGCCCGGTTTGCCGATCATCCTCGACCATATTGGCTGCATCCTAGGGGTGGGCCCTTATGCGGATCAAAGGGAAGACGCCTATCGGATGTGGTTGGCGGACATGTCGGCGCTGGCGCGCTGTCCCAATGTTTCTGTCAAGTTGGGAGGGCTCGGCATGATCGTGTGTGGCGCCCGCTGGCATGAGCAGCCTTTGCCCCCCAGCTCGGAGGAGCTCGCCTCAGCTTGGGAGCCTTATATCCACGCCTGTATCGATCTGTTCGGTGCCGATCGCTGCATGTTTGAAAGCAATTTCCCCGTCGATAAGGGCATGTACTCCTACCGGACTGGTTGGAACGCCTTCAAGCGCCTGACGAACGGCGCGACTGCCGAGGAAAAGGCTGCGTTATTCTTTGGGACGGCGTCGCGCATATACGGCTTGGACAGCGTTGCGGCGCCCCTGGGGGATGCACTTTCCCATGGTTAATCGGGCCGCCCACCTCTTTGATCGAGCGAGGACTTGTCCTGAAAAGACGGCCATCGTCTTCGGTGACGCGCATATCAGTTTCGGTGAGCTGTCCGAACGGACGAAGGCCGTTGCTGGCGCTCTCATCCTCGCGGGTATCAAGCAAGGCGCTCACGTCGGAATCCTTATTCCGAGCAGCCCCGATTTTATCATCGTAGAGCAAGCGCTCTTCGCCATCGGGGCCGTGATCACCCCCCTTAATATCACCTGTCGGTCCAATGAGCTTTGTCATGCCGTCGAAACATGCGATCTGAGCTTCCTAGTCTCGACGTCGGATCTGCTCGCTCCGTTTGAGCGCGGCGCGATGCCCGCCATTCTTGAATCATTCATATCGATCGACGCGGTGTCGCACGAAGAGGCGATCGTCTCGCTTCCCGCATTGCTGAATGCCTCATCCCCCATTGGCGAGCCGGCGCACGTCTCACCGTCGGATCTTGCCATGCTGCTGCTCACCAGCGCGACTACGGGCAAAGCCAAGGGCGTCATGCTTTCGGCCGCCAATCTAGCGGAAAATTACGATCGCACGCCACAATGGCTGGGCGTCGATGGTTCATCGGTCATCCTCTGTGCGCTTCCGCTCTACAATACGTTCGGCCTGAACCAGTGCATCAATGCCATGGTATCGGCCGGTGCCACGATGATCTTGCTGCCCCGGTTCGATGCGGCTGCCTGCATCGCCGCCATTACGACGCATAGCTGCACTTTTCTGCCCGCTGTGCCGACGATGTTGCAGAAGATCATCGATCATCCCGATACGCGCGGCGGCGCGCTCGCGTCCATTACACGGATCATGACGGGTGGAGCGCCGGTGCCGGCATCGCTTATGCGCCGTGTCCTGGACATGGCGCCTCATGCCGAGGTTCTGACTGGCTATGGGCTGACCGAGGGGACCGCGCTCATCACTCTGACCTCTGTGACGCTAGATGCTGATGGAGAGATTGAGCGTGGCCGAACCATCGGGCGGGTGCTCGATGGGATGACGCTGGGGATTATGACCGCAGCGGGGACCTTGGCTCCGTCGGGGTCCGTTGGAGAGATCGTCATCCGCGGGCCCAACGTCATGCAGGGCTATTATCGATCGCCCCAAGAGACGGCAATCGCGCTTGCCGATGGTTGGCTCCATAGCGGGGACATCGGCTATATCGACGACAGCGGCCATATCTACATTGTCGATCGTCTAAAAGATGTGATCATTCGAGGCGGGCAGAATATCTACCCGGCGGACATCGAAGAGGTGCTCTACGGCGCCGCGGGGGTCGCCGAAGCTGCAGTCGTCGGAATGGACGACGCGCTGATGGGAGAGGTGCCGGTTGCGTTCGTCGCCTCGCAGCCAGGCCACACGGTCGACGTTTCCAGCCTGCTTGAACTGTGCGCTGCCCGTCTGGCATCCTATAAGCGGCCGGTAGCTATTCACATGTGCGATGAACTGCCCAAGGGGCCGACCGGTAAAATTCTTCGGCGGGCGCTCAAGCAGTCTACGCGAGCCGACGCGTGATCGAGCCCCGTTCAGCAACCCTGGTGGTTCAAGGCAGTCGACGGGGTATCTGCGTCTGGGGCGACCCCGATGCGCCGCCCGTCATGCTCGTTCACGGTCTTCTCGACCATGCCCGCAACTGGGACTGGATAGCTAGCCAGTTGTGCGACAGCTATTACGTGATCGCGCCCGATTTGCGCGGACATGGCGACAGTGACTGGACCGGGCTCGGAAGTTACGCGCTCGCCAATCATGTCATGGATCTGGCGGATGTCGTGACCGCGCTCGATCTCTCAGACATTCGACTGATCGGCCACTCACTCGGCGGGCAGCTCTCGCTCCGCTTGGCAGCCTGCTATCCCGAGCGAATAGCCGCGCTGTGCGTAATCGAAGGGATAGAACTTCCGATCGTACGGGAGCAGCGCAAGCGTTCGGAGCCCTATCCGGCGAGACTTCGGCGCTGGATTGCGGGTCAGCAGCAAAACCGAGAACGTCTGCCACGCATCTACAGCTCGCTCGCCGAAGCCGAGGCGCGCATGAAAGAGCACAACCCCGATATCGACGCCGAGACGATAGCGCATTTGGTCCGGCACGGAACGACCAACCGAGCCCAGGGCGGGTTCAGCTGGAAATATGACGATGCGTGTCGACAGCGTGCGCCCGAAGACGCCCATGGGAATGATCTCGACGAGATATTATCGGGCGTTCAGTGCCCAACGATGCTCGCTTATGGCGAGGCGAGTTGGATACCCGTTCCGCCGCCTGAACGGCTTGCGCGCATCTCCGACCATCATCTCGTAACCTTCCCGGATGCCAGCCACTGGCTGCACCATCAGAAGCGCCAGGACTTTTTGGCGGCGCTCACCACCTTTCTCCAAAACTTCAGTGAAAGACACTCCCATGCGTGAAGCTGCAATCGTTGCCACCGCCCGCACTCCCGTGGCGAAGGCCGGACGTGGAGCGTTTAATGATACCGACGCTCCGGCTCTAGCTGCTCACGCCGTGAACGCTGCGATCGAGCGCGCCGGCATCGACCCCAAGCGGATTGAAGACGTCATTCTCGGCGCAGGGTCGCAATGGGGCGACCAAGGCTTCAATATCGCTCGGACAACCGTCTTTGCGGCTGGGTTGTCCGACTCGATCCCGGGGGCATCAGTGGATCGCAAATGCGCCGGCGGTTTGACGGCCCTCGCCTTCGCAGCGCGCGGGATAATGGCGGGCGACATGGATGTTGCCGTTGCGGGCGGGGTAGAGTCCATCACCCACACACGCGACTATGCGCCAACCCACCGCGCACGCCCCAACGCGGTTTTGGACCGCAAGCCCCATGCGTATATGGCTATGATCGAGACGGGGGAGATCGTCGCGGACCGATATGGCATCAGTCGGGAGGCGCAGGATGAGATTGCGGCCATCAGCCATCAACGCGCTGCAGCGGCGGTCGCGGCCGGAAGATTCTCGGCGGAAATTGCGCCTATCACGGTCACGAAAAATATCGTGGAAAAGGACGGCAGCACATCGGGCACCGAAACGCTGACCCTTGCGGTCGATGAAGGAATACGCGCTGACACCACTGCCGAGGGCCTTGCCCGTCTCAAGCCCGTATGGCGCGACGGTCAAATCGTGAAGGAAGGTCGTTTCGTGACGGCGGGCAACGCCAGCCAGCTATCGGACGGCGCTTCAGCTCAAATCGTGATGGATCGAGCGACCGCGCAGGCTGAAGGTAGAGAGATTCTAGGAATCTATCGCGGCTTCCAGTCGGCAGGATGTCCACCTGAGGAAATGGGCATAGGCCCAATTTTTGCCATTCCCAAGCTGCTGGACCGGGCAGGCCTAAAGATCGAGGACATCGGTCTGTGGGAGATCAATGAGGCGTTCGCCAGTCAATATCTCTACTGTCGCGATTTTCTCGGCATCGATCCGGAAAAGATCAATGTGAATGGCGGTGGTATTGCCCTTGGCCATCCTTTCGGCATGACCGGCAGTCGGATTGCGGGACATGCCCTGATCGAAGCGCGTCGACGTGGCGTGCGCTGGGCCGTGGTATCGATGTGTGTTGCCGGCGGGATGGGATCGGCCGGTCTGTTCGAAATTCCGGCCTAGGATCCGATCATGGCTGAGATGCGGTTCGATAGCGACGTCGTCATTGTCACTGGCGCGGGGCGTGGCCTAGGCCGCGAACATGCACTGGCATTCGCAGAGAGGGGCGCGGCTGTTATCGTCAACGATATCGGCTTCGAGCCTGATGGGCGCGGCGGGTCAATAAGTATCGCGCAATTGGTCGTCGACGAAATTAAGGCGGCAGGCGGCCATGCCATCGCCGACAGCCACTCCGTCGATACGGAAGAAGGGGCTGTCGCTCTGGTCCGACTGGCCATCGAGACTTTCGGCAAGATCACGATCCTGGTGAATAATGCGGGCATCATAGATTTCGCCCCGCTGGAGGATATCAGCCAAGAGGGCTGGCGCCGCATGATCGCGGTTACGCTGGATGGCGCCTTTCTTATGTCGAGAGCGGTCTGGCCTCACTTTATGGAACAGGGGCACGGCCGGATCGTCAATACGACCTCCAATGCGGGTTTCGCCGGTAGCGAGCATCTCGCACATTATGGCGCAGCAAAGCTTGGGGTAGCGGGTCTCACAAAAAGTCTGGCCCAGGAAACAGGCGAGAGCGGTGTCACGGTCAATGCGATAGCGCCCATGGCGGTCACGCGTATGAACCGCGACGCCTTTTTCGGTGGCAAGGAAGCCCAAGGCGACGACTGGCAGAAAGAAATCCAGCTCGGCAATGTGCCGATGGGGCCACCGTCGATCGTTTCGCCGACCGTTCTCTGGCTCGCTCACCGCTCTACAAAGGTGAATGGCGAAATATTCAGCGTATCCTCGGGCAAGGTAGCTCGGGTCGCCTTTGTCATTGGGGGCGGCTACTTCAATCCATATCAGACGCCGGAGGACCTGCGAGATAATCTCGATGCGGTTCGGTCGCTCGACAATTTCATCGATCCTCGTTGCACCGCGGACGAACTCGCACTCATTCCGCCGCTGTTTTCGGCGGAGGCGAGAAAGATCGGCCCATGACAGATTTCATGCCGGGAACGTCGAAGCTGTCTCCAGGCGAGCGCCCGACAACGCCGGGCATCGGTTGGCGTCGAAAATAACAGGCTGGGGCATATTGCGGGCCGTGCAAGACTGGTCGTCCGGTTGCGCGCGACGTTTCAAAAGTGCCTCGCGAATTTCAGCTTCGACAGGGAGCGAGCATGAAGAAAATCTACGATGACGCGCCATCTGCACTTGATGGACTATTGTTCGATGGCATGCACATTTGTGCTGGAGGGTTCGGCCTTTGTGGTATTCCCGAGCGCCTTATCGATGCCATTGTGGACAGCGGGGTCAAGGATTTGACTATCGCTTCGAACAATGCCGGCATTGACGGCGAAGGGTTGGGAAAGCTGCTTCGCACCCGGCAGGTGAGGAAGATGATCTCAAGCTATGTCGGGGAGAATAAGGAGTTCGAGCGACAATATCTCAGCGGCGAACTCGAAGTGGAATTCTGCCCGCAGGGTACCTTGGCCGAGCGGTGTCGCGCCGGTGGCGCAGGCATACCGGGATTCTACACCAAGACCGGCGTCGGGACCCAGGTGGCTGACGGCAAGGAGGTCAAAATATTCGACGGCCAGGACTATATCCTGGAACGTGGAATTTTCGCCGATGTTGCGCTCATCAAGGGCTGGAAGGCTGACGAGAGCGGCAATCTGATTTTTCGCAAGACAGCGCGCAACTTCAACCAGCCCATGGCTACAGCGGCCCGAATCTGTGTTGCCGAAGTTGAGGAGATCGTCCCGACCGGCACTCTCGATCCGGATTCCATCCATCTCCCTGGCATTTACGTCAAGCGCCTGATCCTGGGGGCGCCATATGCAAAGAAGATCGAATTCCGTACCGTTCGCAAAAGAGAGACCGCATGATGGCGCAGCAAATCAAGGGGTGGAGCCGTGACGACATGGCGGCGAGGGCGGCCAAAGAATTGCAGGATGGCTTCTATGTGAACCTGGGTATCGGTATTCCCACGCTGGTCGCCAATCATATTCCGTCAGGCGTGCAGGTCACGTTGCAATCGGAAAATGGCATGCTCGGTATCGGGCCGTTTCCTTTTGAGGGAGACGAAGATCCCGATCTTATCAACGCTGGCAAACAGACGATCAGCGAATTGCCGCAGACCGCTTATTTCTCCTCAGCGGACAGTTTTGCCATGATACGCGGCGGGCACATCGATCTAACCGTGCTTGGCGCGATGGAAGTGGCGCAGAATGGCGATATCGCCAACTGGATGATTCCAGGGAAGATGATCAAGGGCATGGGCGGTGCCATGGATCTGGTCGCCGGCGTGAAAAAAATCATCGTCGTGATGGAGCATACATCAAAGGACGGCAGCCCGAAGTTTATTCCCGAATGCACGCTCCCTCTGACCGGCAAGAATGTGGTCGATATGATCGTGACGGATTTGTGCGTGTTCCAGCGCCCCGATCATCATACCCCCTTCAAGCTCGTCGAACTCGCGCCAGGTGTGACAGGTGATGAGGTCGCAGCGAAGACCAGTGCTCAATATTGCACTTAGGTGATCGGGCACCGCGATCTGCTGATAGGGCCTCTCAATTCTATGGCAGCCCTGTCCGTCCCGGCGACGGGCCACCAACGGTAGCATGCCGCTCGCTTGACGGCGGGCGACCGAAAAGCAAAAAACATGGCGCGTCCGATGGGAGAGCGAGGTATCCGCCCAGCGAATGTTCTTCATTGAGGCGAGTGCTGGTCACTCATGGCAGTGTCAGCGTGAAAAGATGACCGAAGTTACAACTACCCCAGTTTCCAGCCGCTCTGAATTTATCAGTGGATGGCCAACCGTGCTGGCTGCGGCGCTAGCGATCAGCGTGGGTATGATGGGCGTTGGCTTCTATTCGCTTGGCCTGTTCGTGACCCCGCTTCAGGCTGAGTTTGGCTGGACCCGCGCGCAGGTTTCCGGTGCTGCCACATTCCAGCAGCTCGGTATCTTCCTGTCCGCGCCGATCGTGGGGCGTCTGGCCGATCGCTTCGGCAACCGCCGGATTGCCATCGCCAGCTATATCGCGACCCCGCTGGCCTTTTTGGCGCTTGCACAATCCGGCCCTTCGCTGACCGGATGGTATGCCCTGTGGCTACTCGTGTCGTTAGCCGGTTGCGGCACGACGCCAGCGATCTGGGCGCGCGTCGTTTCGTTGCGGTTTGATCACCAACGCGGGCTGGCATTGGGACTGATGCTGATGGGCACCGGCGCGGCGGCGATGGTAGCCCCTGCGCTGCTTGGCCCGTTCATCGTCGCGCACGGCTGGCGCGCGGGACTGATCGCGCTGGCGACGGTCGTGGCAGTTATCGGCATTCCTGTCAGCCTGCTGGCCGGTCGTGGAGAGCCTGCTTCCGGTGCGACCCCACAGGCAGGTGATCGCGGGCGGATAGAGATTAATCCCGCCACTGTCCGCATTGCACTGATCGGATTTCTGCTGGGCGTAATCGTGGCGGCGCTCATCGTCCATCTCGTCCCGATGCTGATCGACCGGGGCGTCGCCCCCGTCGAGGCCGCGCGCATGGCAGCATTGGTCGGCATGGCGGTGTTGGTCGCGCGGCTGGTGGTCGGCTGGCTGTTCGATCGTTTTCACGCGCCGCATGTCGCCTTCCTGTTCCTGACTGCTCCGGTGATTGCCTGCGCGATCCTGTACCTGCACGGTCCCGCCATTCCCGCCGCGTTGATGCTAGGCCTCGCTGCAGGCGCGGAAGTTGACATGCTGGCCTATTTTACCAGCCGCTATGCCGCGCTGAAAAATTACGGCGCCACATATGGAGTGGTGCTAGGTCTGTTCAGTCTGGGCGCGGCATTCGGGCCGCCGCTGTTCGGCGCAGCAGTCGATGCCACCGGTCATGCCGATCTGGGCCTCGTGATTTGCGGTTTTGGATTAGTCGCCGTCCTGGCGCTGATCGCCTCATTGGGCAGGTATAGGGAAGGCTGAACCATGACAGATCTCCTTTCAGGCTGACCGATCTATCTCCATCTTACCCTGGCCTGCCTATCTTTGCTGAACGCTCGCCGACGATGGAGCGCAGCGAAATCGCCTGGAGCAATCCAGCGTGAAAAGCGCGATCGCTCTCACGCTTGGGGGGAGAAACCATCCCCGCTCATAACCTTCACTGCCGTGGCCGCCCTCATGCTTCAGATGAGAAGCGGTTTCACAAACGAAATCATCGTCATGCCACGGTGCGTATCTGGCTGCCTTCAACAGCCAACTGCAACCTCCACTTCCTGAGAAAAGGCCGCTTAGGGCATCACGAGGCGCTTCCTCTAGCTGATAGTCCTGTCGGCGGTAAGGCGCTCGAGCCAAGCCTGCGCCTGCTTGGGCTCCCCGACTGCCTGGGAGCTGACCGGGCCTCGTGCTGCAAGGAACTGCTGTTGCAGTTCGAACGGCGGCATCATCAGCTGTTCCCGCATCTTGTCGATGGCCTCGCCCATCTCAGCCAGATTGGCGATGACGGGCGCGATCGCGGCGCGGGCGGAGCGGTCCCGGTTATGGTCGAAAAGACCCCATTTGCCCGAAGCGGCAACGCGCAGCGCGTCCAGCAACGCTTCGGTATACTCCGCCTCCAGCTCCAGGCGACGAGCGTCGAGGCGTTCAAGTCTGTCAGCTTTGGCCATTCCCTGTCGCTATATGAACGCATCAACTTCTGCAAATCGGATGCGGTCCGAGGGGATGTAGCAAGCAGACAGGCGGAGGAGGTTGCGCCGCGCGCCATCTACTGCGATAGGCGCCGGCCGGCTGCAGTCGGGCTCCCTTCCCGCCAACCATACGGACCTCATATGACCTCGCCTGCTCGTTCGGTCGGCATCGATTTTGGCACCACTAACTCGGTCGTCGCGCTTGGCGGTGCCGACGGTGAAGCGACGCTGGTCGAGTATCCGGTCTCTGACGGCCCCAGCTCCATCTTCCGATCCGCGCTGTGTTTCTGGGAAGATGATGCCGTGCCGGGCGGCGTCGCCAAGGAGGCAGGGCCATGGGCCATCGCCGAGTTCCTGGATTTTCCTCAGGGCAGCCGCTTCCTGCAATCGTTCAAGTCCGTCGCCGCGAGCAAGGCGTTCGAACATGCGACCATCTTCGAAAAGCGATTGCGCTTCGAGGAACTGGGCCACGTCTTCCTCGACCGGCTGCGCGCGCATGCGGGCGATGTGCTGAAGCAACTGCCGCCCCGCGTCGTCGTTGGCCGCCCGGTCCGTTATGCAGGGCACCGTGTCGACAACATGCTGGCCCGGCAGCGCTACGACCTGATGTTCGCGGCACTGCAGCGGGAGGTCCATTATGTCTATGAGCCTCTGGGCGCTGCATTCAGCTTCGCGGCCGGCCTGGCCGAGCCGGCCACTTTGCTGGTCGCCGATTTCGGCGGCGGCACCAGCGACTTTTCCGTGGTGCGGATCGAGGCACCCGGGACGGCACGCCGCTGCACCCCGCTCGGGTCCGCCGGCATCGGGCTGGCCGGGGACCGTTTCGACTACCGGATCATGGACAAGCTGGTGCTGCCGATGCTGGGGAAGGGCGGAACCTATGCGTCCATGGGGAAGACGCTGGAAATTCCGGCGGGCCATTTTGCGGACTTTGGGGACTGGGCGCGGCTGGCACTGATGCACAACCGCCGCACATTGGCCGAATTGCACAAGCTTCAGCGGGTAGCGAGCGATCCCGCAGCCATCGGCCGCATGATTACGGTGATCGAAAAGGAATTGGGCTATCCGCTCTATGACGCGATTGGCCAGCTGAAGCGGGCATTGTCGACGCATGAAAGCGCACCTTTCCATTTCGATATGGCGGGCCTGCGGGTGGAGGCCGATGTCAGCCGTGCCCAGTTCGAGCAATGGATCGCCCCCGATCTCGCCCAGATCGGGGCCACGGTGGACACGGCGCTTGCCACGGCCAACATCACGGCAGGCGAGATCGATCATGTCTTTCTGACCGGGGG
>Ga0233380_1000894_pt1 | contig 14328 bp, 19 predicted proteins | sample ElkDunMinimDraft_9_FD_191541 | JGI IMG/M metagenome (GOLD analysis project Ga0233380, IMG submission 191541) | Fecal eukaryotic communites from dung pellets of Tule Elk in California, USA - Elk Dung F36 | ecosystem: Host-associated > Mammals > Digestive system > Large intestine > Fecal | place... | reverse complement strand
TACTCACCCAGTTGTAGACGGCCTGCGTCTGGTCACTACTGTCAATGCTGATGGCGGTCAGGCCCATGGACACACCGTTCCAGCAGTGGGGATAGCGACTTTGCAGGTATTCATGCACAGGCTCCCAGTCGGCCTCATTGGCAGGGTTGCCTTCAATGATGTGGTGATCAACTACCCAGCTCTCCAGCCCACGACCAAACGCCCACACGCTGATATCCCACCAGGTCTGCTGCACGTCAACGCTGCCAAACAGCATCAAGCCGCCGACAGGCACTGTCTTCAGAACGTAAGGCTCTGCCCTTGCCTGCAATACGTGCTGGTCTGCGCCTTCGCCTTTGAGCTCCCAGGCTTCACCAAGTGTTTCGTTGGTGAATGAAGTCATGGGCCCGGCATCACCTTCAGTCAAGGCTCGACTGGCTTTCTCGTACTCATCCACGATGGATGACCATGGCCGCTGGGGGCTGTATGCCGCCCAGATGTGCACGCCCAGCGTACGCGGTGGCGCGCAAGGCTCACCTAAAGCATCGCGCCAAACACGATCTTGGCCGAATCGTTTCCCAGACTTGCGGCAAACCCATGCGCCAGTCAATGGCCACCCACCGGGCATGTATTCGGCCTGGGTGATGGATTCACAGCAATGAGGGCACACATGGCGCACCGTCTCAGGCTGACCAGCAACCCACTTGAACCCATGCAACAATTCGGGGCCACCCCATGTGAGTGCGTGCTCGATATCACAGTGCGGGCATTCGATGAGGTAGGTGACATCGTCTTCTGAGTCCTCACAGGCACGGCTGACGTGGCAGAAGCCTTTGATACCGGGCGTGCTGCCGCCCACAAACTTGGGGTACGGCGCACCTTCCAGCCGCCCTTTGGCCAGGCTGCCGGGCGAGCCAGAGGTTTTGTCTTTGCTGGCACCCACGGTTTGGTCAAACGCCGTCCATTCATCCAGAATGGCAACGGCCACGGTGATACGGCGATATGCCCGAGCGGCCTTGCCACCCAGCAGGTGCAGCACGCTGTCACGGAAGGCCTTGTACTTGATGGTTTCTTCAATTCGACTGCTTCGCTTGCGGGCGGCAATGACGGAGGGAACACCATCTTTAGGGTCCAGCAGCGGCTCGATCTCTGACTTGACGAAGCTGTCGCGGTCGTCATCGGTAGGCTGCCACAGCGCCTGCTTGCGGCGGCGGTGCGCGATGTTGTAGCAGATGAAGGCAGTGATCATCTTGGAGTAGCCCACGCGCTTGGACTTTTTGACGGCCAGCTCTTCAATGCGGTCGTCGCTCATGAAGTCCAGAATGCCTACCTGAAATGGCCACGCCACCCAGCCGCCCTTTTGGTGACTGGACTCGCCCGCCAGCAGAAAGTGCTGGGCCGCCCATTCAGACAGGGTCATGGGCGAATCAGCACTGAGGCTGGACAAGCCCAGATCGACGGCGGCTTTGATGCCAGCGACAGCTTCACGATCCAAGTGCACTTTCATTCTTCGCCCTCGATATCAAGTTCCAGGCCCTCACCGTCATCAACTTGAGCCATCGCATCAATCTGGTCGCTCACCAATTTGGAGGTGACACGGATCCATTCATTGCGGGCATCGGCCATCACACGCTTGATAGTGTTCACCGCTTCTACCGATAGCTGCGGGCAGGACTTACGAAGTTGGCCTTCCACCTGGTCCATGCGATCAACCACCGCCGAACTGGCCGCACCCAGCACATCAGCCAGGATGCCGACCGGCGCAAATTGGCCGCGTGCCACCTTGTTCTTGATGGCCAAGCCGATGCGCTGCTCACGGGCTACGCCTGCACGCTCCTGCACCAGATCCAAACCACCGCCACCCAGCGAAGCACGACCAGCCGCCTGATCGCGCAAACGCTCGCAGTAGGCAATCAGCCAGCTATGGGCCGAATCACCTCGAGTGATGACGTTTTCGCTCACCAACTGGCTCACACGGGCTTCGCTGAGGCCAACCATTTCCGCAAATTCCGCTTGCGAAATAGGAGCATCCAAATAATGCAGAACCTTCACTTAACCCCCCTAGCAACATCACACAACAGTCCAAAGGTGCGGCACGAATTACCCGCTCTTGGCGTGGCTGGGAAGGACCCGCGATCCCCGCGCGCGCCGACCACCGCAGGCCAAAGACACACAACGATTGGGCGCAACTCACGTCCACAGCTATGCATGGGCACCTCCAAGCTGCGCGTCAAATGCTTTGAGCACGCGGTCCTCGTAGAACTTGAACAGCTTCTCTTCGCCTTCATTCCAAGGACGCACACCCAGCTGCTCGCCCATCAACTCGATGCCCGAACGTGACTGACGCCAGTCACTGGGTGCACCTGTCACACCTGAAACGTGACTTGTCACAGTGACAGACGCGTCTAGCCACCGTGACTCCTTCAGCCAGCGCAGCACGTTGGGGCACGCCTTGCCATCGTCCTTGCACAGCACGGCAGACTGGGCCGCTGCAGCAGCCAGCAGCTGGGCAGAGCGCACCTTGCCACCCTCCACCAACTCCACGATCAGCCGTGACACCTCCAACACTCGGGTACGGCGCTTCTCTGGGAAGAAGGCAAAGAACTGCGCGACGAAGGCTGCAGGGTTGTCCAGCTTTTCGGGCTGTTGAACGGTATTCGGTGGTTCATTCGATTCCGCAGCACCTTTCCCACCCGTCCCCCCAGCAGGGGGGTTGGGGGGTATTTCTTGGTTTTTGGTTTTAGGTAATTGGTTAGCCGTGACAGGGGCGTGACCAAAGCGTGACAGGTCAACATCTGGGCAGTGCTCTTTGAAAGCAGCACGCATTTCATCCATGCCTGCGTTGTATGAAATGCCAACACCACGCTCCCGAAGCACGGCAAACATGGCTTTGCGCACTCCCCGTGAGTTCTTCTGACGCAGGTTCACACCCTTCTTGACCTCAGCCCTCTGCTCTTGCCCTACCCGATAAGCTGCCAGCTCGCGCTCGCACCGATGGTGAACGTACAGTCCGCTTTCGATATTGAACTCAAAGAACTCATCAAGGATGAACTGCAGCGCATCCTTTTCTTCTGGCAGCACACACCGAACGCGGCGTGCCAGGCGGTCAAAGTCAGAGCCATCTAGCGGCCCCTCCGTGTCGTAGTAGATATCGAGCGCTTCGCGGTACACCGACCGCTCAAGACGCGTCAGATACATGGTGGCTGTGTTCCAGTCACCGATGTGATGGGGGTAGCTGTGCATAGTTTTTGTGTCTCCAGCCCCACTCACACCAACGACTGCTGCTTGGGCACAGCGCGAATGGGCGTGATGTCATGCCCTGTCACGCCGCACTTGCGCAAGAAGTTCAGCCGCTCCACGCGCTTGCCCTTCACCAGTCCATTGACGGTGCTGCTAATGCTCGACATATCCACCCACGCACCCGTGGCCTTGAAATACGCCTCGCGCAGCTCTTTGGCCGACATGTTCTGCACACCCTGCTGGCGCTCTTGCACCAGCACGGCCAGCAAACGGCCCTGAAATTGCGCCATCAACTTGGGGCTCAAGTCCCAGAACACCTGCGCCTTGGCATCCAGTGACGACACAAACGCCACCCCGCTGCCACGGCCAAGCCCTGGTGCTGCAGCCGCAGCAGATTTTGATTCAGCTTGCATAAGTCACACCCGATATCGAAGTGAAAGAAGAAAAGACCCCCAGCCCCCTGCACATGGGCGTGTTGAAGCTGCTGGAGACACAAGCAGCCACCCCAAGCACAGGCTTGAATGGACCAAGGGGAGGAAAAGTGAAAGGCGTGTGGTGCATGCAGTGGTTCAGCGCAGGCCCGCTGCCTCCAAAGCCTTGTAGGTGTGATAGCGCACGCGGCGCTCAAGCAGCTCAGGCGTATTCATGCGCTGAACCAACGCATCCAGGTCAAGCCGCTGCTGATATCGCCGCACCTTCACAAACAGCAGCACTGGCTTGATTTGCTTGCCCTTACCCACCCCCACCGACGCAAAAATGCCCATGGGCAAGTGCGCGGTCTGCTCCCGCAACTTGCCATGGCTGATGAAGTAGTGCCGCCCCAAGAACGGCTGCATGGCGTGCTTGCGCTGGGTGCGCACACCCGGGGCCTTGGCCTTGCCATAGCGCCGCACATTCGCCATGGACTGCGCCGACATGTTCTGGCCAGCCCCCTCCAGGTAATACAACTGCAAGTAAGACAGCACCTGTTGCAGAAATGGCCCACGGATGTTTCCGTGCCCGTCTTCGCTGCCTGGGAAAGGCACCGCCGGAATTACCGTCTGGTACCCACGTGGCAAATAGCCCCAGCGGCGCAGCAAAACCTCGCTCTTTTTGTCGGCACGTTGCCCGCCAAAGGTCTGCGCTTGCAGGATCTGTTGCGGATCAACCCCCGCCTTCGACCCCGTCGTGGGCAACCTGTCGGCCCGCCCTGCTGTGGGCGCCACAATGGCCTGCAAAGAATTCGCAGTCGCCTTCGCCACCTTCGGGCTGTTGGCGATGTACTTGGTTGGCCTGTCAAACACGCGGTTGATCTCATTGCGCATCTCAACCTGCGTAGCAAAAGCCACATCGTTCAACGCACTGGCAGACACTTGGCGCATCTGATTAGCCAGCACTCCCAGCCCACGCTGTACCTGCTGCAACTGGCCCAAGCCTTCCATACGGATGCCAAACTTAAAGCCAGCCATATCAGCGCCCTCCCGCTGCAGGCGCTGGCCGGCGCAAGGCGCGCATGGCCTCTTGGCTGTCGGCTATCGCCTCCAGCAAGCCCACCGCATGAAAGTCAGCGCGGTTCAGCTCTGACTGGCTCACCGCATCCAACGGCCCGGCCCCTTGTGCCGCAGCACGGTTGATAGGGTCTGACAACGCCTGCAAGAACTGGCCAAACGCCACCACCAGAGCAGTCAACGCCTCCGCAGGCGGCAGCACATCTAGGCGGCGCGCCATTGGCCCGCATGAGTAACCCAGAAAAGCTGCCTCGCTCTGCAGCAAAGCAGTACTGCCCAAAGCCTTTTGAATCAGCAAGGCCTCGCGCAGCGTCAGGTGGTGGTGAAAGTTGGTCGGGTTCAGCTTGTGCGTCAGCGTGCCCTTGGACATGCCCACTGCATCAGCCACCGCAGCCACCCCACCAGGGAAGGAATGCACCATCTGGTAAGCCACCAGCAGCACATCGTCTGCAGACAGTTTGTCGGCCAAGGGCGCTTCTGCGACATAGCCACCCAACTTAGATATCGAGACACTAAGGGTCATGCAAACACCTCAACCCTTCACCGAGTCGCAACCCACCAGCATTGAGGCCATGGCCACCAAGCTGCAAGCCATGGAACTGCTCTTGCAGCAGCTCACCGTGGTACTGGAGTGCGAATCACGCTTTAGCGTGCAAAAGCTCAACCACTGGAGCGGCCTGTGCATTGACCGCATGCTGGCCACCGGCAGCCAGCCGCAACAAACCTTGGCCGCCCTGCAAGAGCTGCGCGCACGGGTGCTGGCATGACTGCCGTTGGTCAGCAAGGAGATGGCGCCCGCCCCTGCCTTGACTACGATGGGAGCTCTCACACAACCAACATCGCCAAGAAGGGCGGACAAAACCATGAATACGCCCAACATGCCACCGCTCACTGCACACCTCCAGTTCTCGGGCCAGAACGTTTTGAAGGACATGCAGGAACAACAAACAGCAATGGTCGAGGCCTTGCAGGACCTGTTTGCGGAGCAGTCAGTGATGAAAGGTTTGATTTCTGTACTAATCGCAACTCACCCAAACCCGAAGCTGCTTGCCGAGGCGTTCCTGCTGTACATGGACTCAATCGCAGACTCGACGCGGCCCGAGCGGATAGAGATATATCGCGCAGCAGCTCAGAAATGGATGGATGTACTGATGACTCGCGTGAACCAGCAAAACCAGCGCGGTGCGCTCTAATTTCATCGGTTAAGGCCCTCAAATCAGGCTCAGCCAGGCTGCCCCGCACTTCGTGCAGGGCGACAACTTCCGCACCTCGCACCACCCAAGCCTTGGCTTGCTCAAAGTCAGTGGTGTAGAGCGGGTGCTCGAAATCAATATGGGTAATGCACCACGCGCAAGAAGGGAGACGCTCAGTCATGGACAACCTCCAGACCGAGAGACTGCGGCCATGATTGGGTAAGCAGATGCGCCAGCAACTTGGCTTCGCCCGCTTTCAGCGTGCGCGTAACTGCCCGGCGACCAGCAAACAACGTCAGATCGATATCACCGGCTTCAGCCACAGACACCACATATGCAACACCACGCTGGATTTTTTTTATCCGACGACGACTTGATAACAACTTAGCCATGGGCGACCAGCCGTGCAGACTCAACGCAATTACTACTGCGAAAAATTGGTGGCAAATCCTGCACATGTGCTCTCGCCCAAGCTGCGAGCACACGATCCGACAACTTAGGAGGCAACGCATCAGGCCACTGAGCAATAGCAGAGCGGCTGACACCGATGGCTTTAGCAGCAAGCTTTGGAGTACCACCGATGAGATCAAGTGCAAGAGCTTTGTTCATAGCGCGCAATGTTAGCACCCTTACAAGATAAGTAAAGCACTCTAATCAAACACGCAAGTAAGCTAACTAAATGAGCACAACTCTCCAAGAACGCATAGCGGAACTGATGTCTACCACTGGAATGAAGGTTGGCGACATTGCTGAACTGTGCAATATCTCGTCTTCTGCTGTGACTCAGTGGAAGGACGGCCCAACAAAAAGCATCACCCTAGAGCCAGCTATCAAAATCGAACGCGCAACTGGATACAGCGCGCTTTGGATTGCGAGTGGCAAAGGTGAAAAAATGGCACGCCCAGCATCAAATGAAGAAGATGACGCAGAGTACGCAGGCGAAGTAAAAAAACTAAAACGAGTACCGATCGTGGGAACTGCGAAACTGGGTGATAACGGCTTCTATGAAGAACTTAGCCCCATTTCTGGAGGTGGTGACGGTGCCGTAGAAATTGTCACTGCGGACCCCAGAGCCTATGGACTAAGAGTCCGAGGGCAAAGCATGTTCCCAGCAATACGCGACGGCTGGTATGTGATTGTTGAGCCAAGCGCTACCCCTGCAACCGGCGAGTACGTCCTAGTCAAATTGAGCAACGGTAAAAAGATGGTCAAAGAGCTTCTTTACCGTCGCAGCACCTCTGTAGAAGTCATGAGCGTGAATGGTGGGGAACGCCTCAGTTTTGACGTTACTGAACTGGAATCTTTAGAAGCAGTTTCGGCGGTAATTCCGCCTAGCAAGTGGATACCCATATAAGTGCCAGCACCAAAGAAGGTAAGCACTCTTAAATATTTAAGTTAGTGCACTTGCTTTTATTGATAAGCACACTTACATTACACCCATCGCAGCAATGCGCTGGGCACCACGGCATCGACCGGGGCACGCTCCCCGGATCGTTAACACAGTTGACAGATAAAAGCACCTAAGCCAGCCGCTGCGAAGCGCCTGCGACTGCGGCGCCTGCCCTACCCGCACAGGCAGTACAGAAAGTGTGCAAATCTCCCCCTCCCTATTGCTAGGCCGCACCAAGTTCAACGTGTGCGCCCATTGACCAATACAGGGGTTGCTTCCCAGACCAGCGCTCTTGCATCAAGCAAGTCTGTTGGCCAGGAACGCCTACCTGCTGTGGCGCGGTAACAGCAGGAGGCAATCCCTCCTGCGGGCTGCAGGAGGGGTGCCACTCTTAATGAATTAAGAGATTTCTTCCTCTAAAACAGACTCTTCTGACAGTTCGTGTGCAACTTGATTTCGCACCCAGTCTTCGGCAAGAACGTCACTTTCAGCCATGCGAGCTTCGATTGCCAGGCTTTCACGGTATTCAGACGCTGCTGCAGCCATGGTCCACGATGCCTCAATACCGCGACTTTCAATGGCTGCTCGTATATCTGAGATGCCAACCCGGAAGAATTCCTTGCGTGGATTAACCTTGTTTATCTGCGCTTTGACGAAGTCCAGATGCAGAGCACGCTCCAGTGCTGGGGCGTCATCACTCCAGATCATTGCGTGCACGTCAAATCCAAATGGCACGCTTGCATCGCCAAGTTCGCGCACTCGGTCTAATGGCTCAAGGCGTCGGGTCATGCCAACCTTGAAAACATCCTCACCAAAAGAGCCGACGTTGGAGATGATGTAAACATGGCCTGCACGTGTTTGCTGAGCCATTGACAATGCACGTTGACTGCGAGCTTCAGCTTCAAGCAGGCGAACCTGCAATGCTTGCAAGTCAGCTTCAAATTTCTGCTTTTGGTCTTCACTGGCCTTAGCAACCTGCTGGCGCACCTTCTCCATTGCGCGCTCCAGCATGTCTTCTTCTTTAGCTGCGTCTTTGAGAGCGCGATCAATTTCACGGCGAACGCGCTCTTCTTCTCGGATGCGCTCCCTGATAGCCCGCTGCTCTTCGCGTTCACGCTCACGCAAGACGTGAACAGCAGTTGCCCAGCGCAACTCTTCCAAGCGTGCAGACAAGTACTCATCAGTGATACAAGCATTACGGAAGGCCGCGCCGTTACTGTTTACAAGAGCGCATGCATCACGGATCTGGCGCTCCAAAGTGCCATGGTTATCCGCCTTGGAGCGCGTTAGTATGGAATCGACCTTGCCGTTAAACGCATCGATCACGAATCGAATGGCCGTGGAACGCCGGGCCGGCTCCACATAGTCGCATGTTGCAGCACGGCCACTTTCAATCATGAGCTGTGTTCGACCACGTGCCAGCTTTAGCTCTTTACCTGCCTCATCGAATGCATAAGTTTCGGCCAACTCATCAAGCAAACTGAATGTTGGCTTGAGATACCGGTCTCCGTAGCCTTCAATCACATTTCGCATGGCTGTGGCGGTCTCTCTAAGAGAGTCAGCATCCTTTAGCGCACGGTACGCGTCGCCTGCAATTTGGCTAGCACTCTCTTTGGCGTTTGCGATGATTTGCGCCGCCTGTTGATTGGCCGCAGTTATCAACTCTTCAAGTTTTTCACGTCTGTCACGCGCAGCGGCAAGAGACTGATCTTTGATTATTTTTGCCTCGGACACCAAGAAATCGCGCTCACGCACACCCTCAGCACGAATCCTGGCAACCTCTGCCCGAACGTCTGTGATGGCTCGGTAAGGCGCCAGAAGCCTAAGTTCCTCATGCAGCCTTTCGATTTCAAGCTGTAGGTTTGCTTGCTCAACGTTGTGCAGACGGGAAGCACTTTCTACTTCCGAGCGGTGTGACTCTTCCGACTTGACAGCAGCACTCTGAACTTCAACAAGCTTTGAATTCAAGCTCTCAATTTGTTTGCGCAAATCGGACTTCTGAGCCCAAAAAACTATCGCAGCAATAACTGCGCATACAAGCAAAAATCCGGTCATAAGCCCCCTCCATAAAACACTTTGTCACAGTATTCCACGAGAGGCTTACAGAAACTTCGCATCGGATCCGCCGTGTAAAGGTTGCCAGCAACAGGCCACAACCAGCCCACCACCAGGTGGGCTTCTTTTAGGCCGAGAAAGCCAAAAGATCGCAGTTCTTACAACAAAGAAGCATATTTAAGGTTAATTTCTTGCATTTCAGACAAAAAACCTCTGAAACATTAAAATCCACTATCGCCCTATGGTTAATTTGTCAGTAAGCACTTTTCTTGCTGACCTTATTTCCAGAGGTTCTCTAACCCTTGACATGCTTAAGGAGTTGAAGAAATTTGGCTAATTCCCTAACCAAAGAGCAAGGTCTCCAGATCACTACGCTCAATAACGAAGGCAAGCCCCACAGCACGATTGCTAACCAGCTGGGCATAACCATCGCCGCCGTTCGCCAGCACTGTGCCAATGCCCGCAAATCACCTTCGTTGAGTGCGCTCAGCAATCGCACCAAAAGCAAGGCGAAGGCTCACATCAATGCAGTGGCCATCAAGACGCGTGACACCAAGCACACGGTGCTTGAGTTCAAGCCAGACCCCAACGGCCCATTCGTCAACGCCACCATGACGGACAGATACCTCGGCCTTGAGCTCTCTTACCGCAGATAAGGCCTGACGCGCTGCGCCTTTGAAACCCCTCCGCACAAGCGGCGTTCCCCTCTGCACGACAGCAGAGGGAAAACCCAAGCGCCCTGCTCACAAGGTGTTTGGGTTTGTTGAAACAAACACTTGCAATCACCACACCTATCCCGATTGAACTTCCACGGCTCAATACCATCTGTTGATAGTAAGCACCCATCTGTATCAGTTTCACGCCGGGCTAAGGGCACCTCCTCCCTCCCTCTCATTCATCCCTGAGCACGCCGCAAGGCACCGGCATTTTCTTCTCAGCCCACCACTCGGTGGGCTTTTTTTTGCCCCGGAGATTTTGAAATGACTACCTGAGAGCCGCGTGGGCAACAAGCACCGAACCCCTGCGCGTCAAGCAGGGCCATATCGAGCCATCTGGCGAAGCTGCTGATCTGCGCAGATCTGGGGAGATCTGCAGCCCTCCGGCACGCGCCTTATTTGGTGCGTGATTAGCAGCTTCACCTGATGGTTTGAACACCACCAAAGGAGACCAACACCATGAACACATCCACCGCCGAGGCAGCACCCAGCACAGAACACAAGGACCCACTGGCCTGGATCAAAGAGCTGGGAGGCCAGGACCTGAAGCTCGACATTCGGCACGGCTACGCCCACGGGACAGGTGCGCTGGACGACTGGTCAGCGAGCGCGACCCCAAATCCTCACTGGCCACACAACGAACTGAGCAAGCACACAGAGCTGCCAGGCGGCCACGTGCTCATGCTGTCGATTTACCCCTACAGCAACAGCGCGGCGGCAAATGGCGATTTGGCTGCCTGGAGTTCCATCCTTCAGGTCGGCGAAGGCCGATATGTGCGCGCCAACGGCAAAGCCAAGAACTTTCCCGCTGCGTTGGCTGAAGTCACCCTGTTCGCACACGAGTCCCGCGACATTGGCGGCATCACCTGGTGGCAAGAGTCAGAAGGGCGCTGGATCAGTTGGATTGGCAGCAACACGCAGCGCGCCATGCTGATTAAGGACCGCGGTGATTCGCCTGTGCTCTGGCACTTCGAAATCAGCGGTGACGCACCCAGTTTCGAAGAGGCCGCGCTGCTGGCAACCTACCGCAACTGAAACACCAACCCCACCAAGCCACCCACTGAGGTGGTTTTTTCACGCCCATGCACTGGAGTCACGCCATGCACCAGCACCCACCCGGTCGCCTGACCCTACCCCGCGTTCTGCTGACGGACCGCGCTTTTAGCTACACCAAGGCGGTGGCCACCAACGTGCAAGCCACTTGCGAGCGCGAAAAACGCTTGCAGGAACAAGAAGCCATCCAGCAGCAGCGCGCCGCCGCTACGGCCCAGCCACTGCTGCCCGGAATTGCCCCGCAGCCCAGCAATGCCCGACCGCGTGCTGGCATGGGCGCTGTCATTGCCCTGCCTTCGTTATGAACCAAATTCCACCCAGCCAACCAGCAGGAGCACCACCATGGCCCGCACCCTTGTCACGTACCGCGTCAGCGTTGTCAACGCCAAAGAGCACATTCAGCTCACCACCCGCCAGCGCTCTGGTGCAGATGCCGCAGCTTTTGCCCTGCGCATCTACCCATGGGCCAGCGCCGTTAGCACCAAGCCCATCAACACACAGCGCGCTTGATGCGGTGCTGGTTGCGCTGCATGCACAAGACACGCGCCGCAGTCTGATCCTGCACGCTATTGAAAGCAAAGCTGCCAGCACACGCCGTAGTTCACTTTCAGCAGACAACTACTTTCAAACCATTGAAAGAAAAGCGCTAGGCGCTCACAAATTCAACAACCACCAAGCCCGCACCCAGCGGGCTTGATTGTTTATGGAGCTACCGCATGACCACCCCTGAAAAGCCCAAGGGCTACTGGAAGCAAAACGCCAAGCTGCTGGCCGAGCAAGCCAAGACCATGAGCAACAACCAGCTGGCCGCACTGCACAACACCACCAACTCACGCATGCGCTGCCAGTTGTCCAGGCTGGAAATCAAACCGGCCAAGCACGTCACAGGCCGCGAAGCACGCAATGCCGAGCTGGCAAAGCTTGCCTTGACGCATACGCCCGGCGAGATTGCCAAGGCCATGGGCAAGACCATTCGCGCCATCTACCAGGAGCTCAGCCGCTACGGCATTCAGGCTCAGCTGAGCCGCCCCAGCATCAGCACAAAACGCAGCACCAAGTTGGCAGAAGATGCCAAGACGATGACGCCGCGCCAGTTGGCAGACAAGCACGGCCTGGGCTTGAAGTACATGTACAAGCTGCTGACTCGCCTTGACATAACAGCCCAGCGCGCACGCTGCGGGCCTGCCGTTGGCTCTAAACCTGCACGGCGTAAAGCACCCAGTGCCACTGCTGCCGCTAACGGCCAGCTGCCACAGCTGCGCAAAGCCGCCACCCATTCACAAGTGCAAAAGCCACCCGCAGAAATCGTGTGGCCGTCGCACATCCAGATTCAGCACATTGAACTGCCTCAGCCACCAGTGGGCTCCCGCATTTGCAATGGATCAAGCAAGCAGGTCTACGTTCCAGCCAAGGGCTGGGGTAACGGACCACGCGCCATTTAAGTCAAACCGACCTAGTCCATGAAATTTATCCATACACCCACCCTCATAGGATTGACCGGCGCCAACGGCACGGGCAAAGACACAGTGGCCGCCATGTTGGCTGCAGAGCTGCGCAAGTACGGCAAAGCACCTGCAGTGATTGCCTTTGCTGATGCGCTGTATGAAGAGGTTTCTGCTGCCTTCAACATCAGTGTGCAGGCGCTGCGCGAGCGATCGACCAAAGAGATGCCAATGGACGCGCTCAAAGTCTCGGAGTGCAACGAGCCTTGGTTTTCCAGCGTGTACTCGGGCAGTGAATCTATTCACGTTTGGCTTGGTGTACCACGCAGCCCCCGTCAAATCCTGCAATGGTGGGGCACAGAGTACCGGCGCAAACAGCAATCTGATTACTGGGTGATGCGCCTGCTGCAAATGGTGCATGGATTGCGCGCCGCTGGCACCAGCCACATCATCATCACTGACGTGCGTTTTGCCGATGAGGCCGAAGCCATACGCCATCAAGGTGCTCAGATCTGGCGTGTGCACCGCCCCAACCTTTTGCCCACCACGACGGGCCATGTCAGCGAGGTAACGGGCGAAGAGTTCGCACCCGAGAGCACCATCCTGAATTGCGGCAGCCTAGATGCGCTGCGGTTTTCAGCCTGCCAGACGCTGTACCGCAGCAGTTTGCCGAAGATGCAATGTTACATCAAGGCCCCGGCAGATAGTATTTAAATATTATTATCAAATTACCCACCAAAACAAAATTCATTTAATTTTATATTTAATAAAAAATATTCGGATTTATATAGATTAGCACTCATCATTCACCGCAAGAGAAAGACCATTAGATTTCAATAAAATCTGTAATTTGTTGTTAGACAATGTGGCATTAAAATTAACATAATCTAGCATTTCAATTATTCTAGGAATTTTTTCCGTCGGAATAATATAATTATCTTTTTTATAATTTTTAATATAAACTTCACTATTATTAATTAATTGACGCACCGCTTCAGAAGCAATTGCCAGCGATCTAGCCAGATGTTCATCAACATAAACCGATTTCTCAATAAAACTATCTGCCGGCAAGGGAGATTTATTTAATATTTCTATAAACTTATCATGAAAAATTTGAATATTCAAAAGGTTTATATTATATTTTTCAGAATTCTCTAGAAGTTCTTTTACATCAACTGAAAATTGGCGTAAATTAGAGGCAACCGATATTGCTTTAATCAAAAATTCTCGCTTACGCAAATCGAGTTCATGCTTTTTTTCTTTGGCAAACAAATTATTTGAAATCCAAGCGCTTCCAATGATTGCAAGGATAGAGAAAATTGCTTGAGACCACGCTGCCCATTCACTTTTAGTTAGACATAAAAACCAATTGCCGCTTTGATAAAAAAGACAATAGTTATCTGATTGAACCGCCACAGATAAAACCTCTGACACATCCCTCTCCTTATAGATTAATAAGAGAGATTACACGAACCCAGCCCGCACCTAGCGGGCTTTTTTACGTCTGAAAGTTCCCATCATGCTGACACCTCAATTTGTCCTGCCAGTGCATAACGAGCTGGTGGTGGATCTGTTCGCCGGTGGCGGTGGCGCATCCACCGGTATCGAACTGGCCATTGACCGCCACGTTGACATTGCCGTCAACCACGACCGCGAAGCGATCAGCCTGCACACGGCCAACCATCCTCAGACGCGCCACTTTTGCAGTGATGTGTTTGAAGTGGACCCGCTGGCAGTGACTGACGGCCAGCCCGTGGGCCTGTTGTGGGCCAG
>Ga0233380_1000892_pt1 | contig 14351 bp, 14 predicted proteins | sample ElkDunMinimDraft_9_FD_191541 | JGI IMG/M metagenome (GOLD analysis project Ga0233380, IMG submission 191541) | Fecal eukaryotic communites from dung pellets of Tule Elk in California, USA - Elk Dung F36 | ecosystem: Host-associated > Mammals > Digestive system > Large intestine > Fecal | place... | reverse complement strand
AAGGCATCCTGTATCCAGACACCTATTTCTACACCGCCGGCACCAGCGATACCGACATTCTCAAACGCGCCGTCGCGCGCCTGCAGAGCGTGATCAACGAAGAGTGGGAGCAGCGCGCGGAAGATCTTCCTTACACCAGCCCCTATGAAGCGCTGATCATGGCGTCCATTATCGAGAAGGAGTCCGGGCTGAACAGCGAGCGGGAACAGATTGCCGGCGTGTTTGTGCGGCGCCTGCAGGTTGGCATGCGCCTGCAATCCGACCCGACCATCATTTACGGCATGGGCGACAGCTACCAGGGCAATATCCGCCGGGTCGACCTGGACACCACCACGCCCTACAATACCTATCGGATAAACGGCCTGCCCCCGACGCCCATCGCGCTGTCCGGGCGCAGCGCCATTCACGCCAGCCTGCATCCCAGCGACGGGAGCGAGATGTACTTCGTCGCCCGTGGCGACGGCGGCCATCAATTTTCCACCACCCTTGAAGAGCACAACGCGGCCGTACGGCAGTATCTGCTCAACCAGAACCGATAGGCGATCCCCATGCAGGAAGCAAACCCGACAGATCACGAAGCTGCGCGCTTCATTACCATCGAGGGTGTCGAGGGGGTAGGGAAGAGCACTAACATCCGCTTCATCACCAACCTGCTGCAGGAAGCGGGCATCGAGCACGTGGTGACGCGGGAGCCCGGTGGTACAGCGATCGCCGAACTCATCCGGCAACTGTTGCTGGCGCATCATGCAGAGAACATCTGTGAGATGACCGAGCTGTTGCTGGTATTTGCAGCCCGCGCACAACATATAGAGCACGTGATAAAACCGGCGCTGGCTGCCGGCAAGTGGGTGATCTGTGATCGCTTCACCGATGCCACCTATGCCTACCAGGGTGGGGGACGCGGACTGGACAGCAGCGTCATCGACCAGCTGGCGGCCATGGTGCAGGGGACGCTGCATCCGGACCTGACTCTCATTCTGGACCTGCCTCCCCAGACCGGTCTGGAGCGGGCCAGCGCCCGCGGCGACCTCGACCGCTTCGAGCAGGAACAGTTGAGCTTCTTCGACCGTGTGCGTGCCGCCTACCTGGAATTGGCCGCCCGTGAGCCGCAACGTTGCGCCCTGATCGATGCAGGGTTGCCACTGGCGCAGGTGCAGGCGGAGATTCGCCGCGCGCTGGAGCCGTGGTTGTGAGCAAACTCCTGAGACAACCGCTGGCTTGGCACGGAGAGGCCTGGACCCAGGTGTTGCAGCAGATTCGCAGCAACAAACTGCCCCATGCCCTGCTGGTGTGCGCCGACAGCGACACCGGCAAGCGGCATTTCGCCACGCTGCTGGCCCAATTTCTGCTGTGCGCACGTCCTGCAGAGGACGCTCCCTGTGGAGAGTGTTCCCAGTGCCGGCTCAACGCGGTGGGTAACCATCCCGACCTGATAGTCGTAGAGGCAGAAGCGGCCTCACGCGTTATCAAGGTGGACCAGGTACGGGAGCTGCGCAGCTTCGTGGAGAGCACCTCCCACGCCGCCGGCTACCGCGTCGTCATCCTGGATCCGGCAGAAACCCTTAACCTGAATGGCGCCAATGCCCTGCTCAAATCGCTGGAGGAGCCACCAGCGCAGGTGCTGTTCCTGCTGTTGAGCGATCGCCCTAAAGCGCTGTTGCCGACCATTGCCAGCCGCAGTCAGGTGTTGCGACTACCCCAGCCCACCCGCGTGCAGTCCCTGGCCTGGCTGGCCAATCACACCCGCAGCGACTTCGAATCCCTGGAAAAGCTGTTGACCCTCGCCCAGGAGAGACCGCTGCTGGCGCTGTCGCTGCACCAGCAAGGGTTGCTGGAACAGCTTCAGGAAACCGATGCCGCCATGCTCGACCTGCTTATGGGACGACGCCTGCCCAGCGTGCTGGCCGGTACTTACGCCAAACAGGGAGGAAACGAGACCCTGTCGTTGCTGGTGCTGTGGACTGCCAGCCTGAGCAGGTTCCTGATGAGTGGCCATCCGCGCTTTCTCGCCAGCGATCCCCAGCGCGAGGCGGCGAGACTGCTTGGCCAGGTCGGCGAGGCCCGCCAGCAGACACAGCGGCTGTTTACCCTCTACACTGATATCAGTAACACCCGGCAGCAGATCAGCAACGGTGGTAACCCGAACCTGCAGTTGTTGCTGGAGGATATCTTCATCCGCATTCAGCGGCTGACCAGAGGGAGTGGCGATGAACCAGGCAACGGAACACAGCACAGGGCAGGGTAGTATCCTCTCCCTGTCCATAAGGGATCGCGCGTCGCTGCAGGCGACCTATATGCCTTTTCTGCACAACGGCGGCCTGTTCATGCCGACCTCCAGCGACTGTCCGATCGGTCATCCCGTGTTCCTTTTGCTGACCCTGCCCGATGCAGGCGAACGGCTGGGAATCAACGGCAGGGTAGTCTGGATTACGCCGCCTCACGCCCAGGGCAACCGGGCGGAGGGGATTGGCATCCAGTTCCAGGACGGCGGGATTGCGCGCAGCAGGATCGAGCAGTTTCTTGATGACCATTTGAACAGCGACGCATTAACCCATACGATGTGATTCACCGCATGAATCGCCAGCCGACAGGAGAACCCCATGACATCACTCGCCCCTGCTAGAAACAAGATGGCGCACGCGCTGCGCTGCATAGCGACGGGTTTCCTCATGCTGCTGTTGGCCGCCTGCCAGCAGGAGAACGCGACAGTGACCGCCCAGGAAGTCTCGCTGGAAGTGCTCAAGAGCCCCACCTGCGCCTGCTGCGAGCTGTGGATCGATCATATGAGCAGCAACGGCATCATGTCCCAGATCAGCCATCCACAGGATCTGACCCAGCGTAAGCTGGCCCTGGGCATTGCTCCGCAGTATCAGTCCTGTCACACGGCCATCTCACAGGATGGTTATGTGTTCGAAGGACACGTGCCCGCGCGCCTGGTCCAGCAATTCCTGCAGGAAAAGCCCGCGAATGCCCTCGGCCTCGCCGTGCCCGGCATGCCGCTGGGCAGCCCCGGCATGGAGATGGGCGACCAGTTCCAGCCCTATGATGTGGTGATGCTGATGAACGATGGCAGCGCCCAGGTCTACGCTTCGATCACCGAGCAGGACCAGCAGTACTGATGCGGCAGTGAAGCAGGGTCAATGCGGCGCCGCCGGTGTGACGAGGACTTGCCGCAGCGTCAGATTGACCCTGGCACCAGGAACCTTCTTTTCCTTGGGAAGCTGGTGGCGCCAGAAGCGCTGGGTGTTGCCTGCCATCACCAGCAGGCTGCCGTGCTCCAGCGGCAGGTTGAACAGTTGGCGGGTACGCTTGTGCTGCAACTGAAATTTTCGCGTCACCCCCAGACTGACCGATGCAATGACGGGTGCCGGGCCCAACTCCTTCTCATCGTCGCTGTGCCAGCCCACACTGTCATGGCCGTCGCGATAATGGTTGGCAAGCATGGCATTGAAAGCATGGCCACTGAGCATTTCCACCCGCCGCCGCATCGGCATCAGCACCACCGGCCAGGGCAGGGGATCGAACCTCAGTCCGGACCAGGAATAAGTGGCACCAGGATCACCGAACCAGCAGTGCAACCTCGGGATCGCGACCTGCCGCCCGAACATGAAAAGAGTGTCCTGACGCCAGGGTAGCTGCTGCAGACAATAGTCCAGCAGAACATCGGCGTCATCGACAGCAAAGGCAGTGGGAAAGTAGTGCAGCAGACCGTCCTGAAGATCGATCTCGTGACAGTCGGGTGATGGGAGCCCGGGCACTATTCGAGCAGATGCAAGAGGGCTTCACGTTTCTCAGCTGGCATGCTGTTGAGCTTGCGGCGCAAACGTGAGTCCAGGGATTCGGGTTCATCGTCGTCCGCGTCCGAATCGACCAGGCCTTGTTCCTCAAGATAGCGGCCAAGCAGCAGGTTGATCTCGCTGTTCATGCTGCGCTGATGCTGGCGCGAAATCTTCGACAGCTTTTTCAGCAGACCTGGAGGAAGGCGAATAACGAACTTGCCCTGGGCCTGCGGCGCAGAAAGTGGTTCTTGCGGGCTTTGTGGATCTTGTAGGTTTTGTGGATCTTGTGGCTCCTGCAACTCCTGCGACTCTTGCAACTTCTGCGGCTCTCCCGGGCCATCGCCTTCATGTCCCTCATGGAGAATTTCACTCTCTATCTGAAATGCCGCACTGTCACGCATATGAACGCTATCCTGTATTCCCCACGAACTATTTGGGATCATAGCTGCTAGAGATCGCATTCTCAAGATAACCCGGACGAGACGACAATTTATAAGGTAGGTGCCAATTGACTGATTTTGATTATGATTTTTTTGTCATCGGCGGAGGCTCCGGTGGCGTGCGTGCGGCCCGCATCGCGGCATCCCTTGGCGCCAGGGTCGCGCTGGCTGAAGAAGACCGACTCGGGGGCACCTGTGTCAATGTCGGCTGCATCCCCAAGAAGCTGTTCAGCTATGCTGCCCATTATGCCCAGGACTTCCATGATGCAGCGGGCTACGGCTGGCATATCCCGGAAACCCCGCAGTTGGACTGGCACCGTTTGCGAGATGGCAAGGACCGCGAAATCGCCCGTCTCAACAATATCTACCGCTCCCTGCTGGAAAACACGGGCGTGACCATCTACAACTCCCGAGCCGTGGTCGTCGATCAACACACCATCAAGGTGGAGCAGGGTAGCTTCACCGCGCGGGAGATTCTGGTGGCCACCGGCGGCTGGCCCTTCATGCCCGACATTCCCGGCGCGGAACTGGCACTGGACTCCAACGACATGTTCGCGCTGAAGGAGCTGCCGAAGTCCATCCTGATTGTAGGCGGCGGCTACATCGCGGTGGAATTTGCCGGCATCCTGGCCGGCCTGGGAGTCGAGGTGACTCTCTGCCACCGCGGCCCAGCCGTTCTGCGCGGATTCGATGCGGAGATTGCCGCCGCATTTGCGCTGGAACTGCAGAGCTATGCCAAGGTCATGCCCGCAACTGAAGCGACTGGCATCCGCAAAAACGGTAACTCATTGGCAGTCAAGCTGAGCAACGACTCCGAGCTGCAGGTCGACGCCGTCCTGTTCGCCACCGGCCGAAAGCCGAACGCCAGGGGCATCGGACTGGAAGATGTGGGCGTGAAATTCAACGACAAGGGCGCCATTGTCGTCGATGACCACTACACCAGTAGTGTTGCCAATATCCACGCGGTAGGCGACGTAATTGACCGCCTGGCCCTGACGCCGATCGCCCTGGCCGAGGGCCAGATCGTCGCGCGTCGGCTGTTTGGCAAGGAAAAAAAAGCTGGCGAGCTGAATTACGACCTGGTCGCTACGGCTGTCTTCAGCCAGCCACCCATCAGCACCGTGGGCATGGATGAGGAAACCGCCCGCAAGACTCTCGGCGACGTCCAGATCTACCGCAGCCGCTTTACGCCGCTCAAACACACAATGTCGGGGCGCTTGCACAAGATCTTCATCAAGATGATCGTGGATAGCGCTACGGATCGCGTTGTCGGCCTGCACATGCTTGGCGATGACTCGGCCGAGATCATTCAGGGCATGGCCGTGGCCATGACAGCCGGCGCTACCAAGGCGATGTTCGATGCGACCATCGGGATTCATCCAACAGCGGCTGAAGAGTTTGTGACGTTGCGGACGCCGTCGTGATTTTTCAGTCGCTTCACCAAGCGGATCTAATACATTAAAAACAAAATACAACCGTTTGAATATCCATCATTTTAAGAATTTACTTCATATTTTACTATTTCCGGTAATAAAGATTACCGGAAATAGTGTATGAGTATCTGGCCATCAGGCTCCCCATTCTTTCTTGCTGGCAGGCTGGCTTCAAACATGCCCCATAATCATCGATTGCTGACAACAGACTTCTTTGCCCGCCCCGCACCGGATGTGGCGCCAGATCTGTTGGGAAAGTGCCTTATACGTCGAACGGATGACGAAGAGATTGTCGCGATCATTACCGAGGCTGAGGCCTATGAAGGCACCGAGGATCGGGCCTGTCATGCTTCGAAAGGTCGAACCCGCCGCACTGAAGTCATGTTCGGTCCGCCCGGGCGCTTCTATGTGTATCTGATCTATGGCATGCACCAGATGCTGAATGTCGTGACAAATTCGCAGGAATCCCCTTCCGCCGTACTGATTCGCTCTGTGCACCTGGTGTCTGGACCCGGACGATTGACCCGGGCACTGGGAATCGACTCGGCGCTCAATGGACTGCCGGCCATGCCGGAAAGCGGGCTGTGGTTTGAGGATCACGGCATCCCGGTATCGAAGACAGATATCGAACTCAGCCGGCGAATCGGGGTGGATTATGCGGGGCCGATCTGGTCAGCGATGCCCTGGCGATTCACCCTGGCACCGGATTTCATTGCTCAGCTTGACCAGGCGGACCTTCTCGTACCGGATCAATAGTAGGCGGCAGCGCATAATGATGCTATAAGTCCCACTAACTTGGGTATATCTGATAGCGGAGGCGTTATGGACAGGAAGGCAAAAAACCGCATGAATCTCACTGCCGCCATGCTCATGGCAACGTTACTGACTGCCTGCGCTTCATCCAGCGACATCAGACAAGCGCCCTCCTACGCTGTCAGAAACACTATGGACACATTCAGGGTCACTTGCGGCGAAAGCAGCCCAAGATCCAGCTATGTGCGATACGACGCCATGGATGTTTTCTTCCATCCTGATGGATCCGAAAAGACGCAGGAAGAGTTCTGCCGAGAAAGCCCGTTCGGTTGGACTAATCGCTGATCCAGTGCGCTGAAATCGCAACGTAGCTAACAGATGCAAGCAATCATATTCTACGTCTTTTACGGAACCGCGATTTCCAGCGCTGTTCTTCTGCTCTTTGCCCTGCTCTCCGGTAAATACGGCTGGGCATGCCTTTCAGCTGTTTTAGCTCTGCCACTCTGCTTATATGTGGCGGGATATCCAGCCACGTACTATGTCCCTGTCCTGTTCCCTGTCGCAATTCTATTGGGAGCCATTTTCATCAAGAAACAGCGACCTGGTTGGGCGCTGCTTTTCTTCGCACCTTATTTGGTTCTGTGGGTGAGCATAATGGTCATCGCACTATTTGACCTCTTGTGACACGGCCTTACAGATTAATTGATGGTTAAGACCGGTACTCTGTCCCCCTTCCCCTCAGCATTCAGAGCAACATCCTTGCCCGAAGGTTGCTTGAAGCGCCGAGAAATTTCATCCATAGAATGGCGACAGGTGCCCGCTTTCGTGATGAGCTTGATCTCGCAGACATCGCAGCGCACACACTCCTTGAAATCGATCTCCGGACCGCGAATGGCCCCGGTGGGACAGGCGTGCTCGCACACTTTGCACAACGTGCATTGGGGAACGCGTTTGATCTTGAAGGGGCTGAGTATGGAGACCAGTCCCAGCGCCGCACCCAACGGGCAGAGATAACGACAGTAGAAGCGCTCCACCATCACGCAGCCGATAATAAAGACGATCAATATTGTCCACAGCAGCATGGATGAGCTGAAGAAAAACACGGTGCCGAAGGGTTCGAAATACTGAAAGATGCTCAGGTTGCTGTTGACCAGGGCCGTGCCGATGATCAGCGCCAGGATGCCATATTTGATATACAGCGCATTATCGTGAATCCGTTGCGGCACTTTCAGTCTCCAGCGCTTTGGAGAGAAACGCGCGATAAAGTCCTGCAGGGCTCCGAACGGGCACAACGAGGAGCAGAACACCCTGCCCCATAACAATGTGGTCACAACCGTAAACAGGACGATCAGCAGCGTCGGCAGGTTGGTAAGAAAGATTCCTGGCCCCTGAGTGATGGCCCCAGTGATATGGGAAACGGACAGGAAGCCGCTCTTGAAGAATCCCAGATAGAACAGCGTCACCGTCAATGCTACCCAGCGCACCCGGCTGTCCTTGCGCAAGAAGGCCACCATGACCAGGGTGAAGGTCAGCAGCAACATCATCACATCAATCCATGGCGTGTCGCCCCAGGGCGGCGCGTACCAGAGTCGCACCAGGATGTTGGATTCGGCAATGCGGGCCTGTCTGATGTCCTCTGCAGAGAGGATCGGTTCGTTCCGTGCCAGGGCGAGTCCGACGCCGCTAAGTGCATATTCGATGCTGAATGAGTCGACACTGCCCTGAGGTTGATACAGAACGGTGAACGGCTGGGTGACGTCGATCCCCTCCTCCATCACGATTGCGCCGGCATAGTTCGCCCGGCCCGCGATGGCGCCGTCATCGGCGTTGCCGGCAGTGACGAAGCGGTTCGGCTGCACACGCCGGGGCGGGTTGTCGCCCTGCTGAATGGAAAGAAGCGGTGACCGGAACATGCTCGCTCCGGAACCACCCACGGAGAGCAGCATCATCTCCCGGCTGCCAAGCCGGATGCTGGATTCCCGCTCCGTGCGCGCATAGGTTTCACTGCCGATGAAAAAGTCACCCAGCACCTCCCGACCCATATAGGTGAGAGTCAGCTCCAGTTCATCACCGGTAAACAGGGGAATAGAGAGTTGTTTGACGATGCCTGCGTCCAGCAGTTCCTGCCACGAAAACTGCTCCAGCTCCTGCCTGGCGTTGGCCGCCCAGGCGAGTTGCTGCGCGTCTCCCTCCTGATAACCCATATAGGCAGTGGCAACCCGTCGCGCAGCCTCACGGGCGCCGCGGGTAATGCCAAAACTGGTCATCGTGGCACCCGAGAGGCCGTCGATGTCGCGACGCAGACGGAACTCATCAGAGATGGATTTGTTGGGAAACTGCGCCTGAAAGAGCGGATCCGCGACGAAATCGCCGCGCGAATAGCGGTAGGATTCCTGATAGTCGAGCACCTTCAATCCGGTCAGGTGACCCTCAACACTGAGCCCGATCAACATGGCAATCGGCTTGCTGTAACCCTTCTCTTCGGGCGGCACATCGGCGCTGAGAAACACATAGCCGATCAGCGTCTGTTCGCCACTGGCGTCATGGCTGAAGGCGCGGAAAACGGGTGGGCTGCCTTCCTTGTCAGAAAAGGAATCCGCGGCAGGCATCACCTGCTGCAGCCATTCGGGCTGGAGTTCGGAGGTCCAGGGAGTTCTCACATCGGCGGCGGATAGAGCGGGTTCTGCGGTTTGGGAATAACCTGCATTTGCCAATACAGTAAGAGCAACAATCAATGCAGCGAAACGAATCCGGCGAAGCATGTAGCGCGGTCCTGTGACAGAAAAGAAACGCGCTATCATCGTACATTGCTGCGTCTGGCTCAATCACCTTTAATCAACCTAGGGAGCCGCTAAGCGATCGCTTACGACAGCAACGCAATCGCCTTGATCTGCGCAAAGATTTTCCCGCCGGGCGTCAGCGACAATTGCTGTGCCGAATACTCCGAAATCCGCGCCAGCAGATTTTCCCCCGACCTCGGCAACTGCAGCTGCACCAGGATCTGGCCCTTGGCGTCCGCCTCCGACAGCGACACAATTTCCGCTGCCAGCACATTGAGGATGCTGCTGCCCACCGGCCTTTCCAGGCAGAGACTCACGTCCCGGGCATCGACCTTCAGGCGAATAGTGCCGTGGATGTCATGGATGCGTGGCACATACATCGATTCACCCGCCGCCGTTCTGAGCACACTGAGCCCGCAGGGGCCATCGGGTTCGGCAATGGCACAGGTGAGAACGCTGAAGGCATCGTCGGCACGGGCCAACGGTGAATCTATCCGCCCCAGCACCTGCTGCAGAGGCCCCTCTTCCAGCACGCTGCCCTGCTCCATCACGATCAGATGCTCGGCCAGCCTCACCACTTCTTCGGGCGAATGGCTGACATACAGCACGGGAATGCGGGATTCGGCACACAGCCGGTCGAGGAAAGGCAGGATGTCGTGCTTGCTGTGCATGTCGAGCGCGGCCAGCGGCTCATCCATCAGCAGCAGTTGCGGGGCGCTCAGCAAGGCACGGGCAATCGCCACCCGCTGACGTTCACCGCCGGACAAGGTATCAGGACGACGCTCCAGGAAACCACCAACGCCGAGCAGGGAGACAATCTCGTCAAACCTGGCCCGGCCCTCGTTCCTGCCATTGCGCTTGAGTCCGTATTCGAGATTCCTGCGCACGTTCATATGGGTGAACAGTGTCGGCTCCTGGAAGACATAGGCTACCCGGCGCTGATGGGTGGGCATGGACTTCCCATCCTGCAGCCACGGCACTCCGTTGACCACGATGCGGCCTCCCGGCTGCGCCGATTCCAGCCCGGCCAGGGTTCTGAGCAGCGTGCTCTTGCCGCAGCCGGAGCGGCCAAACACGGCTGTCACGCCGCTGGCGGGTACGCTGAAAGCGGCATCCAGAACAAAGTCGTCCTTGCGGACCTTGACGCTGACCTCGATGCTCATACGCGGACCATGTCAAAGCGGCGATTGAGGCCATAGACCAGCAGTAGCATCAGGAAGGACAGCAGCAACAGCGAGCCGGCCAGCCAGTGCGCGCTGCTGTAGTCCAGCGCCTCAACATGATCGTAGATGGCGATGGAGAGCACCTGGGTGCGTCCGGGAATGTTGCCGCCGATCATCAACACCACGCCGAATTCACCCAGCGTATGGGCAAAGCCCAGTACCGCTGCGGTCATATAGCCCGGCCGTGCCAGTGGCAGCACGATGCTGAAGAAGCGGTCCAGCCGCCCTGCTCCCAGGGTTGCTGCTACCTCGCGCGGCGCCCGGCCAATGCTGGTGAAGGCGCTCTGCAGAGGCTGCACGACAAAGGGCAGCGAGTAGATGACAGAACCGATCACCAGACCACTGAAGGTAAAGGCCAGCGGGCCGATGCCGAGAAACTCCGAGGCCTGGCCGATGCTGCCGCGCGGGCCGAGAGAGATGAGCAGATAGAAACCGATGACGGTGGGCGGCAGCACCAGGGGCAATGCCACTGCGGCCTCCACCAGTGCCTTGTAGCGCCACCGCGTGTTGGCCAGCCACCAGGCCAGCGGCGTGCCGATGACTAACAGGATGCCTACGGTGACCAGTGCCAGGCGCAGGGTAATGGAGAAAGCGGTAAGGTCACTGTCGGTGAACATGAATCCAGTCTGCTACGGTCAATCGCCCGGTGGCTCATAGCCGCTTTCCAATATGAAGGCGACCGCCGCTTCCTGGGTGATGAATTGAAGAAACTCCCTGGCGACAGGGTTGTCGGTCAACAGTACCGCATCCTGGGTCAGCGGGGAATGTCTTGGTGAGGGCACCAGCCACCAGGAGCCTGCCTGTCCATTCGTCAGCACCTGCGAATACGCCACGAAGCCGAGCTGCGCGTTGCCCGTGTCTACAAACTGGAAGGTCTGGGCGATGTTCTCTCCCATCACCAGGCGACTCTCAAGGTCTTCATACAGGCCCAGGTCCTGCAGCACCTCCACGGCGGCCTGACCATAGGGAGCCAGTCGCGGGTTGGCGATGGCCAGGCTCCTGAACGTGCCGCTGCGCAGAACGGCACCCTCATCATCCACCACGCCTGCATCATGGCTCCACAGGGCCAGCCTGCCCTGGGCGTAGGTGACGGGGTCGCCTTTGCTGCGCCCCTCCTCCGCCAGACGCGCCGGCGTCTCCGAATCAGCGGCGAAGAACATATCGTAGGGCGCACCGTTGACGATCTGCGCGTAGTGCCGGCCGGTGGCTCCGCTGACAATCGTCACCTCATGATCGGTGCTGGCCTCGAACTGACGGGCGATCTGCTCCAGCGTGGTGGTGAAGTTGGAGGCCACCGCCACCACGATCTCGTCGGCATTCGCCGCTGGGAACAGGCCGCCCGCCAGTACTGCCAAAACAACTGCCACTTTACATTTCATGATCCAGCCCCCATAAAGCATTCCGATGCGTCATCTTTAAGCGTTATGCATAGTAATATATAGCGATCACCAACAGCAATCGACATCGCGAGGAAATCTGCGACCTGCATGCATAGAATTCCGGTACCCAGGGCCTTGTTCGACACCCTCGACGAGATGCCCAACCCCTTCAGGCACCCAGTGAGCTCCATCGCGCATCTGGTTGACGAGCCTGTAGAAAACGCGCTGGCGGATTATCAGCTGTCCAGCGAATTCCTTTACAGCTATCGCGGCAGTCCAGATACCTTCTCTACCTACCGCCGGGAGCTTGAGCACTTCCTCCAGTGGTGCTGGCTGGTGGCTCACAAGTCCGTGGATGCGATCCAGCGCGAGGACATCGAGGCCTATGCCGAGTTCTCCCGCCAGCCGCCCGCAGCCTGGATCGGCACCCGCAATGTGGCGCGCTACGTTTCCCGCAACGGCCAGCGGGAACCCAACGAGGAATGGCGCCCCTATGTTCAGGCAGAGGGCGAATACGTGGCGTCGCAGGCCGCGCTGCAGTCCCTGTTCAGCGTGCTGAGCAGCTACTTCAACTTCCTGATCCAGGAAAACCGCCTCGCCTCCAACCCGGTGGCGCAGATTCGCCAGAAGAGCAAATTCCTGCGCAAGCAGCAGGGTCGTGGACAGATTCGACGGCTCTCCCCCCTGCAGTGGTCGGTGGTCATCGAGGCAGCCGAGGAGATGGCGGCAGCGGATCCGCTGTCCCATGAGCGGACCCTTTTCATCATGAACGCCCTGTTCGCCATGTACCTGAGGATTTCGGAGCTGGTGGAAACATCGCGCTGGGCGCCGCAGATGGGGCACTTCCAGCCCGATCTGGAGGGCAACTGGTGGTTTACCACCGTGGGCAAGGGCAACAAGGAACGGGACGTGTCGGTCAGCAACAGCATGCTGGACGCACTGCGCCGCTATCGGCTCTCCCGGGGGCTCAACCCCCTGCCCGCCCCCGGCGAAACCAGCCCGCTGATTCACAAAACGAGGGGCCGGGGCGGCATCACCAGCACGCGGCAGATTCGGGGCATTGTGCAAAAATGTTTCGATTTTGCGGAAGAAAAACTGCGCAATGACGGTTTACCCGACGAAGCGGAGCGTTTGTCACAGGCCACTGTGCACTGGCTGCGTCACACCGGGATTTCGGAGGACGTGAAATTCCGCCCCAGGGAGCACGTGCGCGACGATGCGGGACACGGCTCCAGCGCCATCACCGACCGCTACATAGACGTGGAGCGGACCGAGCGACACGCCACAGCAAGACAAAAACTTATCAAAAACGATTGAAATAACGAGAGAAATGCCTTAATTAGGGTCTGGATGACTTCCTGATAGTCCCGGATCGTTATAGACTCGGATGGACAGACTAATCGAAACAATGCGGGGCGATATGAATATCACAGTAGCAGACATTCGCAATGCAGGACTGAGCAGCCGTTTCCTCGGCACCAGGCTCCCCGGCAGGAAGCTGGCACGAGCCGTGGCCCTGATGATGGTTTTCAGCACCGGCGTCTACGCTCAGGACCAGCAACCGCAAGAGACAGTGCCGCCCCCCCTGGAAGTGGAGGAACTCGCTTCAGAGCTTCTGGACGTCGAGGCACTGTACACCGAGCTCAGTTCCGAACCGATCTACGGCCAGACTGCCGTCGAACTGTTGGCTCAGCTGGAAGACAAGCACTACACCCGCGTCATTTTCGATGACCAGTTCTCGCAACAGGTGTTCGATCATTATCTGGAGGCGCTGGACGGCCAGAAACTGTACTTCCTGCAATCGGACATCGACCAGTTTGCTGGTCTGCGCACCACCCTGGACGATACGCTGCGCAGCGGCAGCATCGACCCCGCCTTCGAAATCTACAACCGCTATCATCACCGCCTGCTCGAACGCCTGGTGCATGCAATCGACCTGGTGGAAAACCATCTGGAAGAGTTCGACTTCACCCGCGACGAATACATCGAGCTGGACCGCGAGGAATCCCCTTACGCCGCTACTACCGAGGAACTTGATGAGCTGTGGCGTCAACGCATCAAGAACAGCGCGCTGGGCCTCAGGCTGGCCAAACTGGATAACGACAAGATCAAGGAGCGACTGAGCAAACGCTATCGCCAGCAGCTCAGCCAGATCACCAAGACCAACAGCCGGGATATCTTCCAGATCTACCTCGCCACGGTCGCCAGCACCATCGATCCGCACACCAGCTACTTCTCCCCCCGTGATTCCGAAAACTTCAATATGGGGCTGCGTCTGTCACTGCAGGGTATCGGCGCACAGCTGACCACCGAGGATGAATACACCAAGGTCGTCGAACTCATCAAGGGCGGCCCGGCCGAGCGTGGCAAGGAACTGAAGGCGGGTGACCGCATCATCGGCATTGCCCAGGGCGTGGATGGCGAGATGAAGGAAGTCATCGGCCTGCGCCTGGACGACGTGGTCGACCAGATCCGCGGCGAAAAAGGCACGCTGGTGCGCCTGAACGTGATTCCTGCCGAGGCGACCGGCGAGACCCAGGCACACGAGGTCGCCATCACCCGCG
>Ga0233380_1000889_pt1 | contig 14369 bp, 34 predicted proteins | sample ElkDunMinimDraft_9_FD_191541 | JGI IMG/M metagenome (GOLD analysis project Ga0233380, IMG submission 191541) | Fecal eukaryotic communites from dung pellets of Tule Elk in California, USA - Elk Dung F36 | ecosystem: Host-associated > Mammals > Digestive system > Large intestine > Fecal | place... | reverse complement strand
CGAAGCGCTCACCCGAGGAAGAGGCCGCCGAATAGACCAGAGCCCCGCCACCGCGCGGGGCTTTTCACATCCGCCACCAGCCCGGCCTCCGGGCGGCCCGACGCCGGGTTGGAGCGCGGCGCCGGGCCTTACCGCGCCGCCTTTGCGACCCCCGCGCGGCTCCAAAACCCTCGCGCGACCTGCAACCAGCGTCAACCGCCCGGCCCTCGCGCCGGGCTTTTTCATGCCCGGAGCACAGACATGGATAAGCCGGCGCTGTTCGCAGCGGTGCGGGCGTCGCTTTACGGCGGCTCGCTCAATCAGGCCCAGGTCACGGGCGTCGAGGCGATCGTTGACGCCTTCGCGACCTATGGCGACGGGGATCAGAACAAGCTGGCGTACTGCCTCGCGACGGCTCACCACGAGACTGGGCAGTTCAAGTGGTTGCACGAGATCTGGGGACCGACCGCGGCGCAGAAGCGCTACGAGGGCAGGGCTGACCTCGGCAACACGATCGCGGGCGACGGTAAGCGATTTATGGGCCGCGGCTACTGCCAGATCACCGGGCGCCGGAACTACTCGGACTGGTCCAAGCGCCTCGGGATCGACCTGATCGCGAACCCTGACAAGGTGACGGAGCCGGCCATCGCCGCCCGCATCCTCGTGCAGGGCTCCATGCTCGGCACCTTCACCGGCAAGAAGCTGGGCGACTACATCACCGGCTCCAAGGTCGACTTCAAGAACGCGCGCCGCGTCATCAACGGCACGGACAAGGCGGATCTGATCGCGGGCTACGCGGAGAAGTTCGCGGCTGCGCTCCGCAAGGCGGACGTAGCGACGCCAGCGCCGCAGCCCGAGCCCGACACCGGCTCTGTCGGAACCTCCCTCATCGCCAGCCTCGTCCAGAAGGTCGCCACGCTCGAGGCCCGCGTCTCTGCGCTCGAAACCGCCAAGGCCGAAGGAGCCTAGCCATCATGATCATCATCATGCTCAGGGCGGGCGTTTTCGCCGCGCTCGCGCTGTCGCTTGCGGCCTGCTCCGTCAGCGACGCGTCCACCACGACCGCCAAGACCTTCGATGCCATCTGCGCCTCGGAGCCGGCGGTCTATGCCGCCTACGTCACCGTCGCTTCCACGCGCGGGGCATCGGCCAAGAAGCTCGCCACCGCTGCTGCGGCTCACAAGGTCGTCTCGGACCTCTGCGCTGCGCCTCCGGCCAATCTGGCGATGGGCGTCGCTCAGGCGGCAGCCGCTTACGCAACCATCATGGCGGCTCGTGCTGATGCCGCTCGGCAGGGAGCCTGAACATGGCCTACGACAGCGCCGCCGACACGCTGAAGCACATCCAGCGGGTGGCCGCTCTCCTTGGCGATTGCGCCACTGAACTCATTCGCCGCGGCCAGGTTCACGACGCGTCAAAGCTTCTGCCGCCGGAGAAGGATGGCTTTGACGAAGCGACTCCGAAGCTCAAGACCTTGGTCTACGGGTCGGAGGAATATCGCCAGTCGCTGGCTGACCTGAAACCGGCGCTCGATCACCACTACGCTGCTAACAGCCATCACCCCGAGCATTACCCCGATGGGGTCGCGGGGATGGATCTCTTCGACCTCGTCGAGATGGTCATGGACTGGAAGGCTGCCAGCGAGAGGCAGGCCGGGGCGGTCCTGAAGCTCGACGTCAGCTTCGACCGTTTCGCGGTGGAGCCGCAGCTCCGAGCCATCATCCAGAACACCGCTGATCGCCTCGGGTGGGCAACCGCAGCCAAGGAAGGAACCTGACCATGGCCGATCCGATCACCAAGCCGAAGCTCGCGGACGCCATCGAAAGCGCCGTCCGGAACCTGCCGGCGTCCGCCGCGCCTGCCGAAGTCGCAAAGCGCGTCGTCACGGACCCGGCCATCGCTCCCGCGCTCAAGCCGATTTCCCGCCTCGCGAGCGAGACCATTCAGGGGATCACTGCGGCCGGCATCGCTCAGGTGCTGAGCCTCACGGGCGCCACGAAGAGCCTCGTCATCGTCGCAGGCTGGTTCGGCCACTCGTGGAACGCGGACGAAGTGTCGACCGTGCTGACCACGGTGCTGACCGTCGCCGGCCTCGCATGGGCTTGGTACGGGCGCGAGACCACCACCAGGCCGCTAGCCTGACGCAAACGAGGGCCAAGGCCGGCTGGGACCCGACCCTGACCCTCTGACCACCGAAGCTCTCGGGGAGCCACGATGGCTGAGATGAGAATGAGCACTGCGCGTAAACAGCGCGTTTCGGGCAGGGCGCGAAGGACCGAGTTGGTAGGGTGACGCAGGAGACCGCCGGCTGGTTCGTCACGCAGGGAGCGCTCGGGGTCGGATGCGTCCTCCTCATCGCCGCCGTCGTCTGGCTCTCGAAGTGGCTGCGCGACCTCTACCAGGATCGGCTTCGCGAGATCGGCGTTCTGCGCGACGCGCTCAACGAAAGCTCGAGCGCTCTCGAGAAGGTCACGGACGGCATGATCGCGATCCGGGGCTCGGTCGCCGACGCCATCACGATCGCCGGCGCCTGCAAGGTTCTGGCGGAGGACATCCAGCGAGAGGCGCGCGCCATTCCGCTGGAGATCAACCGGGAGACCGCTCGCGTCGTGGAGAAGCTTGACGACATCCAGCGCGAGGTGAGGGCGGCTCTCGACCACCGACGAGGGCGCTCGTGAAGGGATTCTTGCGGATGCTGAGAGGCCTTTTCGTGAGCAACCCTCGCTCTGGTGGCGAGGTAGATCCCGGCGTCTTGGCTGCTCGTGTCCGACAGCGAAAAGCCGCCGCGCGGATCAGCGATGAAGTCGACCGCATGCGCGAGACAGAACGCCGGACCACAGAGGCTGCCGCACAGGCGGCCATGATCGTGAAGAGGGCATGGCGTTGAAACGGATTGCGTTGCCCTTCAGGTGGTTCGCCGGGTTTCTCGCGGCGGGTCCGACGTTCATCGCGACGACGGCCTGCGTCGCAGGGTTCGCCGTCATGGCGATCCTGACGCCCTTCCTGCCGCTCTACACGTTCTATAGGACCGTCCTGCTGGCGGCTGAGATCGGCATCCTGATCTACTTCCTGCCGGCCACCTACGACGCCATGAAGGCCCGGCATCTTACCGCAGGCGACCGTATGGCCTTGGGGCTGTGGGTCGGCTTTCTCGGCGATCTGGCGCTCGGCGGTTGGGCTCTGGCGCAGAAGGTGGTCGGGTCCGACTGGATGCTGTTCAGCCAGTTCCTGACGTTCATCATCTTCGTGAAGGCGGCCGGCGCGATGCTGGTGCTGACGTCTCCGAACGCGGTTGACCCGATCAGCACCCGGCGCTCGTGGGTGATCTTCTCCGGGGCGTTCGTCTGCGGCTGTCTGTTCAGCGTGCTCGTGCTGTGGCTCGCTGCTGAGGCTTAGACTGCCCGGACTGGAGCCCCGTCGTCGCGGTTAGGATGGGGTAGGATCGACGCGGCGGCCCCCGTACGGTGAACCTTTGGCTATCCGCCGCGCTCTATGGGCAATGCGGACCGCGTCGAACTGATCTCCCGCAAGGCTCAGCCTATCCGGCCGGATGCTGAGCTTGTAGCCTGTTGGTTCAGGCTAGCCGTACCGGACGCTTGGCGACCGGCAGAGGGCCGAGAGGACCTTCAAACTCTCGTCCCGAGGGGGTGTAGCTGCTAGGGCCAGTGACCGTTTCCTCGGGCGCACGCCTTAGATTCTCATAGCCTGCCGTCGTCCGCAAGCGGGCCTGACCCGATATCCGCCGCTGCGATGTAAGCCACCTCAGCCGCCAGCGCAGCCGCATCCCGCGAGTCCTCATGCCCTGCCTGCGCGACAGGCTTCGGCTTGATCCGCGACGCGCCCCAGGCCCAGCTTGATCCGTGTGGCCCGCCTCGCTCTTTGAAGACCCGCAGCACGTCATGCGGGTGATCGAGCTGGTCCTTGGTGACCTTCCAGTCGTCGGGGCGGCGCTCTTCGGGCGGCCATGTGCGGGTCCAGCGGAAGCGGAAGGTGGTCACCCTCCGCTCAAACCGAACAGCCCGACAGCGGCAACCAAGCTACTGAGCCCAAAAAGGCCGAACCCTATCAAGGTCCGGTGCTCGCTCAGCCTGATGCCCGCGAAGGCCCCAAGAGAACCGACAAGGATCATCCCGAGAGCCACTGGGAGAGACCCGCCTCCATGGCTGTCCATGTACGTGCCTGGCGGCTGCTGTGCGAGAGCAGGCGAGGCGAGGGCGATGAGGAGGAGGGCGGGGCGGATCATGGGAGTCGGTCCACGAGCGCTTGATAGTCCTTCGGGGAGAGAACGGCCGTGTCTGCGCCGTCCGGAGCCTGTCGCGATAGGCCGAACATAGTCAGGAAGCGCTGACGCTCGCTGTTCGGCGACCAGATGTCGATCACCTTTCGGCCCTTCATCCACACGACCGAACCGTCCAGAACCTTTTGATCGGCCCGGAAGCCAAAGCCGACCGTCCAGTCAGCCATCGGACCGCTCCTTCTCCCCCATGTCGAGCTGGCGGCGGAGGGCCTGCGATTCCAGCAGATCGGATTTCGCCTTCTTCAATTTCGCCATAGCGTCGTGGTGCTGTGCGCGGTTAAAGCGAAACTCGGCCAGCGTCGCATTTCTGAGGTCTGATGCCGCCCACGCCTTGGAGCGCCAGCCGTCAGCAGCGGATGTATGTACATCTGCCTCGTCCCTAAGCCTCGCGATCTCCGCCTCGATCTCCTCCCGTCCGTCCTGCGGGGTCATGACGGCAGACCCGGGAACTTCTCAGGCAGCGTGTTCGGAGCGCTCCAGACCACGCGGCCCTTGATGTCTTCCACGCGGAGGGTGCCGGGGTTCCACTCGGCGTTCGCCTTCGCGTCGTCGTCGTCGCGGAGCTCGATCGGATACCAGCCGCCCAGCCGGAAGAAGATGTACATTCTCGGCTTCTTGCCCATCCTCCTCACTCCTCGCCAGAGAGAGCGGGGGAGGGGGCTGAGCGAACGGCTTCGCGCCACAAATACGCTACAGAAACCCGTGAACCGAACGCGAACGTTCGCATGGTTTCAGTGGCGAAGATCGTTGAGAAATGAGGGATCGCGCCGGTTGGCACTACCTTGACATGGTAGGGGTCACAGGTTCGATCCCTGTCACGCCCACCACTGATAAATGAGGGGTCTTCGCCAAAAGCGGAGGCCCCTTTTTCTTTGTGCGCCACAGATTGGTTCACAGAAACCTCCTCGATCAGCCGCCAGCGGCCTTGCGCTGGAAGTCGGGGTGATGGTGGCCGTAGACCCGCTCGAGCGTCTTCACCGACATGCCGTAGTAGCCGGCCGCCTCGTAGATCGGCACGCCGCGCTGCATGGCCCAGGTCACGGCCGTGTGTCTCAGGACATGGGGGGTCACGTCGGGACCGAGCCCGGCGTCCTTCACGCAGATCGCCCACGCCCGGCGCTCCTTCGCGATTCGCTCGCCCCGCCAGTGCACGATGTGGCGAACGGCGGGCGGCGGCTCGACGCCCGCCTCTCGGGCCTTCTCGCGCAGCTTCTCGAAAAGCGCGTCGTCAGCAGCCTTCCAGCGCCGCAGATAGGGAATCAGCCTCCGGTGCAGGCGGGAGGTCGGCCGGCGCTTCTTCGTTTCGGCCTGCCCTTGGCCGCGGCGGTAGAGAAGCCCGGTCTCCAGATCCACCCATCCGCCGGTCGTGTTCGGCATCCATTGGAGCCCGAGCAGGGCGCCGTGCCGCGTGCCGGTGTAGAGCCCGAGGCGGATGAACCGCTCGATGTGGTCGAAGCCGCGGGCGCGCGCCGCGCGGATCATCGCGGCGGCTTCCTTGCGCGTCAGCCAGCGGTCCTTCGGCTCCGGCTCCCTCGGGAGCGTCACGAGCGCGAGCGGGACGCCGTATTCTCGGTGGGCGTAGCGCAGGGCTGCTCCGAGCGTCACAAGCTCGCGGCGCGCTGTCGACTCCGCCACGTAGCGCACGGCCTTTGTGGACGACTTGACGCGCTCCCTGGTCCGCTGCGCCACGTAGGCGCGGCATGACTGGCCGGAGACATCGGCGAGCGTCCTTGCGCCCCAGAAGCCCTTCAGCGCGGCAATGTGCATGCGGGCCAGATCGCCCGATGGGGAGCGCTCAGCGTGCCCGCGGTAGTACATCACGAGGATGTCCGCGATGAGAGTGTCACGACCCTCGATGCGGGGTCGGTGCTTCGACGCGATGTAGTCCGCGAGGGCCTTCTCGGCGTCGGCGCCACGATCTGGTCCAAAGCAGCCAGTGCCGATGTCAGGCGATCCGGTGTCCCGGATGATCCAGAACGGGGTTCGGCCCTTTCGCTTGACGAGGTAGAGGCGTGGTCCTTTGCTTGGACGCGGCATAGGCGGCGCATCTCCTCGATGGCGCGTAAGGTCGTGTAGTCGCGCCCCGCGACCCTCTCGATGTCAAGGCGTCCGCGGACGGCCTCGCGCCGAAGTCCTGCCGCGCCCATGCTGCCGTCCGGGTAGGCGATCTCAGCGGCCACGCTGAGCCGCAGGGGCGTGTCCGGGCCGATGTGGTCCCGATTGACGGTTGCGACCCTACCCATCGCGCTCACCGCCTCCGTTGTCGGGAGCGGCGGGGATCACCTTCCCGCAGCGAACGCAGATGTCGTGGTGGTAGGTGCGCTCCTTCATGGCGGCGATCATCTGCGCTACCGTATCCGGGTGAACCCACTTCCCAGTGATGTCGAAGTTGCGCGGCTCGGCTTCTGAATAGCGGGGCTCAAACTTGTGGGCGCGCCTCAGCCCAAGGGGGCCGGGCAGGCAGAAGTGACCCGCCTCGATGCGCTGTTCCAGAAGCTCACTCATCGCGGGCTGCCTCAGCGAGAGCGCGACGGCCGGCAGGGGCTCTGGCCGGACCGATAGGCTCCGAGGAGAACTCAATTCCGGCCACGAACCCGATCAGGCCTCCGCAGATGAAAGCGGTCGCCGTCATGACGATGAAGAGCTCACCCGGCATCGCTCGCCTCCTTGGCGCGGTCGTGGTCTGAAACGAGGGAGGCGGCGCGGCGGAGGTCGCCAAGCCGAACGCCGTAGGCTGTTGTTCGGCCGAACCTAATCACGACAGGCGTTTTATCGGGGAAGTCTTCATCGCCTTCGCCTGACAGGTCCGAAAATGGGCTAAGCGCCTCGATCGCCGCCTCGTACTTGGCCTTCCATGCGTCGCGGTCGGCTTCGAGATCGCGGATCCGGATCCAGAGGGCAACTTCCCTGGTAAGCTGCCGCTCGCGCTCGCGGTGCCCGCCCATGTCCATGAGGTCAGACATCCGCCCCTCCCTTGTCGCTGGTGGAGCGGGAGCGGATGCGGTCCTCGGCGATGTCTTCGCACAGCCGGCACATAACGTCGGCGTCAGCGAGATCGGCGTAGTCGTGGTCGAGCCAAGCGGTCTTGGCTATCGCCGCGCACGCCTCCCTCTCCGCCGCCACCGCCTCCCGCAGCTCGGCCGCGGTGCGGTCCTGCGCGGCGGCGATCTCGCGGAGGGCGGCTGGCGCCTTGCCGATCGCGCCGCTCACGCGGCGACGATGGTCGCGACGCGCCTCCTTGCTGGCCGCCGTTTCAAGCGCAAGCGCCATATCGTGCTCGCACTCTGAACACGAGCCGTCCTTATCATCGCAGTTTCTCTGCCCGTACTTGCGCCTTCGCGCTCGGCAAGCCTTCATCCGCAAGGAAAATTCTTGGTCTTCGGACCCCTCCCATAGGATGTCCGGGCCTGGCTCTGCGATCGCGTCCGCCAGCTTCCGGTGTTCCTCAGCGCTCCGCATCGGGCGTCTCCTTCAGGGTGGCTTCGAGGTCCAGACGCGATAAGCGAAGACGCATCGCCTTAGCCCATAGGCGTTTCGAGGCTTTGGTCATTTGCTCCGCCTGGAATTCGAGTTCACAGGCGCGCTCTTCGAAGCGCGATGCGCTCGCAAGAAGCCTCTCGATCTCCGCGCGCACGTCCTCGTCTCGCCTATCCATGTGACTGGGTCCGGGGCTGGAGGGCGCGCGGCGAGAGGTCGGTCTCAGACCACCCATCGGTTCGATCTTGCAGAGGGGGCCACTCCGAGCTGACCTCGTAGCTGGCCTCGCCGGTGTGCATCCGCGCGATCACGCCCGAAACGAAGAGCTCTGTTCCCGTCCAGTCACGATGGTTCGCGTAGGTCGATGAAACCTCGACCGGATCGCCGATCTGGAAACGTTGGCGGCTATGCAGCGCCTCCCGCAGCCGCGCGACTTCCGCCTCTGCGCGTTCGGCGCGGAGCAGGTTCGTGGTCGCCTCAGCCGCCGTGAGCTTGTGCCCAGCGACCTGTGCGTCCCGCTCCCGCGTCAGCCGCTCGATCAGGGCAAGTACGGGGGCGCTCACGACCGCGCCTCCGGGGCGGCGGGGAGGGACTTCGCGAGACGGACTGCTGCCGTCGCTACGTGCCATCCGATCCACGCGTTGATCCGCACGTCCTGCGCCGACGTCGGACCTGTCGCGTCGCAGAACACTCTGCTCAGATGGCACAGATCGACATGGCTGATTTCCGGCTCCGGCCTGCCAGCCGGGCTCGGCCGCCACCCCTCCGCAGGCGCGGGCGGCTGGGAGAGGGCGGCGCGGGCCCGCCGCAGGTCGCCGACGGTGATATCGACCCGAAGGCTCGGGTTCCTCTCAAGCTGCCATAGCTCGCAACTGTCGCCGATCGAAATGCTGTCGCGGTCGTCATAGCGATCCGCGCGCTGCGCGAAGGGCTTCAGCCCCTCCCGCAGCGCCCCCACGTCCGCCGCTCCGGCCGCAGGCGCGGGCTGGGAGAGGGCGGCGAAGAGCGGAGTTCCGACGCCTAGCGTCGGCGGCTCGCACAGGATTTCGACGATTGCCGTCCGGCCGGGCTGGTTGTCGTTGATGACCCGAGCGACCGGGGCGGTGGTTTGGCCGTTCAGGAAGTTGCGCAGCGCCGCCATCTCGCTGGCGGCTAGGCTGACGATCCAGTGGACGCTTCCCTGCGGTCCGTCTGGGCCTTCTTCTCGATCGTCCTCAAGAACGAAGTCGTCCTCGCTAACGGCGATATAGCCGCTGCCATCCTTGTTGACGTGAAGCGTTCCAGGATCGAACACGAGGCGGCTTCCCGTACAATGTGGCGGGACAATCGCCCCCACGTCCGCCGCTCCAGCGGCGATCCCGAGGGCGGCGGAGAACAAGCCTTCGATGGCCGTAGCGGCGTCGTGGACTTCAGACAGCCGCATCTCGGTGTGGATTTCGCCGAGTATCTCGTCGACGATTTTCTGATGTAGATCGGTCACGACTGGCGCGCCTCCTCAGCGCGGGAGATGAGGGCGTCGAGCCTGTCAGCCTCCGCGAGATAGGCGAGGCCGCGACAGCAGTTCACTTCAACTGAGGCCGGGTCGCCGTCTTGCTCGGCCAAGTGGACCAAGAAGCGCATGGCTGCGGCCTTGAGCAGCGCGTCCGACCGCCGCGCCTTCAGCGCACGCAGGGTCGCAAGATCAGCCGACATCGGAGGCGACCTCCGGCTTGGCGAGGTCAGCTTCTCCGGCGTTCCACCGGCGGACCAGTTCTTCGGCGAAGGCGATGGTCGGCGCGAAAGCCACGTCCGTGACGCCCGGGCAAGTCCGCGATCCGACCCAGAACACCATCTCGCCAAAGGCGACGCCGATGCGCTCGGAGGCCCAAGGGCCGGCTTCGTGGTGGAAGCCCTCCTGAACGTCGCGGATGATCTGCGCCCTCACTTCACCTCTCCCACGACGTACAGCGTCGGCACGACCACAAGGCCGTCGAGCGAGCCCATGAGGCGCGTGACCTGCGTCTCCCGGTCGATCGCCTCGTCTGCCAGCACCTTCAGAGCGCGGGCCTTGTTCAGATCCCACAGGCAGCGATCAGGAAGCGGGTCGGAGTGGATGGGGTCAGGCTGCATGGTCATGGCGAGCCTCGCTGTTCTGGAGGGGGAAGCCGTCGTGGGTGCGGCCGTCGAGCAGCCGGCCGGCGGCCTTCTTGCCGACGTTGAACATCAAGGCTGGACGCACGCCTTCACGATCAGAGGCAACGCGCTTCCAATCCTCGCGATAGGCTTCCTTGAAGTGGGCGCGTTCCGGCATGGGCAGCCACGCGCCCCACTGCTTAAACAGGAACGGCACGCCCGCCTCGGCGCACTGGTCGCGGAGGCTGCGCGCCCACTCCGGGTGCATCGGCCGTGCGCCGGGGCCGCTCTCGCCGCCGGCGACGATCCAGTCCAGGAGGGGCACCGCGCCGGCCAGATCGGCAAGGCTTTGCCCTTCAGCCCAGGGCGTTACGCACCCGTACAGAGCCGACTCGGTCCATGCATTATGCGGCGGCTTCGGGTCTTTTCGGCTGATCCGGTTGAAGTCGACCGGCCCGAGCAACGGCTCGGCGCTGATCCAGCGGACAGCAGCCGGCGTGTCGAGCAGGACCGGGATGCGCTCGTTGGCGCGGCGCTGATCCTCGACGCTGACGCCGAGCCAAACGTTCGGGAGGGGCGCGGCGAAAGCCGCCGGGTGGAGTAGATCCCACAAAACGCCGCCGTTTGCCGTCGCGGGGTGCGGGATGCGCACGGCCATGATCTCGCCGAGGCGCGCGCCGATCGACGAGACGTAAGCCCGCATGCGCTCCGGACGCTTCGTCAGGACCTGGAAGACGTGCTGCGGGCAGAGCGCCATGACGGCGAAGATGCGGTCGATCCACGCGTCCGGCACGCCCTCGGCGAACAGGTCGCCATGGGCGCAGACGAAGATCATGCGCGAGCGACGCCAGCGAAGCGGCTGATCGAGGGCGGCTTCGTTGAAGCGGACCTCGCCCGTCCAGACCGGGCCAGCCTTGCTGTCGCGCGTCAGGCCCGCGCGGGTCGGATGATGCCGCAGCCGTGTGCCGGCGAGCCGCATGGCATAGCAGTTCGTGCAGCCGGGGGAGACGACAGAGCAACCCGTAATCGGGTTCCACGTGGCGTCGGTCCACTCAATCTTAGTGCCGTCGCTCATGCCGCTTCCCTCTCGCTGTTCTTCACGAGCAGGTCGGCGAGTCCGTCGACCATCTCGCGGGTGATCGGGCACGAAGGATCGCGGGCGCCCCATTTCTCGAGGATCGCCAGCGCCTGCTCGACAGTGGCGTTGACGCCTAGGCCGTAGCTGTCGCCGGGAGCGACATAGCCCCCGAGCGCGTTGATCTCCGCATAGGCGGCGTCGAGGGGGATGAGTGCTTCACTCGGCATCGGACGCCTCCTGCTCGTTCCAGGTCTCGATGATGTCCTGCTCAAGCTCCTCGTCAGAGCGGGCGATCAGCAGCGCCAGCTTCGCGACCGTGGCGCACTCCTTGCCGCGCTCGTCGAAGGCGCGAAGGCTGTCGATCCACACCTCGTCAGGCGAGCCGGGGTCGTACCTGTCCGGGTCCGCGAGATAGCCGGCGCCGACCTCGGGCGAGCCGGGCGTGACGCTGCACTGGAGCACGAGGTCGAACTCGCGCTCCGCTCCGTCGTGGAGGTGGATCGTCATGCCGGTGCGGTAGGTGAGGGCTGAGGTCATGCCGCTTCCCTCCCGATCAGGGCTTCCTCATCAATGCGAGCCCATGCAGCGGCCATCGCTTCAGCGACGCCCGGAAGCGTCCGGCTGCGATCTTTCCAGCGGTTCGGCCCTGGGCTGGCGTAATGGACCTTCGCCCGCTGCGCGTAAGTCAGCGCCATTGTCTCGGCGTAGACATCCCGGGTCTTTGAAAGCGGCGGCAGGCCACGAAGAGCCAGCCCAGTCGCCTTTACCTCACGGTGCCCGAACCACCACGGCTGGATGAACTGGCGCTTTACTGGATGATCCGGGGCTAGGCGCTGGATGCGCTCTCGGGCCATCCGGTGCATGATCGGGTTCTCGATGGCGACGCGTTTGACTGGCGCGCGCCAGAGGGCGACATAGAAGTCAGCCGCCGCCTCCATCTTCGCCACGCGCTCCGGGCAAAGGCCGTTCTCCTTCTTCATCCCGATGTAGAGATGCTTGGCGCCGCTGTTTGCGAGGTATGTGCACGGCGGGTGAGCGATGAGCAGATCCCATCCCCAAGTGTAACGGATGCCGCCGGGGGTCAGGACTGGTGTCCCGGCAAGAAGTTCTTTTACGTCGCACTGAAAATGAAACTGATCGTCATCTTCAGCCGGCAGCAGGTCGCACGACCAGGCGTCAACCCCTCTGGCGCGGAGCGCAGACCTGACGCGTCCCGAATACTCGCACGCGACGAGTGCGCGGATGATCCCCATCTCACGCGACCTCGCTCATGCTGACTGCCCTTGCGGACAGGATGCGGGAGCGGCTGGCGAACCGGCAGTAACCGGCCCGCTCCGCCACGTAGGCGAGGCGGCAGGCGTCGAGGTGGATGCGGTAGATGCTCCCGCGACCGTCGATGCGGATGACCTCGCGCAGGTGGATCATCATCCGGCGGATGTTCGCGACAGCGACGTGGCGGGGGATGAGCCCCATGCAGCGGCATTCGTCAGCCGAGCGGTGCTCTCCGAGCAGGGCGCGAGCCCGGCCCATGGCGTGGTCGTAGGTGGCGACCTTCTGGCGGCGGGCGGCGCGGGTGGCGCGGACGAATGCGAGGGCTGCCTGACGGCCGAGCGCAGCGGCATGAGCCTCGGCGTTGGTGCGGGGCGCGTCCATCAGGAGGCCTCCGGAGAGGAGGCTTCGGCCTTGGCGATCGCAGCGCGGGCGGCTGCGACAGCCTTCGCAGCAGCGCGGGCTCGGGCGATACCCGCGTCTTGCGTGGGCGATGTAGCCGCAACCTTCTCCGCCCAAGGCAGGGCGAGCTTGAGGGCCGCGAGGAGCTCGCCCGCAATCGGCTCAAGATCACCGAGCGGCGTATGCTTGCTGTTCATCGGAATGCCCTCCTCAGAGGAGAGCCGGGCGTGACCCCGGCTGGTGGCGGGGGTCTTCAGGCGGCTTTGGAGACGCGGTCCGATCGGCCTTCGCCGTTGATCCAGCGATAGGCCCGGTTTGCGAGTGAAAGCGCCTCGTCCCGCGTGTCTGCGGTGCAAACGATGCTCGACCCTTGGAACTCGCCGTCGACGTACTCGCCGGCCAGTTCGCGCTTGATGGCGAGGGCCTCTCGGTAGAGGCCATCAGCCTCATCGCGAGCAAAAGCCCTGAAGCCGCCGATCGGACCGCAGTTGCGGATCACGATGCCCTTCGTGGCGTTGAGCTTGAACTTCCGGCCGAGCTGGTAGGCCATGCTGCGCTCTCCATCGTCGGCGGTGCGCCGGGGTGATGGGGAGACGTTAAGCGGTGAAATTACCGCTGTCAACGAAGACGCGGTGAAATAACCGAGAAAGGTGAAAAACCTGAGCGTCGGGCGTCTCATTCTGATACGCGATCACGCTTTTGTGATGAGCGCATTAGAACGAAAACAGAACATCTTCCTAAGAATTGGTAACTGCTCTGGGTGTCTGAGGCGATGCTAGCAACCTAAGAGCCGGCAAAGGGAGTTAGCGTTCATGCCGACCAAGAAGCGGGAGAGCGACTCCGACGACGTAATCCGTCATCGAGCGCGTATGATGTACGACTACCTCATGGAGCAGCCTGACCTGGCACTGCGGGTGCTCGGGAGCGTCTGCGAGCGCTACAAGCGCGATCACGTGCTTCCGAAAAAGGTCAGGCGTCCGGCGCTCTCTTTGGTCGCATCTCGCGAGCCGCCGCGTCGCTGATCTCGTCCAGCGCGGACTCCGCCTTCTCCTCTGAGACGAGCGGCATCGGCTGAAAACGGCAGGCGAGGTCGTAGAAGCTGCGCCAGTCGTCGTCCGAAAGATTTTTCTCTCTCAGAACGGCGTCGATGCTCGGGCGGTGATCTTCCTCATCGCCCTGTCCAGTCAGCAGCCAGGTCACGCTGGTGTCGAGGACCGGCGCGAGTTTGGCCAGCGTCGTGAAGGACGCCCCGGCGCCCGGCCGCCCCAAGGCGCGCTTCATGTTGCGGATCGCGTCGCCTGACATCCCGGCCTTCTGAGAAGCGGCGGACGCCGAAAGCCCGACCGCGGTCAGGCGCTTCTCGATTCGGGCAACAACGGCGGCGAGTTCCATGGGCCGGACCATAGTCAGGCCGCTCGAAAAAATGGCGCGGTGAAAAAACCGTTGACGTAGGCGGTGAAATAACCGATCTTGGGGTTCGTCACGAACGGAACCCCGATGATCCCTGACGTTCCCACCATCCTCGATCTCTGCCGCAGGTACTGCGAAGCGGCCGACATCGCAGAGAGCACCCTGAGCACCCGCGTCTTCAACGACGGGAAGGTGATCGGGCGGCTCGCGGAAGGGTCCGACCTCACCACGGGGCGCGCGGCGTCGGCGCTGCGCTGGCTTTCCGACAACTGGCCGACAGGCGCGGAGCGCCCGGAGCCTCTCCACTCCATAGAAGCGGCGGAAGACGCGAGGGCTCTGGCATGA
>Ga0233380_1000886_pt1 | contig 14382 bp, 13 predicted proteins | sample ElkDunMinimDraft_9_FD_191541 | JGI IMG/M metagenome (GOLD analysis project Ga0233380, IMG submission 191541) | Fecal eukaryotic communites from dung pellets of Tule Elk in California, USA - Elk Dung F36 | ecosystem: Host-associated > Mammals > Digestive system > Large intestine > Fecal | place... | reverse complement strand
GAGATCGGCAGCGTCAACGATATTGCAGCGATTGGTGAGATTACCCGCGCCGCGGGCGTATTGCTGCACGTGGATGCGGCCCAGAGCGCAGGCAAGCTGGCCATCGATCTCTCCGCGCTGAAGGTCGACCTGATGTCCTTTTCCGCACATAAAGTATATGGCCCCAAAGGGGTCGGCGCGCTGTATGTGTGCCGTTCGCCACGGGTCAGGATCGAGGCCCAGATCCATGGCGGTGGTCATGAGCGAGGCATGCGTTCGGGTACCCTGCCGACCCATCAGCTGGTGGGCATGGGCGAGGCGTTCAGGCTGGCGGCTGAGCAGCTGGCCGGTGAGGCGTTGCGCCTGCGCGGCCTGCGTCAGCATCTGCTGGATGGGTTGCTGGCGCTGCCAGGAGTATCGCTGAACGGCAACCCGACAGTGCACGTGCCAGGCATCGTCAATCTGTCCTTCGCTGGCGTGGACGGCGAGTCGCTGCTGCTCTCGCTGCGCGAACTGGCGGTGTCTTCCGGTTCCGCCTGTACCTCTGCCACCATGGAGCCCTCGTATGTGCTGCGCGGCATTGGCGTTGACGACGAGCTGGCCCAGAGCGCGCTGCGGATCTCCATGGGTCGCTTCACCACAGAAGTGGACGTGGATGTGGCCATCCGCAGCATCAGTCATGCCGTGAACGGGCTGCGACAGTCCGCGTTGAGCGCGAGCTCCTGAAAAACGTATAAAAGCGCCCGCATTCCCCGTATAATGCGCGGTTTTCTGAACTTGCAACTGGTACGGAGTCACCTGAATGCCAATCGAAAGAACATTGTCCATCATCAAACCTGATGCAGTCGCCAAGAACGTGATTGGCGAGATCTACTCCCGTTTCGAAAAAGCCGGTCTGCGGATCGTTGCGGCCAAGATGCTGCGACTGACCGACGACACTGCCGGTGGCTTCTATGCCGAGCACCGCGAGCGTGGTTTCTTCCCCGACCTGATCTCCTTCATGACCTCTGGTCCGGTGATCGTACAGGTGCTGGAAGGCGAGAACGCCGTGGCACTGCATCGCGAACTGATGGGCGCCACCAACCCGGCCGAAGCGGCTGCGGGCACCATCCGTGCTGACTTCGCCAAGTCCATCGATGCCAACGCTGTTCACGGTTCCGACTCTGCAACGTCAGCCGCCCGCGAGATTGCGTATTTCTTCAGCGCAACCGAGATCGCCGAGCGCGTCTGATCCCGCTGTCTACTGTCCAGCTGATACTACACGGGTGAATGCCATGAGCATGCGCGAAGAGAAGATCAACCTGATGGGGCTCAGCCTGCCCAGGATGCAGGCGTTCTTTGCTGATATCGGGGAGAAGCCCTTTCGCGCAAGCCAGGTATTGAAGTGGATTCACCAGCGCGGCGTCATCGACATCGATGCCATGACCGACATCAGCAAGCCCCTGCGGGAGAAGATGAAGGTCCTGGCGGAGATTCGTCTGCCCGAGATTACCCAGGAGCTGCGCTCCACCGATGGCAGCTGCAAGTGGATCGTCAAGGTCGCCAGCGGCAGCAGCGTCGAGATGGTGTACATCCCGGAAGCGGGCCGCGGCACCTTGTGTATCTCCTCGCAGGCGGGCTGCAGTCTCGATTGCAGCTTCTGCGCCACCGGCAAGCAGGGCTTCAACAGCAACCTGACCACAGCCGAGATCATCGGCCAGCTGTGGTGGGCCAACAGCAAGCTTGCCGGATTCGGCGTGCAGCCGGCGACGGAGTGGAGCGAGGACGGCAAGCCGGCCCGTAACCCGCGCCCGGTCAGCAACGTGGTGATGATGGGCATGGGCGAGCCCCTGCTCAACTTCGACAACGTCATGGATGCGCTCAGCCTGATGATGGAAGACAACGCCTATGGTCTGTCCAAGCGGCGCGTCACCATCAGTACCTCCGGCGTGGTGCCGGCGCTGGACCGCCTCAAGGATTACACCGACGCCTCCCTGGCGATCTCGCTGCACGCGCCCAACGACGAGCTGCGCAACGAGCTGGTGCCGATCAACCGCAAGTACCCTATTCAACAGCTGCTGGCCAGTGCCAGCCGCTACATGGCAGGCCTTGGCGACAAGCGCGTGCCGGTCATCGAGTACACGCTGATCTCAGGCGTCAATGACCATCGCCAGCACGCCCGCGACCTGGCTGTGCTGCTGCGGGATTTCCCCTGCAAGATCAACCTGATACCCTTCAATCCCTTCTCGCTGTCGGATTATCGCCGGCCCAGTGGCTCAGCGGTCACCAACTTCCGGCAGATCCTGCAGGAAGCAGGCTACACTGTCACTGTAAGGACGACCCGGGCAGATGACATTGGCGCGGCCTGTGGCCAGCTGGTAGGCGAGGTGGGTGACAACACCCGCCGCAGCGAGCGCCACAAGGCAGCCGCCAATGGCAGACGGTTCTCCAGCGCCGACAACCTGGCGGTGCCGGCAGATCGTCCGGGAGTGTGACGCGCGGCAGCAGCCGACGGGATTGATGCAGGACAGGGATCAGCAGCGAGGTCGGTATGAAAATGACAGGTTCCATGGCTTTCGCCGCCGCGCTGTTGCTGTCGTCCTGTGTCACCACCACGACCGGCGGTTTCACGGCCTCCTCGGAGGAACGAGCGGAGCAGGATCTTGTCCAACTGGCTAACGGTTATTTCGAAGCCGGAGACATGGCCGGCGCCAGGCGTAACATCGCCAATGCGCTGGCGATCAATGCGCGCAGTGCCGAGGCCTACAATGTGCTGGCCATGGTGCAGCATCACGAAGGCGATGATGCGCTGGCCCGGGAGACCTACCTGCACGCGCTGGTGCTGGACCGTGACAACTCCCGCGTCCGTAACAACTACGCCGCATTCCTGTTCGATGCGGAAGAATATGAACAAGCCTATCGGCAACTGGCGATCGTTGCCGAGGACACCAGCTATGAATTCCGTGGGTTGGTGTTCGAAAACCTTGGCTTGAGCGCGTTGCGGACCGATCGCCCGCAGCGCGCCGAAGCCGCTTTCGAGCGAGCGCTGCAACTTGACAGCAGCCTCTCTCGAGCCGCGCTGGGAATGGCGCAGATCAAGTTTGAGAACGGGGAGCTCGCTGCCGCACAGGACTACTACCATCAGTTTCTTGAGGCCAGCCGCTCCAACCCTATCGATTCACTGGAATACCATGAGTATCTGAATTCGCCGAATGACAACTGACGACACTGACATCATTGAAGAATTGCCACCCGACCAGCCAAAGGACATCGGCCCGGGTGATTTGCTGGGCCGCAAGCGCGAGGCGCTGGGCCTGGGTATCCGGCAGGTAGCTGATGACCTCCACATCACCATGCACTACGTCAAGGCGCTGGAAAGCAACGCCTTCGACAAGTTGCCCGGTGATGTGTTCGTCCGTGGCTACATCCGCTCCTACGCCAATCTGCTGCACCTCGACCCGCAGATCATCATCAACCTCTATGACGAGTACATCAACCAGAACCGTGGCTCGGAAGAGCAGGCCTTCCAGGTGCTGGCGAAGCGTCGTGGCGACCGCAACCTGCCGTGGGTGCTGGTCTCCGGCGTAGCCTTCGTCGTCATCGCGGTGGCGTTGTGGTTCTTCGGCGCCGGTGGCTCCGACAGCTCCCCGGCCTCGAATGCGGTGCAGCGCAATGGCCCCGGCAACGGCGCCAGTGCGGCGACGCTGGAAAACGTGGGCAGTACGCTGGCAACAGATCCTGTCGCGCTGTTCGATGCGCCGGCGCCCGCCACTGCCGTCACGCAGGGCAATCCGGTGCTGCGCATGTCACAGGAACAACTGGAGGAGCTGCCGTCCGGCGACGAGTCTGCGCCTGCTTCTACAGAAGCCGCGACAATCGCCGAGCTCGCACCTGCTGACGAAGCGGCAGCCACTGCTGCAGAACAGTCGGCGCCAGAGGAAGCTCCCGCGGCACGGGGCCTGACGCCGGACGAACTCGCCGCGGTGCCGGAGTTGGCACCGGCAGCCGAACTCCCTGCGGCACAGGAGGCTCCTGCAGCGGCCCGTGAGGCAGTGGTAGCTGATGCTCCCGTGCTGAGCGGTCGCCTCATCAATATTGATGCCGGGGGTGCCGACGTCCTGCAGATCGTCTTCAATGGCGTCAGCAGTGTGCAGGTGGACGATGGCACCGATAAACAGATCTACCGGGATACCCGCGGGGCGGGGGACGTGCTGCGCATCACCGGCTCCGTGCCCTTCGATATCTCCCTGGGCGATGCCGGGGCCGTGGAGCTCAGTCTCAACGGCAATCCGGTCGAGTTCAGGTCCAGCATTCGTACCGATAATTCAGCCAGGCTTACCATTGGGTTGTAACGAATCATGAACACACACTCTCCGATCAAGCGTCGCAAGTCACGGCAGATCATGGTGGGGAACGTGCCCGTTGGCGGCGACGCCCCGATTTCCGTGCAGAGCATGACCAATACGGAAACCTGTGATGTCGAGGCTACCGTGGCCCAGATCGACCGTCTCACCCGTGCGGGTGCCGATATCGTGCGGGTATCCGTGCCGTCGATGGAGGCAGCAGAAGCTTTCCACGCCATCCGTCAACGGGTGAGCGTGCCGCTGGTGGCCGATATCCATTTCGACTATCGCATTGCGCTGCAGGTTGCCGAGTACGGCGTGGACTGCCTGCGCATCAATCCCGGCAACATCGGCAGCGAGAAGCGCATCCGTCAGGTCATCGATGCGGCCAAGGACAAGAACATTCCGCTGCGAATCGGCGTCAACGCCGGCTCACTGGGCAAGGTCCTGCTGCGCAAGTACAGCGAGCCCACCGCCGAGGCGATGGTGGAGTCGGCGCTGACCCAGATCGACATTCTCGACAAGCTCGACTTCCAGAACTTCAAGATCAGCCTCAAGGCCTCCGAGATCTTCATGACCCTGGATGCCTATCGACGCCTGGCCGGTCAGATTGACCAGCCGCTGCACCTGGGCATCACCGAGGCCGGCGGCACCCGCTCCGGCACGGTAAAATCCGCGGTAGGACTGGGCGCACTGCTGATGGACGGCATCGGCGACACCATCCGTATCTCGCTGGCCGCCGATCCGGTGGAGGAGATCAAGGTAGGCTTCGACATCCTCAAGAGCCTGGGCATCCGCAGCAAGGGCGTCAATCTGGTGGCCTGTCCCAGTTGCTCGCGCCAGAACTTCGACGTCATCAGTGTCGTTAACCAGTTGGAAGCCCGTCTGGAAGACATCACCACGCCAATCGATGTCGCCGTCATCGGCTGCATCGTCAATGGTCCCGGTGAGGCGAAGGTGGCCGAGATCGGTCTGACCGGCGCCACGCCCGCGAATCTGGCGTATGTAGAAGGAAAGCCGCATCACAAGATAAGCAACGAAAGCCTGGTGGATGAGCTGGAGGCGATGGTCAGGGGCAGGGTGGCAGACAAGATTGCCGCCGAACAGGCCCGGGCATTACGACATGCCGATATCATCGCTACCGACTGAGCAGGACCGGCCGACCTTTTAACGTACAGACGAACGAACATGAGCAAGATTCAGGCAATCCGGGGGATGAACGACATCCTCCCCGACGAAACACCCGCATGGCAGTACCTGGAGAGCACCGTTCAACGCGTGCTGCAGGGCTACGGCTATCGTGAGATACGCTTTCCCGTGCTGGAACAGACCCAGTTGTTCAAGCGCTCCATCGGCGAGGTCACCGACATCGTCGAGAAAGAAATGTACAGCTTCGATGATCGCAATGGCGACAACCTGAGCCTGCGGCCGGAAGGCACCGCCGGCTGTGTGCGCGCCGCCGAACAGCATGGCCTGCTTTACAACCAGCAGCAGCGGCTGTGGTATCGCGGACCGATGTTCCGCTACGAGCGCCCGCAGAAGGGCCGCTATCGCCAGTTTCACCAGATCGGCGTGGAAACCTTTGGCATGTCAGGCCCGGACATCGACGCGGAAGTCCTCCTGCTGTCGGCCAGGCTATGGCGTGAACTCGGTCTGTCCGCGCATGTACGGCTGGAAATCAACAACATCGGCACCGCCCAGGACCGGCGCGACTATGGTGCTGCGCTGGTAGCCTTCCTGCAGCAGCACGAAGCGGCCCTCGACGAAGACAGCCGCCGTCGTCTGCAGAGCAACCCCCTGCGCATCCTCGACAGCAAGGTGCCCACCACCCAGGCGATCCTGGTGGATGCGCCAGTGCTGGCAGACTTCGTCAGCGCCGAGACACAGACTCATTTCGCTGGATTGCGCCAGTTGCTCGACAGCGCGGGCATCGCCTATGTCGTCAATCCGCGCCTGGTGCGCGGGCTGGATTACTATAACAACATGGTGTTCGAGTGGATCACTGACACCCTCGGCGCGCAGGGCACGGTCTGTGCTGGCGGGCGCTATGACGGACTGGTTGCCCAGCTGGGCGGCAGAGCCACGCCAGCCGTGGGCTTTGCCATGGGCGTCGAACGGCTGGTGCTGATGCTGCAGGAAGTCGGCAGCCTGCCGGCCGACGTCGGCCGCGGTGCCGACGTGTTCGTCGCAGTGGGCGAGGGCATGAGCGCGGCGGCGATCGGCCTGGCGGAACAGCTGCGCAGCAACGACGGCGTGAGTGTGCAGCTCAACTGCGGTGGCGGAAAGATCAGCAATCAGCTCAAGAGAGCCTATAATAGCGGTGCTCGCGTCGCTGTGGTGCTTGAAGCGGCGGATGAGCAGGGCGAAAACCTGCCGCTGCAGCGTGTGCGGATACGCCCGCTGGGCGAGGAATCCACCGCCATCAGCGTCGCCGTGGCAGAGCTGGGCGCGACATTGGAAGGCCTGCTCCGCGCTTGACAGGGCTGGGCGGCTAATTCAGGATGCCCTACCCGCGGAACAGGGCGTAAACATATCAGCACATTGAACGACAGATTGAACAACAGACAGGATCGAACAGGAGTCATTTGTGGCATTCAGTACCGAAGAAGAAGAATCCCTTGATGCCTTGAAAAGGTGGTGGAAGGAAAGCGGCAGATCGCTCCTGGTGGGCGTGGTCGTGTTCGCTGTCGGCTACCTGGGCTGGATGCAATGGCAGCGTTCCCAGTCCGCGAGCACCGCGGCTGCATCCGATCTTTACGAGCAAATGGGCTCGGCGCTGGTGGTGCCACCAGGTCAGCCGGTCAGCGACGAGTTGCGCAACTCGGCCCAAGGCATCATCGCCCAGCTCAAGAACGAATATCCGAAATCGGTCTATGCCCTGTATGGCTCGCTGTTCGGGGCTCGCCTGGCAGTTGAGGACAACGACCTGAACCGGGCGGAATCGGAGCTGCAATGGTTGCTGGACAATGCCAACACCGGCTTCTTCGGCAGCGCGGATGAAGGGTTGGTGATCACTGCCCAGCTGCGTCTGGCGCGGGTCATCCTGTCCCAGGGTGAGGCGCAGCGTGCGCTGGATCTGCTGGCCGGGGTCACACCGGGCAATTTCGCGGCCGACTACAATGAGATTCGTGGCGACGCCTACGTCAGCCTGGGACAGACGGACGCGGCCCGCACCTCCTATGAAGCGGCCATGCAGGCCGGTTCGACCACCGGGACGCTGCAGATGAAGCTCACGGATCTGAGCGGACAACAGGAGTAAGAGATGAGAAATGCTGTGCTGGCCGTCGTGACCCTGCTGACCCTGTGTGGTTGCAGCATGTTCGGCAATGACGACATTGAACAGCCAGCAGAACTGGTGAATTTCGACCAGGAAGTTCGTCTGGAGCGGCGCTGGAGCGTCAAGGTCGGTGACGGCCAGGGTAAGTACTACAACCAGCTGACGCCCGCCATCGATCGTGAATTCATCTTTGCCGCCAGTGCCGATGGCACGGTGACAGCGGTCAATCGCGCCAGCGGCGATGTCGAGTGGCGTCAGCGCAGCGATGACCTTATTTCCGGGGCGGTTGGCGCCGGCTTTGGCATGGTGCTGTATGGCACTCGCGAGGCGGAAGTCGTCGCGCTGGACCAGATCTCCGGCCGCGAGCTGTGGCGTGCCCCGGTGAGCAGTGAAGTGGTGTCTGCACCGCAGAGCAATGGCCGCATCGTGGCGTTGCAGACGGTGGATGGCAAGCTGGTGGCGCTGGACGCCGCCACAGGCGCGCAGCGCTGGATCTACGAGACGACTGTTCCGGCCTTGACTCTGCGGGGCAGCAGCAAACCGGTCTTCGCCGGCAATACCGTGCTGGCCGGATTCGCCAACGGCATGGTGGCTGCGGTGAACGTCAACAACGGCTTTCTGCTGTGGGAGGAGCGCGTCGCCATTCCCCAGGGTCGCTACGATATCGAGCGGGTTATCGACGTGGATGGTGACCTGCTGCTGGCAGGCAATACGCTGTTCGCATCCAGCTACCAGGGCAACCTCATGGGCTTCGATGTGCAATCCGGCCAGATCACCTGGGGCCTGGAGGCATCAAGCTATCACGGCCTGGCCCAGGGCTTCGGCAATATCTACTACGTCAACGACCAGAGCCACGTCATCGCGCTGCGTAACAACACCGATCAGGTGGTCTGGGAGAACGATGACCTGCGCCTGCGTCGCCTCACGGCTCCCCGCGCGCTCGGCAACTATGTTGCGGTGGGAGATTTTGAGGGCTATCTGCATCTGCTGTCGCAGATCGACGGTCATTTCGTCAGCCGCGTGCGGGTCGACAGGAGCGGGATCCGCGGTAACATCGTGGCCGACAACAATACGTTCTATGTCTTCGGCAATGGTGGCACTCTGTCTGCCTACTCTATCCGCTGATCGAGCAGAGCAATTCTTTCGCGGGGTACCACTCCCGTCTTCCATGGTAACTGTATGAGACCTGTCCTGGCCCTGGTGGGCCGTCCCAATGTCGGCAAATCCACCCTGTTCAACCGGCTGACCCGCAGCCGGGACGCGCTGGTGGCGGATCTTCCGGGCCTTACCCGCGACCGTCAATATGGCGAGGGGCGTGGTGCCGATCGTCCGTTCATCGTGATCGACACGGGCGGCTTGTCCGGAGATGACGAGGGCATCGATTTCGAGATGGCCTCACAATCCCTGCTGGCCATCGAGGAAGCGGACTGCGTGCTGCTGCTGGTTGACGGTCGCGCCGGGCTGACGCCTGGCGATACCGAGATCGTGAAGTACCTGCGCAAGAACGAGAAGAACCTGTGCCTGGTGGTCAACAAGGTCGATGGCATGGATGAGGATGTGGCCATGGGCGACTTCTATGGTCTCGGCATCTCCCGCGTTTTCCCCGTCACTGCCAGTCAGGGGCGTGGTGTCCGCAAGATGATTGATGAGGTGCTGGCCACCTTCCCCCAGGACGAGCCGCTGGAGCCCGCTGCACAGACCGGCATCAAGATTGCCATCTCCGGGCGCCCCAACGTGGGCAAGTCGACACTGGTGAACCGCATGCTGGGCGAGGACCGGGTAGTCGTTTATGACATGCCCGGCACCACCCGCGACAGCGTCTACATTCCCTTCGAACGCCACGGTCACCACTACACGCTGATCGACACCGCCGGCATCCGTCGTCGTGGCAAGACCATCGAGACCATCGAGAAGTTCTCCGTGGTCAAGTCGCTGCAGGCGATCGAGGATGCCAACGTGGTCATTCTCATCGTGGACGCCCGCACCGGTATCGTCGAACAGGATCTGCATCTGCTGGGCTACGTGCTGGACGCCGGGCGTGCCCTGGTGATCGCCCTCAACAAGTGGGATGGCATGGATATGGAACAGAAGGACAAAGTGAAGAGCGACATTCGCCGCCGCTTCGCCTTTGTCGACTTCGCCAAAATCCACTTCATCTCTGCCCTTCACGGCACCGGAGTGGGTGACCTGTACGAGTCCATCCACGGTGCCTATGCCGCCGCACAGAAGACGCTGACCACCAGCGTGCTGACCCAGGTGCTGCAGGCAGCAGTGGAAGAGCATGCGCCACCGATGATCGATGGCCGGCGGATCAAGATGCGCTATGCCCACGCCGGCGGCCACAACCCGCCCATCATCGTCATCCACGGCAAGCAGACCGACAAGGTGCCGGCCAGCTACACCCGCTACCTGGAGAAGACCTTCCGCAAGATCCTCAAGCTGGAAGGCACGCCCGTCCGCATTCAGTACAGGATGGACGATAACCCCTACATAAAACACGAGCAGGACCTGACTCCCCAGCAGGTGGCCCAGAAGCGCCGCATCAAGAAGAACCGCAAGGAAAGTCGTCATGAGCCTCGCAAGGAACCCCGTAAAGCACCCGGAAAATAGCGGCGTGCTGCGCCCCTGTCTGCTGATAATGGCGCTGCTGCTGGGCGCCTGCTCGGTAGAGAGCACAGTACTGAAGCCTTCCGGCTTTGCCGTGGAGGCGCCTGCTGCCGGCACCTCCTTTCCCAGTTATATCGCCGATGCCGAATCCCATATCTACAGCGCTCTGATGCAGACGCAGTATGCCCACGAGGCCGAACCCTTCGGCCCGGGCTATCCCATCGAGAAACTGGTGGCCATGCGGGCGCCCTATGAGCTGCTTCCCGACCCGGCGCGCTGCGCGGACGGCGAGCGCCGTGGTTTCGTGCTCGTCCATGGCCTGACCGACTCTCCCTACCTGCTGCGCAGCGTCGCCGAATCGTTGCATGAAGGGTATCCCTGTGCGTTGCTGCGTGGGTTGTTGCTCCCCGGTCATGGCACAGTGCCAGGTGACACATTGAAGGTGGGGCGGGACGAATGGCGGGCGGCCGTGAGCTATGGTGTCGAAAGCCTGCGGGCGGAAGTGGACGATGTCTATCTGGTCGGCTTTTCGCTCGGCACCGCGCTGGCGCTGGACTATGCCGACAGTCATCGTGACGATCCCCAGCTGCGCGGGCTGATCCTGTTGTCTCCGGCCCTGGTCGCCGGCAACCCCTACGCCTGGTTGTCGCCCTATGTCCGCTGGGTAAGAGCGTGGACGGGGAGCAGTGAGGAAGTGGATGCGGCACGTTATCGCACCTTGTCCCTCAATGCCGCCGCCGAGTTCTACCTGGTCACTCGCCCGCTGACCGCGGCCGAATTCACTCCACTGCCATTTCCGGTGTTCATGGTCGCCACGGGCGACGACACGACCGTGCAGAGCGAGCCGGCGCGTCAGTTCTTCTGCGACAAGGCACCGCAGGGGCAGCGGCACCTGCTGTGGTATCAGTCAGAACGCAGCGAGAGTGTGCCGAGCGTGATGTGTCCGGGGATTGAGGTGGTGGAGGGCGCTGCGCCGCAGAGTCGGATGTACAGCATGTCCCACGTCGCCATACCGGTTCCTCCGGAGGATCCTCATTACGGGGTCGAGGGCGCATTCAGCCGTTGCCTCCGGTTGGGCAGCGGAGATGAGAGCCGTCTGTGCCAGGAAGAGGAGAGCGGAGTGGTGTTCGGGGAGATCAATCTGGGCATCGACGGTCTCTACAACGGCGGACGGGTGCGACGTGGCACTTTCAATCCGCACTACGCCGCCATGATGGACGGGATCACCTGCTTCATCGACGGTGATTGCCGCTAGCCCGTCCCGCTATTCGCCTCACCAGTCGCCGCGCGGGCCAGCTCCTCTCGCACAGCGTCCTCCCTTACAACGTCCTCACGCACCGGATCCTCACGGAAAACCATGTGCGGCTTGCTCGCGATGTAGCTGCGCCGGAAAGCGTTGAAGTAGTCGCCCAGGGCATTGGCCGCCGCCTGATCGTTGCCCAGCGCCAGCACCTGCGCGGCAACCTCCGCCGTACACAGTTGATGCAGGTGCGCCGCCTCGCGCAGCTGATAGGTGGACGGACTTTGTGGCTCCAGGCCCAGCACCGGCATATCCGCCAGATACTCACTCCTGAACATCTTCTTGGCCTCTCTCCAGGTGCCGTCCAGCATCACGTACAGCGGCTTGCGGCCGTTGCCGGGTGCCACTACCTGGTCGGGGCGATCGATGCAGCGCTCAGGCACGGCGTACTGGCGGGGAAACACCAGTATCGGCTGGTAGCCAGGGTGCCGTAGCAGGGCGAGCATGGCCGGGTCCGGACGGGTGCGGTCCCACAGGAAGGCGTGGCTGTCCCTGACCACGTCGGCCACCAGGCGGCCGGTGTTGGTGGGCTTGAAGGCCTCGCCGTAGTACATGATGAAGCAGAAGGCGCTGCCGTCCAGCGGTTGGGGGCGGAAGGCACAGATGCAGCCTGTCTGGGGCAGCAGGCAGCCGGGACAGCGCTTGACCTTGCTGCCGCGGGCCATGAAGGGCTTGCGGGTCTTGGCAAGTTCGCGCTGACGCAGGGCCATGATGGCATTGATGTGACCCGATTCGGACAATCCGCTGATTTTCGCGCTCCCGTTGGCAAAGAAGGGGGTGAGGTGCTTGTGGTGGCGGATTATAGCCTCAATACTGATGACAACGGATCAATTCGCGAGGTTTCCGCATGCGCTCTGTGGGTGCGCAGACGATCATGCTGCTGGGACTGGTGACGTTGCTGTGGCTGCTGTTCCTGTACGCCCGGGTCTGGACAACTCCGGTGGCGCTGGGGGTATGGCTGGTACTGACAGCCCTGGTGGCAAGAGGGCTGTTCCTGCGCGCCAGGCTGCGGCGTCGGGCGTGGCTGCAGATGTACCTGCATCCGGGCAGCACGCTGGTGTCTCGACTGGGCGGGGGGCCGGTGTTACTGGTCCTGCAAACGGTGCTGGCTGCTGCACTGGCATTGCTGCTGATGGTGACAATGGCCGGCAGCAGCAACCCGCTGATGTGGTTCTGGCTGATTGGGTCGGCGCTGCTGTTGCCCCTGCTGGCCCGTGGGTTCGAGCGCGTCCTGGCCGCGCATGCGAATCCGGCGCTACTGGCAGAACTGGCATGGCGGCTGTCCAGCGTTGTTGTGGGGGTAGGGCTGCTGCTGATCTTCACGCTGCAGGCCTATGTACACAACTATCCTGACTTCACGGCCGTCACGCTGGAGCAGGCGGTCTGGCATCTGGTGAATCAGCAGCAGGCCCGCAGCGAGGCCACGCTTGCTGTCCTGCAGGGCGCTGCTGCCGCGGAGGGCGTCCGGCTGTGGCTGGCGCAGCAACTGCTGCCGACGCCGGCCGGATCGCTTTGGCAGGCCCTGGGCTGGGCGCTGCTGCTTGCACAGGAAGCGCTGTTTGTCTGGTCTTATCTGCTGGCCTGCCGTGGCATCGTCCTCATGGCTACGGCGCAAGGCAGGCTGCACACCCGTGGAGGGGAGAATAATGGGAGTTCCCATGCCGAATCACCCTGATGACAGAACAGGTCCGCACAACCAGGCCCGCACGGCAGGCCGCAGCGCCGGCTGGCTGCTGCTGGCCGGCGTCGGTCTGGCCGCGGTATTGGCCTGGCAGACCAGCCAATACACCCAGCGCAGCTGGGAGCCAGAGCAGCGCTGGGATGTCGTGCTGGATGACCAGCACTATCGACTGGGGACTACGCAGCTGCAGTGGCTGGAGAGTTTCTCGGCTGGGCACTTTGCCGCCGATGGTGCTCAGCTGCGTCAACAGCTCGACCTGCAGATCGATGCCCGGCTCGATGCGGCGTTCGCGCAGGTGTCCGCGCGCCTGCCGGACTTCGCGGATTGGTATTACTCGCTCGGCGGCGAATACAGTCGCCTCTCGATGACGCTGCTGGGCCATCTGGATGTAGTGGATGAGGACTACGTGGCGCGACGCGCCTCCGCGATCCTGTTCCCTGACCCGGCCTGGGAGAATGCTCTGGTCAGTCTGGACAGCGACGCGAGCCAGCTGTTGCTGCAGCAGCAGGCCCGCAGCCAGTCGGTGTGGTTGAGCGAGCTGCAGCGTCGCCTGTCCACCCATCGTGTGCCAACCCCCGTCACGCCGACGGCTGAGGGCACGGAGTCTCTCCTGCTGCTCGACGGGTTGGTGGCCCAGATACAGGGGCTGCAGCAGACGGCGATGATGGATGCGAGGCTGACGCTGAGCACGGTGGGAGCCGCTGGTGTGGCTGGCCCCGTATTGTGGCGCGCGGTCAGTGCTCGGGCCGCTCTCAAGGGAGCGGGTGCAGCAGCTGCCGCACGTGGGGCGACCAGAGGAGCAGGCAAGGTCGCGGCAAGAACTGCCTCGGGCGCTGCCGCAGGCGCGGTGGCCTGCATGCCTGGCGGACCGCTGGCTGTCGCCTGTGCTGCAGTAGCGGCCGCGGGCACCTGGATCGCCACAGACTGGCTGTTACTGCAGGTCGATGAGGCGCTGAATCGGGATGAGTTGCTGGCAGGGCTCGAAGACGGGCTGGCGGCTTTAAGAGTGGAGCTGAAAGCAGAGCTGATGCTGGCCTACGACGAGCGAATAGCTGCCTGGCAGCAGTCCGCCAATGCGCAGATTGAGGGAACCTTCTCTCCGTATAGTGCGCGTTAGGTCAGAGGTATAACAGAGTTATTCAGAGGCTCCCTGGCGGCGGCGCCTGTCGGCGGCCGCCGCTCAAGCAACCGATCAGCGCTTGTTGAACAACATGGC
>Ga0233380_1000878_pt1 | contig 14451 bp, 14 predicted proteins | sample ElkDunMinimDraft_9_FD_191541 | JGI IMG/M metagenome (GOLD analysis project Ga0233380, IMG submission 191541) | Fecal eukaryotic communites from dung pellets of Tule Elk in California, USA - Elk Dung F36 | ecosystem: Host-associated > Mammals > Digestive system > Large intestine > Fecal | place... | reverse complement strand
ACGGCCCCCGGATCGCTCCGGGGGCCGTCTCTGTCTTTGGTGCTTGGCGGTCTCGCGCTCAAGGAGCGAGCGACCGCGTGGCGAGCGTTAGCGCGAGAAAGTCTTACTCGACGATCTTGGCCACGACGCCGGCGCCGACGGTGCGGCCGCCTTCACGGATGGCGAAGCGCAGGCCCTGATCCATCGCGATCGGGGTGATCAGCTCGACGTTCAGCTCGGCGTTGTCGCCCGGCATGATCATTTCCACGCCTTCCTTCAGCTGCACGATGCCGGTCACGTCCGTCGTACGGAAGTAGAACTGCGGGCGGTAGTTCGTGAAGAACGGCGTGTGACGGCCGCCTTCTTCCTTGGTCAGGATGTAGGCCTCGGCGACGAACTTGGTGTGCGGGGTGATCGAACCCGGCTTGCACAGCACCTGGCCGCGCTCGACGTCTTCACGCTTGGTGCCGCGCAGCAGAACGCCGACGTTGTCACCCGCTTGACCCTGGTCCAGCAGCTTGCGGAACATTTCGACGCCCGTGCAGGTCGTCTTCTGGACCGGACGGATGCCGACGATCTCGACTTCTTCACCGACCTTGACGATGCCCTTTTCGACGCGACCCGTCACCACGGTGCCGCGGCCCGAGATCGAGAAGACGTCTTCCACCGGCATCAGGAACGGCAGGTCGACCGGACGTTCCGGCTGCGGGATGTAGGCGTCGACGGTTTCCATCAGCGCCAGCACCTTCTGCTCGCCGATTTCCGGGTTCACGCCGTCGGTGGCGGCCTTGGCCGAACCGGCGGTGATCGGGATCTCGTCGCCCGGGAACTGGTACGAGCTCAGCAGCTCGCGGATTTCCATCTCGACCAGCTCGAGCAGCTCGGCGTCGTCGACCAGGTCCACCTTGTTCATGAACACGACCAGAGCCGGCACGCCGACCTGACGGGCCAGCAGGATGTGCTCGCGGGTCTGCGGCATCGGGCCGTCAGCGGCCGAAACCACCAGGATGGCGCCGTCCATCTGCGCCGCGCCGGTGATCATGTTCTTCACATAGTCGGCGTGGCCGGGGCAGTCGACGTGCGCGTAGTGACGGTTGGCCGTCTCATACTCGACGTGAGCCGTGTTGATCGTGATGCCGCGGGCCTTCTCTTCCGGAGCCGCGTCGATGTCGGCGTAGTTCATCGCCTTGGCGCCGCCGGCCTTCGCCAGCGTCATCGTGATCGCCGCCGTCAGCGTCGTCTTGCCGTGGTCAACGTGACCGATCGTGCCGATGTTGCAGTGCGGCTTGGTGCGTTCGAACTTTTCCTTGGCCATGGCCAAAACTCCTGTGGCCCGGGTCCGTCAGCGGAGGGGCGCGATGCTGATCTAAAAACCTGGAGCGGGTAGACGGAATCGAACCGACATATTCAGCTTGGAAGGCTGCTGTACTACCATTGTACTATACCCGCGCGGAGACTGCGTCGGGCCATGAGGACCTCCGCAGCCGACCCGACGTGGGGTCCGGTCCGTCGTTTTGAAAGCGCGTGGTGGGGGAAGCAGGACTCGAACCTGCGAAGCTTACGCAGGGGATTTACAGTCCCCCCCCTTTGCCGCTCGGGACATTCCCCCAGCGCGCTTTTCAAAACCGTCGGATCCTTGCTTCAACGACCTTTCGGCCCCTGAAGCAACAAAGCCTCTCGTGATCCCGCGACGCCTGCTTTAGGAGGTGCGCCAGACCCGAAAGCCCTCAGGGCTCCAAATCGGAGGGCGTCTTATAGTGTCGAGAATTTCAGAACGCAATGACCGGAAATCGGGCAAGAAAACGGCCCCCTCCGGCAGGCCTGGCGGGCGTTTCGACGGTCCGAAGGCCGGCGGCAAGCCTTCAGGCGAGCGTGGCGGATGGAGCCCGGAACGCGGTTCGGCGCCGCGGAGTGATTCCGCACCCCAATCCGGCGGGCGTCCGGGTCGCGGCGCAAAGCCCGACGCCGACAACTGGCTGTGGGGTCGTCACCCCGTTCTGGCGGCTCTGGCCAACCCGGCCCGCAAGGGCATGGGCCGACTGATCGTCACCGCTGACCGCGCCGAGGAGATCGAGCGCGACCGCCTCGCCCCCAACGGCCACCGCGCCGAGGTCGTGGACGGCCCGACCCTGACCCGCATGCTGCCCGCCGGCGCCGTGCACCAGGGCATGGCCTTCAAGGTCGTCCCGCTGGAAGGCGTGGCGCTGGAAGACATCGCCGAGGACGCATCCGGCGTCATCGTCATGCTGGACCAGCTGACCGACCCCCAGAACGTCGGCGCCATCTTCCGCTCGGCCCTGGCGTTCGGGGCCAGGGGAATCGTCGTGCAGGACCGTCACTCCCCCGCCCTAGCCGGCGCGCTCGCGAAAGCCTCGGCCGGCGCCACCGAACGCCTGCCCTGCGCCCGCGTGACGAATCTCAGCCGCGCGCTGGAGAAGCTGTCCGACATGGGCTGGCGCGCCGTCGGTCTGGACGGTTCGGCCGATCTGACGCTGGAACAGGCGCTGGACGCCCAGCCGACCGTGCTGGTCATGGGCTCCGAAGGCGACGGCGTCCGCCGTCTGGTGGCCGAACACTGCGAGGCCATGGCCAGGATTCCGATGCCCGGCGGCTTCGAAAGCCTGAACGTCTCCAACGCGGCGGCCATCGCCCTTTATGAGGCGGCGCGAAAACAGGCGGGATGACGGCTCCACCTCCCCGTTCGCGTCGCGAAGGGGGAGGTGTCGCGCTTCGAATACGAAGCGTGACGGAGGGGGCGGCTCCGGCTTCGGACGGTCGTTCGCCACTCCCCTAACGCTCGCGCCGCCCCCTCCGTCTCGTCGGCGGATCGCCGCCGAGCCGCCTCCCCATCGCGGACCGCGACGGGGAGGAGATGCGCCCTCTTGGCGACAGACTGTCGCACGGCTAGAGCAGCGCACATGGAATTCCTCTCCTCCCCCGAACTCGGCTCCCAGCTGACCGCCCTCGGTCAGGTGGTGATGATGGACCTCGTGCTGGCCGGCGATAACGCCGTGGCCGTGGGTCTGGCCGCCGCCGCCCTGCCTCAGGAACAGCGCAAGAAGGCCATCCTGATCGGCCTGATCGCCGCCGTGGTCATGCGCATCGGATTCGCCCTGGTCACCGGCTGGCTGATGGGCCTGATAGGCCTGCTACTGGCCGGCGGCTTCCTGCTGCTGTGGGTGTGCTGGAAGATGTGGCGCGAGTTGCGCGAGCAGGCGACCCACGACCAGGCCGAGGCCGAGAAGGAACTCGAGCTGGCCATGAGCATCGAGCACGGCACCGGCCCGTCGCCCGAGGAACTGGGCCTGAAGCGCAAGACCTTCGGCGCCGCCCTGGTCCAGATCATGATCGCCGACATCACCATGTCGCTGGACAATGTGCTGGCCGTCGCCGGCGCCGCCCACGAGCATCCGTGGATCATGGTCTTCGGCCTGGTCCTGTCGATCGGCCTGATGGGCGTGGCGGCGACCTATATCGCCAAGCTGCTGCACCGCTTCCGCTGGATCGGCTACGTCGGCCTGGTCATCGTCCTGTACGTGGCGCTGCACATGATCTGGGACGGCTACCGCGCCACCGTGGTCCGCACCCAGAACCTGGCCCAGCACAACGCCGCCATCCCCGCCTTCCTGCAGATCAAGCCGGACGAGGTGGCCAAATTCTGCAAGGCCGAGGTCGAGGGTCCCAAGCGCAACGCCTGCCTGACCCAGCCGGGGGCCACGCCCGCCGACCTGCCCCCGCCCGTGACGGTCCCCGCGGCCTGACCATGAAAACCTCGCTCAACACCGTCGTCGGCCAGCTGTCCTTCGCGACCTCGGTCGCGGCGGCGTTGTCGATCACCGCCTGCAGCCCCCGGCCCCAGGCCGACAGCCGCGTCTGCACCGACGGCGCGGGTCGTCGCATCGCCGACCAGAACTGCCAGCGCAGCGGCGGTCGGGCCGGTGGAGCCTACTGGTACTACGGCGGTCGCGAGACCACCCGCGCCCGCACCGGCGAGAAGGTCTCGGGCGGCACCTACACCGCTCCGGCCCGCGGCGGCTTCGGCGCCTCGGCGCGCGGCTCCTCGGGCGGCTGATGTTCCGTCAGGCGCTGACGCCCCGTCCCGACTGGCGCGAGCGGGTCGAGGCCCTCGGCCTCGTCTGGCACACCGCCGCCGACCAGCCCTACTGGAACGAGGCCGCCTGCTACCGCTTCGACCGCCGCCAGATCCGCCAGATCGAGCAGGCGACCGAAGAGCTGTACCAGCTGTGCCTGACCGCCGGTCAGCACATCCTCGACCACAACCTGTTCCACCGGTTCGGCATCCCGGACTTCGCCGTCCCCCTGATCCGCAAGGCGTGGGACGACGAGCCCCCGGCCCTGAACCATGGCCGTTTCGACCTGGGCTATGACGGCGTCTCGCCGCCCAGGATGTTCGAGTTCAACTGCGACACCCCAACCTCCCTGCTGGAGGCGGCGGTCATCCAGTGGGACTGGCTGGAAGCGGTCTTCCCGGGCCGAGACCAGTTCAACGGCATCCATGACGCCCTGATCGCCCGCTGGCGCGAGATCGGCCCCGCCCTGCCCCGGCCCGTGCACTTCACCTGGGCCGAGGAAGGCGCGGCGGAAGACGCCGTCACCGTCGCCTATATGCGGGACCTGGCTCGCGAAGGCGGGGTTCAGAGCCTGCCCCTGCCGATCCACGAGATCGAATGGACCGGCCTGCGCTTCGCCGACGCCTCGGGCGCGCCGATCAAGGCCCTGTACCACCTCTATCCGTGGGAATGGCTGGTCAGCGAGCAGTATGGCTCACGCATCGCCCACGCGCCCAATCTGTGGATCGAGCCGATCTGGAAGATGATCTGGTCGAACAAGGCCCTGCTGCCGATCCTGTGGGACCTCTTCCCCAACCACCCGAACCTGCTGGAAGCCGCCTTCGAGCCCCTGCCCGGCGACCACGCCCGCAAGCCGATCCTCGCCCGCGAGGGCGCCAACATCTCGATCGTCAAGGACGGCAAGGTCGCCGAGGCCACCGGCGGCGACTACGGCGACGAAGGCTATGTGTGGCAGCGCCTCTACGACCTGCCCGACTTCGACGGCCATCGCCCCGTCATCGGCAGCTGGATCGTCGACGGCGCCGCCGTCGGCATGGGCATCCGCGAAGCCGGCCTGATCACCGGCAACACGGCGCGCTTCGTGCCGCATGTGATCGAGGGCTGAGGCGCCTCACCGCGTCAGGAAATAGGCCTCGCCCAGATGGCCGTTGGCGCCGCAGTAGGGGCGGACGCCGCCCCGGCCGCCGGGGGCCAGTTCCTCGACCTTCAGATAGCCCTGATGCAGCGACAGGCGGATGCGCCAGCCGTCCCCGCCGTCGAGGGTGATGACGCGATCCCCAACCTGCCCCCGGCCGGACACCTGACACATCCAGCGGGCGTTGACCGGATTGGCGGCGCTGATGTCGACCGAGACCTGCCCCTTCTCGAGGGTGCGGATTTCAATCTCGCCCGCCGCATTACGCCAGACGCCTTGGATATGGGGCGCCGGGCGGGTCCGCAGCCGATCCAGGAAGGCGATCCGGTCGTCCATCCGCGCGGCCAGATCGGGGAAGTCCCGGAAGCCGCCGCGCGTGCTGTTCTCCTGCCACTCGTCGCGCGCGCCGAGGAACCACCGCTGATCCCGCGTCAGGGCCTCGCGCATCGGCGGGGTCATCGCCCCGCGCACGGCGACGTAGCGATCCGCCAGCCCCCGATCCAGCCGCCCGAGCCGGGGATCGGCGCAGATCGCATGCTCTGCCGGGGTCGAGGCGCGGCGGCAGTCGAACGAGGGCTCGCTGACCTGGGGCGCGGCGAGGGACAGCAGGAGAAAGGCGATCAAGGGCGACACCTCCGAAGGGGCTTGAACGATCCGTCAGGCGCCGCCGTAACGCGCCTCGAAGGCGGCGAGCTGCCGGTTGCGCGCCTGATAGTGGGTGATCTCGCAGTCCAACGAGTCCAGGGCGAAGGCGGCGCCTTCCCCGAACAGGGCCTCGCCGGCCCGGCAATCGGCCGCGACGAAGGCGGCCCAGTGCGACTGGGCCTGCTCCAGCGACTGCTTCGCCTGCTGCGGATTGACGCCGCCCTCCGCCGGAAGCTGGTCCAGCCGCGCATTGATCCGCGACAGGATCACCCGCTGATCGGCCTCGACCTGTTCACGCCGTTCGCCGTAGCAGGCGACCGTCTCCAGATGCCCGTTCGGCCTTGCGCAATCCCGCGGCGGCTCCTGACCGGCGACCGCGAGGACAGACAGCAAAACGGCGGACAGCATGACGCGACTCCTTTGGGAAACTCTCTCGCGGCGTGCGCCTCAGCCTTCCGCGCCGCCGAACCGCGCGCTCCATTCCGCCACCTGCTCGTCCTCGATCTTGGCGAACAGGACGCTGGCGGCGGCGACCGACTGGCCGACCGGCAGGGCCGACAGCAGGTCTTCGTCCGCCGACGGCCAGCTCAGGTCGGTCGAGCCGACGCTGGCGGCGATCTTCTCGGCCGAGCCCGGGATCACCGGAGCGGCCAGACGGGCGAACAGGGCGACCAGGTTCAGGCCGAAACGGGTGGCCGTGGCGGCGCGCTCCTGATCGGTCTTGAACGCCGTCCACGGCGCCGCGACCTGCAGATACTCATTGCCCAGCACCCAGACGGCGCGGATCGACTGCGCCGCCTTGCGGAACTCCATCTCTTCCAGATTGGCCGTCGCCTCGGCCAGGCCGCCCTTGATCTGGGTCAGGAAGAACTGCTCGACCTCGGTCAGGGCGCCGCCCTCGGGCACCACGCCGCCGAACTTGCTTTCGGTGAACTTGACGATCCGGTTGACGAAATTGCCCAGCACATCGGCCAGGTCCTTGTTCGTCGTCGACTGGAACTGCTCCCAGGTGAAGGCCGCGTCTGAATGCTCCGGGCCATAGGCCGTCAGGTGCCAGCGCCAGTAGTCGGCGGGCAGCAGCTCAAGCGCCTGATCCATGAAGACACCGCGCTTCTGGCTGGTCGAGAATTTCCCGCCATACCAGTTCAGCCAGTTGAAGGCCTTCAGGGTGTCGACCGTCTTCCACGGCTCGCCCGAGCCCAGGATGGTCGCCGGGAAGCTGACGGTGTGGAAGGCGACGTTGTCCTTGCCCATGAACTGGACATAGCGGACGTCGTCGGCGCCCTCGTCGGTGCGCCACCAGTCGCGCCACGTCCGGCCATTCGCCTCGGCCCACTCTTCGGTCGCGCCGATGTATTCGATGGGGGCGTCGAACCAGACGTAGAAGACCTTGCCCTCCATGCCCGGGCGCGGCCCGCCGTCGGCGCCGACCACCGGCACGCCCCACTTCAGGTCGCGGGTGATGCCCCGGTCGATCAGGCCCTCATCCAGATGCTTGTAGGCGATGGACCGGGCCAGGGTCTGCCAGTCGGTTTTGGTCCCGATCCAGTCGCGGATCGGCTGCTCGACCTTGGTCTGCAGCAGGTACAGGTGGCGGGTGTCGCGCACTTCCAGGTTCTTCGACCCCGACACCGACGAATACGGATCGATCAGGTCGGTCGGGTCCAGCAGGCGACCGCAGTTGTCGCACTGGTCCCCGCGCGCGCCGACATGGCCGCAGTGCGGGCAGGTGCCCTCGACATAGCGGTCCGGCAGGAAGCGGGCGTCGTCGACGGAATAGATCATCCGGTCGACCCGCTCCTCGATCAGCCCGCGCTCCTCCAGCACCTTGGCGAAATGCTGGGTCAGGCGACGGTTCGGCTCGTTCGAGGAGCGACCGAACCAGTCATAGCTCAGGCCGAAGGCCTCGCCGGCGCTCTTCTGGATCTCGTGCTGCTCGTCGCAATAGGTGCGCACGTCCTGACCGGCCTTGGCGGCGGCCAGTTCAGCCGGGGTGCCGTGTTCGTCGGTGGCGCAGATGTAGAGGACGTCATGCCCCTGCGCCCGCTTGAACCGCGCATAGACATCCGCCGGCAGCATGGAGCCCGCCAGATTCCCCAGATGCTTGATGCCGTTGATGTAGGGCAGCGCCGAGGTGATGAGGATGCGGGACATGAGAGTGGCGAGAACCGAGTGGCGAGTGACGAGGAGGAGCGAGTGTTAGTGGCGATGCTTGGCCGCCACGGCAAGTCCTGACGGTTCGAAAGCCCGGCTACTCGCCACCCGCCACTCGCCACTCACCACTCTTCAGTCGCCGCGCCACCCGCACGAACCGCCCGGTCAGCAGCGTCCCCGACACCAGACTGGCGATGATGACGGCCCAGACCAGACCGTCCACGCCGATCCGGTGCGCCAGCACCCAGCCCAGCGGCATCATGATCGCGCCGTACGAGACAAAGTGCATGATGGTCGGCCACCAGACGTCGCCCGCCGCGCGGTTGGCCTGCGCCGCCACGACCTGAATCCCGTCCGCCACGAAGAACAGGGTCGCCAGCACCAGCGCCGGTCCGGCGATGGCGACGAGCGCCGGATCGGTCGTATAGGCGCCGACCAGCAGCCCCGCCGTCGGCCAGATGGCCAGCGCCACCAGCAGAGCCAGCACCGTCACCACCCCGATCCCGGCGAAGCCCGCACGCAGCACGCCCTCGCGGTCCTGCGCCCCATAGGCACGCCCCACCAGCACCGCCGTCGCTGACGACAGCCCCATCGGCAGCATGAAGACGATGGCCGACATATTGATCACGATGGCCCAGCTGGCCGTCTCATTGGTGCCCAGCATCCCCGCGATCACCGTCATGGCCGCGAAGGCGCCGACCTCGATGAAGTTGGACGCGCCCGCGCCCAGCCCGACCTTGACCTGCTCGCGCTCTGTCTCGCGATCCCGAGCCGGCCGCTTCCACAGGCTCCAGCTCTTCGCCTCGGGCAGACGCAGGATGTAGACGACGAGGAAGATCGCCAGCGCCAGCCGCGCCCCGAACGTCGCCCAGGCCGAGGCGATGGCCCCGTTCACGCCGAGACCCAGCAGGTCCGGCACCAGCAGCAGGTTCAGGCCGATATTGACCCCGTTCGCCAACCACATGGCCCACATGCCGGGCTTGGGCTTGGACAGGCCTTCCAGGAAGAACTGCGCCGCCACGGAGATCAGATAGAAGGGCATCGACAGGGCGAAGACCACCAGCGGGCCGGACGCCCCTGCGCCGAGGCCTTCCTCGAAGCTGACGTTGTGCATGACCCACGGGCCGAACACGGCCAGCGCCAGCATCGAGGCGATGCCGATCTGCAGCGCATAGACCATGCCCCGGCGCAGCACCGCGCCGATCTCGCCGTGCCGTCCCTCGCCGCGCAGGCGGGCGGTGACGATCTGCACCCCCATCATCAGGCCCACGGCGGTCGTCAGCACCACCGACGACGGCGCCCAGGCCAGCGAATGATAGGCCAGCTCGCGCGACGCATAGTGACCGACCACGATGGCGTCGGTCAGCCCCATGGTCATGATGCCGATCCGCGCCAGCACCACCGGCCAGGCGAGATTGAGCAGTTCCTTCAGGGTGGCGCGGGTCTTGTCGTTCAGGGCGATCATGGGACGCGGCACAGGCCACGCGCCGGACCGCGGGTCAACCGGGTTTGGGGACGGGAGGTATAAGGAGAGTTGATCCCAATCACCTCTCCATTCGCCCTCAAGCGAATGGAGAGGACAGATCGGCGCGTCAGCGTCGATCAGGCGAGGGCGGCTCCGTCGGGGCAGGAGACGCCTCGAACACCGGTGTCAGCGGCCAATCCCTCGCCCCCTGCGCCGCCCCCTCCTGATCGCTGGCGCGATCTGTCCTCCCCATCGCCTTGAAGGGGCGATGGGGAGGTGAGCTGGGCTCACCCGTGCTTCGCCACCAGCTTCCCGAACGCCGCCATAATGCTCGTCAGGAACGCCTGCGTCCCCTCCACCTTCACCTCGCCAGCCTCATCGAACAGCTCGCCGGCATTGCCGATATAGGCCTCGGGCTGCTGCAGGGTCGGCATGTCGAGGAAGACCAGCGACTGGCGCAGGTGGTGGTTCGCGCCGAACCCGCCGATCGCGCCGGGCGAGACCGAGACCACCGCGGCGGGCTTGCCCGACCAGATGCTGTGGCCATAGGGGCGCGAACCGACGTCAAGGGCGTTCTTCAGCGCGCCGGGAACCGAGCGATTGTATTCCGGCGTCACGAAGACCACCCCGGCGACGCCGCGCATCTCGTCGCGGAACCGGGTCCAGGCGGCGGGCGGGGCCTCTTCCAGATCGGGATTGTACAGTGGCAGGTCGCCGATCTCGACGATCACGCCCCGCATCCCCTCGGGCGCCGACCGGATCAGCGCCTCGGCGGTCAGCCGGTTCAGGGAGCCCTTGCGCAGGCTGCCGACGATAAAGGCGATTTTGCTCATGGGAGGATCCTTCGGGACGACCGTCGCCCTCCCCCTGATCTGGCGCCCCTCGGTCCGGTGGACAAGGGCGCGATGCAACGCCTAAACCTCACCCCATGCCGAAGCTGACCTCCGCCATCGATACTTCGTCCGCCGCCTTCAAGGCGCTGGACGCCCACAACCGCGCCCTGCGCGACGAACTGTATGCGAAGGTCGAAAAGGCCGCGCGTGGCGGCTCCGACGCCAGCCGCGACCGCCACGTGTCCCGCGGCAAGCTGTTGCCCCGCGACCGCGTCGAGCGCCTGCTGGACCCCGGCTCGCCCTTCCTCGAGGTCGGCCAACTGGCCGCCGGGGGCATGTACAATGACGAGGCGCCGGGCGCGGGCATGATCTGCGGCGTCGGTCGCGTCTCGGGCCGCGAGGTCATGATCGTGGCGAACGACCCGACCGTGAAGGGCGGCGCCTACTTCCCGATGACGGTGAAGAAGCACCTGCGGGCGCAGGAGATCGCCGAGCAGAACAACCTGCCCTGCGTCTATCTGGTCGATTCCGGCGGGGCGAACCTGCCCCACCAGGCCGAGGTCTTCCCCGACCGCGACCATTTCGGCCGCATCTTCTTCAACCAGGCCCGCATGTCGGCCAGGTCGATCCCCCAGATCGCCTGCGTCATGGGCTCCTGCACCGCCGGCGGCGCCTATGTTCCGGCCATGTCGGACGAGACCGTCATCGTCCGCAACCAGGGCACCATCTTCCTGGCCGGTCCGCCGCTGGTGAAGGCCGCCACGGGCGAGGTCATCTCCGCCGAGGAACTGGGCGGCGCCGAGACCCACGGCCGCAAGTCCGGCGTGGTCGACCATGTCGCCGAGAATGACGAACACGCGCTGGAGATCGTCCGCTCCATCGTCGCCAACCTGAACACCATCAAGAAGGTGGACATGGACGTGCGCGAGCCGCGCGCCCCGGCCCTGCCCGCCGAACAGCTGTACGGCATCATCCCCGACGACGTCCGCGCCCCCTATGACGTGCGCGAGGTCATCGCCCGCATCGTGGACGGCTCGGACTTCGACGAGTTCAAGGCCCTGTACGGAACCTCGCTGGTCTGCGGCTTCGCCCGCATCTGGGGCTATCCGGTCGCCATCCTCGCCAACAACGGCGTCCTGTTCTCCGAAAGCGCCCAGAAGGGTGCCCACTTCATCGAACTGGCCTGCAAGCGGAAGATCCCGCTGCTGTTCCTGCAGAACATCTCGGGCTTCATGGTCGGCGGCAAATACGAGGCCGAGGGCATCGCCAAGCACGGCGCCAAGCTGGTCACCGCCGTCGCCTCGGCCGAGGTGCCGAAATTCACCGTCCTGATCGGCGGCAGCTTCGGCGCCGGCAACTACGGCATGTGCGGCCGCGCCTACAGCCCGCGCTTCCTCTTCACCTGGCCCAACAGCCGCATCAGCGTCATGGGCGGCGAACAGGCCGCCAGCGTTCTCGCCACCGTCCACCGTGACGCCGACAGCTGGACGCCCGAACAGGCCGAAGCCTTCAAGGCCCCGGTGCGCCAGAAATACGAGGACGAGGGCAACCCCTACTACGCCACCGCCCGCCTGTGGGACGACGGGGTCATCGACCCCGCCCAGACCCGCGACGTCCTCGGCCTGGCCATCAGCGCCAGCCTGAACGCCCCGATCCCGGAGACGACGTTCGGCGTCTTCCGCATGTAAGCTTACCCCACGGAGTACCGAGTTGATGAAGACGACCGCCGCCCTCCTCGCCATCGCCGCCCTCCTCGCCGCCTGCAGCTCCCAGACTGAGCCCCCGGCCGCCCCCGCCGAAGCCGCCCCGGCTGAAGCCCCGGCGGCGCCCGCTGCTCCCGAAGCGGCCGCGCCCGCCGCCCCCGTCTCGGCCGCCGAGGAAGCCGAGGCCCGCGCCGGCGAATCCGGACGGCCCGCCATCTTCCCCGCCGCCTATCGCGGCAACTGGGACTTCAGCGGCCTCGAGGGCTGCAAGCGCGCCGAGAGCGGCACCCGCTTCGTCGTCACCGCCACCCAGATCCGCGGCTATGAGGACACCTCGACCCTGCGCGCCATTGAAGTGCTCGACGAGAACGCCATCCGCGTCGTGCTGGATAATGAATCCTCCGAGGGCGACCACACCCTGACCCAGACCCTGCGCGTCTCCCCGGTCGCGGGCATCAGCCTGCGCATCGAGAGCGACGGTCGCCGGATGACGGCGACCCGGTGCGATCCGGTTTGATGAACCGGGCCCTGCTCTGCGCCGGTCTGCTGCTTCTGGCCGGACCGGCGTGGGCGACGCCACAGAACGAGCCGCCCGTCATCCCCGAGCGCTTCCACGGCGACTGGAGCGGCGACCTGTCGAAATGCGGGGACCGTGAAAGCGGTGAAAACCTCAGCATCGACGTGGGCTTCATCACCTATTTCGAAGCCGCCGACACCGTCCTCGCCGTCCGCCCGACTGAGCTGGACGGGATCAATATCCACGTCCGGCATGAGGACTACGACGGGATTGAGGAAACATACCGCACCCTCATCCTCTCCGACGACCGCCAGACCCTGACCTTCACCTCCGGCGACGAACCGGAGTGGTTGGTTTACCGGTGTCCGGCGTGATCCCGATAAGGAGTGAAAAGTGCTAGTGAGCGAGAAGTGAGCGGATCGCGCTCGCTGCCGGCCGCAGCGATTCACCCCTTGCTCACGAGCACTTTTCACTAAAACGACCCCACCAGCGTTACGTCTTCGAAGGAACTGCCATGACCGACAAACCCACTGAACCCGAAGACGCCCTCGACATCACCGACGCCGAGGCCGCCGAGATCAACAGCATCGCCCATCCGCTGGTCGCCGATCCGGCGCCGGACGCCAACGATGATCTGGTCCAGATCGACGCCACCGCCGACGGCGTGGTCTTCGTCACCATCAATCGCCCCGAGAAGCGCAACGCCTTCGACGCCGCCGTCATCGGCGCCCTGCGCGAGGCGTTCGAGACCCTGCACGGCGCCGACAAGGTGCGCGTGGTCTTCATCCGCGGCGCGGGCGGTACCTTCAGCGCGGGCGCCGACCTGAACTGGATGAAGGACGCCGCGGGCTGGTCCGAGGGTGACAACCGCGACGACGCCATGGGTCTGGCGAAGATGCTCAAGGCCCTGCACGACGTCCCGGCCCTGACCTGCGCCATCGTCGAGGGCTCCGCCATGGGCGGCGGCGCCGGCATCGTGGCCGCCTGCGATATGGCCGTGGCCGTCGAGGGGACCCGCTTCGCCTTCTCCGAGGTCAAGCTGGGCCTGATTCCGGCGACCATCGCCCCCTATGTCATCGAGGCCGTCGGCGCCCGCCGCGCGCGTCAGCTGTTCCTGACCGCCAACATCTTCGACGCCAGTTACGCCGCCCACGCCGGCCTGATTGACCTGATCCTGCCGGAGGGCTCGGTGGACGAGTTCATCTCCATGCTGACCGACAGCCTCTCGGGCAACGCCCCGGGCGCCATGGGCGACGCCAAGCGCCTGGTTCATGAGGTCGCCGGCAAGAAGATCGACGGCGGCCTGATGGAAGACACCGCCCGCCGCATCGCCCGCGCCCGCGTCTCCGACGAGGGCCAGGAAGGCGTCGCCGCCTTCATCGAGAAGCGCAAACCCAAATGGGCTGAGTAAGGGTCATGACGGCGGGGGCGGTCACGGCGACGGAGAAGCCGAAACGGGTGCGCAAGGCCAAGCCCAAGGGCGCGCCCGAGGGGCCGCCCAAGGGACCGCCCTGCGCCAACTGCGAGACCGAGCTGGTCGGCGCCTTCTGCCACGCCTGCGGGCAGAAGGCGCACCTCCACGACAAGCTCAAGCATCTGGTCGAGGAGTTCGCCGAGGGCATCGCCCATTTCGACGGCCGCCTGTGGCGCACCCTGCCCCTGCTCGCCTTCAACCCGGGCAAGCTCAGCCGGGAATGGATGGAGGGTCGCCGCGTCCGCTACGTCGCGCCCCTGCACCTGTTCCTGTTCGCCGTCTTCCTGCTGTTCCTGCTCCCGAACTTCACCGGGCGGCACATGTTCGCCCCGCCGCACGAGACGACGGCCGAGGCCGGGCACGAGAGCTCGGCCCGCCCGGTGACCGAGCCGGTCAACAACGGCTTCTGGATCAACAACGATGACGGCACCCGCACCGAGATCCCCGCCGACGAC
>Ga0233380_1000877_pt1 | contig 14454 bp, 12 predicted proteins | sample ElkDunMinimDraft_9_FD_191541 | JGI IMG/M metagenome (GOLD analysis project Ga0233380, IMG submission 191541) | Fecal eukaryotic communites from dung pellets of Tule Elk in California, USA - Elk Dung F36 | ecosystem: Host-associated > Mammals > Digestive system > Large intestine > Fecal | place... | reverse complement strand
GCGATTCCACGACCTGGCCCACCGTGCCCCCGGCGAAGGGCGAGGAGGAGGGCACGATGCCCGACCGCATCCGTTCGCCGACCCGGATCTTGCGTGGATTGGGCGGCGGTTCGGCTGTCCCGGCGCGGACCGAGGGGGACTGGCCGCCCGTCGCTACGTCCGGTTCCTCGCCGGCATAGGGCATCAGCGGGCGCACGCCCGGCGCGACGCTGATATAGATGGTGCGCATCAGTACCTGGCCCTCGGCAGGCAAGGGCATGGGCTCCTGCGTCAGCATGAAGTCGGCCGCGGAGGGCAGACCGTCGATCGGCCGCGCGATCCGCCAGGTGCGGTTAATGGTCATCGTCTGAACTGCATCCTTGCATGCCGCTCCGTCGACCAGGAAAGGCCATAGCCGGCGGAGCGCCCCCTTTGCATCAGGCCGCCAGCGCCTTTTCAGGCTCGGGCGGGAAGATCGACGGCTTGCCTGGATCATAATTCCGGGTCAGCAGGGTGATGAATTTCTGATCCGTAAGCGGATCGGTCGGCGTTTCGAGGGTCAGCCCGCGCGTGCGCAGGTCCGCGATCAGCAGGTCGAAGGCCTGGTCGTTGCTGACATCGTCGCTATGGTCGAGCGACCGCTTGAGGTCGGCATAATCGGTGAAGAGATTGGCGCCCCAGCGGATAAGGAGGCGGAACTCTTCCTCCGGAATGCGCTGGATCACTTGGCCATCGGTGGTGATCTGCCAGCCGGTCGGATCGTTCGGGTCGGCGCTCATCATCGAATTGGTCGCGAGACCTTCGGGCTGGCGCGGCGCCGCCGGCCCGATCGCTTCGGCCGTGTGGTACATCATCTCGTTCTCAACCACGGACGCGGAATTCCGACGGATCGGGCGCCCGGGTGTTGTGCCAGGTGTCGACGATGCGAAACGGGCAGGACAGCCACAGCCGGCCTGCGCTGTTCTGATAATAGCTTTTCACGCGGTGATGGCCCCAGATCATGTGCTGGAGCTGGTCGTCGAGTTTGGCGTTCCAGGCGTCGAACGCCGCCGGATCGGGCTCGATCGCCGCGCCACCATCCGCGAGCATGAGGGCGAGGCAACCCAGGATGAAATTGGTCTGGGTTTCCGACAGGATGTTGATGCCCGCCCCATGTTGTGGCACGGCGTTAGGACCTGATATCATGAAGAAATTAGGGAAACCCGGTACGGTCGAGCCGCGATGCGCGCGCGGATCGTCATAGCCCCACAGCTGCCGGATGGTGACGCCGTCGCGCCCCTCGATATGCATCGGCGCTAGCATCTCGGTCAGCACATAGCCGGTGGCGAAGACGATGGCGTCCAGCTCGATCAGCTCACCCTCCTTCGTCATCACGCCATTTTCGACGATGCGATCGATCCCGCTGGTTTCCAGCGTCACGTTGTCGCGCAGCAGCATGTCGAACCATCCGGCATCCATGCACAGCCGCTTGGCGCCCGGCGGATAATCCGGCGTCACCTTGGCCTTGAGGTCGGGCCGGTCCTTCAGCTTCTCATCCAGATAGGCGAGCAGATATTGTCGCATCGCTTCATTGGGGGCGGAGACCGACTCGTCTGGCATGTGCCAGTCGGGATCGATCACGACATTCTGGTAAAGCCCGTCCGACGCGTTCCAATAGGTGAAGAGCCGCCACCACTGGCCGTAATGCGGGATGTGGCGCATTGCCCAGCGTACCGCGCCCGGCACTTCGCTGTTGAGGATGGCGATCGGATTGATCCAGTGGCGCGACCGCTGGAACACGGTGAGGTGTGACGCGATCTTCGCCAGCTGCGGCGAAATCTGCATCGAGCTGGCGCCCGTCCCGATCACCCCGACGCGCTTGCCGGTAAGATCGGCGTCATGATCCCATTGCGCCGAATGCATGGCGACCCCGCGAAAATCGGCGGCGCCCGGGATATCGATGGTGGAAGGCCGGTTGTTGAAGCCGAGCGCGGAGATCAGCACATTGACCCGGCGCTGTTCCTCGCGGCCGGTGTCGAGCGAGCGGATCGTCACGTCCCACATCGCCGCCTGGTCGTCCCACACCGCGCGGGTCACTTCCGTGCGGAAGGTCGTGCGGTCGCGCACGCCATATTTTACGGCGCAATGCCGCAGATAGGCCTGGTTCTGATAGCCGCGTGAGAACCAGTGCGACCAGTCAGCATTCAGTTCAAAGGAGAAGGAATAGAAATGGCTGGGCGTATCGACCGCGAGGCCCGGATAGGTGGTGTGATACCAGGTGCCGCCCACCTCGTCATTCTTCTCCACCACTTCATAGTCATAACCGGCCTCGCCCAGTTTCGCGCCAAGCGCGATGCCGGACATGCCCGCACCGATCACCAATATCCTGAAGCCTTCGGGCGGGGTCGCGCGCGCCGACAGTTCGACGCCCTGGACCCCGGCAAACCCCGCCTGTTCCAGCAGCAGCGGGACAAATTCGTCGGCGACATGCTCACCGGTGAACACGTCCATCATCCGGCGCATCCGGTCAGTCGTCATCGGTACCACCGGCGGTGTGGGCCGGGTCAGCAGTTCCTCCAGCCGCGCGCGCAGATCCTGCTTGAGGCTGTCGGGAACGCTCGCCGCTCCGCCCTGCATCAGCGGTCTGATATGGGGGCGGAAGGGCTCAAGCAGCGATTCGTCGCCGCTGATATGGGTATAGACCATCAACAGGGTCGGGACGTCAGCCGTTGCCAGCGCATCGCGCAGGGCATTCCGGTCGGCGACGGGCAGATGCCCTGCAACGCTGTTTGCGGTGGGCGAAATCATTGGCTCGGCCGGTGACGGGCTGACGCTCGACGGTCTATTCTCGAGTGCCACTGGCATCCTTCTCTCTCCTGTCGCGCGTTTTTTCTGTCGCGCGTTTTTTCGCCCGTTCGATGCGCCGCGAATCATGTCCAGTGCATCAGGACCGGCAGTGCAGGCTGCACGCTATCGCCAGTGTCCGGCACAGGCAAGAAAAAGCAACGAGCACTGCAATATATTGCGGCCGGGATCAGGCCGCCTCCGTCGTCAGCCAGGAGCGCACGACATGCTTGAGCAGCTTGCCATTGGGATTGCGGGGCAGCGGCCCTTCGACCAGATGGACATGATCCGGCACCTTGTAGTCGGACAGACGATCCGCGCAGAAGGCGCGCAGCGCGGCGCCTTCGACCGGGCCGCGCGCGACCACGAACGCCTCCACCCGCTCGCCCAGCACCGGACAGGGGCGGCCGACCACGACCGCCTCGGCCACCTGATCATGGGCCATCAGCAGATTTTCAACCTCGACGGAATAGATTTTGAAACCACCCCGGTTGATCATGTCCTTCATCCTGTCGAGCACGCGCAGATAGCCGTCGCCGTCCATCACGCCGATGTCCCCCGACCGCCAGAAGCCGCCGGTAAAATTGGCCTGCGTCGCGGCATCGTTGTTCCAGTAGCGCGGCACCGTCATCGGCCCGGCGATCCAGATTTCTCCCTGCTCGCCGGGCGCGCACTGGCGACCATCGGCATCCATGATCAGGATGTCGGCATAGGGGAGGGGACGGCCGAGCTGGTCGGGGCGGTCGGGCCCTTCGCCCAGCGGCATCATCACCGCCGGTGAGGTAGTCTCGGTGGATCCGTAGATGTTGACCAGCGTAAGCTGTGGCGTCTGCCGCGCCAGAGTCGCTATGGTCGCGGCGGCCATCGGTGCGCCGCCATAGGCGCCGATCCGCCACGCCGACAGGTCGAAGCGCGCATAGTCGGGGTCCAGCAGGCACAGATTGTACATCGCCGGCACCATGATGGCGTAGCTGGCCCGTTCGGCTGCCGCCAGTTCCAGATAGCGCCGGGCCTTGAAGCCGCGCTGCATCACCACCTTGCCCGCGACGCAGACGCCCAGCAGCAGGACTAGGACGATGCCCGTCACGTGCGAGGCGGGGACGGCGAGGATCATCGATTCGCCGTCGCGAAGACCCAGATGGTCGCGGCTGCCAAGGCAGCTGGTGACTACGCCGAAATGGGTCAGCACCGCGCCCTTGGGCCGGCCGGTCGTGCCGGACGTGTAGAGGATGCAGAAGGGCTCATCTTCATTCACCGCCGCGCGTTCAGGCAAGTCGGGCAGGCCGGACGGGCCGTCCCACGCCGCCGCCTCCGCCGCGTAGGGCAGCCAGTGGCGCACGGCGGGCAGGGCGGCACGGTCGGGCAGATCGGCGGCCAGATCATCTTCATGGATGATCGCCGCGGCCCCGCTATCCGCCAGCGCGTAGGCGGTTTCGGGCGCGCGCTGCCGGATGTTCATGGGCACCGCGATCAGGCCCAGGCGCGCCGCCGCCAGCAGCAGCGTGGTATAGTCCGAACGGTTGTCGAGCAGGATCGCGATCCGCTCCCCCGCGGCAAGCCCCAGCGCCGCGAGCCGCGCCGCGCAGCGTTCGACGCGCCCGGCCAGGACGGCATAGCTCCACCGTGCCTCTCCATCGACCAGCGCGGTCGCGTCGGGCGCGCGGCGCACCGCGTCGGCGAACATGGCGAACAGATCGGCCGGGCGGTCGGCATGGCAGCGCACGACGCGGCCATGATGGGCTTCGCGGCGCAGATAACCGCTCGCTACACTTTCATCAGTGAAACCCTGGTGGATCATGAACGAAGGTCATCCTCTCTGCCGGTTCGGTCCGCATTGCGCTTTATTACAACTTGCTTTGTGGTTCCCGGCTTGGCAAGCGCGCAGTGCGAAAAGGAGGCGGCGACATGGCAGGATCGGACGAGCAGGAAGGAAAGGCCATCGCCGGCCGGGTCGAGGCGTTCGTGCGAAACGTCGTCATCCCCTATGAAACCGACAGCCGTCGCGACGATCATGGCCCGCTTGACACGCTGGTGCAGGAGATGCGCGTCCGGGCCAGGGAAGCGGGCGTGCTGACCCCGCACATCCGCGCGGACGGCAGCCACCTGTCGCATCGCGACACCGCGATCGTCCTGCGTGCGTCCGGCCTGTCGCCGCTGGGTCCGCTGGCATGCAACACCAATGCCCCGGACGAAGGCAACATGTTCCTGCTGGGGAAGGCCGCGACGCCCGATCAGCGCGCGCGCTTCCTGGACCCCATGGTCGCGGGCGAGGGGCGCTCCTGCTTCCTGATGACCGAGCCTGCAGTCGACGGCGGCACCGGGTCCGACCCGTCGATGATGCAGACCCGCGCGGAGCGGCAGGGCGACCAGTGGGTCGTCAACGGCCGCAAGGCCTTCGCCACCGGTTTCAACGGCGCGAAATTCGCGATCCTGATGGCCAAGACGGTGCGGGACGACGGCGCCGATGGCGCCACCATGTTCCTTGTGCCACTGCCCCACCCCGCGCTCAAGCAGGAACGGCTGATCGGCACCATCGACAGCTCGATGCCGGGCGGCCATGCAGTGGTGAAGGTCGACGATCTGCGCCTGTCCGACGATGCGGTGCTGGGCGCGCCTCACGAAGGCTTCGCCTATGCGCAAGTCCGGCTGGCGCCCGCGCGGCTGACGCATTGCATGCGCTGGCTGGGCGCGGCGACGCGCGCGAACGAGATCGCGACGGACTATGCGGTAAAGCGTCAGGCGTTCGGCAAGCCGCTGATCGACCATGAGGGCGTAGGCTTCATGCTCGCCGACAACCGCATCGACCTCAAGCAGTGCGAACTGATGATCGACTGGTGCGCCGACGCGCTGGATGCCGGCGGCAAGGCCATCACCGAAAGCTCCATGGCCAAGGTTGCAGTGTCGGAAACGCTGTTCCGGGTCGCTGATCGCTGCGTGCAGGTGATGGGTGGGACCGGCGTCAGCCATGACACCATCGTCGAGCAGGTGTTCCGGGAAATCCGCGCCTTCCGCATCTATGATGGGCCGACCCAAGTGCATAAATGGTCGCTTGCCAAGAAGATCAAGCGGGAGGCGCTGACGCGCGGGGCCGAGACCGCATGAGCGGCGCGGACGGCGATGTCGAGGCCCTGAACGCGGGCACGACCGAAGTGCGCGAGGGCCATCGTGTCGACGAGGGCGCGCTGCGCGAATGGATGCGCGCGCATGTGCCCGAGGCCGAAGGCACGCTGACGGTCCGTCAGTTCAAGGGTGGCCAGTCCAACCCGACCTTCCGCCTCGACACGCCCGGCCAATCGTTCGTGCTGCGCCGCAAGCCGCCGGGCGTCACCACGCCAGGCGCCCATGCCGTCGACCGCGAGGCCCGGGTGATGAGCGCGCTCGGCCAGGCGGGCTTCCCGGTGCCGCGCATCCATGGCCTGTGCACCGACGATGCGGTCATCGGCAGCTGGTTCTATGTGATGGAATGCGTCGAGGGACGCGTCTTCTGGAACTCGCGGTTCGAATCGGTGCCGCGCGCGGATCGGCCGGCCTATTTCGACGCGATGAATGCTACGCTGGCCGCGCTCCACAGCTTCGATCCGGCGGCGATCGGGCTGGCCGACTATGGTAAGGCGGGCAATTATTTCGCGCGGCAGATCTCGCGCTGGTCGCGGCAATATCAGGCCGATGAGATCGCCGGGCGCGACGCGAACATGGACCGGCTGATCGAATGGCTGCCCGCCCATATTCCGCCCGGGGACGAGAGCCGGATCGTGCATGGCGACTATCGCGCCGACAATATGGTCTTTCATGCCACCGAGCCGCGCGTCGCGGCCGTGCTGGACTGGGAGCTGTCGACGCTCGGCCACCCGCTGGCAGATTTCGTCAATCACCTGATGATGTACCGCCTGCCGCCCGAGATATTGTCGGGCCTACGCGGCGCCGATATGCAGGCGCTGAATCTGATGCCCGAGGCCGACTATGTCGATGCCTATTGCCGCCGCACCGGGCGGACGGGGATCGAGCATCTGGGTTTCTATCGCGCGTTTGCGCTATTCCGGCTGGCCGCCATCTATCATGGCATCAAGGCCCGCGCGCTGCGCGGCACCGCCGCCTCCGCCCATGCCCAGGCGCTCGCGGCCCATTATCCCCTGCTGGCGACGCTGGCATGGGCAGAGGCCGAGGCGGCCTGACACAGTCAAGCGGGAGCGAAGATGAAGACCAGGATCACGCAACTTACCGGAACGCGTTACCCGATCGTGCAAGGCGGGATGCAGTGGGTCGGGCGGGCAGAGCTCGCCTCGGCCGTGTCCAATGCCGGCGCGCTCGGCATATTGACCGCGCTGACCCAGCCCACGCCCGAGGCGCTGAGCGCGGAGATCGCGCGGTGCCGCACGATGACGGACCAGCCTTTCGGCGTGAACCTCACTATCCTGCCCACCGCGCAGCCTGTTCCCTATGACGCCTATGTCGAGGCGATCGCCACATCGGGCGTCGGCATCGTCGAGACAGCGGGGCGCAGCCCGGCGGAGTTCATCGCCCGCTTCAAGGCCGCGGGGATTAAGATCATTCACAAATGCACCGCGGTGCGCCATGCCTTGTCGGCCCAGCGCGCGGGGGTCGATGCCGTGTCGATCGACGGGTTCGAGGCAGCGGGCCATCCCGGCGAGGACGATGTGCCGGGTCTGGTGCTGATCCCGGCGGCGGCACGCGCGCTCGACATCCCCATCTTGGCCGCAGGCGGCATGGCCGATGGCCGATCGATGGCCGCCGCTCTGGCGCTGGGAGCCGAGGGCGTGACGATGGGAACACGCTTCATGCTGACGCGCGAGGCACCGATCCACGACGCCATCAAGCAGTTCACAGTCGACAAGAACGAGCGCGACACGCGCCTCATCTTTCGTGGTTTCCGCAACACCGCGCGTGTGCTGCGCAACGCCGTGTCGGAAGAGGTGACGGAGATTGAGAAGCAGCCGGGCGCCGTGTTCGAGGATATCAAGGCGCTGGTCGCCGGCGCGCGCGGTCGCGCCGCACTGGAGCAGGGCGATCCCGATGGTGGTCTTGTCTGGGCGGGCATGGGCATCGGGCTGATGGACGATGTGCCCAGTTGCGCTGACCTCGTCGAACGGATCGTGGCCGAATGCCGCGCGTCGCTCGCCCGCGCCAGCGACCTGACCAGGGAGGCGTGAGCATGGCTTACAACACGATCCGCTATGAGGTGGAGGAAGACGGGCTGCTGATGCTGACCCTCAACCGCCCCGACAAGCTCAACGCCTTCACCGTCGAGATGTGCGAGGAATTGATCGACGCCTATGACCGCGCGAGCCTCGACGATGGGGTGCGGGTGATCGTGGTCACGGGCGAGGGCAAGGCTTTCTGCGCCGGCATGGACCTGTCGGTGGGCGGCAACGTGTTCGGGCTCGACGAGAGCATGACTCCGACCATGGAGGACCTGCAGGAACGCCCCGACGATCCGGCGCTGCTCAAGGGCGTGCGCGATACGGGCGGCCGCGTCGCGCTCGCCATGTATGACTGCCGCAAGCCGATTGTCGGCGCCATCAACGGCGTCGCAGTCGGCATCGGATCGACGATGCTGCTGCCGATGGACTTTCGCTTCGCTTCGGACAAAGCGCGGTTCGGCTTCGTATTCGGGCGGCTGGGCATCACGCTGGAGGCGTGTTCCTCCTTCTTCCTGCCGCGCATCGTCGGGCTGGAGCAGGCGCTGGAATGGACCTACAAGGCTGACATTTTCGACGCCTCCGAGGCCCATGCCAAGGGACTGGTGCGCGCGGTGCTGCCTGCCGAAACGCTGCTCGACGAGGCGAAGGCCTTTGCCCGGTCGCTGGTCAAGGATCGGTCGCCGGTGTCGATCGCGCTCATCCGCCAGATGCTGACCCGCAACAGCGCGCAATCGACGCCGTGGGACGCGCATCTGACCGAATCCCTCGCGGTCTTCTACACCAGCATGGCAGACGGACGCGAAGGGGTGCGCGCCTTCAACGAAAAGCGACCGGCCGATTTTACCGGGCGTGCCTCACAGATGCCGCCCTTTTTTCCCTGGTACGACAAGCAACGATAGGAGAGCATGCAAATGATCACGCTGGAAGACAAGATCGCGATCGGCGAACTGGTGGCACGCTTTGCCCATTGTTCCGATTATGGCGACTGGTCAGCGCTCGAAAAGCTGTACACGCCTGATGTCGAGACCGAAATGGAGGGCGTGGCACTGTGCTTTCGCGGGATCGCCGAGCAGGTCGAACATGCCAAGGTTTCGGAGCGCCATGCCGAGGGCAAGAACCGCCACTATAATTTCAACCTCGTCGTTAGCGAGGAAGGTGGCCAGGTGTTTGCCGACTATATGTTCATGAACGTCAACGCCGGTCATGTCGCAATGGGCGCCAAAATCGTGGTCACCGGCCGCATGCGCGACACCGTCGTGAAGATGGCCGATGGCTGGAAGATCGCGCGGCGCTTCGTGCGCTTCGACCAGAATGTGGACGTCACCGAATAAGCGGATGGAGAAGTGGGCGGCCGCATGCGCGCCGTCCGTTCGGGCCAAGAAATATGGCGCACTTTGCTCCTCTCGTCCGGTTTGGCTTCCATGGCGGCGATGGAAGGACGCCCCTGCGCTGTTAAGGTGATCCCGAACAATCAGCGGGAGAGTGATGTCGATGAGAGTTGTTGCCAATCTGACCGTGTGTCAGGGACACGCCCGCTGCGAGGATCTGTGTCCAGAGGTTTTTTCAACCGACGCGGTTGAAGGCAAGGTTGTCATCAACCAGCCGGAATTTCCACCCGAACTGGAGGAGAAGGTGCGCCTCGCCGTGCGCAACTGCCCTGAGGGGGCGCTGCGGATAGCCAAGGGGGCGGCTGCGTGAACTCGCCCTTTTCGCCGCAACCGGCGGATCATGTCCCCGCCGAGCTGATCGTCGACTTCGACTTTTTCGACATGCCGGCCGACGTCACCGACCCGGTGCAGATCTGGCACGGGCTGGTGCGCAACGGCACGCCGCCGATCTTCTACACGCCGCGCAACGGTGGGCACTGGGTGTTCCTGCGCTACGCCGATATCGTCGAAGCCTATCGCAACCACGAGATATTCTCGACGCGCAAGGCGCAGATCCCGCCGCTCGAGCCCTATCCGGTGCTCCAGCCCAACGGCGTCGATCCGCCGGAACATGATGTGTTCCGCAAGCTACTGGCGCCGATGTTCACGCCACTCGCTGTGCGCCGCATGACCGAAGGGTTGCAGGTCCGCGCCGAAGGGCTGATCTCCGCCTTCGCCAGCAAGGGACGGTGCGATTTCGTCACCGACTATGCGGCGAAGTTCCCGACCGCGACCTTCCTGGAGCTGTTCGGTCTGCCCGAGGAGCGGCTGCCCGAATTCCTCCGGATTTCGGACACCTTCTTCCGGGCTACCGATCCCGATGTGCGCGCCGCCAATATCCAGGAAATCTACGCCATCCTGGAGGAGCTGTTCCGCGACCGCAATCCAGGCAGCGACATCGCGAGCACGATCGTCCAGGCGCGCGATGCCCAGGGCAACCAGCACAAGTGGGAAGACATCATCAACTGCGGCTTCCTGCTGTTCGTCGCGGGGCTGGACACGGTTACCAACACGATGACCTATGTGTGGCGCTATCTGGCGACGTCGCCCGATGCGAGGCGCAAGTTTCGCGAACGGCTGGACGATCCCTCCGCCTTCATGATCGCGCTGGAGGAACTGATGCGGATCAACGCCGTGTCGAACATCTACCGCCGCGTCACGCATGACTGCACGTTCAAGGGGGTGGAATTCCGACGCAACGATCGCGTCGTCCTGCCGAATACGGTCGCCAATCGCGACGCCGGCGTGTTCAACGATCCGCAGACCATCGATCTGGAGCGCAAGGTCAACAACCATGTCACCTTCGGCATGGGGCCGCACCGGTGCATCGGATCGCATCTTGCCAAGCGGGAGGTGATGATATCGCTTCAGGAATGGCTGAAGCAGATCCCCGATTTCGAGATCGACCGGGACGAGGCGCCAAGCGTGTTCGGCGGGCCGGTCATGGGCTTCGAGTCGCTCGCACTGCTCTGGTAGCTTGCGGTCTCGATCGGCGCTGACCGATCGTCCGTCGCACTTTGACGGCCCGGCCGGTCATGCGAACCGGCCGGGCCAAGCCTTTTCCCGATTGGCGGAACGTCGTCCCGCGCGCTTTGCAGCCAGCGCCGGGATTGATAACTCACGCTTGCATTTTGTCGAGAAACACGCAATCTGGCGTTAAGTGAGTATATACACACTTGCTGGTGATAGGAGATCCGGATGGCTGCCCAATACAGCGACGTCATTGATGCGCCGCATGTTGACCTGAACGCGCGCTCGCTGCCGCTTCAGGATACGCCCGAACTGCGCCAAGCGCTGGAAGAGGGTGAAATTCACACGCTGCTGATGACTTATGTCCATGTCAGCGGTGACGAAGCGATGATGGAAAAGTTCATCCCGCACATCAAATCGCCTTATGCCTATCCGCCCGAAGCGATTCCCGAGGAACTCCAGACCGAACTTCGCGAGAAGCTGCTTCATGTGCTGGTGACCCCCGGCGCGGCGTCCGATCAGGAGCCGTCCGAAGAGCTGATGCATCGCATGATGTCGGCAGGTCTGGCCGAGGAGGTCGCCGACGAATTCCTGCCGCTGCTGTACGACCAGATCGGCTTCCGCCCCGACGCGCCGCGCAAGGAGCGGGCAGGCCGCAAGCCGGCCGACCCCAATTTCAAGGTGCTGGTGATCGGCGCGGGCATGACCGGCCTCGCCGCCGGTGTGAAGCTGGAGGAAGCGGGTTACGACTGGGAAATCATCGAGAAGAACGAAGAAGTCGGCGGTACCTGGTGGGAAAACCGCTATCCGGGCGTGGGCGTCGATACGCCCAGCCATTTCTATTCCTTCTCCTTCGCCCAGAATACCGAGTGGACCAACTATCATCCGGTCGGCACCAGCATGTTCGCCTATCTGAAGCGCGTCGCCGACGATTATGGCCTGCGCAAGAACATCCGGTTCGGCACGACGGTGGAAAAGCTCATCTGGGATGAGGCGGCTGCGGTCTGGAACGTGACGGTCCGCAAGGCGGACGGCAGCGAGGAAGTGATCCGCGCCAACGCCGTCATCAACGGCCATGGTCCGGTCAATCGCTACAAATGGCCCGACATCCCTGGCCTGGAGAGCTTCGCAGGCCCAAGGCTCCATACCGCCACCTGGGACACGTCGATCGACCTCAAGGGCAAGCGCATCGGCGTTATCGGCACTGGCGCAAGCGGCGCGCAGCTGATCCCCGCGGTCGCCGACGACGCCAGCGAGGTCTATGTCTTCCAGCGCACCAAACATTGGGTCATGCCGAGCCCGGCCGGCAATGACGAGGTGACCGAAGGCGTCAAGTTCGCCATGCGGTACATCCCGCACTATATCGAATGGTATCGCTTCCGCATCTACTGGTTCGCGGCGGACGGCCTCTATCCCAATGTGCTGCTCGACCCCGAATGGCCCAAGGATTCGCCGTCGGTTTCGGCGGTCAACGAGGCCATGCGCCAGTTCGCGGTCGGCCATATCGAACGCAGCTTCGCCGACCGGCCGGACCTGCGCGACAAGCTGACGCCCGACTTCCCGGTCTTTTCCAAGCGGATCATTCTGGATCGGGGTCCCTATTTCAAGACGTTCCTCAAGGATCATGTCCATCTGGAGCAGGGCGGCATCGAAGAGGTCACGCCGAAGGGCATCAAGCTCAAGGACGGTCGAGAAATCGAGCTGGACGTGCTCGTCTGCGCGACCGGCTTCGACGTCGCCAACATGATGGGCAAGCTCGAGATCGTCGGGATCGGCGGCAAGCGGCTGCGCGACGAGTGGGGCACGGAAGATGCGCGGGGCTATTTCGGCATGCTGGTGCCGGGCTTCCCCAACTATTTCCACACCGTCGGGCCGAACAGCGCACCCAACCATGCGGCGGGGCAGAATCTGATCTCCGAACGACAGGTCAACTACGCCATCGAATGCCTGGACTGGGTGAATGCGGAAGGGAAAAAGGCGCTCCAGCCGACCACCAGCGCCTTTGACGCGTGGCAGGTCAAGGTGGAGGACCAGATGACCAAGATGATCTGGAGCCACCCGCGCGCGTACAGCTATTACAACAACAGCAAGAAGCGCAACTTCCTGTCCTGGCCGTGGCGGCTGATCGATTTCTGGAACGAGTGCCGCGGTCCGCGCAAGGACGATTTCGAACTGCTTTGAAGGGCAGGGACCGGCCGGGGGCGACTGCCCCGATCCCGTCATGAAAGGCGCAGGGGAAACCCGGCGCCTTTCACTTGCGTACATCCGCTACAGGGCGGTGCGTCCGCCGTCGACAGGCAGAGCCGTGCCCGTCAATGCCGACGCCTGGTCGGATACGAGGAAGAGCGCGGTGCGCGCAACTTCCTCCAGCTCCAATATCCGGCCCATCGGCATCTGCTTCACCAGCGCCTCGACCAAGTCCGCACCGCCCGCGTCGACCATCAGCTTTTCGATCATGGCGGTGCGCACGGCCGCCGGACAGATGGCGTTGACGCGGATATTATCCTTCGCCAGGGCGACCGCCATCATGCGGGCGAGCAGGATCAGGCCATGCTTGGCGATGGGGTAGGGCGGGGCCGTGCCCACCGGCGGTTTGAGGGCAGCGGCCGAACTGGTGAACAGGATCGCACCGCCCCCACGCTTGATCATCTCGTCCACGGCGCTGCGCGCGCCGAAAAAGCCGGCTTTCAGGTGAACCGCCATCTGCTGGTCCCAGTCCGCCTCGGTCAGCAGCCGGTGATATCCGGCGTCGTCGCTGGTGACGGCCGCGCTCGTCGTGCCGGCATTGTGCCAGAAGATGTCGACGCCGCCGAAATGGTCGGCCGCGAAGGCGACAAGAGCGTCGATCTGGGCGATGTCGGTGACGTCGCATCGCCGGTAGACCGCCCTGTGCCCGGCCGCTGCTATCTCTGCCACGGTCGCCTTACCCGCCGCGTCATTGAGGCCGCTGACGACGACGCTGGCGCCCCGCGCCGCGAACAGGCGTGCGGACGCACGTCCGATCCCGGCGGTCGACCCGGTGATCACCGCGACCTTGCCCTCCAGTTCCATATCCTCTCCTCCCGATCGCCAGGCAAAGGCCCTCCACGGCCATAGCATCATTGCGCGATGACGATAGGCGGATGCATAATGCAATCATTGCCAGCGATAGGCCGATTTGCTTCTGTCGGGACGATGGCTATGGCGAGGCTGTCATCGGATCAGGGGGACATGTGGACAGACGATCATTGACGGCGACGGAACGGCTGGCACAGGCGATTCTCGACCTGCGGCGCAACCCGCACGCCCGGGCGATTCAGCGCCACATCTACTCCGTGGGCGATCATGAGCTGACACCGGTTCAGGTCGATATTCTGGAAACGGTAGTAGCCCATCCGGGCCAGCGTATGAACGAGCTCGCACGCGCTCTGGGGGTCGACGCATCCACCGTCAGCCGGACAATCCTGCCGCTGCTGCGCCTCGACCTGATCGAGCGGCGCACGGGGGCCAGCGACCGCCGGCACAGCTGCCTGCTGCCGACGTCAGCGGGCCTGCGGCAGGCCGCCGTCATCGCCGACGCAAAAACGAAGCTGATGCGGGCGGTACAGGGCCGGCTC
>Ga0233380_1000874_pt1 | contig 14486 bp, 12 predicted proteins | sample ElkDunMinimDraft_9_FD_191541 | JGI IMG/M metagenome (GOLD analysis project Ga0233380, IMG submission 191541) | Fecal eukaryotic communites from dung pellets of Tule Elk in California, USA - Elk Dung F36 | ecosystem: Host-associated > Mammals > Digestive system > Large intestine > Fecal | place... | reverse complement strand
CTCGAGCAGGGGGCCCACCGCGCGCAGGATGACGACCTCCGAGGCGCCGGCGTCGCCACCGACACGGATCTGGGCGTCGAGACGCACGTCCTTCGACTTGTGGGGGAGCGGGGCGACCACGAGCACACGGCACGGGTGCTCGTGGCTCGCCTCGTTGGCAGCCTCGACCGCGGCCTCGATGTCGGCCTCCTCCGCCACGACCACGAGCGTCAGCACGCGGCCCAGCGCGACGGCACCACCCTCGTCGCGCAACCGCGCGAGCCGCTTGCTCACGGCGTTGGTGGTGGTGTCGGGCATGTCGATGATCACGGTCGCCTCCAGACGCGCCCGTCGCGCGCCATCATCTCGTCGGCCGATGCCGGCCCCCAGCTGCCTGACGCGTACGGCTCAGGCTTGCCCTTGCTCGCCCAGTACGCGGTGATCGGGTCGAGCACCTTCCAGGACAGCTCGACCTCCTCGCGCGTCGGGAACAGCGGCGGGTCGCCCAGGAGGACGTCCAGGATGAGTCGCTCGTACGCCTCGGGCGACGACTCCGTGAAGGAGTGGCCGTACCCGAAGTCCATCGTGACGTCGCGGACCTCCATGGCGGTGCCCGGCACCTTGGCACCGAAGCGCAGCGTGACGCCCTCGTCGGGCTGGACGCGGATGACCAGGGCGTTGTTGCCCAGGTCGGAGCTCAGCGAGGACTCGAACGGCAGGTGCGGTGCCTTCTTGAACACCACGGCCACCTCGGTCACCCGCCTGCCGAGACGCTTGCCCGTGCGCAGGTAGAACGGCACGCCGGCCCAGCGGCGGTTGTCGACGTCGACCCGGATCGCGGCGAACGTCTCCGTCGTCGAACCCGGCGCGATGCCGTCCTCCTCGAGGTAGCCCCGCACCTCCTCGCCGCCCTGCCAGGCGGCCGCGTACTGGCCGCGTGCCGTGTGGCGGCCGAGGTCGCGCGGGAGGCGTACCGACGACAGCAGCTTGATCTTCTCGGCCCGCAGGGCGGCGGGCTCGAAGTTGACCGGCTCCTCCATGGCGACCAGCGCGAGGAGCTGGAGCAGGTGGTTCTGGATGACGTCGCGTGCCGCGCCGATGCCGTCGTAGTAGCCCGCACGCCCGCCGATGCCGATGTCCTCGGCCATCGTGATCTGCACGTGGTCCACGTAGTTCGAGCTCCAGAGCGGCTCGAACAGCTGGTTGGCGAACCGCACCGCCAGCAGGTTCTGGACCGTCTCCTTGCCCAGGTAGTGGTCGATCCGGAAGATCGACTCCTGGTCGAACACCTCCGAGGTCACCGCGTCGAGCGCGCGGGCCGACTCGAGGTCGTGGCCGAACGGCTTCTCGATGACCACGCGCCGCCACGAGCCCTCCTTGGGCGTGGACAGCCCGTGCTCCTGGAGCTGCTGGACCACGATCGGGAACGCCGCCGGGGGCACGGACAGGTAGAACGCGTGGTTCCCGCCCGTGCCGCGCTCGTCGTCGAGCTTCTCGACCGTCTGGCGCAGCTGGTCGAACGCGGCGTCGTCGTCGAACGAGCCCTGGACGAACCGGACGCCCTCGGCGAGCTGGCGCCAGGTCGCCTCGCGGAAGGGCGTGCGGGCGTACTCCTTGACGGAGTCGTGCACGATCTGCGCGAAGTCCTGGTCCGCCCAGTCCCGGCGGGCGAAGCCCGTCAGCGCGAAGCCCGGGGGCAGGAGGCCGCGGTTCGCCAGGTCGTAGACGGCGGGCATGAGCTTCTTGCGGGAGAGGTCGCCCGTGACGCCGAAGATCACGAGGCCGCTGGGGCCCGCGATGCGCGGCAGTCGTAGGTCGAGGGGGTCGCGCAGCGGGTTGCTCTCGGCGGTGATCTTGGCCGGTCTCACGGTGCCCCGTTCTGTTGTGGTCCTGCTCGGGCCGCGCGTCAGGCGCGCGCGGCGTCGAGGCCGTTCTTGGTGGTGGTCAGCAGCTCGTCCCAGCTCGCCTCGAACTTGGTGACGCCCTCGTTCTCGAGCTGTTCGGTGATCTGGTCGATCGCGACGCCCAGCTTCTCGATCGACGTGATCGTCGAGGCAGAGGCCTCGGCCGTCCCGCTCACGGTGTCGCCGAGCACGATGCCGTGGTCGGCGAACGCCTCGAGCGTCGAACCCGGCATGGTGTTGACGACGCCGGCCACGACCAGCTCGTCGACGTACATCGTGTCGCGGTACTCGGGGTTCTTGACCCCGGTCGAGGCCCACAGCGGTCGCTGCGGCCGCGCACCGGCGGCCTCGAGCGCGCGCCAGCGGTCGGAGACCAGGACCTCCTGGTAGGCGGCGTAGGCGAGGCGGGCGTTGGCGATCGCGGCCTTGCCGCGCAGCTCCAGCGCCTCGGGCGTGCCGATCGCCGTGAGCCGCTTGTCGACCTCGGTGTCCACGCGCGAGACGAAGAACGACGCCACGGAGCCGATCGCCCCGAGGTCGTGGCCGTTGTCCCGGGCCTGCTCGAGCCCTGTGAGGAACGCGTCCATGACCGCCCGGTAGCGCTCGTTGGAGAAGATCAGCGTGACGTTGACGCTGATGCCCTTGGCGATCGTGGCGGTGATGGCGGGCAGGCCCTCGACCGTCCCGGGGATCTTGATCATCACGTTGGGCCGGTCGACCGTCGTCCACAGCCGCTCGGCCACGGCGATCGTGGCGTCCGTGTCGCGGGCGAGGCGCGGGTCGACCTCGATCGAGACGCGCCCGTCGACCGTGTCCGTCGCGTCGTAGACGGGCCGCAGCACGTCGGCGGCCTCGCGGACGTCGTCGGTGGTGATGCGCTCGACCGCAGCCTCGACGTCGGTCCCGGCAAGCTCGCGCAGCGTGCCGTCGTAGGCGTCGCCCTTGGACATGGCCGAGGCGAAGATCGTGGGGTTGGTGGTGACGCCGACGACGTCCCGCTCCGCGATCAGCGTGGCCAGGCCACCGCTGCGCAGGAGCTCACGGGAGAGGTCGTCCAGCCAGATGGACACGCCCGCCTCGGACAGGCGGTGCGTGGGGCGAAGATCGTCGGTGGTGTGCTCGGAGTGCTCGGACATGATGTGGTGCCTTCCGTCTCGTCGTACCTGTCGTCGTCGCCCGACACCGGCGGGGTCCGCACGCGCGGACCCCACCGGTGGCCGTCAGAGCTGGTCGCCGGTGCCGCCCTCGGACGGGACGGGCGCGGCACCGGGTGCGGCGTCGCCGACGGCCGCGATCGACTCGCGCGCCGCCGCGGCGACGGCCTCGGCCGTGATCCCGAACTCGCGGTACAGCGTCTGGTAGTCGGCCGACGCGCCGTAGTGCTCGAGCGACACGGTGCGTCCGGCGTCGCCCACGATCTCGTGCCACCCCTGGGCGACTCCCGCCTCGACCGACACGCGTGCCCGCACCGTGGCGGGCAGCACGGACTCGCGGTAGGCGTCGTCCTGGCGGTCGAACCACTCGCGGCTGGGCATCGACACGACGCGCGCCGCGACGCCCTGGTCCGCGAGCAGCTCACGAGCCTCGACCGCGAGCTGCACCTCGGAGCCGGTACCCACGAGGATCACGTCCGGCGTGCCGTCCGTGTCGAGGAGCGTGTACGCGCCGCGCAGGGTTCCCGAGGCGTCCGCGTAGCCGTCCGTCCCGCGGGGGAACGTGGGCACGTTCTGACGCGTGAGCACGATGCCGGCCGGGTTGGAGGTGTTCTCGAGGATGCCGCGCCAGGCCCACGCCGTCTCGTTGGCGTCGGCAGGCCGGACGACGTCCAGGCCCGGGATGGCCCGCAGCGCCGCGAGGTGCTCGACCGGCTGGTGGGTCGGGCCGTCCTCGCCGAGACCGATCGAGTCGTGCGTCCACACGAACGTCGTCGGGATCTCCATGAGCGCGGCCAGCCGCACCGACGCGCGCATGTAGTCGGCGAACTGCAGGAACGTGCCGCCGTACGGGCGGGTCAGGCCGTGCAGCACGATGCCGTTGAGGATCGCGCCCATGGCGTGCTCGCGGATGCCGAAGTGCAGCGTGCGGCCGTACTCGTGACCCGGGAACTTCTTGGTCGCGTGCTCGACCGGCACGAACGACGGCTCGCCGTCCATGGTCGTGTTGTTCGACCCGGCCAGGTCGGCCGAACCACCCCAGAGCTCGGGCAGCACGTCCTTGAGCGCGGTCAGGACCTTGCCCGACGCCGCGCGCGTCGCGACGCCCTTGACCGAGGCCTCGAAGGTCGGCAGCGCGTCGGCCCAACCCTCGGGGAGCGAGCGGGCGCTCAGCCGTTCGAGCAGCTCGGCGCCCGACGGGTTGGCCGTGCGCCACGCCTCGAAGGACGTGTCCCACGCGGCGCGAGCCTCCTGGTGGCGCTCGCGGAGGTTGCGGGTGTACGCCAGCACCTCGTCGTCGATCGCGAACGAAGCCTCGGGGTCGAGCCCGAGCTCGGTCTTGAGGCCCGCGATCTCGTCGGCGCCCATGGCCGAGCCGTGGATGCCACCGGTGTTCTGCTTGGTCGGCGACGGCCAGCCGATGATCGTGCGCAGGCCGATGATCGACGGCTTGCCCGTCTCGGCGCGTGCGGCCTCGAGGGCGGCGGCCAGGGCGGGCACGTCCTCGGAGTAGCCGGTGCCGCCCTCGGTCCAGTCGACCCGCTGGGTGTGCCAGCCGTACGCCTCGTACCGCTTGAGGACGTCCTCGGTGAACGCGATGTCGGTGTCGTCCTCGATCGAGATCTTGTTGTCGTCCCAGATGACGATGAGGTTGCCGAGCTGCTGGTGCCCTGCGAGGGACGAGGCCTCGCTGGTCACGCCCTCCTGCAGGTCGCCGTCGGACGCGATGACGTAGACGTGGTGGTCGAACGGCGACGCGCCGGGCGCGGCGTTCGGGTCGAGCAGGCCCCGCTCGCGACGGGCCGCGAACGCCATCCCGACGGCGGACGCGAGCCCTTGCCCGAGCGGGCCGGTCGTGATCTCGACACCGTCGGTGTGCTTGTACTCGGGGTGGCCCGGGGTCTTGGAGCCCCAGGTGCGCAGCGCCTCGAGGTCCTCCATCTCCATGCCGTAGCCGGCGAGGAAGAGCTGGAGGTACAGCGTCAGCGACGAGTGGCCGGCCGACAGGACGAAACGGTCACGACCGGCCCAGTGCTGGTCGGACGGGTCATGTCGCATGGCCTTCTGGAACAGCAGGTACGCGGCCGGGGCCAGCGAGATCGCCGTACCAGGGTGGCCGTTGCCGACCTTCTCGACGGCGTCGGCCGCCAGTGCCTTGATGGACTTCACCGCGCGGTCGTCGAGCTCGGTCCACTCGAGCGGCGTGAGTGCGGGGTCGAACGCGTTCACAGATTGCCTCTTTCCTGCCCACGGCGGACGGCCGGGGTCCTTGCGGCTCATACCGGCTTCCACCCTAGCGCCGAGCGTGCGGGCCCGCCGTAGCGCCCGGGCGAACGTCTCACCTGCTGAGGCGCAGGTGAGGTACGGGCGAGGTGCGGGCGAGGCGCGGGCAGGGCACGGGCAGGGTGCGAGGGCGCCGCAGCGTTCGTGCGGGCATCGGGCGCGCACCGAGCCGAGCGGACATTTCTCACAGGCCGGGGGCTCGGGACCGCAGGTGGGGCGGCGTACGATGAGCCGACGCCCTCCTCGACTGAGAACGGAACCCCCACGCGCGTGAGCACCATCAGCCGCACGAGCCACGGACCGGCCACGCCTTCTGCTGAGGCTGGTCCGGGTGGCGACCGCCGTGGCGTCGACGGCGCACGGGCTCGCCGCGCGCCGTCGGGCGGCTGGCGCAACCGCGTGGGCGCCTACGTCGCGCTGACCAAGCCGCGCGTGATCGAGCTGCTGCTCGTCACGACGCTGCCGACGATGATCCTCGCCGAGCGCGGCCTGCCCGACCTGTGGCTGGTCGTCGCGACGCTCGTCGGCGGTGCTGCGGCAGCCGGGTCGGCCAACGCGTTCAACTGCTACCTCGACCGCGACATCGACGAGATCATGAACCGCACCAAGCGCCGTCCGCTGGTGACGGGGGAGATCGCGCCCCGCTCGGCCCTGGTCTTCGCGACCGTGCTCGGCGTCATCTCGCTGGTGTGGTTCGCGCTGCTGGTCAACGTCGCCGCGGCGTGGCTGACGTTCGCGGCGATCGCGATCTACGTCGTCGGCTACACCATGATCCTCAAGCGCCGCACCCCGCAGAACATCGTGTGGGGCGGCATCGCCGGCTGCATGCCCGTGTTCATCGGCTGGGCCGCCGTGACCGAGGGCCTGAGCTGGGCGGCGCTCGCGCTGTTCGGCGTCATCTTCTTCTGGACGCCGCCGCACTACTGGCCGCTGTCCGTGAAGTTCAAGAAGGACTACGCCGACGCGGGCGTGCCCATGCTCCCGGTCGTCGCGTCGGACCGGCGCGTGGCCCTCGAGATGGTCGTCTACACCGTCGCGATGATCGCCTGCTCGCTCGCGCTCGTGCCGCTCGCCGACATGACCTGGGTCTACGCCCTCACGGCGACCGCGCTCGGTGCCTGGTTCCTGTGGTCGACGGTCGCGATGCTGCGCCGGGCGCAGGGCAAGGCGGCCGGCAAGCTGGGCGCGATGAAGGTGTTCCACGCCTCGATCACGTACCTGACCTTGCTGTTCGTCGCCGTCGCGGTCGACGTCTTCCTGCCGTTCTGAGCCCTCCTCCCGCACCAGGGCGGGTGCATGATGGGCCCGTGCCCGACCGGACGACCGCGCTCGAGACCGAGCTGCGCCACTACCTCGCGCACCTCGGCGTCGAACGAGGGCTGTCCCCGCACACCGTGGCGGCCTACCGCCGCGACCTGACGCGCTACCGCCGCCACCTCGAGGGCCGCGGCATCCGCGGCCTTGCCGATGTCGACGAGGCCACCGTCACCGGGTACGTCACCGTCCTGCGGCAGGGGTCCGACGACGGTGCGCCGCTCTCGCCGTCGTCGACCGCCCGGGCGCTCGCCGCCGTCCGCGGCTGGCACCGCTTCGCGCAGGCCGAGGGCATCGCCGACGCCGACCCCGCTGCCGAGGTGCACGCACCCCAGCAGCTGCGCCGCCTGCCCCACGCGCTGTCGGTGGACGACATCGCCCGTCTGCTCGCAGCCGCGGGCGCCGGGGACGGCGCGGTCCCGCTGCGCGACCGCGCCCTGCTCGAGCTCCTCTACTCGACCGGGGGGCGCATCAGCGAGGTCGTGGGGCTCGACGTCGACTCCGTGGGCTGGCTCGACGAGCCGTCCGAGCGGCTCGACCAGCACGCGTCCGTGCGCCTGTACGGCAAGGGCGGCAAGGAGCGCGTCGTCCCGGTCGGGTCGTACGCCCGTGACGCGCTCGACGCCTATCTGGTCCGGGCGCGGCCCGAGCTCGCGGCGGGCGGGCGCGGACCGCGCGGCGGGACACCCGCACTGTTCCTCAACACCCGCGGGGCCCGTCTGTCCCGCCAGAGCGCCTGGGCCGTGCTACAGGCGGCGTCCGAGCGCGCCGGCCTGACCGAGCACGTCTCGCCGCACACGTTGCGGCACTCGTTCGCGACCCACCTGCTCGCGGGCGGGGCCGACGTGCGCGTGGTGCAGGAGCTGCTCGGCCACGCCTCGGTCACGACGACGCAGATCTACACGATGGTCACCCCGGACACCCTGCGCGAGGTGTACGCCGCGACACATCCGCGCGCCCTGGGCTGATCGCACACCGGGCCCGCGATGTCCGGCACGCCGGGCGCGGCACGAGGCCGCACCGGAGCGCTGGGGTAGCGTGACGCACGTGAGCGAGGGATTCGGGAGCGACACCATGACGCAGACGGTCACGACCAACGCCACAACCATCGACGCCGCGGAGGCTGCCCGGGCGGGCACCCGCGTCGACGTCGTCGGGCGGCCGATGCCGGAGTTTCCCGATCCGAGGCCGCTGACCGGCCACGGGCCGGCCCGCATCGTCGCGATGTGCAACCAGAAGGGCGGCGTCGGCAAGACCACCACCACCATCAACCTGGGTGCCGCGCTCGCGGAGTACGGCAGGCGTGTCCTGCTCGTCGACTTCGACCCGCAGGGCGCCGCGTCGGTCGGGGTGGGGGTCAACCCGCACGAGCTCGACCTCAGCGTCTACAACCTGATCATGGAGCGCGGGGTCAACCTCCCCGACGTCGTCCAGCAGACGTCGATCGAGAACCTCGACGTGCTGCCCGCGAACATCGACCTGTCCGCCGCCGAGGTGCAGCTCGTGGGCGAGGTCGCGCGCGAGTCGGTGCTCGCCCGGGCGCTGCGCCCCGCGCTCGACGACTATGACGTCGTGCTCGTCGACTGCCAGCCCTCGCTCGGCCTGCTCACGGTCAACGCGCTCACCGCGGCGCACGGCGTGCTCATCCCGCTCGAGTGCGAGTTCTTCGCGCTGCGCGGTGTGGCGCTGCTCGTCGAGACCATCGAGAAGGTGCGCGACCGGCTCAACCCCGCGCTCGAGGTCGACGGCATCCTGCCGACCATGTACGACTCGCGCACGCTGCACTCGCGCGAGGTCGTGGCGCGCGTGCACGAGGCCTTCGGCGACACGCTGCTGCACACGGTCATCGGGCGCACGGTGAAGTTCCCCGACGCCTCGGTCGCGGCCGAGCCCATCACCGCCTACGCGCCGAACCACCCGGGCGCGGAGGCGTACCGACAGCTCGCGCGGGAGCTCGTGGCCCGTGGCGACGCCGCCTGACCAACGGCTCGACGAGCGGCCGGCAGCACCGTCGTCGGGCTTCCAGGTCCGCCTGGACAACTTCTCCGGCCCGTTCGACCTGTTGCTCTCGCTCATCGCGAAGCACCAGCTCGACGTCACCGAGGTGGCGCTCGCGGAGGTCACGGACGACTTCGTCGCGCACATCCGGGCGTCCGAGGACGCCGCGCGCGAGGCAGCCGCGCGGGGTGAGGACCACCCGTCGTGGGACCTGGGAACCGCGAGCGAGTTCCTGGTCATCGCGGCGACGCTGCTGGACCTCAAGGCGGCTCGCCTGCTCCCGGGCGTGGTCGAGGAGGACGCCGAGGACCTGGAGCTGCTCGAGGCCCGCGACCTGCTGTTCGCGCGGCTCCTGCAGTACCGCGCGTACAAGGAGGTCTCGGCGGTGCTCGCCGAGCGGCTGGCGACCGAGGGGCGGCGGATCCCGCGCTCGGTGACGCTCGAACCGCACCTCGCCGCGATGCTGCCCGAGCTGGTCTGGACGCTCGACGGCGCGCGTCTCGCCGAGCTGGCCGCGCGGGCGCTCACGCCCAGGCCGCCGCCCGTCGTCGGGCTCGCTCACCTGCACGGGTCGGTCGTGAGCGTGCGCGAGCAGGCCGAGATCGTGGTCCGCAGGCTCAAGCGCGAGCACGCGGCGACGTTCCGGGCGCTCGCCGCGGGCGAGGAGCGGGTGGTCGTCGTCGCGCGCTTCCTCGCGCTGCTCGAGCTGTTCCGCGAGGGCCGCGTGTCGTTCGAGCAGGCCGCAGCGCTGGGCGAGCTGACCGTGCGGTGGACCGGCACGGACGACGACGAGCTGGTCGGCGCGAGCTTCGAGGAGTTCGACGGCGAGGCCCCGGCCGAGCAGTACGCAGGAACGGAAGGAGCCGTATGAGCCAGGTGGAGCCCGCGTCCGACGACCTGTCGGGCCCGGCAGCCGTTCCAGGCGCCGACCCCGACAGCTCGGTCGAGCTGCCCGAGGTCGACGTCGCCGACCTGCCCGGAGGCGCGCTCGCGGCGCTCGAGGCGGTGCTCATGGTCGCGGAGTCGCCGGTGCCGGTCGAACGGCTCGCCGCGGCCCTGGACGTGCCGGTCCCCGAGGTCTCCCGGCTCCTGGAGGAGCTCGCCGCCGAGTACCGCGGGGAGCGCGACGGGCGCCCGCACGGCTTCGAGCTGCGCGGCGGCGCGCGGGGCTGGCGCTTCTACTCGGCGCGTGAGCACGCCGACGTCGTCGGACGGTTCGTGCTCGAGGGCCAGTCGGCACGGCTGAGCCAGGCGGCGCTCGAGACGCTCGCGGTCATCGCGTACCGCCAGCCGGTCACGCGCGGTCAGGTCTCGGCGGTGCGAGGCGTCAACGTCGACGGCGTGGTCCGGACGCTGCTGGCCCGCGGGCTCATCGCCGAGACGGGCCAGGACCCGCTGTCGGGCGCGGCGCTGTTCGGGACGACGGGCGAGTTCCTCGACCGGATGGGCTGGCAGTCGCTCGACGAGCTCCCGCCGCTCGCACCGCACCTGCCGGGCGTCGAGGACGTCGCGTCGCTGGGCCTCCAGGACTGAGACCGCGGGGCCTGCGGCCCGAGGCGGTCGCGGGCGCTGAGACAATGGGTGTCATGAGCACCGAACGCCGCGGCGGGAGCCGCCGCACCAACCGACCGCAGGGATCGTCGTCGAGCCGCACGGGGCGCACGCCTGGCCGCCGTCCCACCCCCCAAGCCTCTGCCGACCATGACGTGCACGTGAGTGACGGCGTCCGGCTGCAGAAGGTGCTCGCGCAGGCGGGCCTGGGTTCGCGCCGCAAGTGCGAGGAGCTTATCGCCGACGGCCACGTCGAGGTCGACGGCGTGCTCGTGACCGAGCTCGGCGTGCGCATCGATCCGACGACGGCCGTCGTCCACGTCGACGGCATGCGCATCCAGCTCGACCAGTCGAAGCTCACGCTCGCGCTCAACAAGCCCTACGGCGTCGTGTCGACCATGAGCGACCCGGAGGGCCGGCCCACGGTCGCGGACTTGCTCAAGGACCGCTCGGAGCGGCTGTTCCACGTCGGGCGGCTCGACGCCGACAGCGAAGGCCTGCTGCTGCTGACGAACGACGGCGAGCTCGCGAACCGGCTCACGCACCCGCGGTTCGAGATCGCCAAGACCTACCTCGTGACGGTCGGCGGGGGAGAGGTGTACCCCCGGACCGGCAAGGCCATGCTGGCGGGCATCGAGCTCGAGGACGGCCCGGCGAAGGTCGACCGGTTCCGTGTGGTGGACGCGATCCCCGGTCAGACGATGATCGAGGTCGAGCTGCACGAGGGCCGCAACCGCATCGTCCGGCGCATGTTCGAGGCCGCCGGCCACCCGGTCACCCGGCTCGTGCGCACGCGGATCGGGCCGGTCGCGCTGGGCGACCTGCGGGCCGGGCGCTCCCGCGTGCTCGGGCGCACCGAGCTGGGCACGCTCATGGACGCCGTCGAGCTCTGAGACGACACGATTTGTCGTCCGCCTGCGGATCTGCGACAAATGGTCCGCACTCAGGCACACCCTTTCGAAAGTGAGAACTCCGTGGTCGTCATCGCCATCGACGGGCCGTCCGGCTCCGGCAAGTCGAGCGTGTCCCGGGCCGTGGCCCGTCGCCTGGGCCTGGCCTACCTGGACACCGGGGCGATGTACCGCGCCGCGACGCTGTGGTGCGTCGACCGGGGCGAGGACCTCGGCGACCAGCACGCGGTCGCGCACGCCGTGCGGGTGATGCCGCTCGACATGGGCCTGGACCCGGCCGGCCCCACCGTGCACCTGGACGGCCGCGACGTCGGCGAGGCGATCCGCACGACCGCGGTCTCGACGGCCGTGTCGGCGGTCGCGACCAACCTCGAGGTGCGCGCCGAGATGCGGCGCCGGCAGCGGCAGATCATCGAGGAGCAGGGCGAGCCAGGCATCGTCGCGGAGGGCCGCGACATCACGACCGTCGTCGCACCCGACGCCGACACCCGGGTGCTGCTGACCGCGAGCGAGGAGGCGCGGCTGCGCCGCCGGTCGCTCGAGGTGCACGGTGCCGCCGACTCCGCCGCCGTGGACGCCACGCGCGACCAGGTGCTGCGCCGCGACCGGGACGACGCGACGGTCTCGCAGTTCCACGTCGCGGCCGACGGCGTCGTCACGGTCGACTCGTCCGACCTCGACTTCGACCAGACGGTCGACGCCGTGCTCGCCGTCGTCGAGCAGACCGCGGGAGCCGGCCCGGCCTGACGCACGCCGGGACCGGTCCGCTCAGGCCACCCGCCAGACGGCGGTCCGCCGCTCGGGAACGCTCTCGAGCGACGTCGCCGTCGGGACGTCGTAGACCGCGACGCGTTCGCCCAGGTCGGCCGGGAGGTAGGCGCGCCCGGGGTCACCCGCGTAGACGGCGGCGCCGTCACGGTGCGCTCGGCGCAGGAACGCCTGCATGCGGGTGGCGAGGTCGCGGCTGTAGAAGACGTCCCCCGCGAGGACGACGTCGCAGCCGCCCGCGTCGCCGTCGAGCAGGTCCGCGAGCTCGGTGGTGACCCCACCGCCGTTGGCGGCGGCGTTGAGCGCGACCGCCTCGAGCGCGAGCGGGTCGACGTCGACGGCGCGCACGGTCGCTGCGCCGGCGCGGGCCGCCGCGACCGCGACCAGGCCCGATCCGGACGCGAGGTCGAGGACGCGGCGGCCTGCCACCAGGTCGGGATGGTCGAGCACGTACCGCGCCAGCGCCTGCCCGCCGGCCCACGCGAACGCCCAGAACGGCGGCTCCTGCCTGCCGCCGAGGAGGTCCTCGGTGGCCTCCCACAGGCCGATCGCGTCGTCCGCCTGGTGCAGGCGCACCTCGGGCACGAACGGCACCGGCGCGAGGCGCGCGTGCAGCGCGACGAACGTGTCCACGGTCACAGGAGAATTGTGCCCGCTCGGCGTCGCGGTCGTGACGAGCCGTTCGGCACATCGGCCAGGGCCTGGGACAATGGTCGGTATGGCTTCCCCCGACGACCTCACCGAACTCGATGTGCCCACCGGCGCCCCCGAGCCGCCGGTCGAGCTGCCCGACGAGGCAGGCGACGCCGCTCGTGAGCGTGCGCTGCGCGCCGGCCTCGCCGACTTCGAGCTCGACGACGCCGACCGCGCGCTGATCGACGGCGAGCTCGACGCCGACGGCGAGGCCCCGGGTGAAGCACCGCTGCCCGTCCTGGCGATCGTCGGCCGCCCGAACGTGGGCAAGTCGACGCTGGTCAACCGCATCCTCGGGCGCCGCGAGGCCGTCGTCGAGGACACGCCGGGAGTCACCCGTGACCGCGTGAGCTACCCGGCCGAGTGGTCGGGCACGCAGTTCACGCTCGTCGACACGGGCGGCTGGGAGGTCGACGTCGCGGGCATCGAGTCGAAGGTCGCCGAGCAGGCCGAGGTCGCGATCGCGCTCGCGGACGCCGTGATCTTCGTCGTCGACTCGACCGTGGGCGCGACCGCGACCGACGAGCGCGTCGTCACGCTGCTGCGCAGGTCCGGCAAGCCCGTGGTCCTGTGCGCGAACAAGGTCGACGGGCCGACGGGCGAGGCGGACGCCACCGCCCTGTGGTCGCTCGGCCTCGGCCAGCCGCACCCCGTCTCCGCGCTGCACGGCCGCGGCACGGGTGATCTGCTCGACGCCGCGATCGACGCGCTGCCCGAGGTGTCCGAGCACGGTGCCGTCCGGCCGACCGGCCCACGCCGCGTCGCGCTCGTCGGGCGTCCGAACGTCGGCAAGTCGTCGCTGCTCAACAAGATCGCCGGAGCCGAGCGCGTCGTCGTCGACGAGATCGCGGGCACCACGCGCGACCCGGTCGACGAGCTCGTCGAGATCAAGGGCGTGCCGTACTGGTTCGTCGACACCGCGGGCATCCGGCGTCGGGTGCACCAGACGCGCGGCGCCGACTTCTACGCCTCGCTGCGCACGCAGGCCGCGATCGAGAAGGCCGAGGTGGCGGTCGTGCTGATCGACGCCTCGCAGCCGCTGACCGAGCAGGACACGCGCGTCATCTCCCAGGCGGTCGACGCCGGGCGGGCGCTCGTCGTGGCGTACAACAAGTGGGACCTGGTCGACGAGGACCGCCGGCCCTTCCTCGAGCGCGAGATCGAGAAGGACCTGGTGCAGGTGCAGTGGGCGCCGCGCGTGAACGTCTCCGCCAAGACGGGGTGGCACACGGACCGGATCGCCCGTGCGCTCGAGACGTCGCTCGGCTCGTGGGACATGCGTATCCCGACCGGGCGGCTCAACGCGTTCCTGGGCGAGCTCGTGGCCGCGCACCCGCACCCCCTGCGCGGCGGCAAGCAGTCGCGCATCCTGTTCGCCACCCAGGCGTCGACGCGACCGCCACGGTTCGTCATCTTCGCCACCGGGTTCATCGAGGCCGGGTACCGGCGGTTCATCGAGCGACGCTTGCGCGAGACGTTCGGCTTCGAAGGCTCGCCGATCGAGATCAGCGTGCGCGTGCGGGAGAAGCGGCGGCGGTAGTGAGCACCACGTCGAGGCGCGGCGAGGAGGCGATCGCACGGCCCACCGGGCTGACGGGTCGCGGCCGGCTGCTGCGCCTCGGCGTCGCGCGCGACACCGCTGCTGTGCGGCACCTGGTCACATTCCTCGTCGTGACCGTGGCCACGGTGCTCGTGACCCGGTTCCTCCTCGCCGCCTCGGGCTACCCGCAGGTGGGCGGCGGCGACCTGCACGTCGCGCACGTCCTGTGGGGCGGGCTCGGCATGGCGCTCGCGGTCGTCGTGCTGCTGTCGTGGGTGGGGCCCGCGCTGCGCTCGCTCGGGGCGATCGTCGGCGGCATCGGGTTCGGCCTGTTCGTGGACGAGATCGGCAAGTTCGTGACGTCCGACAACGACTACTTCTACGCACCCAC
>Ga0233380_1000872_pt1 | contig 14520 bp, 12 predicted proteins | sample ElkDunMinimDraft_9_FD_191541 | JGI IMG/M metagenome (GOLD analysis project Ga0233380, IMG submission 191541) | Fecal eukaryotic communites from dung pellets of Tule Elk in California, USA - Elk Dung F36 | ecosystem: Host-associated > Mammals > Digestive system > Large intestine > Fecal | place... | reverse complement strand
AGGCCAGCAATGTGGCCGTCGGCACCACCTTCGAGGTACGCCGGGGTCCGTTCGAGGTGGTGGTGCTGGAGGGCGGCAACGTCGAGGCGGTGCAGTCCCAGCAGATCCGTTCCCTGGTCAAGGGCCGCGACGGGGTGAAGATCCTGGAGATCGTGGAGGAAGGCTACCGGGTCACCCGCGAGGACGTCGGCCAGGGACTGGTGCTGGTGGAACTCGATTCTGCCCAGCTGGAGGCGGAGAAGCTGAATCAGGAAATTTCGGTCGAGGCCGAGCAGGCCTCGTTGATCGAGCGGCGCGCGCAACTGGAGATTCGCATCAACCAGAACGTCAGCAGCATCAACTCGGCCATGCAGGCCATGAAGTTTGCCCGCCTGGACTTCGAAAAATTTCTCGGCCACAACGTGGTGGCCGAAATCGTGGCAACCCTCGACATCGATAACCGGCTGGCCGCCTCGGAGCGGGCGGCCGAACGCATGAGCAACGCCTTGAATACCCAGGCGTTGACCGGCATGGCTTCGCGCGGTGACAGCCGGCAACTGGTGGCGTTTGATCCTTCGCGTCAGGATGCCGAAGGGGGCGATGCCGCGCCACTGGAGCTGGTGGAACTCAACCCTGTCGCCGTCGACGTCAATTCGGTCATGTTGATGGAAGAAAGCTACATGCGGGTTCGCAGCACACTCGATTTCAGCGCCTATGCCAGCACAGCGCGACTGGAGGACGGTGAAGCGAAACAGATGCTGCGCGAACTGGAGGATGCGCTGCGGGTTGCGGAAGAGGATCATCTGCAGGCGCAGGCGCGGCTGGATGGCCAGCGCCGGTTGGAGGAGCGGGGATTCATCACACCGAACGAACTGGAGCTGGAAGAGGTGAAGGTCATCAAGACCCAGATCCGCCTCGATTCGGCGGAGACGGCCCTGCGCCTGTATCAGCAGTACTCGTTTCCCAAGGAGGCCGAGCAGGCACTGGCCAACTACGAGGACGCCATCATGAGCTACCAGCGCACCCGTGCCGAGGGGCAGGCGGAACTGGCGCAGGCCGAGGCGCGCTACAAGGCTGCAGAGAAGCGCCTGAATCTCGCCCTCGAGAAGCTCAACGATCTCAATACCCAGCTGGCCGCCACGGTGATCAGGGCGGAGCGCCCGGGCCTGGTGGTCTACGGATCTGCGGAGCAGAACAACCAATCCTTCCGTGGCAACAACCAGGAGCCCATCCAGGTGGGGGCCACGGTGCGGGAACGCCAGCCGATCCTGACCATCCCCGACCTGACCGAGATGGCTGTTCGGGTCAACATTCACGAGTCAGTGGTGCAACGCGTTGGCGCGGGACAGACGGTCAAGCTGCGGGTTGATGCCTTTCCCGACATCGCGCTGACCGGCGTCGTTTCCAAGGTGGCCGTGGTGGCGGATTCGAGCAACTCGTTCATGAACCCGGACCTGAAGGTCTATCCCAGCATGGTCAGGATCGACGGGACCCATGACTGGCTGCGTCCGGGCATGAGCGCCCAGGTGGAAATCCTGGTGGAACGGCTGGACGACGCTGTGTACGTGCCGCTGCAGGCTGTCACCTATTACGGCGATCAGCAGGTGGTCTATGTGGTGCGCAACGGGCGCAGTGAGCGTCGCGTGATCCAGGTGGGCAGCTTCTCCGAACAGTTCATCCAGATTCTGGAGGGGGTAGTGCCGGGCGAGGATGTGATGCTGCTGCCACCGCGCGAGGACAGCAGCGCTGTGGCCCGGATTTGAGTCGCGCAGGCCGGATGTGATGACGGACGGGGCAGTGGCAGCAGGAATCGAAGTGGTGGCGGGCGTTCGCGATATTCGCAAGACCTATCACATGGGTGCGCTGGCCGTGGAGGTGCTGCATGGCATCTCGCTGGATTTCTTCCGTGGCGATTACATCAGCATCATGGGGCCATCGGGCTGTGGCAAGTCCACCTTGATGAACATTCTGGGCTGCCTCGACCAGCCGACCTCCGGCAAATATTACCTGGGCGACGAAGATACCTCGCAGATGGCTGACAATGACCTGTCAGCCATCCGCGGCGCCCGATTGGGGTTCATCTTCCAGTCCTACAATCTGATCCAGCAGCTCACGGTCGTGGAGAATATCGAGCTGCCGCTGTTCTACCAGGGTGTGCCCGAGGAGCAGAGCCGGCGCACAGCGATCGAACTGGCGACACGGGTGGGCCTGGAGAGCCGGCTTGACCACAAGCCCTTCGAGTTGTCCGGCGGACAGCAGCAGCGGGTGGCCATCGCCCGGGCCCTGTCCAACGACCCCCTGATCATCCTCGCCGACGAGCCCACCGGTAACCTCGACTCCAAATCCGGTGCTGAGATCCTCAACCTGTTCGACGAACTGCACCAGCAGGGCAAGACCCTGATCATGGTGACACACTCCGATGAGCTGGCGGAGCGCTCGGAGCGGGCCATCCGTCTGCGTGATGGACTGGTGGAAAGCGATGAACGAACGCGTCGCTGAACATCGCTCACGGTCAGCTCCTCGCCGCAGTGCTCCCGCCGCGGCTGCGGACTGGACGCGCCTGCGCAAGACGGTTGCGGTGGGCCTCAAGAGCATCTATTCCCACGGCCTGCGCTCCCTGCTGACGGTGCTGGGCATCGTCATCGGTGTGGCCGCTGTAATCGCCATGCTGGCGGTGAGCGAAGGCGCCAGCTTTGAGGCACAGGAGCAGTTCCGGCAGCTGGGCAGCAACAACATCATCCTGAAGAGCGTCAAGCCGCCGGAGGCCGAAGCATCGGGCGTGGCCGGCTTCCGTCAGCCCTCGGTGGTCTATGGGCTGACCTATCAGGACATCGAGACCATCCGTCAGACCATTCCGGCGGTCAGCAACGTGATTCCGTCGCGTATCATCAAGAAGAGCGTGCGCCATCTCGGTAATACGGTAAATACCGACGTCGTGGGTACGACGGTGGACTATCCGGTGTCGCGCAACTATAGCCTGCGCCAGGGCCGCTTCTTTTCTGCCGAGGAGGTGGAGGAGCAGACCAACGTCGTGGTGCTCAGCGACGAGGTTGCCTCAGCCCTGTTCCCGGTGACCGATCCGGTGGGAGACAGCATCCGCATTGATGGCAACTACTACAAGATCGTCGGCATCATGGAACCCGAGGCCTATTCGAACCTCGGGCAGAGTCAGGCCGGCAGTTCCAACGCCGCGCCCAGCCGCATCTTCATCCCCATCACGGCAGCCCGCTATCGCTTTGGCGAAACCATCATGCGCCAGACGTCCGGCGGCATGGAATCGGAGACCGTAGAGCTGCACGAGGCAATCATCCAGGTGCAGGGCCAGGATGTGGTGGAAGATATCGGTCGCATCGTCGAGCAGATCATGCAGCGGCGTCACGCGCGCATCGACTACGCCATTGAAGTGCCCATGGCCCTGCTGCGGCAGGCAGAGGAGAGCGCGCTGCGTGATCAGATCGTGGCCGGGGCGATTGCCGGCATCTCGTTGCTGGTGGGTGGCATTGGCATCATGAATATCATGCTGGCGAGCGTGACCGAGCGCACCCGCGAGATAGGCATTCGTCGTGCACTGGGTGCGAAGAAAAAGGATATCGTGCTGCAGTTCCTGGTTGAGGCCGTCATCCTGTCCGGGGTTGGTGGCCTGATCGGTGTCGTGCTCGGCGTGCTCATTCCCGTCATTATCTCGGTGTTCTGGGATATGACCACCATCGTGACGGTGGGGGCCCCGCTGCTGGCTTTCACCATCTCCGCGCTGATTGGTGTCGCATTTGGCATTTACCCGTCGATGCGCGCGGCGGACATGGATCCGGTTGAGGCGCTCAGACACGAGTAGTTCGAAAATGTTACAAATGAACCTCCGCGGCACTTTCCGCATAATTGGAAAAATTCACCTCCTTTCGTCTATTTAATCTTTCGTTCTACCTCCTTTTTTTGTTCTCTTTCCTTCATATAACAGACGATTGTTCAATAAGTTATGCGACTTATTGAAGGCTGGAAATAAATGCTTGGAATTTAATTTGGAACGCGCTTACACTCGGAGCATCACAGGATGTGTAACAAATTTGTCGCAGTTTGCGCGGGGCATGCCGCTTTTGCCCCCTGGTGCCCCCGGCAAGACAAAATGGACTATTGATGCAAGCTATCGAAAAACAATAAAAGCCAAAAATCTGGCTAACAAGCGGAGATAAATATGCTTCACATCACCAGACGCGGAAAGCTGCGTTACCTTATCCATACCTGTCTTGCCACTTCACTTGCTCTTCCCGTCATTGCCCAGGCGCAGCCGGCAGCGGACGAGGAGGTCGAAGAGGTTATCGTCACCGGTTCCTATATCAGGAACAGCGCTTTTGCCCAGAACTCTCCCGTGGATACTGTCAGCCAGGCGGATCTGTATGAGTCTGGCGCACCGAGCATGTCCAACTATATTCGGGAGCTGACCTATACGCAGAACACCGATGTGGTCGCGAACGTGCTTGCAGGCCAGGATGGTGCCCAGGATGCGGTCGCGGCGGGCTTCAACCTGCGCGGTCTGGGGGAAAACTCCACCCTGACGCTCGTGGATGGCACGCGTACCCTGTCACCCGCTGTTTCTTCCACGCTTCCCGAGATCGCCATCGACCGGCTGGAAATGGTGCTCGACGGCGGTTCTGCCCTGTACGGCTCTGATGCGGTAGCTGGCGTGGTGAACATCATCCCCAACAAGACCTTCGAGGGCTTCCGTGCCCGTGCCTACTACCAGGTGACAGATGAGAGGGGTATGGAGGAGACCACTGGGGCGGGGATGTGGGGACGTGCCTTCGACAACGGCATCCACTACGTCGGCGCCATCGAGAACCGGAAGAAAACCCCGCTGATGCAGTACGAAAGGCCGCGGGAATGGGAGAAGGCCTACGGCAGCTCCACGTCCGGCAACCCCGGCAGCTTCCGTGAGGTCACCACCCCGGCACCACCCGGTGTCAATCTGTACCAGAAACACGGCGGCATCGTCTCAACGGCCGCCAGCAACCCGCTGCTGCTTGATCCTTCGTGCGGCACCTTCAACGATGGCTATCCTGAGCATGGTCAGGGCAAGTACAGCACACCGTCCGGGGTGCCCCAGCTCAACGCGGCAGGCAACCAGACCGGAAGCTGTCTGTTCGATTACACCAAACAGTTCCAGTACTCTACCGAGTCGGAGGATTACAACCTCTACAACTCGTTGAGCTGGGAGGCCACCGACTGGCTGCGTCTGAACGCTACACTGAACAATGGCTACCGTCTGACCCTCGGCAGAACAACTTCGACCACGGCAATCTCCGGCAACAACCGCGATGTGCTGTACGTCCGCGCCGATCACCCGGCCAACCCCTATGGCGTGGATGTGGTGCCCTGGAACTGGCGTCCGATCACCGAGTCCTACACCCATCGTCCCAGCCACATCGAGGACTCGGGCGGCTCGCGTGCTTTCGAGACGCACACCTCGCTGAACCGGTTGCGTTTTTCTGCCGAATTCGATCTGACCGAAACGTGGACCGGCTACACCTACTACGCTACCCAGCGCAGTCGTGCCATGAACGACTCCTACTCCGTCCACCTCGGCAAGCTGCAACTGGCCATGGCGGGTATGGGCGGCCCCAACGGGGATGAATACTGGAACCCCTTCGGCTCTGCCGATCCCCGTTCTCCCTATTATGTGGAGGGTGTCACCAGTAACTCTGTCGAGCTGACCGAGTGGATCCATGAGCGTGACAAGAACCGGCTTACCCAGCGGGAGCGCCTGGACCTCTTCGAGACCGTGCTGACCGGTGAGCTGTTCCAGGTGCCCGCCGGTGCGGTGCAGATGGCTGCAGGTTACCAGTGGCGTGATTACTTCCAGTGGGAATATGCCAACCCTGTTGATGCCGCAGGCTGGGACTACAACACGGTGGCCGGTGCGCCATTGCCCACGGATGAGTACTATGCCTCCGAGGTGCGCGCGGCGTTCATGGAGGTCGAGGTGCCGATTCTGGAAACCCTGGCCCTGCAGGCAGCGGTTCGCCACGAGCAGTTCAAGGACTTCGGTCTGGAAGCCACCACTCCCAAGGTGGCGCTGCGCTGGGAGGCGCTGCCGACACTGGCCGTGCGAGCGTCATGGGGCGAAAGCTTCCTGGCCCCGAACCCCGAGCAGGTCCGCCCCTACGTCAGGAACGAGAACTGCGGCGAGGTCTTCAGTGGCCGCGATCCGTTCACCAACAACCTGCTGATTGGTGCGTCTACCTGTTCTGCGGGTAACCCGAACCTGCAGCCGGAGACGTCCACTATCCAGAACATCGGGTTGACCTGGGAGCCGACTGGCAACGCGCTGGAAGGGCTTAGCGTGTCCTTTGACTATCAGGAAATCGAATACACCGACCGTATTCGAAGCCTGACCACCCAGGACACCGTGACCTTCCAGTTCAATCAGTTCCTGGCGCAGACCGGTATCGGCAACTACGACTTCACGCCCGGCTCGGCGACCCGTCAGGCTGCCAACGCCTGGCTGAACACCTATGCGGGTGGTTCCGCGCCGGCAGTGGACCGCTACGCTGATCAACAGGTGTCCACGGTGTACACGCAGTCCGCCAACATCAGTTCCGTGTGGATTGATCTGTTCGACGTGACAGTGGACTATGAGTTCACGACGGACGGTTTTGGTACGTTCTCCACGACAGCACAAACCACCTACTACAAATCCTACGATTACGAGGATCTGTTCGGTGGTCGTCAGGAGGCGGTAGGATCGCAGAACGCAAACACCGGTATCGTTCCTCCCATGCCGAAGTTCAAGAGCAACGTGCGCTTCAACTGGTTCATGGACAGGCACAGTGCGTCTCTGGCCGCCAACTACTGGCACACCGTTGAATATGATGATGTGACAGTTGACGCCTATGGGGATGGTTGGGTGGCACCGCGAACCATTGAAGGAGAGCTGCGTTGGGATGCCCGCTACTCGATCACGCTGGACGATTACTTCGACAGCGAGTTCAACCTGAGCGTCGGCATCAACAACATCTTCAACCAGCGCCCGCAGCGCATGCCGATGCAGGGTGGTTTCGAAACCCGCCTCTCCACTCCCTGGGGACGCCAGTTCTGGGCTTCCATCGAATGGACGCCCGGGTTCTGATATCTGGGTTCTGATAATGAAACGGCCCGGATGATGCCATCATCCGGGCCGTTTTTTTTGACTATTACGTGTCTAATTACCAGTAGCTTTCTATGGTGATGTTGCCCGCTCCGTTGTCGCTACGGGTGAAGCCGCGCTCTTCGAGTGCCTTGGTGGCATCCTGCACCATGCCGGGATTTCCGCATAACATGAACTGTGAGCCGGACGACATGGCAACGCCCGTGGTGTGTTCCAGGACTCCGTCGCCGATACTGGCGGGGATGTGGCCATGGATTATACCCTCCACGTTTTCCCTGCTGGTGACGGGCGCAAATACGAAACGATCCGGCCACGCCTGCTGCAGTTTTTCGATGAGTTCGCCGTAACCCAGGTCTGTCTCCTGACGCACGGCATACACCAGGATGACGCGCTGGAATCGCCGCCATGGTGCTGCTGTCTGCAGAATGGAAAGAAAGGGGGCAACGCCGGTGCCGGTAGCCAATAGCCATAGATCTTCGCCGTCAGGCACCTGCTTCAGGGTAAACCGGCCCTCCGGATGATCCTGTACCCAGACGGTATCGCCGGGTTGCAGTTTGGCGAGCTGGGTCGACAGTTGACCGTCCAGATTGGTATAGAAGAAAAACTCCACGGGCTGCGCGCCGGGGGCGCTGAGGATGGAGTAGGGCTGCGCGACCCGCTCTCCGTCCACTGTCAGTCCCAGGGAGGTGTACTGACCAGCGTCATAGGGAGAAAGATCTGCCTGAATGCGCAGGGAGAACAGATTCTGGGTCCAATGGGTGTTGCTGACGATTATGCCTTCCAGCCACTCGTCTTTCGCTGCTGTCATAAACAAATTGCCCTGTTACTAATTGCTGCAGTCAGAACCGGGGGCGCATTGTCGCACATTTGTCGGTCCATATCCCACTGCTCCCCAGGACAGGGTGTTATTCCCGGACGATACCAAGCCTGAAAACAATGGTACTGGCCGGAATTTTTATATACGCTGCTGGCTCAGGTGAATAGGCGGAGAGACAGGCATGTTGCGAGGCTGGTTCGGATTGGCGCTGTGGAAACGAATTTTCATTGCTTTGGTTGTAGGGGTGATAGTCGGCAGCCTGTGGGGCGAAGGCGCCGCCTCGATCAAGTGGATAGGTGACCTGTTCATCCGTCTGATCAGCATGATCGTGGTGCCCCTGGTGTTCTTCACCCTGGTGTCCGGCATCATCTCAATGGGCGACCCGCAACGGCTTGGCTCTTTGGGAATCAAGACGCTGCTCCTGTACATGCTGACGACCGTCTGCGCCATTACGATCGGCCTGATTATGGCAGCCACCCTGCAGCCGGGGGCCGATGTGGACCTCAGCAATGCCATCCCCACCCAGGTCCAGGCTGTCATTCCGCTGGGGGATCGGTTGATGGCGATAGTGCCTTCCAACCCGATTGCCGCTCTCGCTCAGGGGGATATCCTGGCAATCATCTTTTTCGCTGTGCTCGTTGGCATCGCGGCGCTGGTGGCGGGAGCCGCGGCCAAGCCTGTTGCCGACGTGGTGGATGCTGCCGCGGCAATCATGCTCAAGATTACCGGCTGGGTGATGGAGGTGGCTCCCTTCGGCGTGTTCGCCCTGATCGCCTGGGTTGCCGGTACCCAGGGAGTGCTGGCGCTGCTGGATGTGGTGCGGCTGGCGCTCGCAGTCATCATGGGCTGTGTGCTGCATACGGTGCTGGTGCACAGTGCGCTGATGAAATTCGTCGCCAGGGTGTCCCCGGTCAGGTTCTTTCGCGGCGCTCGCGACGCGATGCTGGTGGCGTTCTCCACTTCCTCCAGTTCGGCGACCATGCCGGTCACCATGTCGGTGGCGGAAAAGAATCTTGGTGTTAGCCCGGTGGTGGCGACGACGGTGATACCGTTGGGTGCAACCATCAACATGGATGGGACTGCGCTCTATGTTGGCATCGTGTCGGTATTTGCTGCTCAGGCCTTCGGTGTGGACATGGGGCTGGCGCAGTACCTGGTCATTATCGGCGTCACCGCCCTGGTGTCTGTGGGCACCGCGGCGGTGCCAGGTGCTTCCATATTCCTGATGGCTGCGGTGATGGGAGCGATCGGCATTACGCCAGAGCAGATAGCCGTCGTCATCGGATTCATCCTGCCGTTCGACCGCCCGTTGGACATGAGCCGCACCTGCGTCAATGTCACCGGGGATCTTTCTGTTGCCACGGTAGTGGCGCGTTGGGAGGGAGAGCTGAACGAGACTGTGTTCAATGCCAGCCCTCGGGTGTGAGGGCTGGATTTTTTTGGTGGGGGGCTGGATTGAGGTTCGAGAGCAGAGGAAAGGTTGCGATCATGCCCCCTGGCAGCGATACACTCCAAAGGTCTGCTTGCCTTCGCTGATGGGAGACTCGACGACGACGCGGTTGCCGCCCATGTCGCCGGCTTCGTTGCGGGCAAGATTGATCAGCTCCTCCTGCAGCATCGCGCTGCCGCGCTGCACGAAGGCGATGCGGCTAAGGGCATTGGCGGTGCTGGAGCCCACACGGGTGCAACTGGCCACCTGAGCGGGGGTGGCAACACTCACTCCGCGGCCGGCGGGGGAGACCTGCACCCAGCTACTGCAGGCGCTTGCAAGGGCGCAAATTCCGATGATGGTCAATGTTCTACGCATGGCTTTCTCCTGATGATGCCGTTGCGGCTTAACATGCCAGTTCCCGGATGCCGGGTAAAGTCCCGCCGCCAGCAAAATTTCCCGAGACCGCCTGTGTGGCGGATTGGGCCCTGTGTGATGAGGCCTCTGTGTCATTGGGAAAGTCCATTGATTTAGCTTATATTCAATCGCTATGCTAGCCGGAGGCGGAGCTCTGAATCAGCTGCTTCGCCTCCATTGAAATCCCGAGGACCCCGAATGAGTTTCAAGCCCGTCATACTGATCTACGACCTGGATAATGGACTGGTGGACGAAATTGCCGCCGAAATTGGCTCCACCGGCCTCTATACCACCATCAACACCTTTAACGAGTCCAATGCGATGGATGCTGTCCGTCAGTATGACCGCTGGTTTGGATTGCTCACCAATAAGCTGTCCTGCGTGGTCACCGGCTGGAACAACTACAAGAAGCCCAGGGACCAGTTTCTTTACCGGTTGCGGGAGACCGAGCGCAAGCAGCCACTACGCAAACAGACGCCGATGATCATCGTGACCGAAGACCACCGGGACGACCTGCAGAAGCGCGCGCTCGATGAGAACGATGGCAATGTCTGTGCCTACCTGCAGAGGGACGTCTTCCGTGATTCCCTGGCCGATATCCTGCACAAGGTGGTGTTCGAGCGCCGCGCGGCCGAACTGAACCGTCTGGCGCGGGAAGAGTTTCTCAACCGCAACCGGGAAGGCTGACGGAAGTCAGCCTCAGGCGCCAGACCGTTACTCTTGCGGGAGTGGGTAGGAGCCGTCCGCGTCGTGGACTTCCTGCCCGCTGAGCGGGGGGTTGAACACGCAGGCCAGCACGAGGTCGCTGTCGGCGGCTCGCAGCAGATGCCTGTCGTGCTGGTCGAGCACATAGAGGGTACCTGGCACTATCTCGTGAGTCTGGTTGTTGGCGATATCGTGAATGCTGCCGCTACCAGAGATGCAGTAAACGGACTCCAGATGCTGCTTGTAATGGATCGGCGTCTCGGTGTTGGCGTAGATGGTGGTGATATGGAAGGAGAACCCCATTCCATCAGCGGCCAGTAGCATCCGCACGCTCTGCCAGGTTTCTGCCTGGACGAGGCGGGGGGAGTTTTCACATTCGGCAAGTGTTCTGACTATCATGTTTGCGTCTCTTTGTTGAAGCCCGGACGATTCACGGGCTCTCTTGATTTAAAGTCTGGGTTTAAGGTCTTGGTTTAAAAGCCCGGGTTTGAATAATGATCAGATGATCAGGAGGCGGCGCTGATCTCCTGCTGCAATACGCTGGCGATGGCCCGCTCCAGGATATCGAGGCCTGTGTCGAGCTCTTCGCTGGTGATGGTCAGCGGGCACAGGCATTTGACGACCTGTGACTCGGCGCCGCTGGTCTCGATAATCAGGCCGTTGCGAAACGCCTCCTGGCAGATCTGGGCTGCCAGTTCACCATCCCGGCAGGCAAGCCCCTGCATGAAGCCGCGTCCCTTGGCGTTGAGCAGCGAACGGTCGTAGTTGTTGGCAATACGCTGCAGGCGCGTGCTCAACTGCCGTACCTTGATCTGCAAATCCTGCTGAAAATTGTCGTCTGCCCAGTAATGTCTGAGCGCCTTGGTGGCGGTGACGAAAGCGTGATTGTTGCCGCGGAAGGTGCCGTTGTGCTCGCCGGGTTTCCAGGTGTCGTACTCCGGCTTGATCAGGGTCAGGGCGAAGGGCAGGCCATAGCCGCTCAATGACTTGGACAGTGTCACCAGATCGGGCTTGATGCCTGCTTCCTCGAAGCTGAAGAAGCGCCCGGAGCGTCCGCAGCCCGCCTGAATATCGTCGACGATCAGCAGGATGTGATGGCGTCGGCACAGCTTCTCGAGTTTCTGCAGCCACAGTGCGCGGGCCACATTGAGTCCGCCTTCACCCTGGATGGTTTCCACGATCACCGCCGCTGGCAGATCCAGCCCGCTGGACGAATCCGCTATCATGCGCTCCAGCAGCGCCATGCTGTCCAGCTTGTCACCCAGATAACCGTCATATGGCAGGTGGGTGACGCCCGTCAATGGAATGCCGGCGGCATCACGGTGGTGAGAGTTGCCGGTTGCCGCCATGGCGCCCAGGGAGACGCCGTGAAAGCCATTGGTGAAGGCGACGATGTTGCTGCGGCCAGTGACATTGCGGGCTACCTTCATGGCGGCTTCCACCGCGTTGGTGCCGGTCGGGCCGGTGAACTGCAGACGGTATTCCATGCTGCGTGGCTTGAGAATGAGGTCGTTGAAGCTCTCCAGGAACTCCTGTTTGGCGCTGGTATGCATGTCCAGGCCGTGGGTGATGCCGTCACTCTCGATGTATTCGATCAGTGCCTGCTTGAGGTGCGGATTGTTGTGACCGTAATTAAGCGTCCCGGCACCTGCCAGGAAGTCGAGGTAGGCGTTACCATCGACATCGTGCAGCCAGCTGCCCTGGGCGCGCTGGAAGATTACCGGAAAGGCGCGGGCGTAACTTTGCACTTCTGATTCGATCTGATCGAAAATGTCGGTCATGTACGTTCTCCTTGGTTGGGAAAGAATGGGCCGATGCGCAGCAGGGGCTCGGAGTCGTGCAGGTTCAGGAAGTGCTCTCGGCGGTCGAAACCGGGGCGCTCGTCTATCCTGCAGTCAAGATGCTCCGCCAGCGAACTGAACAGTCTGCGGGAAGCGGCGTTATCGGCGGTGACGGTTGTTTCGATATAGCGCACCTGCTGGCTGCAGGCGTCGCCCTGGAGGATATGGTCGAGCATGGTGCGGGCCAGTCCTCGTCTGCGCATGCGGACATCGACAGCCACCTGCCATATGAAGAGCGTGTCAGGGCGCTCGGGAATGATATAGCCTGAGATGACGCCGACGACATCGTCCTGGAAATGGGCAATGGCGCTGGTACGGGCGAAATGGCTGCATACCAGCAGGTAACAGTAGAGAGAGTTGTCGTCCAGGAAGGCGCTGTTGCGAATCAGGTTGTGGACCGCGACTCCATCGGTGGCTGCAGGAATGCGGATGTCGGGCATGTTGTGGGTGCTTTCTTGAGGATAGGTGACCTCTTGAAAAGTGCTCATAATCGTTGCTTGGCTCTCAGTATTGCTGCCGTTGCTCCGTTTTAATTGGTTAGATATGAATGTATATCCCGGGCGATCATTGTGCGCTCTTTGCACACGATCTTTGCAATTGTTGCCGTGCTCAGGATATTGTTTTGATCATGTTTTCCGCGATATTTCTGCTTTAACGGTCTTTTTCTACGTTTGGCGGAAAAATGATTGGCGCGAATAATAACATTGTCAATGAATAGATGTCTAAAGATAAATGTGTGATGCACTGTGCCGGGTGAGGCGTTATGAAGAATGGAATGAAGACACAGGTGAAGAATCAGCGACAGGCGGCCGGGGCTCAGGAGCCCGCCGTAGCCGCCGCTCAGGGCGAGATTGAACAGGTGCTTACGGCTATCCGCAGGGTCATTCGGGCCACCGACCTGCACTCGCGTTACATTACCAAAACCGCAGGTCTTACCTCTTCCCAACTGATCCTGCTGAAGGTCGTCAAGGGGCGTGGCGCCGCCACGGTAGGAGAGCTGGCGGGCGTTATCAGCCTGAGTCAGGCGACGGTCACCACCATCCTGGACCGACTGGAGCAGAGCGGGCTGGTGTTGCGTGCGCGCTCCGAGCAGGACCGACGCAAGGTCGTGGTGACGCTGACCGATGCGGGGCTGGAGGTGATCGAGCGAGCGCCCGAGCCGCTGCAGGAGACCTTCATACGGCAGTTCAGCGCGCTCAAGGACTGGGAGCGCAGCATGATCATCGCATCGCTGCAGCGCGTGGCGACAATGATGGACGCCGAGGGCATCGATGCGTCTCCCCTGCTGGATATCGGCAGTCTGGACCGGCCGGGCTGAGGCGTCTAACCGGATTTTCCCTGGCGCAGCTTCTTGATCTCCCGATAGCGGAAGCAATCGTGGACATGGTCATTGACCATCCCGGTCGCCTGCATGTGTGCGTACAAAATGGTGGAGCCCACAAATTTGAAGCCACGCTTCTTCATGTCCCTGGACATGGCATCGCTGATTTCGGAGGTGGCGGGGATGTCGCCGCGGCCCGTGCGCTTGCCATCGACCGGTTTGCCCCCGACGAAATCCCACATGTACCTGTCGAAGCTGCCGAACTCCTTCTGGACTGCCAGAAAGGCGATGGCATTGTTGCGGATCGAGTAAAGCTTCAGCCGGTTGCGGATGAGGCCTTTGTCCTGCAACAGGGCTTCGATGGTGTCGTCACTCATCCTGGCGACCTGCACCGGGTCGAAATCGAGAAAAGCCCGGCGATACTGGTCGCGCTTGCGCAGCACTGTGATCCAGCTGAGCCCGGCCTGCTGCCCTTCCAGGCTGAGAAACTCGAACAGGGTCTGGTCATCGTGCAGCGGCACGCCCCATTCCGTGTCATGGTATTCGATATACAGCGGGTCTTCGCCCGGCCACCAGCAGCGTTGGATCATAAGCTTTATCCTGTTGTTTTATATCCATCCCTCCCAAGCATAGCGAAATTTGCGGTTGTCGTGTGCCAGACGGAATCTTCAAAGAGAGATATAGTTCAAGCGCCCCTGCGAGCGCCGCGCTAAAATGGCGATATCACACTATCGGCGAGGTCATCATGGAGCAGATCAAGGTCAGAAGCCGTCCGCATTCAGCGGTATTTATCCGTCATGTTGCGGGCGTCCTGTCCTCGCGACCACGCCTGCTGCCCTGGATGGGCCTCTGTGTTGCGGCACTGCTGGCAGG
>Ga0233380_1000869_pt1 | contig 14578 bp, 10 predicted proteins | sample ElkDunMinimDraft_9_FD_191541 | JGI IMG/M metagenome (GOLD analysis project Ga0233380, IMG submission 191541) | Fecal eukaryotic communites from dung pellets of Tule Elk in California, USA - Elk Dung F36 | ecosystem: Host-associated > Mammals > Digestive system > Large intestine > Fecal | place... | reverse complement strand
ATTACTAGGCATAAACCTGGACAAGGTTGTAAACAGTGACGAAATACACGAATTAAAGAACTGGGTTAAAAAACACCATGAACTTGTACTACGAAACCCCTTTAGAGAATTTATGCTGATTATAGATTCTATAGCTGAAGAAGATTTGGGTTTAACGGAAACAATTGAAGATTTATTCTGGCTTTGCCAAAAGTACGAAGGCGACAACTATTACTACAACGCTGTAACAACAGACCTGCAAACACTACAAGGACTTTGTCACGGTATATTAGCCGACGGAGAGATTACCGATAAAGAGATATTTTATTTGGACAAGTGGTTAGATGACAATGAGCACTTAAACACCTACTACCCTTACGATGAAATTCGCAGTTTGGTATTATCGATCGTATCTGACGGAAAAGTTACTGAAGATGAACGTTTAGTGCTGAAAGCATACTTTAGTCAGTTTGTAAACTTAGCCAACAGCGATATACAGCAAAAGATAAAAGATGACACAAAGGAGGTTAACATTTCAGGATTATGCACAAGCGAACCTGTAGTAAATTTTGACGGAAAAACATTTTGTATTACCGGTGTACTTAAAAATGAAACCAAAGAATCTTTAAAACAAAAAATAACAAACCTAGGTGGCATCACAACAGATTCTGTAACAAAGAAAACAGATTATTTAGTTGTTGCAGATAACGGAAACCCTGCATGGGCTTTCTCATGTTACGGCAGAAAAGTGGAGAAAGCGGTAAATATGCGAAAAGACGGACATGTGATTACGCTGATACACGAGTTTGACCTGTATGATGCCATTGAAGATTTTGGAGCAAATTAATTTGAACTTAAAAACTTATGATTGAATTAATTATTATTTCTATTATCGTTGGCGCCGGGTTCTTTTTTCAGAAGAAGTACAAACCAACAGCTACAAAATATGCCAGTACTGCCTATGTACTTTGGTTTTTTAGTATTTTTGGACTGCTAGGTTTTCACAGGCACTATCTGGGCAAGTACGGTACCGGTTGTTTGTGGATGTTTACTTGCGGTTGTTTTGGTATAGGCGCATTGGTAGATCTTTTAACCTTGTCTAATCAAGTAAATAACCACAATACTGCTTTAAGAGCAAACTTATTTTCACAAAACCAGAATCAACAGACTAATACTCAGATCAACTTTCAAGCAACCAGTTATAATCAAACAACAGCACAGCAAATAAAACCCTTACAATCACACGACGCTGCTAAAAAAGAGCAGCCAATCAAACAAGATTTTACGGATGATATTATAAAAACTATAAATAGAACACAAACTCACTTACAAGCTATTGAGGTTATTGAAGAAAGTTCGACAATTAATGTGTCGGACAAATCATACCCTATTAAACCACAAATACAACCAGAAGAAAAAAAAATAGAACAAACAGAAAATGTAATAATTTCAGAAGATATTCCATCTGAAATTACAGTTTCTAAAATTTACGATACTGAGGCATCAGTAGTACAAAAGTTATCTAAGGAGGTTGGTAAAATAATAAAATTATCAGGTAAAATTGGAAATGGCGAACTAAAACTCTTCATCGCATCAGCCGATTGGAAAAAGTTGCCACTAAGCTTTTTACCGACGTTATCAATTGAATTTGAATTAGACAACAAATACAATCTTCTAATTGTACATTCGTCAAACAAAACTATTGCCTCTCTTAAAAAAGGAGACTCACTGAAGATATCTTTTGAAGACGGAAACTTTATTGAAAAGAAATTTGGAGCTGGTAGGAACCTAAATGGTACAAGTGTAAATAACGTTATTTTTTTAACTGCCTTGGAACTTAAAACTTTAAGTGAAAATATAGTAAGTGGTATTGAAAATATTAGTGTTTTAAGAATACCTTACGAGTTCACTGAAGTTAATAACGAACAATACGCAAATTCTGCAGAAGGAAAACAATTGTTAAAAATCATCTGCGAAAAACTAGTAGAGGTAAACCAAACCCTCAAAAAGACTATTAATAACCATTCATTACTCCAATCCTCGATAGAAGACAATAATGAAACTTTAATTTACAGTACATTAAGCGATACTACTCCTTCATTAATAATTGAAAATACACATAAAGAGATCGGATCGGTTATTCAATCCTCAATAGAAGAAAAAGAAGAAACTGTCAGCAACAGTATTTCAACCGATGCTATCTCTTCAACCACCATTGAAAACACAGATAGAGAGATCGGATCAGTTATTCAATCATTTACAGATTCTAAAAAAACAGATACTATTGAATCAGTTTCTGAAATTCCCGAAGATGATTCCATAATTGATGTAACAGATGAAACTTATGAAATTAGACCAGACAGCGATCTGATAAAATTTGAGCCAGGGGTGCCCCATTGGGCACATCAATATGTTTATTCTTTCTCAGACCTAATAAACGCTACACCTTCGCAAAAACAATTTTATTTTCGTTTTAAAAATAGTTTTATTACGGGGGTTTATTATGATTTAGAGGGCAATAGCAATTATTGCTTCATTCTTTTATTTAACCTATTGGATGAGTATGACAACCATAAAAGTATAACCTTATTAGAGAAAAATCTTGACATTTTAGGTACGTATTATCCCAAAACAAAATCATACGCAGAATCATTCTTACGAGCTAAAAAGAATGTGAACATAAATAATACTGATACCTCAGGATTTACCGGAGAAGAAAGATACAGCTACCACAACAGCTTTATAGATTACGATACTTTTAATTGGAGAAATAAATATAAAAAATCTCTTAATTTAAGTGAGGGTGATGTTACACTCTTAAATAAAATATGGTATCCAAGCAATAACTTCACCAATATAGAATATTGCTGTAAAGAGATTATAAAACTTTACATTGCCACTATAAGCAAATTGCAGGAAGCATTTAAAGGAGACGGAACAACTCTTGAAGATGAATTGTTTAATATTGCCGATCTTGTAGCAAGAAAACATTACAGATACAGAACTGGAAGCCAAAACTACAAATATTCTATTGAGCCAACCACTAATGAGCTATATAATACTATTTTTAAGTACTGCGAAAATTGTGTGAGGGAGGCTTACGGACATAAGCGAAAACTAAATACGGTGCTAAAATATAGCCACGATGAGGTTAAAACAGCATTTGAAAGTAAAATAGTTATGAAACTAGACACTATTTTACCAACATTAACAACGAGCATTATACCACCAGATGATGTAACAGAATTAGAATTAAATACGCAGAATACCGTACGTTGGAAATCTAAATTTGCAGAAATCACAACTAATTTCTCAGGTACTGTCGAAGCATTTGTGGAAACGATAATTGCATTAGGCAATGCAAATAAGAATAACCCTTCTGTAGAAAACATCTTTTTTGAAGCATCTAAATTTATAGCAAAACAAAGTAAAGAATCTGCATTGAAACTGTATGTGTACTATCTGCACTATGATTTAAAATCTGCAACATTTGACAACAAACAGCTAACCAAAACGGTTCAGAAAAGTCTGTTTAATACAAATGAGCAACTACATAGTTTTGAGCAAATTATAAGCGAATTGATCAACGATAGGAATTTAGATAAGGCACTAAATGCTGTTACGAACGTGTATGCAGTAAAGCGCAAAAAAATTCAGCTTGACAGAACAACAATAAAAGAAGTACAACAACTGCATTCGGGTACCGTTGAACTGTTAAACGAATATCTGCGAGACGATTTTGAAGATGACAACAACACTATAAAGGCAGAAGAAATTAGTACAGATGAAATACAGATTGAGATTACCCAGAAGACTGAAACTGCCCATCATTCTATTTATTTAAGTGAATTACCGTTTACCAGCGATCATATTTCTGTACTAGAGCTGTTTTCTAAAAACAGCCTTTCTATTTTACAAAGCGAAATGGAAGAGTTTGCAAAATCAAAGGGAATCTTTAAAAATCAAATAATAGAAAGCATCAATGAAACCTGTTACGAAACACTTGATGACGTACTGATTGAAGAAGATGACGATTACTATACAATACTACCTGAATATTATAACAAAATAAAAGCATTATGACAAATAACATAAAACCAAAAGAAGCAACATCGATTATAAATTCATTAATTGGAGGTGTAGTTCCGAAGATCGGCGTTCAGCATATAACTGTAGGTCGTTCTGAAGAAATAAATGCATTAGTATCGGCTCTGGAAGACGTTAAAAACGGACACAGCATGGTTAAGTTCTGGATTGGCGATTTTGGATCGGGTAAATCGTTTATGCTGCACCTGCTTAATACCGTTGCTTTAAAGCAAAAATTTGTAGTAGCCAATGCTGATTTTACACCGGATAACCGCTTATACTCCAACGATGGCAAAGGTGTTGCACTGTATGCAGCCATTATGGACAATGTTGCGATACAAACCAAACCTGAGGGCGGTGCCTTACCTACCCTGTTGGAAAAATGGATTGAAACAATTATTACAAAAACAGCAACAGAAAATAACATTTCGCTTTCTGAGATTCGCAATGAAGAATACCTACCTATAATACAAAATAACATCATGAAAACCATTAATGAAATCACAGAAGTAGGTGGTTTTGATTTTGGAACCGTTGTGATGAAGTACTATGAAGGATATATTAAAGATGATGAATATTTAAGAAGAAATGCTTTAAAATGGCTTAAGGGTGAATATAAAACCAAAACAGAAGCGAGGCAAGATTTAGGAGTCAGGGAAATAATAAATGACCTTAACTACTACGACATGCTTAAAAACTTTTGTAAGCTGTTTGTGAGTATGGGTTACAGCGGCTTTATGATTAATCTTGATGAGGCTATTAACTTATACAAAATTTCAACTTCTGTAATGAGGGAGAAAAATTACGAGAAAATCCTTAGTATTTACAATGACTGTTTTCAAGGAAAAGTATCGAATATCTTCTTCAATTTTGCAGGTACAAAGGAGTTTTTAGAAAATACGCGAAGAGGACTTTTTAGTTATGATGCGTTAAAGACCCGCTTAGCTACCAACAAATTTGAAACTGTCGAAATAAGAGATTTTGCGCAACCTGTTTTAAAATTACTGCCTTTAGACCACAACGAAATATTTGTATTACTTACAAAGTTGAAAGCTATTTTTGACTTCAATTATAAAACGAATATTCCAATAACCGATGATGAAATTCACCAGTTTATGGAGGAGCTGTTCAACAAACCCGGTGCATCGGAATTTTTAACTCCAAGGGAAGTAATCAGAGATTTTTTAAATATTTTAAATATCATAAGACAAAATCCTGAAGTTGATAAAAGCAAGCTTTTTGGCGAAATAGAAATTGAAGATGAAAGACCAAACGAACTTTCGTTAGACATCATAGAAGAACTATAATGGCATTTGAATTATTATCGGAACCAATACGGAAATTTATCCGTGATAAGGGTTGGGAGCAGTTGCGTCCGATTCAAAATGCTGCCATACAACGAATATCAACTTCTGACGACAATTTTATTTTAGTATCTAGGACAGCTTCCGGTAAAACAGAAGCTGCATTTTTACCTTTGCTTTCTAAAATAGACTTTAACCAACCAGGAGTTCAAATTCTTTATATTTCACCTCTGATTGCTTTAATAAATGATCAGTTCTACCGAATTGAAGAACTATGTAAGAACTTGGAAATTCCGGTTACCAAGTGGCATGGAGAGGCTAACAGGACTATAAAAAACAACTTACTAAAAAACCCGAGTGGAATAGTTTTGATTACTCCGGAATCTTTAGAAGCAATGTTTGTAAACAAACCTTATAACGTGAAGCAGTTGTTTGCAAATTTAAAGTATGTAGTTATTGATGAAATACATTCGTTTATTGGAACAGACAGAGGTACACAGCTAAAATCGATATTAAGCAGGTTACAGAATGTAAACAAATCGTCGTTCAGCATCGTCGGGTTGTCTGCTACCATGAGTGAAGAAAACAAGTTTATTGAGGTAAAAGAATTTACTGGAAATCCAGCAAAAACAAAGATACTAATTGACAGAACCAGCAAAGAAATCAATACAGCCTTTCGTTTTTTTAAAAGTGAAAAACAAGAGCTGCCGTTCGCACTCCTAAAAGATCTGTATTTAGAAACAAAAGATGATAAAGTTTTAATTTTCCCCAATAGCAGAGGGCGTGTTGAGGAAGTTGCTGTTGAGCTAAAAAAAATTTCGCATCGTGAAAAAGGACATTCTAACTATTTTTCTCATCACTCATCAGTTGACAGAGAGGTTAGAGAATACATTGAGTTTTTTGCAAAAAACAATAAGAGGGAGAATTTCTGTATTTCTTGCACATCTACTCTGGAGCTAGGTATTGATATAGGTACTGTTGACGAAGTAGTGCAGATAGATGCTACTCATAGTATTGCTTCATTAATTCAACGAGTTGGAAGGAGCGGTCGTAAAGATGGAAAGAACAGCAGTTTATTTTTATATGCGACCGATCAATGGAGCTTGTTGCAAGCTGTTGCCTGTTGGCTTTTGTATGAGGAAAAATTTATTGAACCTCCGGAGAAAAATGAAAAACCTTATGATATTCTAATACATCAAGCATTATCAATTACCAAAGGACATTCTGGTTTATTAATAAGTGACCTTCTACATCAGTTAAAAGAAAATGCGGCTTTTAAACAAATTGAAGTATTAGAAATTCAAGAGATCATTGAGCATTTAATAGAGCTTGATTTTCTAGAGAAGCTTCAGAATGAAGTAATCATTGGTGTTGAAGGCGAAAAAATTGTCAACAGTAGAGATTTTTACAGCGTTTTTAAAACAGAAGAAAATTTTAAAGTAGTTCATACAGGTAACACTATAGGCGCAATACCATTTTCACCACAGGTTATTGAAGATGAAAATATTTTACTGGCAGCAAAAGTTTGGAAAATAATATTTATAGATCATAAAGCTAAAAAGATTGAGGTTATACCTGCAAATGATGGTAAGAAGCCTATGTTTTTTGGTGGTGGGTCAATTGTTTACCATAAAATCAGAGAAAAGATGTTTGAAGTACTATACTCAGATGCTGAATATGATTTTCTAGATGAAGCAGGCTTGCAGGAGATTAAAATGATGCGAAAGGATTTTTCTGTTTTTGATGTAAAAAATACAGTGTCAGACAGACCTTTATTGACTGGCGGAAGGAATATGGAGTTTTATACGTTTACAGGTACAAAAGTTAACAGGACTATAGGGTTATTATTAAGCATCTCTGGTATTAATAATAGAATTGATGAAAGTAGTAGCTCCATTACAGTTGACATAGATGGTCAAGATTTTGTTACTAAATTTAAATATTTACTTGCTCCGCTCGCCGACATTGACACTCATTTAGCCTTACTATTAAGCAGTAGCCCTACCCTATTAGATTTCTCAAAATGGGGCGCGTATCTGCCTCAAAAATATAAGATTCAGTTATTGAAAAATAAGTATTACGATTTTGACTATACAGAAAAGTTGATAGGTAGATTGAATATCGTTTTGAATAAGTAATCACTTTTATTGGAATTATTATGAATACTCTTGATTGGAAAATATACGAAAGTGTTACCAAGTATATCTATGAAACTCTCGGAAAAGACTTTGGAGTTAAAATTGTTGGTTATGGCTCAAACTTCAAAGTAACTGGAAGTTCAGGTGTTAAACATCAGATAGACGTGTTAACTTCACAGACAAATGGAATTCATACTACACAAACCGCAATTGAATGTAAATATCGGAAAAATAAAGTAAGTAAAGATCCTATAATGAAATTGTCAGAAACTATTAGAGATAGCGGAATAGAAAAGGGAATTATAGTTTCAAGAAGTGGTTTTACTGATGATGCAGTAAATCAAGCAAAAGCCCTTAATATTGGTTTAGTAGAATTACGAGAGATTGAAGATAAAGACTTTGCAGAGAACCCTAAAAAAATTGAAATAGCAGATTTGGATATTCGAGTAGGTGTTTTGAAAAAGGGCCCAGAAATTATAAAAATTGATATTGGCAACAATCGAACGATAGAAATTAAAGATGACAACAATTATATAGATTATTATGATTTTAGTGTAATAAATGAAGAAGGAAGTTCTTTACCATTAATAAATTTCCTAAATGATTTCCGGATAGAAGTAAGCATGCAAAATAGTATGTATGAAATAATAACAAAGAAGCATGATACTTTTAACAGCACTTTATTAAACATGAGGACAAAAGAATCTTTTAAGATTAATGAAATAATTTTAACAGGTAGATTAACTGAAAAAGATTTAAGTAAAAATTTAAAGTTTACTTTAGTCGACGAAGTTTGGCTAATTATGAAATCGATCTTTGATGAGAGAACATTTAGTTTTTCTGAAAATGGAGTAATTAAAGAGAATATAAGATAAAAAACGAAGGATGTAAAATCATCACGTGCACACGACAACCAACATCTTACTCGTTTCAATCGCTGAAGGGAATGCGGAAAGTTAATATATTCGATGATAGTCAATTGCTAACCAATTTTAAAATGAAGAATACTAACACCAAAGCAAAATCATTAAATCCAATTCATAATCTTGAGGGTAAAAGTAACTATCAAAGATTTATTTTAGTAGAAAAGGACGGCACAAGAACTGAAAGGATTATCTTGTTTGTAAACAATATAGAATTGAGAGAAGAGATTATTTGTGTTCAATTTTTAAGCAGGTACGTACATTTTTTTATAGAGCAAACTACAGGAATAAAATTTATTGCTCGAGATAAACCTTGGGATTTCGAAATAGAACTTAGTAATTCTGAGAAAATGATACTTGAAATTACTTCAATAGCTGATGAAACAGACCTTTTTCGAAACTTTAAATACCAAGAGAGAATAAGCAGAATTAGTAATTTAGAACAAATAGAATTACACGAATTAATAAAATTAAATGAAATTTTTCCCGATATTGAAATTAAAAAACAAATAGAAGAACTAAAAACCTTAAATACACATAAAAATCAAGTAATAAACAATCCCCATTTCAGAAAAAAATTTATTTTCCTAAGTTCAATAAATGAAGATTTATCAAGTTTTGATGATATACTTAGAGCAGCAATCAATAAAAAGATCAACAAGAATCATCCAAATAAAGAAAATGTAATTTTAATTATTGACAACAGAACAGTCACTTATGATTTAAACAACATAATCAAATATCTTGATAATTTATATGATTATTTTAAAAACCTTCCATTTAAAGAAGTCTGGCTATATACTGGTTACTATTCTGATCTCGATGGAAATAACTCAGAGTATAGCTTAATTCCTTTGAAGCTTGAACATCAAAAAATTAGAAAATTAGAAACAAAATTAAAATAATCCTATAAATAGCCATATCCATAAAACTAAATTTTAGCAATTTTTACAATACAATTATCTTGCTGAAAAATGATGCCTTTTATCTCTGTTAATCTATCAAATAAATATCATCAAACATTCTCTATATTTGACCAATTAAAATTCACCCGTGCAAACAACCGCCCTCCTACTCCTTTGCATCATTATATTTGTTGTTGTTTTGATTCGGCATCAATCAGCAAAGAAAAAATATGAGCATCCTGACTATCTTCAGCATCTTGAAACAATAAAAACGTTTATTGAAGAAGTAAACAGTTTAAACGATTATGTTACCTGGGTAGCGCGAGACGGTATTAAAACCAGATATGCATTGGCAGGGCGATATTTTAAAAACAAAACCAACTACTACAAAAAAGAGCCAGCAGTAAAAGAGTTTAATGCTATTTATGAAGATTGGGATCAATACATAAAACAGTACAACAAAGACTATGTATCAACCCAAAAAGAAAAACTGGAGGGGTATTTTAACGATATAGAGGGCAAGACACTGGACGATCAGCAACGGACGGCGATTATTACAGACGAATATTCGAACTTGATCATAGCCGGAGCAGGATCGGGCAAAACACTGACCATACTGGGTAAAGTGCAGTATTTGATCGAACAGAAAAAGATCGATTCGAATGAGATCCTATTACTGTCGTTCACCAAAAAAACCGTAGAGGAGCTGAACCACCGACTGCAAAAGATAAACCTTAATACCAGAGCCACCACCTTTCACAAACTGGGATACGACCTTATTAAAGCATATTATGAAACCGTACCGGTTGTTACCAATGAAAATACGCTGAGCAGTGTGGTTACAGCGTATGTACAGGAAGATTTGTTTAACGATACCGATGCCCTGCAAGCCTACATACAGTATGTTGCCTGCTATATGAACATTCCGGAAGATTACGACCACTACGGGTCACTGGGAGAAAAGACAGATACCGAAAAAGGCATTGACTTTGTGACCCTGAAGGAGAAATGCGAGCCTTTAAATATGGTTGCGAACGCCATACATGACACGCTGAAGGGCGAACGGGTTAAGAGTGTGGAAGAACTGATGATTGCCAACTACCTGTATTTAAACGGGATTGAGTATGAGTATGAAAAACGATATCCGTATGGAACGGAGGTGTACCGCCCCGATTTTTACCTGACCGAATACAACCTTTATTTAGAGCATTTTGGTGTAGACGAGCACAACCGTGCCAAATGGCTGACTGCTTTAACGAAGAAAAGTACGTTGCGGAAATGGAGCTGAAAAGGAAGACACACGAAACTTATAATACCCGTTTACTGGAAACGTATTCGTACTACAACCGGGACAATGTTTTACTGGAAAAGCTGGAAGAACTGCTGGAAGCGGAACAGGTGGTATTTAAGCCGAGGGATGTGCAGGAGATTTATACCAGGATATCTGAAAACGATGCGAACTTTGGCAAGGAACTGAACAGGCTTATTGAGAGCTTTATAAACCTTGCGAAGTCGCGGCAGTTGAACCGTAGCGCGTTGGTACAGCTGTTTACGGATAAGAAGGATTTTGAAAACGAGTTTATGTACGAACGGCAGGAACTGTTTCTGGGATTTGTGCTGCCGATATTGGAGAAATATGATGCTACCTTACGGGAGCGCAACGAGATTGATTTTAACGATATGATTAATAAGGCGACCGATGCCTTACGAACGCACCAACCACGGTATAATTACCGCTATATAATTATTGACGAGTATCAGGATATATCGTTTTCACGGTTTAACCTGATAAAGGAGCTTCGGGATTTATCGGGTGCCCGACTGGTATGTGTGGGAGACGACTGGCAGTCGATCTACCGATTTGCCGGAAGCGATATTTCGCTGTTCAGCAATTTTGGGAAGTATGTGGGGATATACGAACAGCTGCTGATAGAACAAACGTACAGGAACTCGCAATCGCTGATTGACGTGTCGACAGCCTTTGTACAGAAAAATCCTAGGCAGATAGCGAAGCGTCCGCAATCGCGCAAAGAAGATTTGGCAAATCCCGTGAAGTTTGTGCATTATGATGCTGATGCCGTGGTGGAAACGTTTATAAACGAACTGCAACAGATTGTGGGTACGCATGGAAACAAGGCAGAGATACTTGTATTGGGAAGGCATCGTTTTGACATTAACGATTTGATTAAGGTATCGGCAGGTGACAAGATACGGTATATTGAGCGTACGGGCAAACTGGAGGTTGCGGGTTTTGAGGATGTTGACATACACTTTTGTACGGTACATAAAGCAAAAGGTACGGAGGCTGACCATGTGATTGTTTTGAATATGAGGAATCATTTACTGGGGTTTCCGAACAAGATGACCGATGACCCTATTTTGTCATTATTACTGAGCGATACGGAAGATTACCGTTTTGCAGAGGAACGCCGATTATTTTACGTTGCCCTTACCCGTACCAGAAATGAGGTGGTACTGCTTATTCCGCAGGATGTGTCGCTGTTTTCCGGGGAACTGCTTACGGATAACAACTATTTATTAACGACAGGTAACGGTACTTTTAAGACCACACACTGCCCGTACTGTAAAACAGGCAGGCTGGTTGTTAGAAGGAATGGTGCAAACGGGAATCAGTTTCTGGGATGCTCGCACTACCCTATCTGTGATCAGACGTTTAATAATATCTCTATACTAGAGGACAGTATTTTATGTAGTGGGTGTATGAGCGGATATATGGTTAAACGTTCGGGGAAATATGGTGGTTTTCTGGGGTGTACGAATTATCCGAAGTGTGGGAATACGGTGCACTACGACAGGCTCAGTGACCGGGGAATGGGGAATTAGGGAAGTGTTGAATCGGTGATGTGTTGAAACGTTGAATTGATTATTTGTAATAGGGATATCCGGTTTCGAGATCTCCATTGTTGTTATAGTTCAATTTTGGTATTCTTATACTTTTTAAAGATAAAAAGTATCAAAAATCTTTTCTTCTTAGTCTTGCCTCAGCTCAAAAACGGCTGAACTTTTCCTTGCTCACTAGCTGATCGAATCGTCGCTCTGCTCCCCGATCACCTTACGTTCACGTCGTCTGTTCAACTATTCCCGATTAAAATCGGGACAGGCTGTTTTTTTGCTAATGGCGCTTTTAAATCTGTGTGGATTGATTATTATGTTTTTTGATTTTAATGGTAATTAGGGAATATTTTAACCGTTGAATTGGTTAACTGTTGAATCGGTTAACTGTTGAAACGTTGAATTGATTATTTGTAATAGGGATATTTGGCTTCGCTATTTAAACAGAACTGGAGAAAGTTTTAAATGTTTTACCTGCATTTAATGAAAATCTTTTTAAATTCGATATAATGAAAGCTTAGGCTTATATACACTCTAAAAATACCGTATGAAAGTATTGTGGAAACTCTTAATCAATTACAGACAGCTATGATAAAGGAAACATTTATTAATCTTTTGACGGACTACACAGATAATAATGATCTGATAAATGAGCTATGGTTTGAAATAGAGCAAAACTATTGTGACATACAAAGGCATTACCATACTTTACAACATTTGGAGCACCTATTGCAACAGCTGACAACGGTAAAAAACCAGATACAAAACTGGAATACCGTTTTATTCACCCTTTATTATCATGATATTGTTTACAATGCAACACAATTTGACAATGAAGAAAAAAGCGCTGAATTTGCCGAGAAAAACATGAAACAAATTTTGGTTCCCACAGAAATAATCGAACTCTGTAAAAATCAGATTTTAGCAACCAAATCCCACAATAACTCGCAAGACAGTGATACAAATTATTTTACAGATGCCGACCTTTCGATATTAGGGCAGCCGTGGGAGGCATATTCGCTGTACTGCAAAAACGTAAGAAAGGAATATTCGGTTTACACAGACCTGATTTATAATGCAGGACGTAAAAAAGTATTGCAACATTTTTTATTAATGGACCGAATTTTCAAAACTGATTTTTTTTACGAAAAATTTGAGGATCAGGCCAGACAGAACATACAAAATGAAATAGAACTACTTTAAATACATACAGAACATCAATTTGCAATTTAGATTTATGGACGATACTATACCAAAAACAGTAACTGAGCTGGAAAACTGGATGAAAGCACACTGCTATAATTTTGAAAGCTATTCCATAACTGGAAACAGTATTTACGAAGGCTTTGGTATTGATAAATCTGGAACTATTTTTATATGGTATTATACCGGTTTTTGCAGCGACTTAAGTAAAACAGTACTATTGAAAAAAGAGCTGGATACTATGAACATAAAATATCTGTATGACGAGATACCCTATTACGGAAACAGGAAACCTATTTACCGCGTGTTTGTTTTAGGATGCGACATAAAAAAAACAATACATTTAAAAGAGAAATATTGTACTGAATGACACGCACCATTTCATTTATAACATACATTATAAAATTAGCAACCAGTATATTATTCGATAGCAATACTGTTTATTTAAATTATACTATCTACTAATATAAAAAGTGATTATATTCGTTTATTAAACAATTACTAAAAGATAAACCTCATGAAAAAGTATCTATTCCTAATCTGTTTTTCGATGATAACCAGTGCTTTTGTTCAGGCACAAACCAAGTTAAACATTCCAAAAGAACTACCAACAGCTTATGAAAACAGCTTTACTTTTCCGTTAGGTTCAAAAATACTGATAGAACTTAAAGAAAATATAAAGGGAAGCTACGATTACAAAGTTTTAGAGATTGAAGATATAGAAGGTTACTATTCTCTTGAAGATAACAAAAATATTTTTGATACTAACCCAAAAGAAAATACAGTAGAGCTTTACTTTATGGGGGCTTACTATAACGATGGTTCTAAAGACAGTGATTGGAAAACAGTACTGATTTTAAGAAACAATTTTAAAAAGCATATAAACTACAAAGCAGACATAAAATACTATTTTAAAGAAGACTTTGAAAACACCAGTATTGTTGGAGCTTATCCCGGAACAAATACAACCGAAATCTGGTCACACAAAATTGATTACATAACGCTTTACGACTTTATAAATTTTAGGTAAGCTAAAATAAACGTATACCTATGAATATAACCATTGATCATAGCGAAATAATTTCTTTAGAAACGTTTGAATTAGGATGGCGATTTGATAAAATTCATAATATCGAAATTACCCCAGAAGAGAAAAAGCTTATTTTAGCATTATCGTCAACGGAATC
>Ga0233380_1000867_pt1 | contig 14590 bp, 11 predicted proteins | sample ElkDunMinimDraft_9_FD_191541 | JGI IMG/M metagenome (GOLD analysis project Ga0233380, IMG submission 191541) | Fecal eukaryotic communites from dung pellets of Tule Elk in California, USA - Elk Dung F36 | ecosystem: Host-associated > Mammals > Digestive system > Large intestine > Fecal | place... | reverse complement strand
CGAGCACTTCATCTGCGGGTCTTGCTCCGCCTACCGGCGCGGCGGCGGCCGCACCCCACCGGGCTTCCAGTGCGCGCAGCCGCTTTTCCTGCGCGTCGAGCATTTTCTGCTGGTCGGCGATCTGCGCCTTTGCAATGGCCAATTCCGCGCGCAAGGTCAGTGTGGAGTCGGCGGGCGCGGCCCAAGCTGTCGTCGCTGTTGACGCCATGGCAACAGCGACCAGATATTTTTCACAGCCCATCAGTTCCCCCTCCCAGAATACTTATCGCCCCATCGATTGCGCGGCTAATGTCGCTATACCATCAATGCGCAGCATTGCCGACCCCATGGAAAGGACTTCGGCATTTCTTATATCGATTGAAACCGTCGTGACAGTGTCTATCGTGCGATTATTGGCGGTATTGACGATGAAGCTGCCCGCCGCGCCTCCCATCAAATGACTGATGCTCAACCCGGCGCCGTCTAGAATTACGCGCGTGCCATTATTCGTATCGACCGCAGAGACAGCCCCGGCCCCTGTCTGGGCGGCAGCGCCGTTCGGGCTCAAGACGACGGGGGCCAAGCCGGTATTGTCGGGGGGCAAGCTCGTCTGCTCTGCCTTCCCGATCATGACCTGCGGCGAAAGCGTCGACCCGGCCGGGACAGGGACGACGGCGCTATTCGCGCCGGTGCGGTCGACCATGATGGATACACTCTGATTTTGGGGTAATGTTTGCGCATCGCCGCGGCCGGCTACGCTTTGCACGGCCGGCCCGAACGTGCCTGGCAATGGCGCGAACACCTGAATGGACGGTGGCCCATGGTCTGCGGTGAAAATCGAGCGGAGCACGAGTTGCCCATCGACAGCTGTGTCGGACTGGACGGCCATGGCCAGATCGATGCCGCCCGGAGCGATGAATTTGCCGTAATATGTCGCAAGTTCGGTGTCAGCGACCGGAGCGCTATCGAACGCCATGCCTGTGGTTGCATGGACGTTTTCGACTGGTACGACGAAAACTCCCGCCATCATGAACAGAAAACGAGTTGCGTTCATCATGCCCTCCGTCGGTTCAGAATACGGGGTAATAAGGTGCGCTAAGCGCTAGCGCCTGTTGACTGAGCGGCTGTAGAAATGGCCCGCCGATCGGGCTGCGTGGAAACTTGGCCCATTGCCGTTGAGCATTAAAGGACTGCTGCGCTTCGGCGATCCGATCGTTGATGACGAAAAATATACCGTTCCAGCTGTCTTTGAATTCTGCAATCGACATGGTGCGCAGCCCCAGAGATGGGTCGCCTAGCAAGACTTCGTCATTGGTGATGCCCTTAAGCACCACAAAATGGCGGTACTTCTTGACAGTGATCAGGACGATCCCCGGGAGCCCGCGTTTGGCGATGTCCGCCAGTTGGACCTTGTACCCATCCGCGCGCATATTGCGGCTAGCCAGATAGCGTTTCATGTCGAGCAGCGAGAAGCCCACCGCGCGGATTTGTGCCTGATCACCGTCGCGCCACATCCCACGAAAGACATCCGCTTCATTCTGGGGGTCGCGATAATGATATTGAAGCAGCGTCGCTACCGCGGCCGACCCGCAGCTAAAATCATATTGCTGATGCACAACCGAGTCGAATTTGCGGGCCTGCATGGAAGCGACGGGGACAACGAAATCGTTTACCGTGCCGATGCTGGTCATGAACTTCGGATCGCCGGAGAGATCACCTGCGCAACCCGAAAGGCCGGCCAGCAGTGCTGCGATGATGGCTCTGGATTTCGCGAGCGCGCGCATGCCCTAATTTCCGGCAGAAAGTGAAATGGTCACGTTCAAAGCAGAATTGATAGCGACATTATTGCCGCTATTTGCGCTGATGACGGAAAAACCGGACAGGTTCTGAAAAGCATTGCCATCGATCAACACCGCGCCAGTGACAGAATTGCCGCTGACGCTGTTGTCCTTCACATCGTTCCTCTGATTAGCCATTGCGATCTGACCTACATCCTCCCGACCCGCCATGCGAGCAAGTACGCTGTCGTCCATTCGAACTTCGTCGCCGAATGCGGACTGGGCGCTGGCTTGCATCGGCATCGCCGCCAGAGCGATAGCGATGATTATGGGCAAATTGGACATCCCGTCCTCCGCAATTTTTAAGGTATGGCCGGCGGGTTTCCGCCGGCCATCATTAGGTTTTAGAAAGCAATGTCACCCGTCGACACTGCCACGCTTACCGCCGAGTTCTGCGATGCAGCGGCGCCCGTGTTTTGGTTTAGCGACTGGAAGCCGGCGAAGTTCTGATAGGCGCTTTCGCCGACCGTCAGGCTGTTGTCCGAAGACGGCGTTTCACCATATCCGGCCTGGAAAGAGACACTCACGCCACTGACCGAGTTCGACAGGTTCGACGTCGCAACCAGCGCACTGTCGCCAAAGGCGAGCGACGGCGAGAAGCTGGATGAGAAGGAATTATCCGTGGTCTGAACCTTGGAATAAACCCGCTGATCGTTCGAGTTGTTGGTCTCGTTGTTGGTCAGGGTGGTCGTGTTAGTTTCGTTGCCGCTGTCTGCGGTGTTTACACTATTGTCCGAATTGTCGCTATTGTCGGAGCTGTCGTTGCCACTGTCGGCGATATTGACGCTGTTATCCGAATTATCGTTGCCGCTGTCGGCAATGGACGTCGTTTCATTACCGCTGTCGGCGGTGTTCACACTATTATCCGAATTATCGCTGTTGTCGGAATTGTCGTTCCCACTGTCAGCGATAGACGTCGTTTCATTGCCGCTGTCCGCGACGTTCAGGCTGTTATCCGAGTTATCGTTACCACTGTCGGCAATAGATGTCGTCTCGTTACCGCTGTCAGCGATGGAGGTGGTTTCGTTACCGCTATCGGAAACATTCAGGCTGTTGTCCGAGTTGTCGTTACCGCTATCGGCAATAGACGTCGTTTCATTGCCGCTGTCTGCGACATTCAGGCTGTTGTCCGAATTGTCGTTTCCACTGTCGGCGATCGACGTGGTTTCGTTGCCGCTATCGGCGACATTCAGGCTATTGTCCGAACTGTCGTTACCGCTGTCCGCGATAGACGTCGTTTCGTTGCCACTGTCCGCGACGTTCAGGCTGTTGTCCGAACTGTCCGTAGTTGTCGTGTTATAGCTGCCATTGCCGCTGTCAGCGACACCAACGGCCAAACCGACCGTAGTCTCGTTCCCGCTGTCGGCTATGTCGCCCGTAATCGCGCTCCCGTTATCGACAGTTGTTTGCGCAAATGCCGGCGAAGCCATAAGCACGAGCGCGGCCGCCGAAGTGGAAAGCAAGAGATGGCTTCTCATTGTATTGCTCCTGTTACTTTCAAATTGAGCGTACGGGCGGTGGTCCCCCGGTTATGGTGACTGCCTCGATTCGCTTGTCCGCAATGGACTGCTGAATGACTACAGGGGCAGTGATGGGCGGCTTCCCCCAGTACAGATCAAATATGTCGCGCATTTCGATCGAACCTGCCCCCCCAAATAGATATGGTAAAAATACCCAGCCGATCGAGGAAAGTTAAAGAGATAATAATCTTAACTCGAAAATTGTTTGGCGTATAAAACAGATGATCATTTCACTAACTACTCTAATTGAGCCTCAGTCACTGGAGTGCTTCCGACACGGCGGGTGATGCAAGACGACCGGTACTGAGCATCAGCAGCCGCATCAATTCGGTCTGCCGGTGCGTTTCTGTCTTGGAAAATATCTGCTTGAGATATGTGCGTGCCGTGGGCGACTTAACGCGCATCGCGATCGCAGCCTCATCGAGCGTCTTGCCGGACACAAGGTGATGGGCCAAGCGAGTTTCGACCTGCGACAGGCCATAAAGCTCGCAGACCGCGCCGAGATGATCGCTATGATCATGCGAAGGATCAAACAGATACATGATGACAGCGGGATCGCCCGGCTTGACTGCCGCTGCCGGTACAGGGATCATGGTCGCCACAAATGGTCGCCGCCCGGCCTGACGTTGGATCAGGAATACCGCACTTTTACATGGCTCTATGCTCTGGGCCGAATTGCTGGCGATCTGGTGCTCCAGGGCCAACTGGAATCGCGCAGCATCTTTAAGTGAGATCGGGACGGGCGCACGGTTGCCCATCCGGATGCCATCATGCGCATCCCAGATACAACGCGCGGCATCGTTGGCCACGATCATTCGCCCCTTATTGTCGAACAGGATCACCGCTACACTGCTGACGTGAAGAACGCTCATCGCACTGGCGAATTTGCGGGTCATGATAGCCGTTTCAGTGGCCGATTTTACATAGGCCATGATGAGTGGCCGCATCATGACGGCCCGCTCCTCCACCGATGCACGATCTCTCGCGAGCAGACATGCGGGATAGGCCAGGATCAAAGATGCTGTTTGGTCTGAACCTGCCATAAGTGGAAGACATAAATGGTTATCGAGATCGCCGCGCAGCCAGAATGATGTTCCGACAAATGGTTGATCCCGTCCCTCTTGCGCGGCGGCGGTCCGCAAAGCTTCGAGCATAGGATGGCAATCGCGCAATCCCGCTGATCCGAAACGATCCGACAGTTCATCGTCGCACAGCGAAGCACGATCATTATACAGAAGATAGACCCTGTCTGCACCGCTGCTCGCCAGCACGGCGTCGGTAATGCTTCCGCTCGACAATGGTTCTCGAAACGAGGGACTGTCTAAAAGAAGCGGTGTCGAGAAAGTGTCAGGGCATCCCGCGCGTCCGTCCAGCATCATTCTCCCCCATTTATGATTATTCATATTATTCAATAATTTATATATATAAACATGGGCAACGAGGTTCGTCGATGAGCGTTCAGCCAGAGTGGATTACAGGGTAAATCAGACGACAGATTGTGCCTATTGCGGGGAATATCTCCCTATATTTCCCAAGTGCAAAGTCCTGATGCTAGGATGCAGCGGCCAAAACTGGTCTTGGCGAAGGGCGGACGACAAGGCTTTTGCCAAACTGCCACCCGGACATATGGGCCAGCCTACAGGTCAGACGGCAGACGTTACCGGAGCGGTGGCGATCAGAACTCGAGTAAACATAGCATTTTGCCGCCTGCCGCGTACCAGTCGAAAAGAACGCTGCACAGTTCAAGCGCTGCCCTCCGTTCCCAACTCCAATCGCGACCGCTAGGTCATTTGCAAAACTCAGACGCAGACAGTCGGCTCTTGGCAGGCTGGAGTTTGCAGGAAGAAAGCCTGGACGCCCAGGAGGGTCAGACCGTCGATTGATCAGGCAGCAGTGGGCATTTCGAACGTAAATCGCGTTGCTTCCCCCGTGGAGACCACGGTCATTCTCCCACCATGGGCCTTTGCGATTTCATTCACGATAAACAAACCGAGGCCCAGCCCATTCTGATTACGGTGGGTATCTCCTCGGACAAACGGCTGAAACAGTCGCGTACGGATTGCTTCGGGAATGGGTGGCCCTTGATTTGTGACCGACAATTCGAACCGTCCATTTGCGCAACTGGCCTCGACCTTGATCGGAGTGCCCGGCGCACCGTGGGCCACGGCATTAGAGATAAGGTTCGACGCGAGTTGCCCAATGCGCTGACTGTCGCAATAAACAGCGCCATCGATCGCAAAGTCGGTATGAATGATCCGGTCGGGCGTTGCTGCCCTCACTTCAGCGGAAACCTGTTCCAGCACGGGAGCCAGCGGATCGCGGTCGCTCCGCTCCAATATGAGGCCTTCTCCAAGCCGGCCGCGCGCAAAATCCAAAACATTGTCGATCAGTAGAGCGGCACGTGCCAGGCTCTTCGCCATTCCATCAATGATGAAACGGTCCCGATCGCTGAGGCGCTCGCGTCCTAAAAGCCTTACGCCTGCATCTATAGCTGCCAATGGATTACGCAGATCATGCCCCAGCACGGCGATGAACTGCTCGCGAAGAATGGCTGTCTCATGTTCGGCTAATATGGCAGTCTCCGCTTCTTCGCGAGCCACCATCAAGGACCGCTCATATTTCCGTCGATCCACCGCCTTGAACAAGGTGATGCGCGTAAAAATATGCTTCCCATCCCCCGATCGCTTCTCCGAAGCGTTGGCGATGACTGGCACTTTCGTGCCGTCTGCTCCCAAGAGGTCGAGAGCGATCTCGCCGACATACCCTTGCAGGCGCAATAGTGGCGCTAGGTGGGTCTCGAAGGCGATGCGCGCCCCGAAGCTTAGAAATTCGTTGAACCGGTGTGACAACAAGGCGTCTGCGGGGCGGCCAAGCCAGTTCGAGAGGGTGTGGTTCAGCTTGGCGATCGTGCCGTCCGGCGTCAGCGAAACATAGCCGCAGGGAGCATTCTCGTAGAGGTCGGCCAAATCCTCGGTCGGGAGAGTATCAGACAAAGGCGCGGATCGCCGCCGTCACTTCTCCTGGTGCACTAAGATTGGGACAATGGCCGGTCGCATTCAAAAGGACATATGTGCTTTTGGGCAACTGTCCATGAACCCACTCGCCTACCTTTGTGGGCGCGATGATGTCTTGCTGACATTGCAGCACCAGCGTTTCGACAGTCAGATGCGGCAAATCGGCGCGATTGTCAGAGAGGAAGGTCACGCGCGCAAACTCTCGCGCAATGGCTGGGTCCGTAGCGCAGAAGCTGTTCGTCAGAGCCTCCCCCAGCTCCGGACGATCGGCATTGCCCATGATCGCCGGGGCCATGGCCGCCGACCAGCCCAGATGGTTTTCGGCCAGGAATTCGAGAAGCTCCTCAACCTGTTCTGCGGAAAGGCCGCCGACATAGTCCCCATCGTCGACGTAGCGCGGCGACGGTCCCACCATAACCAGCTTAGAGAACATGCCCGGCGCCTTCTGGGCTGCGAGGGCGCCGATCATCGCGCTGACGGAATGGCCCACGAAGATCGCATCATGAAGGCCAAGTACATTCCCAATCTCAACGACATCGGCAGCGTAGCCCGACAGATTGCCATACTTTGCGGAATCATAAGCGCTGAGGTCCGAACGGCCAGCACCGACATGGTCGAAAAGGACGGTCCGGAAATCGAGTTCGAACGCCTTGGCGACTTCGCGCCACATATGCTGGTCACAACCGAAGCCGTGCGCGAACATCATAGTCCGATTACCAGACCCAGCTATGTTCACATTGTTCCGTTCAAGCACCATGCGAGCCTGACTAGCACACGCATCCCGCCACTGCCATGCGATCTCGACGCCTCGCCAGCTTGCCCATAAGCATCCTTTGCAACGCAACCGAAAGATCGGCACCTCCTTGTTCTTCCGGTTGTTAAGAAGCCTTCAGAAGATGTGCGATGGGGAACTAGATTTTCGTATTCGGCTACCTCACCGCCACTCCCAGTGCCTCAACGCCCACTGGCAGGCGCACTTTCACACCAGCGTTTGCACCAACGAAGCGAGCAGAAATCCAGCAACACCGCCAGGTCCGCAGATTTCCAACGATTTCAGGGAAGATGGTGCCGCTTACAGGACTCGAACCTGTGACCCCCGCATTACGAATGCGATGCTCTACCAACTGAGCTAAAGCGGCGACGGCGGGCAGATAACAGTGTGTGGGCTGCAGGACAAGCGGGCATTTTCGTCCTTTTTGCGATCTTTCGCCCCAAGGGTCAGGTCCGCACGCTGTTTACGCCACGTTCACCATCCCATGCGACAGTCTGTCCCAAAGATCGATTCTCAGGGATAATCGTGGATGGATAGACTGCAAGGGCATGATGTCGCCCACGAGGAAGAGGATTTCGATCCCTTCGACGATGCGGCGATAGATGCGCCACTGCCGGTCACGTCACAGGACCGGCGGATGCAGGTGCGCGCCTATGATTATTGGGCGTCTCTGCTAGGCGAGCGCGACCTTCCTTCGATCGGGGACTTGTCGCCGGAACAACTTAAAGAATTTGGTCCGCACTGTCTGCTGCTCGATTGTTCGCAAGGGATCGACAATCCTGCGATCGCTTATCTCGGCAGCGCGCTGGAGGCGGAATGCCGTTCCTCGGGCGATATCTCACATTTGGCTGACGTGCCAACGGGCTCATTGCTGTCGCGCCTGGCCGACCCCTATCGGCATGTGTTCGCGCGGATGTTCCCTGTCGCCTTCGAGTCCGATTTCGTCAACGAACGGGGCGCACCCATATCATATCGCGGGCTGCTCATGCCTTTCGCATCCGATGGGAACGCCATCGACTTCATACTAGGCGTCCTTACGTGGAAGGAACGCGCGAGCGTTGGCGAGAGCGACGCAATCGCGCGCGAGATGCAGGCGTCCATGCGCTCCGTCTCGCCTTCTCTACCCATCTCGCCTTTATGGGCGAGCGGGCCGGAGCGGGGCGTGCGGCAGGCGGCGGCACCGACCGGTTCATCGCTTTCGGTCGCCGATCGCTTGGCGCTCGCGCGTACAGGCTCCGCGCGGGCGCGTGCTCGTGAGGCGCGTGGCAAGAGTGCACTCCATGATGCCATCAGTCTGGCGCATGATCTCGCCCTAGCCAGCCGGGCCTCGCCGGAGGAATATGCCCGGCTGCTTGCGGAAGCCGGCGTGGCGGGCAACGACGAGCATGTCGGAGCCGTCGTCGCCCAACTGGTATTCGGCAGCCATTATAGCGAGGCGGAGGTAGGGGCGTTCGCACGCGCACTCGATCATGCCATGTCGATCGGCACAGGGATGGGAGAGCTGGCTGGCCATCTCCTCACCCGCCCCGGTGGCTTAGAAGCCCTTGCACAGAAGGCGCCGAAGGCTGACGCAGGCCAGCCCCTGGACGATACCCTCATCCGTCTTGGAGAGACCATGGATCTCGCGCACATGGCAACCGATGACGATGGCCATGTGGTCATGATCGCTCAGCGCGATCGCGACGGCACGCTTACCCTACTCCATGCATTGTCGCCCACATCGAAGGCAGCGCGGGATGCCATCGCATCGACCAAGCGATGATAGGTGAACGCTCAGCTCATAATAAAATTACCTCATCACGAAATGATCGGAAATCGCCTCGCTTGAGCTTGCGGAGCGATGACTTATAGTCCGGCCCGGAACCGACGAGGCTTCGTTGCGCTTCCATACTTATTAGCCAGGCGGGTAGAGCCTGCATAAGCGAGGTAAGCATGACGGCATCCAAGTCCCCGCCGACGAAAGTCGAGGCTTCTATCCGCAGCGCGTTGGAAGAAGCACTGGCAGACGGGGCTCTGCCGGGCGAGCGCGAAGGGCTGGACGCCCAGGCTACCGGAGACGCCGCCGCCTTCCTGGTCACGGCCGCCGCGACGCGCGTAGCAGGCGAGCCTGCCATGGCGATCGAAACGCTGGGTGAAGGCGCCGGTGGACGTTTCATGCGCATCGCCATCATCAATGACGACATGCCCTTTCTGGTCGATTCGATCGGCAATGCATTTGCCGCGCTGGACCTGACGATACATCGCCTGCTGCACCCGATCCTATCGGTCAGTCGCGATGGCGACGGCCACCTGCGCTCGATACTGGCGCCCGACACCCCCGGTGCCCGACGGGAGTCGATGGTGTATATCGAGGCTGATCGTGCCGACGCGAAGGGCCGCCGGGCGCTGGAGAAAAAGCTGCGCGAGACGCTGGCCGATGTTCGCGCCGCCGTTACCGACTGGCCGCATATGCGCGCGGCGATGGCGGCGGATGCGGACGCTCTGCCCGATGAAGAAGGCGCAGCGCTGCTCCGCTGGTTTCTGGCGCAGCATTTCACCCAGGTCGGGCACGAGATATTGCGGCGTGATGGCAGTGTCGACGCCAGGCTGGGCATCTGCGTCCGGGAAAGCAAACCTCTCATCGCGCCGATTTCGCTCGAGGCAGCATGTCGCTGGTTCGAGGAAGGAAGGCGCGCGCCACTCATCATCAAGTCCAACCGCATGTCGCGCGTACACCGATCGGTGCTGCTCGACCTGCTGATCGTGCCGGTGCGGGAAGGCCGCGACGTCGTTGCCCTTTCCATCCATGCGGGCATGTGGACCAGCGCAGCGCTGGCGACGGCGCCAGACAAGGTGCCACTGCTGCGCTCGGCCCTATCATCGCTGATGGACAAATTCGGTTTCGACCCCGCAAGCCATGCCGGCAAGATGCTGGTGCATGCGATGACCGCCCTGCCCCATGACATATTGATCAGCTTCGATCGCGATACGCTGGAGCGGCTCGTGCTCACCTTCATGTCGCTGACCGACCGCCCCCGTCCCAAACTGGCGTTAGCCACGAGCGCGCTGGCCCGCCATCTCTACGCCTTTGTCTGGCTACCGCGAGACGAAGTCACGACGGCGCGGCGCGTGCAGGTGCAGGACATGCTCAAGCAGGCAGCGAATGCCGAGATGCTGAGCTGGTCCCTCGCGCTCGAGGAAGGAGGGCTCGCGCTGCTGCGCCTGACGCTCGACCTGCGTGACGGCGGTGTCATGCCCGACGACGCGGAACTGGACGAGCGGCTGCGCCATATGGTGCGCGGCTGGCTGCCTGCGGTCGAGGCGGCATTGGCGGCAACTGAAGAGCCGGGCCGCGCCGCCACGCTGGCACAGCGATTTGCCCCCGGCTTTCCCCTTGCCTATCGCAATGGCGCTGGGCCGGACGAAGCGGCGATCGACATTCGCCTGATCCACGGCTTGGCCGGCGACGGTGACAAGTCGATCCGCATTTACCGTAACGAGGAAGACGATGCCGCCAGACTGCGGCTTAAAATTTACAGCCTCGATAGCGTCGCCTTGTCGGACGTGGTGCCGGTCTTCGAGAATTTCGGCTTCCGCGTTCTCGATGAAATCATGACGGCGCTGGACGAGGGCCGGCAAGGCTTTGTCCAGCGCTTCCTCCTCGAACTTCCCGGCGGCGATGCGCAGGCGGTGATCGCACGCGCTGATGTCGTGACGGAGGCGATCGCCCAAGTCCTGGAGGGCGTTGCGGAGAATGATCGGTTCAATACGCTGATCGTCACCGTCGGCCTTTCCCCGCGTGATACGGTGCTGGTGCGGGCGTTGTTCCGTTATCTGCGGCAGACGGGCATGGCTTACGGAATTTCGACCTTCGTGGATACGCTGCGTCACGAACCCGGCATTGCCCGCGATCTTATCGCTCTGTTCGAGGCGCTGCATGACCCGGCGGCAAAGGATGGCGCTGCGCGGGCGGAACGGGCGCAGGCGGCGATCGATCAGGGGCTGGAAAAGGTCAGCGCCATCGATGAAGATCGGGTGCTGCGCCTGCTGCGCGCGGTCGTCACAGCGACGCTCCGAACCAATTTCTTCGCGCCGAGCGCGGCCGAAGCGCTCGCTTTCAAGCTCGACAGCGCGCAGGTGCCTGGCCTGCCCGCCCCGCTCCCCTGGCGCGAAATCTGGGTCTATTCCCCGCGCGTCGAGGGCATCCACATGCGCGCTGGACCGGTGGCGCGCGGCGGGCTCCGCTGGTCCGACCGCCGCGACGATTTCCGGACGGAGATATTGGGCCTGATGAAGGCGCAGCGGGTGAAGAATGCGGTAATCGTGCCCACCGGCGCGAAGGGCGGTTTCTACCCCAAGCAACTGCCTGACGCGCAGACGAACCGCGACGCCTGGGTTGCCGAAGGAACGGAAAGCTACCGTATTTTCATTCGCACCCTCTTGTCGGTGACGGACAATATCGTCGACGATAAGGTCGTGCATCCTGAAGGCGTAAAGGTTCGCGACGGGGACGATCCCTATTTCGTCGTCGCCGCCGACAAGGGCACGGCAAGCTTCAGCGACGTTGCCAACGCCATCGCGCTGGAGCGTGGCTTCTGGCTCGGGGATGCCTTCGCCAGCGGCGGATCGCATGGCTATGACCATAAGGAGATGGGCATTACGGCGAAGGGCGCCTGGATCAGCGTACGCCGCCATTTCGCCGAGATGGGCATCGATGTGCAGAGCGAGCCCGTCACCGTCGTGGGCTGTGGCGACATGTCCGGCGATGTCTTCGGCAACGGCATGCTGCGGTCAAAGGCGATCAAGCTCGTCGCCGCGTTCGACCACCGCCATATCTTCCTCGACCCCGATCCCGACCCCGCAAAGTCGTGGGAGGAACGCGCGCGCCTGTTCGCCCTGCCGCGTTCCAGCTGGGACGATTATGACCGCACCCTAATATCTGAAGGCGGCGGCGTCTTCGCCCGGACGTTGAAGCAGATACCGCTCAGCCCACAGGTGCAGGCGATATTGGGCGTCACTGACACGGCTCTTGAGCCTACAGCACTGATATCGGCCATCTTGCGCAGCCCGAACGATCTTCTCTGGTTTGGCGGCATCGGCACCTATGTGAAGGCCGCCGTGCAAAGCCACGGCGAGGTTGGAGATCCGGCCAACGACCGGCTGCGCGTCGATGGCGAGGAACTGCGCGTCCGGGTCGTGGGTGAAGGCGCTAATCTGGGCGTCACGCAGGCAGGCCGCATCGCCTATGCGCTGCGCGGCGGGCGCATCAATACCGACTTCGTCGACAATTCCGCCGGCGTCGACTGCTCCGACAATGAGGTGAACATCAAGATCGCCCTCAACAAGGAGATGGTGGAAGGCCGCTTGTCCTTCGAGGCGCGCAACGCCCTGCTCGAGAGCATGACCGATGCGGTGGCTGATATCGTTTTGGAGGACAACCGTCTCCAGGCGCTCGGCCTGTCGGTCGCCGAAAGCGGGGGCACCGCCGATCTCGCCAGCTATGTGCGCCTCATCGAAACCTTTGAGGAAAGTGGGCGGTTGGACCGCCGCGTGGAGGGGCTAGCCAGCAACGAGCAATTGCTGCGCCGCGGACAGGATGGTCAGGGGCTGACCCGCCCGGAGCTGGCCGTGCTACTTTCCACCGCCAAGCTCGCATTGCAGGATGCTATCGAAAATGGCTCGCTGGCGACTGATCCGACCATGGGGCAGGAACTGGTAAACGCCTTTCCGCCCGCGATGCGCGAGGCGGAAGGTGACGCCATCGCAAAGCATCAACTGCGCGGCGCAATCATCGCGACCAAGCTCGCCAATCGCATCGTCAATCGCCTGGGCCTCATTCATCCGTTCGAACTGGCCGAGGAGGAAGGCTGCTCGCTTGCCGACCTTGCCAACGCCTTTATCGTTGCGGAACGACTCTATGATGTCGACGCGCTCTGGGCGGACATCGACGCGGCCGAGATGACCGAAAGTGCGCGCCTGGGCCTGCTGATCGCCATCGCAGCGGGCATGCGCACACAGATTGCCGATATCTTGCGGAGCCTGCCGGCAGGGATGCTGCCCCAAGCGGGAGTCGAGGCGTTGGCGCCGGGCGTGGACAAGCTGGCCAAATGCGTCGACGATCTGTTGCTGAGCGAGGCCCAGCGGCGCACCGCCACCGTGACCGACCACCTCGTGTCCCTCGGCGCGCCCGCTCCTTTGGTCGAACGGACGGCGCATCTGTACAAGCTGGACGGCGCTGTCGGCATTGCGAAACTGGCGGGTCGGCTTGGCGTGGACGAGATCGTTCTGACCCACGCCTTTACCCGGCTGGGCGAAGCGGTCGGCATCGATTGGGTGCAATCCGCCGCAGCGCGCATGCAGCCGTCCGACCCCTGGGAGCGGCTTCTCATTTCCGGCGTAGCGCGAGACATGCAACAGGTCCGGCTCGATTTCCTCGAACAGGGGAAGGGCAAGGATGTCGGGGGGCGTGTCGACGCCTGGCTGGCAGAACGCGAGCCGCGCGTGCGGCAGTTCCGCCATCTGGTCGAGCGCGCGCGCACGGCGCCGGCGCCTAACGTCGCCATGCTCGCAGAGATCGCCGGGCAGGCACGCGGACTGCTGACCCGTTAGCATATTTTGATACAATTTTGATGCACGAGGCAGTTTGCAATTGCGAGTCGTTCGCGTTATGCGGACGACATGTAACAGCCGGACGCCCTCCTCTCGATGCACGCTCCCCTCCAGTCTCCAGTGAAGAAAAAGAAGAAGCCCAGCGCTTTCTGGATGAAACAGCTGCACGCGTGGCACTGGATCAGCTCAGCTGTCAGCCTTCTCGGCCTCCTGCTCTTTGCCTTTACCGGCATTACGCTCAACCACGCGGCCGATATCGAGGGATCACCCGAGACGCTGACGAAAACGGCCGCGTTGCCCGCTGCCCTGCGCGCGCAACTATCGCAGGGCGACGAAGCGGAAGAGAAAAAACCTCTGCCCGCCAATGTCGCGCAATGGTTGGAGAAGGAGATCGGGCAGAGAAGCCAAGGCGAGGCCGAGTGGTCCGCCGACGAAATATATCTTGCCTTGCCACGGCCGGGCGGCGACGGCTGGGTATCGATCGACCGGACAACCGGCGAAGTGACGAGTGAGGCGACCAGCCGCGGCTGGATCAGCTACCTCAACGACCTGCACAAGGGACGCAACACCGGCACGGTCTGGAAATGGTTCATCGACATTTTCGCCGTCGCCTGTTTCCTGTTCGCGCTAACGGGCTTGCTGCTGTTGCAACTGCACGCAGCCAAGCGGCCGAGCACTTGGCCCCTGGTGGCCGCGGGCCTCGCCATTCCGGCCATATTGGCCATCGCCTTCATACATTAAGGGGAGAGAGCAGCTATGCAGATCAGCCATAAGATGATCCTTGGCGGCGGCACCGCGCTCGGCATGGCGGGCCTTGCCGCAACGCCGGCCAGTGCTGAGACGCTGAACCTGACCGTCAACATCCCGCGTCTCTCGGTC
>Ga0233380_1000864_pt1 | contig 14624 bp, 14 predicted proteins | sample ElkDunMinimDraft_9_FD_191541 | JGI IMG/M metagenome (GOLD analysis project Ga0233380, IMG submission 191541) | Fecal eukaryotic communites from dung pellets of Tule Elk in California, USA - Elk Dung F36 | ecosystem: Host-associated > Mammals > Digestive system > Large intestine > Fecal | place... | reverse complement strand
CCGCGTGATCGGGTCGCCGAGCGGCCATTTGCTGCTTTCATCGGCGGAGCGATAGGCGCTGGGGTCGTCGGACGTACTGTGCCCTTCGGTGCGGTAGGTGAAATGTTCGATCAGCGTCGGCCCGGCATTGGCGCGCGCCCGGTCAGCCGCCCAGCGCGTGGCGGCATAGACGGCGAGCGGATCATTGCCATCGATACGCAGCCCGGCAATGCCATAGCCAATCGCGCGCGCTGCGAAGGTCGTGGCCTCCGCTCCGGCAAAGCCTGAGAAGCTGCTGATAGCCCATTGGTTGTTAACGACATTGAGGACGACCGGTGCGCGGTAGACGCTGGCGAAGGTGCAGGCGGAATGAAAGTCACCCTCGGCGGTTGAACCTTCCCCGCACCAGGTCGCGGCGATGCGTGTATCGCCCCGCGCGGCGCTCGCCATGGCCCAGCCCACCGCTTGCGGATATTGGGTCGTGAGATTGCCGGAAATCGAGAAGAAGCCAGCCTCCCGCGCCGAGTACATGATCGGAAGCTGACGCCCTTTCAACCGATCCGCCTTGTTCGAAAAAATCTGGTTCATCATATCGATGATCGGCCAATCCCGTGCAATCAGAATGCCTTGCTGGCGATAGCTGGGAAAACACATATCGTCGCGCGCAAGCGCCAGAGCGGCAGCGACGGCAACCGCCTCCTCCCCCTTCGACTTCATATAGAAGCTGGTCTTCCCCTGACGCTGGGCACGGAACATGCGCTCGTCAAAGGCCCGGGTGAGCGCCATCGCGCGCAGCATCCGCAGCAGCAGCTCGTCGGGCAGGCGGGGGTTCCATGGGCCGACTGCCGTCCCCTCATCATCCAGAACGCGGACGAGGCCATAGCAAAGGTCGCGCATTTCCGCGGCGGGCGCTGCCTCGTCGGGGCGGGGCGTGGTGCCCGCAGGTGGAATTTCGAAATGGGCGAAATCCACGGCATCGCCCGGACGAAATTTGGGTTCCGGCACATGCAGTTTGAGGGGCGGCAGATTCTGTCCTGCCGGGGCGGAATGTTCGTCCGCACGGGTCCGATCGTCCATTCAGCCTCCTCTCGACATCGCAACAAAGTTTCTCTGTTGCGACACTATATTTCAAGTCCGCCGGAAGGGCAAGCGCCCGCCCGGCAGGTCGAGGCTGTCGGTGGCTACACCGCTACAGGCGCCGGAATATGGGCCTGCGGGGCATAGTCGGTGACTTCGAAATCCTCGATCCTGTAGCTGAAAATGTCCGAAGGCCGCCGATTGATCCGCATTTTCGGCGCGCCCGACGGAATTCGCGACAATTGCTCCTCCACCAGCGACGCATGGTTGAGATAAAGATGCACGTCGCCGCCCTCCCAGACGATCTCGCCGGGCAGAAGGTCGGTCTGCTGCGCCAGCATGCGCGTCAGCATGGCGAGGCCGAAGATGTTGAAGGCGAAACCGAGGCCAAGGTCGCAACTGCGCTGGAACAGGAGGCCGTTGAGCCGGCCGTTAGCGACCTGAAACTGATAGGTCATATGGCAGGGCGGAAGTGCCATGCGGGCGACCTCTGCCACGTTCCAGCCGGTGAACAGCAAGCGGCGGCTGCCTGGATTGGCGCGGATGTTGTCCACCAGTTCGGCGATCTGGTTATGCCCCTTGGCGGCGCGACGCCACAGGGGTTCGCCATCCAGCCCCTGCCCCGCGCTTTCATAACGCGGCCAGTTGACCCATTGCGTGCCATAAACCGGGCCAAGATCGCCCCAGCGCGCGGCGAAATCATCGTCGACGATGATTCGCGCCTCGAACGTATCGCGATCGATCTGTTCGCCGGTCGCCTTGCGATAGGCGTCGAGCGGCCAGTCGGTCCAGATATGGACGCCCTGCCGCACCAATTCGCGGATGTTGGTGTCGCCGGTCAGAAACCACAGCATCTCTCGCGCCGCGACCTTCCAATAGACGCGCTTCGTCGTCAGCAGCGGGATGGCGTCATCGGCCAGCGAGAAGCGCAGGGATGCGCCCAGAATGGACCGAGTCCCAACTCCCGTGCGGTCAATGCGTTCGTCGCCCTGCGTCCAGATCTGACGCATCAGGTCCAGATATTGCTGCTCATAATGGGGCGTATCGCCGGGGGTGACTGGCATGGGCTTTAGCGACTCCTGTGACGTCGGGGATTAGCCCAAGGTGGCGCGCGACGCCAATGACGCTGAAGACGGGGCGGGAAACTCCGTTATCGCGGCAAAGCCTTGCGCTCAAACGAGCCAATGTCCGTCCGAATCCCACTGCTATGATCTGGGGCAGACACGACAGTTGCGCCTGCTTGGAGTCGTCCTGATCGACCATGTCAGTTGGAGCGCGGAGGGACATTATGGTTTCCGGACGGTCGGCCCCTGAGGAATATGCCCATACCGTCGGAAAAAAAGCCGAAACAGGCGCTTGCCAGCCCGGCGGGCCGACCCTATAGACCGCCCCCTGCCCGGCGGCGTTGTACCAACAACGGCCCGCCATCGGTCGGGGAGTAGCTCAGCCTGGTAGAGCACTGTCTTCGGGAGGCAGGGGCCGGAGGTTCGAATCCTCTCTCCCCGACCAACATTTTTCGATAACCCACGGTTCATGGCCGTTCTGCCCGGCTCGCACGAGCGAGCTGAGGCAGGGGTTGTCGGTTCGGACTGAACCTTTGCAGGTCGATCGCGGACTTCCATTCACCACATTCTTGAAGCGGCAGACCAGCCGATCGCGACCCTGCCCGCTCGCATCGGGCTCGTCCGTGGCGTCCTTAAGCGGGCGGCGGAACGGACGCCCTGTTGAGGCATTAGCTTCCCGACAATGAAGGGGAGGCGATATGCGTTCTGGTGACCGGCTGACACAGATTGCGCGCATCGGATTCGCCGCGCGGGGCCTTGTCTATATTCTCATCGGCTGGTTCGCGATCGATGTTGCGGCCAATGGCGGTCAACTGAAAGACAATCAGGGCGCGCTAGGCACGCTGGCGGGTACGCCAATGGGGCAGATCCTGCTCGCTGTCTGCTCGCTCGGCTTTGTCGGCTATGCGATCTGGCGGCTGACCGAAGCGATCACCGACCCGGAGAATCGCAGCCGTGACCTGAAAGGCAAGTTCGAGCGCGCGGGCTATGCGGTGAGTGGGATCACCCATCTCGTCCTGGCGACGGCGGCCGCGCGCCTGGCCCTGCGACAAGCGTCGGCGCAGCAGGGCAGTCCCGGGGATAAAAGCGCGGAAAGCTGGTCAGCCTGGGCGCTGGAGCATCCCGGCGGGGTAGTGCTGCTCATCATCGTGGGCGTGCTTTTCCTGCTCGTGGCCGGGGCGCAGGCGCTCAAAGCGTATAAGGCGCGCTTCGATGAATTGGGCGGGGACGTGCCAGCGCCTGCCTATGTCCGCTGGATCGGGCGCTGCGGCTATGCGGCGCGCGCGGTGATCTTCGCGCTTATCGGCTGGTTCGTGATAACGGCGGCGCTCAACCAGGACGCCGACCGGGCCGGCGGCCTGGGCGAGGCACTCAAGCAATTGCGGGCGCAGGAACAAGGCGCCCTCGTCATGAGCATAGTGGCGTTCGGCTTGTTGCTGTTCGGCGTCTTCAGCCTGATCGAAGCACGTTATCGCCGGATCAGGGTGGCAACGCCGGACTTCCTGCGCTGATGGCAGGAAAGTTCGGGGCGGTTCGAGACCGCCCCGAACGGTCCGATCAGTAGCCCGCCGCCTTGGCGCGCGAAGAGGTGTGGCCGCCATTGCGATAGAGAACGTCGCGCACGCCCGCGACGTCATAGCCGGCCGAGCGGGTGTCGACCGATACGAACACGGCGCCATCCTTCATCCGCTCATTATAATAGCCGGCGTCTTCCTTGCTGACGCCATGCTTGGTCAGCGTCTCGTTGAGCGTGCCAACGGCCGCGCCGGCGACCGCACCGATTGCCATGGCCTGAGGAACGGCAGCAGCGGCAATGGCGCCGGCCGCGACCAGTGGTCCAACGCCCGGGATCGCGAGCGCAGCAACGCCAAGCCCCGCGCCAAGCGCGCCGCCGCCCAATATACCGCGCAGAACATTCCGGTGGCTTTCATCGGTGATCTCGCCATCGCCGCTCGTCGTGGTGGTGGTGCCGCCATGATGGGCAATTACGGACAGGTCGGAATCATTGACGCCGGCCGCGCGCAGTTCCGAAACGGCGCGCTCCGCCTCCGCATGGCTGTCGAACAGTGCTGAAATGATGGTGTCGCTCATGATCATCTCCGTCATAATTTTATGGGTTATCGCTGAGGCCGCAGGACATTGGCGACCGTGCCGTTGCACTGACGGAGAACAGACAGGCGTGATGATGGTTGCGGTCGCTGAGTGGAAAGATGCCGCTGCATCTGGCCCGAACATAAAAAAAGGGAGGCAAGTGCCCCCCTTTTTCAAGTGTGATCTGGCGAGATTATTCTCCGCCATTATCCTTTACGCCGACGGTCGGGACGTCGATCGTTTCTTTCTTGGTGCCGACAACGACAGCCTTGGAATCGACATCGACCTTGGGAAGTGCGCCGCCGTCGACACTGACTTCGGGCATATCGCCGCCCTTGACGTCGGCCTTCCAGAAGCCGGTGGCGAACAGCACTGCCACGATTATCGCAAGCACTGCCAGAATGATGATGACAGTACGACCTCCGCCGCCCCGCTTTACAGCCACGCGGTCGTCATATGGATCTCTGTTCAAATCTGCCATGTCGCTCTCCTCCTGTGACGATCCTGTAACAAATATTTGCCGGCTTGGTTCCGCTGGCTCTGTTATCGTGTCGGGCGTCAGCAATTCAGTTGCACGTGGCGATCTATCCCCACCGCATCGAGGAAAAGACGGTCATGGCTGACGAGCAGCAGCGCGCCATCATAGCCTGACAGCGCGACCTCGACTGCTTCGATCGATTCGATATCCAGATGGTTGGTCGGCTCGTCGAGGATCAGGAATTCCGGCGGGCTGGCGCCACCCAGCGTGCAGGCAAGCCCGGCGCGGAGCAATTGTCCGCCACTCAGGGTGCCGGCGATCTGCAAGGCGGCATCGCCCCGGAACAGGAAATGCGCGAGCGCGGCGCGGCAGCTATTTTCGTCCGTTCCGGGATTGAGCCGCGCATAATTGTCGCGCACCGACAGGCTGGGGTCGAGGATCGACACATTCTGGTCGAGCATGACCGGCGGGCGGCCGACATGGATGTGGCCGGAAAAGGGTATGAGGTCGCCTGTGATGAGGCGAAGCAGGCTGGTCTTGCCCGACCCGTTCGGACCGGAAATCGCGATCCGCTCCGGCCCGGTTATCGTAAGGCTGAAATTTTTGAGCAAGGGCGCGCTGGCGTCATATCCCGCCGTTACATCCTCCAGCGCCAGCACGACAGCGTTGGCCGGGAGCCTGGTTGGCGCAAGGGATATGGCGAGCTCTTCCCTGATTTCTATACGGGCGCGGGCATCCGCCAGTTGTTCCTGCGCCTGCGCGGCGAGCCGGGCGGAGAGTTTGCGGCTTTCCCCGGTCGATGCTTCGGCCTGCTGCTTGCGCAGTCCGGCGACGATGCGGGGCATATCGCCCTTCGCGCCCTTGCGACGGCCGGCCGCGTCGCGCCCATCCTGACGTTCGCGGGCCACGCGCGCCTTGCGGGCCACCTCACCTGCCTGCTTGTCGGCATGGGCGAGGTCCGCCTGCGCCGCTGCCAGTTCGAGCGCCTTACGCGCCTTATAGTGGCTCCAATTGCCGCCATAACGGGTGGCGCCAAGAGACGTGAGTTCAACGATCGCGTCCATCGTTTCGAGCAAGGCGCGATCATGGCTGACAACTATCGCCCCGCCCCGCCAATCGGACAGCACACGCACCACCAGCGCACGGCCCGCTGCATCGAGATTGTTGGTTGGTTCGTCGAGCAGCAGGAAGTCGGGCGCGGCGAACAGCGCGCCTGCCAGGCTGGCGCGCGTGCGCTGCCCACCCGAGAGAGACGACAGCAACGTGTCCGGAGCGACCGCGAGGTCCAGGCGGTCGAGCGCCACGGACATCCGCTCCTCAAGCGTCCAGTCGGCCTCCCCCAGCTCCTCCATCGTCGCCTCGCCGGCTTCTGCGCGGCGCAAAAGGGCGATGGCATCGGCGGCGCCGAACAGGTCGGCGATCGTCTCATCCGCCCCAACCTGAACGACTTGCCGCAGCACGGCGATTGTGCCGGTGATGGCGACAGTGCCGCGCGTCGGACTCTGCGCGCCGGAAATGATCCGCAGCAGGCTGGACTTGCCCACGCCGTTGCGGCCGATCAGGCCGGCGCGCTCGGCCGTAAAACTCAGGTCGAGATCGCTGAGGATGGAGGTGCCGTCAGGCGCCGATAGGACGATGCCAGATAGAGTAATGGCGGCGGACATGGCGGGTTCTCATAGGGTCTGGCGCCGCCTAGATGCCACCGGCGACCGCAGGCCAGCCGCCCTGTTCGAGCGCGGCGGCGAGGTCGGCGACGCAGCGGTCGAGCGCGGCCTGATAGGTCGAGCGGACGACGAAATTGGCGCCGGTGCGTCCTTCGCGGAAAAAGGGATAGCTGCCGATCTGGCAATCCTCATGCGCGCGCTCTGTGCGGGCGAGAAGGTCGGCGACTTCGCTTTCGGCGACCCAGCAGCCGACCTGGGCGGAAAGGACCGGGAGCCCCCCTTCCAGCGTGCCGGTCAACATGTCGAGCATGCCGGCCGTGATGTGCGGAACGCCCGCCATGATGAAGATATTGCCATGGCGGATGCCTGGGGCACCGGACATGCGATTTTCGATGAGCGCAGCGCCGGCTGGCACGCGCGCCATGCGCAGCCGCGCGTCGGTGAGGCCGCCGCGCGTCGCATAATAGCCTTCGAGAGCGGCGCGGGCATCCGGGTGAATTTCGACCGAAACGCCTGTTGCCTCGGCAATCGCATCGACGGTGATATCGTCATGCGTCGGACCGATGCCGCCGGTGGTGAAGAGATAATCGTTGCGTGCGCGCAGTTCGTTCACCGACTCCACAATGGCCTCGGTCACGTCGGGCACGACCCGCACTTCGCGCAGGCGAATGCCCTGGACGTTGAGCCAGCTCGCGATCTGCGCGATATTCTTGTCCTGCGTGCGCCCCGACAGGATCTCGTCACCGATGACGATGAGCGCAGCGGTCCAGATGCGGTTGGGATCGGCCATGACGCGGGCATAGCGACTGCGGTCGGCGCTGCCTAGGCCCCCTCGCATTATGGCGAGGATCGCCCTATAATCGGGCCATGACAGACTATATGACGATGACGGCGGATGCGCCGATCTCCCGCTCGACCGCGATCAAGCTTTATGACGAAGCGGGCTTTGCCGGCATGCGCCGCGCCGGGCGCCTGGCCGCGGAGATACTCGACGCGATGGTGCCCCATGTCGTGCCCGGCGTCACCACCGGCGAGCTGGACGATATCGTGCGGTCGATGACGCTGGCGGGCGGCGGGGTTCCGGCGACGCTGGGCTATCGCGGGTTTACGCATAGCTGCTGTATCTCGCTCAACAATGTCATCTGTCATGGCATTCCGGGCGACTATAAGCTGCGCGAAGGCGACATATTGAACATCGACGTGACGCCGCTGGTCGATGGCTGGCATGGCGATTCGAGTCGGATGTTCATCGTCGGCGAGGCATCCATCAAGGCCCGACGGCTTGTGGAGGTGACCTATGAATGCCTGATGCTCGGTATCGAGCAGGCCAAACCCGGTAACTATCTGGGTGATATCGGCCATGCGATTCAGACCCATGCGGAAAAGCATCGCTATGGCGTCGTGCGCGACTTTTGCGGCCATGGCCTCGGCCGCGTGTTCCATGACAGCCCCGAGGTCGTCCATGTCGGCAGGCCCGGCACAGGCCCTGAGCTGCGCCCGGGTATGTTCTTTACCATCGAGCCGATGATCAACATCGGCAAGGCTGGCGTGAAGATGCTGGAAGACGGCTGGACCGCGGTAACGCGAGACCGTACGCTCTCGGCCCAGTTCGAACATTCGATCGGCATTACCGAAACCGGCTGCGAGATTTTCACGCAGAGCCCGACGGGGTTGAACGCGCCGCCTTATCTTTGAACGAGCGGAAGTTTCGAGACGCATAATCACTGCCTAATAATTAGGCAGGCAAAGCAAAAACTGCCCGAAATTCCAGCAATATGGACAAAGATTTGCGCATGTCCGAAAGCAGACACTGTGATTCGCGGGTTGGCACGGGAATTGTTTAGGCAAGGGTGACGGAGCGGACCGAAAGGTCGGTTTTTCGTTGCCCGCCACGGGGCAAAGGGTCGACATTGGTCGGCCTTGTGGACGTCTGTTTGGGAAGTGTTGATGAAGAAGATCGAAGCGATCATTAAGCCGTTCAAGCTCGACGAGGTGAAGGAAGCGCTGCACGATGTCGGCGTGTCCGGCATCACTGTGACCGAAGCCAAGGGCTTTGGCCGTCAGAAGGGGCATACCGAGCTCTATCGCGGCGCTGAATATGTCGTCGACTTCCTGCCCAAGGTGAAGCTGGAAGTCGTGGTCGACGATTCGATCGCCGAACGCGTGGTCGAAGCGATCTCTGCCGCCGCACAGACGGGACGCATCGGCGACGGCAAGATCTTCATCTCCGCGATCGAAGGCGCCGTGCGCATCCGCACCGGCGAACGCGATAGCGACGCTATCTAGAAAGTTTCGCCGGTCGGATCGTCCAGGACGCCGGGCGGCAAAAGATTAACGGCCCCGCGGGGGGCTTCTCATTTAAAGAAGAAGGGCAAGCGCACATGGCCAATACGCCAAAAGACATCCTCAAGATGATCGAGGAAAAGGAGATCGAGTGGGTCGATGTCCGCTTCACCGATCCCAAGGGCAAGTGGCAGCACCTGACCATGGTGTCGAGCGTGCTGGGCGAGGATGAGCTGACCCAGGGCCTGATGTTCGACGGTTCGTCGATCGAAGGCTGGAAGACGATCAACGAGTCGGACATGATCCTCAAGCCCGACCTCGACGCCGTTTATGTCGATCCGTTCAGCGCGACGCCGATGCTGATCCTGTTCTGCGACGTGGTTGAGCCCGACACGGGCGAGCTTTACACCCGCGATCCGCGCTCGACCGCCAAGCGCGCCGAAGCGTTCGTCAAGTCGGCCGGTTTCGGCGACACCGTCTATGTCGGCCCCGAAGCCGAATTCTTCATGTTCGACGATGTGCGTTTCGAAAACGACTATTCGCAGAGCTATTACAAGATCGACGATATCGAGCTGCCGACCAACACCGGCAAGGTGTATGAAGGCGGCAATATGGGCCACCGCCCGCGCGCCAAGGGCGGCTATTTCCCCGTCTCGCCGGTCGATCCCGCAACCGACATCCGCGCCGAGATGGTCACGACCATGCTCGAAATGGGCCTGCCCTGCGACAAGCATCATCACGAAGTCGCGGCCGCTCAGCATGAGCTGGGCCTGACCTTCGGCACGCTGGTCCAGACCGCCGACCGCATGCAGATCTATAAATATGTCGTGTGGAACGTCGCCCAGGCCTATGGCAAGACCGCGACCTTCATGCCCAAGCCGATCGCCGACGATAATGGTTCGGGCATGCACACGCACATCTCGATCTGGGACGGTGGCAAGCCGCTGTTCGCGGGCGAAGGCTATGCCGGTCTGTCCGACATGTGCCTCTATTTCATCGGCGGCGTCATCAAGCACGCCAAGGCCCTGAACGCCTTCACCAACCCGACCACCAACAGCTACAAGCGTCTGGTGCCGGGCTTCGAAGCGCCGGTCCTGCTCGCCTATTCGGCGCGCAACCGTTCGGCTGCCTGCCGCATTCCCTACGGCGCAGGCGCCAAGGCAAAGCGCGTCGAGTTCCGCTTCCCCGACGCGATGGCCAACCCCTATCTCTGCTATTCGGCGCTGCTGATGGCGGGTCTCGACGGCATCGAGAACAAGATCCATCCGGGTGCCGCGATGGACAAGAATCTCTACGACCTGCCGCCCGAGGAGCTGAGCGAGGTCCCGACCGTCTGCGCATCGCTGCGTGAAGCACTGGATTCGCTCGCGGCCGACCACGACTTCCTGCTGAAGGGCGACGTGTTCACCAAGGACCAGATCGAATCCTATATCGAGCTGAAGTGGCCCGAAGTGTATCGCTGGGAAATGGCGCCCAGCCCGGTCGAATTCGACATGTATTACAGCCTCTGATCCTTTCAGGGTGCACATGAAAAGGGCCCGGTCGCATCATGCGGCCGGGCCCTTTCGCGTTTCTATGGCGCGATGGGCAACGCAAGGCTGAGAGAAACGCTGAAATTTTCAATTTACGCCGGCATCGAAATCAGGGCTGGCGGTTGCGCGTCCGAGGCGTAAAGGCACAGACATCATGCCGATGCCCTTTCGCAACGTGACCCTGTTCCGTCCCCTGCTCGCCGGTGCCAAGCCGCTCGACCGGCTGCTGGCCGGGATCGGGGCGATCATCGGGATCAGCCTGACGATGGTGATCTGCGCGCAATTGCCGCTCACCGCCAGCGACCTGCCTTTCGTCGTCGCACCGATCGGCGCATCGGCGGTGCTGGTCTTTGCCGTCCCGACCAGCCCTCTGGCACAGCCTTGGGCGGTGGTGGGCGGCAATATTCTCTCCGCCCTGGTCGGCGTCACGGTAGCGCGCTACGTGCCCAACATCTTTCTCGCAGCCGGACTTGCTGTCGGCGGCGCCATATTATTGATGTCGCTGCTGCGCTGTCTTCACCCGCCGGGCGGCGCGTCGGCATTGACCGCCGTCATCGGCAGCGCGGTCGTGCATGACGCAGGCTATGTCTTTGCCTTTGCGCCGGTGGGGATCAATTCGATCGCGTTGGTGTCGCTGGGCATGTTCTTCCACCGCATGTCCGGGCGCAGCTATCCCCATGTGCCGCCGCTGGCAGCGCAGGACCGTGCCGTCGTCAATCGGGTCGCCGGTTTTCACCCGGAGGATATCGACCGGGCGCTCGACGACATGGACGAGAGCTTCGACATCAGCCGCGCCGATCTCGAGCTGCTGCTCGCGCAGGCGGAGATCCACGCGAAGGCGCGGCAGGCTTATTGAGTTGTTCTGCAAGCGGCCGGCGCCGCCTGTTGGCTTATAAAAGTAAGAAAGCAGTGGCTTAAACCGATTTCTTCCTATCGGGTAGGATCAAGGCTGGGGGATCGATGCGCCAAAGAGCAGCATCGGGTCGCCCGGCGCGGACAGGGCGATTTCGCCCCCTGCATCCGCCACGATTTCCCGCACCATCCACGCAGCCGCCGTGCGTGAACCGAGATTCGCAGGCGGCAAGGTGCCGCTGAGCGCCGCGCGAAGATCGGGATCGAGGACGAGCTTAGGCCCTTCGGCGCGCACGACGATTTCAGTGACGCCTGGTCGGGTCTCAGCCCCGATATCCAACTGCCCGCCGCGCACCAGCGCGTCGCCCGCGATCAGGGCGAGGTTGAGCAGCACCTTGGCCGGCAACTTGCCCAGCATGTCGTCCGCGACCATCCAGCCCAGCTTCACCCGGCCCGTTGCGGAGAACATGCCCTCGATCGCGACGCGCACTTCATGGGTCGGGACCGCATCGCCAAAGCCGCCGGCCGAACCGAACGCCAGGCGGAAGAATTTAAGCTTGTTCGCCGACGTCCGCGCGCTGTCGGCGAGCAGATCCATGCAGCGCTGACGCATTTCGGGGTCGTGTTCGTCCGCCATCAGCTCAAGACCATTGTTGAGCGCGCCAACGGGGCTCAAAAGATCGTGACAGAGGCGAGAGCAGAGGAAACTGGCAAATTCGATGCTATTGGCCGCGTCTGTCATTATGGTCTGTCGCCCGATGCTGTGCTGGTCGATGGGGGAAGCCCCGCTAATGCGCCGGGCGATAGGTTGATGCAAGCCCGCGCGGGGTCAGTCGGTCGCAAGCACCGCCTCGATGAACCGAGTCCTGCCGCCGTCGCCAGGCAGTGCGCGCCACAGGCGGGCGCTCCCGCGCCCTAGGATAAGCCAGTAGCCGCCATCAGGCGCGGCGTTCTCGGCATCGGTGACGGAAGGCATCGGAGAGCCATATGGATGAGAATGATAATTGCCGATGATCTGCGCGCCGCCCGCTCTCGCCGCCCGATGGGCCGCGAAAAGCGCGGCCGGGTCGATCTCGAACCGATGGGCCGGATCAGCCGCGATGTTGGGGCACAGCTGCGCCTCGACGATCCGTTCCGCCGTTCCCAGTAGCAGGCCGCAAATTTCCTCATCATGTGCGTTGGCTAATGCGATCAGCCGACCAAGCAGCTCCGTTGAAATTTTCACCATTGTCCCCATATGATAGGCCATGGTTTCGGGGGATTCCACAAAACATGCGATCATCGGTGATGCGCAGGCGGGCATGCGGCTGGACAAGGCGCTGGCGGCCTCCTTTCCCGATCTCTCGCGCGAGCGTCTGAAGGCGCTGATCCTCGACGGGTCGGTGACGATCGATGGACGCGCCGCCAGCCCTGCGATGAAGGTCGCGCCGGGTGTGCGCGTAGCCGTGCTGATCCCGGCCGCTCTGCCCGCCGAAGCGATCGCGCAGGACATTCCGCTCACCATCGTCTATGAGGATGCCGACCTCGTTGTGATCGACAAGGCAGCGGGACTTGTCGTCCATCCGGCTGCGGGCAATCTCGACGGCACTCTCGTCAACGCGCTGCTCCATCATTGCCACGGTCAGTTGTCGGGCATTGGCGGCGTTGCGCGGCCCGGCATCGTGCATCGGATCGACAAGGATACGTCCGGGCTCTTGGTCGTCGCGAAGAATGACCGGACGCATGAAGGGCTCGCCCAGCAGTTCAAGGCGCACAGCATCGACCGGCTCTATGCGGCGGTGGTCTATGGCGTGCCGGTGCCAGCGGCTGGAAAGATAGATGCGTGGGTCGGGCGTTCCGACGCCGATCGAAAGAAAATGGCCGTTCAGCGAGAAGGCCGGGGTAAACATGCCGTCACCCATTACCGCGTGGTACAACAGTTACGGGGTGCTTCGCAGGTCGAATGCCGGCTGGAAACGGGACGGACCCATCAGGTTCGGGTGCATATGACGCATATCGGACACCCCTTGATCGGCGACCCCCTTTACAGTAGAGACAGAAAAGGTTTCAAATCGATACTGGAAACGCTGGGTTTCAAAAGGCAGGCATTGCACGCCAAAAGACTGGGGTTCATACATCCAGGGACACAACAGCCACTCGTCTTTGACAGCCCCCTGCCTGCCGATATGCAGGAACTGTTAAGCGAGCTCCACGTATAGGGTTTGACAAGTCTCGCGTCGGTTTCACCGAGTGCCTGTTTTGGGCTCGACCGACGCCACGCAAAGGGAAGGAAGTGACATGGCTAAGAGCAATGTCCCCGCGGTGCCAGCGCTGGGCGGTGAAGCCAGCCTGAACCGCTACATGTCGGAGATTCGCAAATTTCCGATCCTCGCGCCCGAGCAGGAATATATGCTCGCGAAGCGTTACGAGGAACATCAGGACCCGGATGCCGCCGCGCAACTGGTTACGTCGCATCTGCGCCTCGTGGCGAAGATCGCGATGGGCTATCGCGGCTACGGCCTGCCGGTCAGCGAGCTGATCAGCGAAGGCAATATCGGCCTGATGCAGGGCGTGAAGAAGTTCGAGGCCGATCGTGGCTTCCGCCTGGCGACCTACGCCATGTGGTGGATCCGCGCGTCGATCCAGGAATTCATCCTTCGCAGCTGGAGCCTCGTCAAGATGGGCACCACGGCGGCACAGAAGAAGCTGTTCTTCAACCTTCGCCGGATGAAGAACAATATCGAAGCGTTCGAGGATGGCGATTTGAAGCCAGAGGACGTGACGAAGATCGCGACCGATCTGGGCGTCAGCGAGGACGATGTCATCTCGATGAACCGTCGCATGGCGATGGGTGGCGATACGTCGCTCAACGTACCGATGCGCGAGGATGGCGAGGGTCAGTGGCAGGACTGGCTGGCCGACACCGATCCGCTTCAGGATGAGCGTGTTGCCGATGCCCAGGAAAAGACGTTGCGTCACGAGATGCTGGTCGAGGCGATGGACGATCTCAACGACCGCGAAAAGCATATCCTGGCCGAACGTCGTCTGGCCGAAGAGCCCAAGACGCTCGAGGAACTGAGCCAGGTCTATGGCGTCAGCCGCGAACGTGTCCGCCAGATCGAGGTGCGCGCGTTCGAGAAGCTGCAAAAGGCGATGATGCGGATCGCCGGCGATCGCATTGGCCGCTTGTCCCGGCTGGCGATGGCCTGACCTCGCCTGACATATCTGTTTGCTGGAGGGGCCGGTGCGGGGACGCATCCGGCCCCTTCTTGCTTGGAAGCGTGGCACCGCATTAGGGTGCGGGCATGACCGCAAAAGCCGCTTCGCGCCCGCGCACGGGCCTCCCCTTCTGGATCCGATTTCCGCTCAAGCTGATCCTCTGGTTCATCCTCCTGTCGGTCGCGATCGTCGGCCTCTATCGCTTCATACCGCCGCCCGTGACGCTGACCATGCTCTTCGACAGCAACGGCATGGTGAAGGACTGGACCCCGCTCGACCGCATCGATCCCGACATGGCGCGCGCGGCGATTGCGGCGGAGGATTCGAAATTCTGTAGCCATCGTGGCTTTGACGTCGATGCCATCACCAAGGCCGCGATCCACAATGCCAGCGGCGGACGGGTGCG
>Ga0233380_1000863_pt1 | contig 14628 bp, 19 predicted proteins | sample ElkDunMinimDraft_9_FD_191541 | JGI IMG/M metagenome (GOLD analysis project Ga0233380, IMG submission 191541) | Fecal eukaryotic communites from dung pellets of Tule Elk in California, USA - Elk Dung F36 | ecosystem: Host-associated > Mammals > Digestive system > Large intestine > Fecal | place... | reverse complement strand
ATTCATAATTGGGGACTTGTTTTAAGCCAATTTATGATTATATTTGAAAAAAGGCTCAGATTATAAAATCCAAGCCCTAACTTTTTAACTTACACACTTGATGGGATAGTGTCAAAGAATTTTACTGCTACAAATCATAAAAACTAAACTTTATATTTTAGAAAAACAAAAAGCTGTCGTATACCACGACAGCTTTTTTTGAGTTTGTTTATTTTATTTTGGCAGTCCATTCAATTCCACTAATGTCAATCAGCTTTAAAGTATAATTTTCTTTAAGGAGAATTTTTTGCAAATCAATGGTAATATCGGCTTTTGCACCAAGAGGTAAAATCAGACTATGTTTTCCCGGTTTTATTTTTGCCACATAATGATTGTTGATTTTTTCTTTTGGAAATTGAGCCAATTTCTCTTGACCAATGGATTTTACGGTCTGATTATTTTCGTCCAAAATCTGTATGCCAATTAAAAACGAACCGTAAACATCTGCACCTTCTACCCTAAACAGTTGAAAAGAAAGCTCTGATCCGTTGTGCTGAATATTTGAAATTTCAACTTTAGGCTTTACGGATTTGTTATGAAGCGTACCAAACACACCACCGTGAAAGTACTGATTGGTAAACAAAGTCAATCCAAAAATGAACAACGACATTGCGAGAACTTTTGGAGCTAAATTTTTGATTGGAAGCACGCCCGAACCTAAAAAAGCAAACCATTTTTTAGTTGTAAAATGATAGGATTTACTCATTAAATGATTGTCTAACGAATAAACACCGCTACCTGTTAGGAACAAGACAAAACCACTTGCAACACCTAGCACACCGATTTGCCATTCGTCCAAACAAGTTGTACCCAACCAGCCTGAACCCAAAAGAATACCCATTGCCAAAAAGAATACCCCAATACTCATCAGTCTTGTAAACAAACCAAGAATGATAAACAAGCCGACAATAGCTTCTACAATTGTAAAAATAACCATTGAAATTTGTAATGCTTCTGGATTGGAAACCAGATATTCAATAATGGGTTTTATGCCCAAAGCATTGGGGAGAAAGTGATTGAATTTTTCACCAATATAGCCCGCTTCTTCGGGAATAAGTTTGTTGTCTAAAATAAGTCGTCGCCAGAATGCAGAAAAATAAGTCCAGCCGATTACCCAACGCAGGGATAATGTAAAAAGTCCAGCCTTTCCGGCTGCACTATCCATATATTGTTTCATTGATTTTTATATTTTAATTAAACGTGAAAATGATGTAATAATGCGAAAGAAAAGTTACGCAATATCAATTTTCAGCCGTTTATATAAAATATATTTTGGAGGACTGTTGCCCGAAGATGTTTTTGAATAATCGTTGTAAACTTTGGTTGAGAGTACTGCAAAAAAAGGTTTATCGAAAAAATCAACAGACTCTATTTGTTTCTTGATTTCTGAATTCTTTTCAACCGAAATTTGCTGATTTTCATTTTGGGAATATGCACAGCGGCTTATAGAAGCAGTTGTTTTTGTTTTGTTCAATGAATTTGCAAATTCAGCATTTACAGAAGATAAAAACACTTCCTTAACCGTACAAGGACTTAATGAAAACAAAACAAAGCCCAGCAAAAGGATGGGTTTGAATATTTTAATATGGAAGTTTATTTTCGGCATTACCCCAAAAGTACAATTATTTAACTGGTATGGCAACCTAAAGAAAAGAATTTCACATTTTATCAATTCACGGTGCTGAGTTCAATTTTAGTAAACAATTACAGCACAAGGACTCATCATTAGTCCTGTAATCAAGACTAATGATAAGTATATTAGTATTTTCTTTGTAGCTTTTATTTATTATTTCATCAAAGGTAATTTTTTAGAATTCCAATCGTTTATACTTCCGCTGTAATTTAAAATATTCGTATAACCTAACTTTTCTAAGATGGAATAAGCCATAGCACTTCTAACTCCACTTTGACAATGAATTATTACAGGCGCATCCTTCCGAATTTTAGTAGCGTTTATCTCTAAAGAATTTAAAGTAATATTTTCAAATCCTTCGATATGTCCACTACCATATTCAGCAGCAGTACGCACATCTACTAATTGCACCGTTTTGTCTTTCATTAATTTTTGTACTTCATAGGCAGTAATGATTTTAGAAATTTTCAAACCTTTAAAATCTTTTACATCTGAAATGTATCCGTAAATATTATCCATTCCGATTCGCATCAGTTTGCGTTGTAAATCTTCGATTTGATTGTCATTTCCTACCAAAATAATTTGATTATTATAATCTACTAACGAACCCACAAAAGTTGCAAATGATTTACCGCCTTCAATATGCAAACTACCAGGAATAAAGCCTTTTGCTACTTCATCTTTTTTACGAGCGTCAATCACCAATACATTGTTTTTAATAGCATTTTCAACTTCAGCAATCGTTAATTTTTGAGTTTTTAGCACTTCAATTAGCAATGGACGAACCGATTTATTCCATTGTTTCATCACCGCAAAATATTTTGGAGGCTCAGGTTGTCCATCTAAAATAAATTGGGTGAACGCTTCTTTATCATTTAAATATTGAAATGCTGGATTGGTCACCATTTCTTGTTCCAAATTAGATTGAGGAATCGTGCTCAAACTCTTGCCACAAAACGAACCTGCACCATGTCCTGGCCACAACTCTGTATTTTTTGGTAACTTGATGAATTTATTCAAAGAAGTAAATAATTGATGAGCACCTTCGTATTGAGATCCTTCTTGTCCTGCTGCTTTTTCTAACAAATCAGGACGTCCAACGTCACCTACGAATATGAAATCACCGGTGATTGCTTTTGCAGGAGCCATTAAATCTTTAGTGTTTTTAATCAAAAATGTTAAGCTTTCTGGAGTATGTCCGGGTGTATGCATTACTTTAATTTCAACATTTCCTAACTGGATAATTTGTTGATCTTTTAAAGGTTGATGATCAAAAGCGTATTGCCAATCAGGTCCACCTTCATTTGATAATAACAAAATTGCTTGGGTTGCTTTGGCTAATTCTGGAGCGCCACTTAAATAATCGGCGTGAATGTGCGTTTCAGTAACATATTTAATCTTTAATCCTTTTTCTTTAGCATAAGAAATGTACGTGTCTATATCTCGTTTAGGATCTATAACGATAGCTTCTTTATCTTCATTAGCGATGATGTAACTCGCTTGTGCTAACGTCTCATCATAAAATCTTTCGAATTGTATAACCTGTGCATTTATAGTGAAGCTTGATACTAAATATACACCTAAAGTTTTTAAAAATAATGATTTATAACCCATGATTTCTCGATTGAAGAGCTTAAAATATAATTCTATATGTTTTCTTTTAATAATCGTTCCAACTCATTTGCAGGAAAAACGCCCGCTTGACGCCAACGAATTTGTCCGTTTTTAAAAATAATTAAGGTAGGCACACTTCTTACTTGGTACTGAGCGGCTACCGATTGGTTTTGATCTACATCGATTTTAATGATCGATACCTGATCTCCTAAATGTTGTTTTACTTCTTCAAGAATAGGCGCTTGCGTTTTACAAGGTCCACACCAAGTAGCAAAAAAGTCTACTAAAACGGGTTTGTCTTGATTGATGATTTCTTCAAATGTCATATTTATTTTTCTTTTTTAAATAATGAAAATACCAAACCGCCCATCATTCCACCATATAAAGTGCTATTTCTAGGATTTGACGTGATGGTACAGCTTTCTGTACATCCATAAAAATTCCAATATAAATAACCAGCAATCAAGCCAACTGAAATGCCAATGAACCACAAAATGTTTGATTTAACAAATTCTTTCATTACGATTATTATTTAATTTCTGTATATGTTGTTTTTTGAATTTTTGAATTTTGTTTTGAATACGAATTGGTATTGCATCCCGAAGTCCCGCAACATCCAACGTTAAAAATAGGCATTAAAACAAAAATAACTCCGGCTACAACAAACAACCATTGACCTGTTTCTATTCCTTGAAAAATAATAAAAATTGCCATAACTAAACGTAGTATTCGCATAAAATTCCAATTGTTTAAAATGTTTTTCATTTTATTTTCTTTTGAATTTAATAAAAACCTCACTTCCTTTTCTCGGTTCGATGCTATTGTAACATTCTTCCATCGTTTTGATTTCAAAATGATTTTCGAAAATAGGACGGTATTCACAAGGACATCCACCAAAAGGAGGAAATGGATTGTTAAATTGTTTATCGAATAGTAATCCAACAATGCGACCATTTTCCTTTAATAATTCGTGCATTTTTGCAACGTAATCCTTTCTTTTGAAAGGTGGTATCGCACTAAAAAAGGTTTGTTCTATTACCAAATCATACGAGCCTTTATGCTCAAAAAAGTCTTCGCATAAAATGCTTATTGCTGATTGACCTTCAAATTTTTTCTTTAAATTTTCTACAGCTAATGGTGCAATATCAATCAACGTGATGTTGGTAAAACCTTGTTTCAGTAGATATTCAGCTTCGTAAGCATTTCCGCAACCTGGAATCAGAATCGCTGTGTTTTTATCAGCGATTCCGTCCATATATTTTGTGATTGCAGGAGAAGGATAGCCGATATCCCAACCTGTTTCTTGCTTTTCCCAACGTGCATCCCAATAGTTATGATCCATTGGAGTTTCGAGTTGTGTACGACCCACCTATTTTTATTTTCCTGCTTCATTTTTAACTGCATTTACTTGTTGCCAAGTTCCGCCATTTGTCACATTTGTAAATCCATTTTGTTCTAAAATAGCTTTTGCTTGTCCACTTCTGTTTCCGCTTCTACAAAATACTACAATATTTTCGTGATTTTTAAATTTTGATAGTTGATTTTGCACTTGGTCTAACGGAATATTTACCGAACCTGCTACATTTCCTTCTGAAAACTCTTGTGGAGTTCGCACATCAACTAAAAATGAATTATTAATGATGCCTTGTAATTCTTCGTTGTTGTTCCCTGAGAACATATTTTTTATTAATCCGAACATAACTATAATGATTATACTTATTACTATTATTTTAAAACTTTGCTTTGACATACGAAATCTGTTTTAGGGATTTGAGTTTCTGCAATTGCTTTGAATCCACCTTCAATTTCGATGAAATTTCTATAACCTCTTGCTTGTAATATACTTGCTGCAATCATACTTCTGTAACCGCCTGCACAATGTAAATGAAACGGTTGCTCTGGATCGATATCGTTTACCCAATCGTTGATATACGCTAAAGGTTTGCTGTACGCATCTTCCACATGTTCTGCAGCGTATTCTGATTCTTTACGAACATCAACCACCATCACATCTTTCCCTTCAATTTGTGAAGCAAATTCTGTTGCTGTGATTCGGTGCACCGTATCCATTTCTTTATCAGCATCTACCCAAGATTGAAAACCACCCTTTAAATGTCCTAAAACATGATCAAACCCTACACGGCTTAAGCGCGTCACTGTTTCTTCTTCCATTCCTGCATTAGTAACCAAAATAATAGGTTGGTTCACATCTACAATCATTGCACCTACCCAAGGCGCAAAATCGCCATTGATGCCAATGTTGATTGATTGCGGAATAAAACCTTTAGCAAAATCACCATTCGATCGAGTATCCAAAATCAATGCGGCAGATTGTTCGGCTACATTTTCGAATTCTTCTACAGATAACGCCGTCATTCCTTGTGATAATACGTTCTCGAAGCTTTCGTATCCTTTTTTATTCATTGCTACATTCATTCCAAAATACGCTGGAGGAGGCAATAAACCATCGGTAACCGCTTCAATAAATGCTTCTTTTGAAGGTTGGTTTAAAGCGTAATTCATTTTCTTTTGATTACCCAAAGTATCAACCGTTTCTTTCATCATATTTTTACCACAAGCCGAACCTGCTCCGTGTGCCGGATATACCGTAACATCATCTGCTAAAGGAAGAATCTTGGTGTATAAACTGTCGTATAACATTCCAGCCAAATCTTCTTGCGTCATATTTGCTGCTTTTTGAGCCAAATCTGGTCGACCAACATCTCCTAAAAACAATGTATCTCCACTGAAAATTGCGGTTTCTTTTCCATCTTTGTCTATTAATAAATACGTGGTACTTTCTAAAGTATGACCTGGCGTATGCAGCACTTTTATTTTGATGTTTCCGATTTGGAAGATTTGATTATCTTCAGCGATAATCGCTTCAAATTCTGGATTTGCAGTTGGGCCGTAAACAATTGGAGCGTTCGTTTTTTGACTTAAATCTAAATGTCCGCTCACGAAATCTGCGTGAAAATGCGTTTCGAAAATGTATTTTAAAGTTACTCCATCTTTTGTTAAACGATCAACGTAAGGTTGCGTTTCACGTAGCGGATCAATGATTACCGCTTCACCATTACTCTCTATATAGTAAGCACCTTGTGCTAAACATCCAGTATATATTTGTTCTATTTTCATTTTAAGTTTCTTTTAGTTTGTTACTGTAAATTTCGTGAGATTATTTGAATTGATTGGTAACATTTGTTACACAAACTAGTTGATTAGAAGTTCTTTAATTAAGATGATGAAACCCATGATGACAACGAAGTATCCAAAAATGGGTTTTAATTGTTTGGCATCTAATTTCTTGTTGAGTTTTATGCCAAAATACATTCCTACCAATGCAATTGCTATTATCTTAGCTAAGAAGATAAAGTTTAAAGTGGCAATATCGTGAGATCCTAAAAAACCGATAAATGATTTTACTCCGATGATAAAAAGTGAATTGGCAACAGCTTGTTTTAAGCTCAATTTACCAAAAATCATCAATACGGGAACAATGATGAATCCGCCACCAGCACCAACAATTCCTGTGATTAAACCCTCGAACAAACCGGCGATCATCAATACGAAATGATTATAAGGACAATCGAAACAATCGGGGTTGTTTTTCTTTTGTTTAATCATAAAAAAACCTGATGCTAACATTAATACAGAAAAGAAAAGCATCATGAAAAGGTTTTTCTCGATCTCAAATCCAAATAATTCAAAAGTTTCTGGAATTGATGGAAGGAGGTATGAGCGTACCGAATACAACGCCACCAAAGATGGGATTCCAAATTGCAATATCTTTTTAAACGATAACCTCTTTTGAAGAACATGGGGTGTTGCTGCGATTAAACTCGTTATACTAACTAATGCTAACGAATATGTTGTTGCAAGTGTAGCAGGGACAGCAAATAAGTAAACTAAAACAGGTACCGTAAGTATGCTACCACCACCACCAAATAATGCTACTAATAAACCGATAACTATGGTTAATATTAAACCTATTATTTCCATTGTATTTCATTTTGTAGTACAAAGGTCATTCATTTCAAAACGATAGTGCGTAACATTTGTTACAGAAGTATAAAGCAAAAAAAGATGTTTCATTAGAAACATCTTTTATAAAATGGTAATGCTGTTACGTTGTTGTTTAATAAAACCTTCGTTCTCTAATACTTTTAATAATCGAGAAATCACTACGCGAGATGTATTTAATTCGTAAGCAATTTCTGCATGTGTTTTATTAACTATTCTTGATTTATTTACACTGGCAACTTCAATCAGATAGTTTTCAAGTCTGCCTTTAGAGTCTTTAAAAGCCAAATTATCAATAGATCGCATCATTTCATCTAATCGATCTTGATAACTATTAAAAACAAATGCGCGCCAACTTGGATATTTCGCTAACCATTCGTCCATTTTTTGAACAGGAATCATCACCATTTCTCCATCGGTTTCAGCTGTTGCACGAATAACACTTGTTTTTGCCCCTAAACAACACGTCATGGTCATGGCACAAGTATCGCCTTTCTCTAAATAATATAATAAAAGTTCGCCGTCATTATCATCATCACGCATAATTCTAATTGCTCCGTGTAGCAATAAAGGCATGTGAGAAATAGTTTGATCTAAATCAATTAAAATTTCATTTTCTTTAAAAGGCTTCAATTGTCCCGCCGAAGCAATTTCATCTAACAATTCCTCTTCAAACAACGAATCAAAATAATTCTGTAGAAAACTTTTATCTAACATAATTAGTAAATTAATGAGGTAATTTATCTTTAAGAATTCCGTATAACCAAGTGCCTGTTAAAGCTGCAAAAATTACTATAATTATAGAATAGGTTCCTGCACCTAAAAGTACAAATATAGGGCCAGGACATGCGCCAATTAACGCCCAACCTAAACCAAAAGCTATTCCGCCAAATAAGTACCTGCTGATTGATTTGTTTTTTGGGTTTATAACGATATCTTGCCCGTTTACATCTTTAGCATTTTTACGTTTGATGATTTGTATGGCAATAACGCCAACAAATAATGCCGATCCAATAAAACCAAACATGTGGAATGATTGAAATTGAAACATCTCTACAATTCTAAACCAAGAGGCTGTTTCGGCTTTATACATTGTGATTCCAAAAATCACACCTAGTACAATATATAAAATACTTTTCATAATCGTTAAAAAATTAAAGGGAATAATAAATGAACCATGATTAAACCGCCAATAAAAAATCCAACTACAGCAATTAATGAAGGTAATTGTAAATCACTTAATCCAGAAATAGCGTGACCCGAAGTACATCCGCCAGCATAACGTGTACCAAAACCAATTAATAAACCACCTACAATTAAGATTATGATGTTCTTAAAAGATAATGTTTTAAAAATTTCTTCAGGACTATAAGCTGTACCAACACTATTAATGCCTAAATTTTGCAAATATTTGGTTGTATAAGCCGCAATTTCTGGGATTTGGTAGTTCGATAGAAAATTAGCTGCTACATAACCACCAATTATTGAACCTACTAAAAACAAAAGATTCCATTTTTGCGATTTCCAATTAAATTCAAAAAAAGAACACGTTTTTCCTGCTCCTAAAGCTGAACATAAAGTTCTAAAGTTTGAAGAAAACCCAAAACTTTTACCTAAATAAATCAAAGCAATCATAATAAATGCAATGATAGGCCCCCCTATATACCAAGGCCATGTTCCAAATATCCAATCCATAGTTTTAATTTTTACTTTGCAAATTTGAGAGATTAATTACTATTACTTCGTAACATTTGTTACATACAATATATTTAAGCCTATATTGAAGATGTATTTTATATTGATCGATTTAGGAAACTATTTTATATCTATTAATCGAAATCTAAATATATGACGATTAAAAATATAAGAAAGTTGAGTTTTCTTAAATATACCTTTTTATAATCGTTAAAAAAAAAGAGATTGTGAATCACAATCTCTTTTTTGATCTTCTTACATCTCTTAAAATAATAAAGTCGATTAAACCAGCTAATAATGAACTGACTAAAACATCCAAGTTAGCATCATTAATAAAAAATTGGCTTGTTAAAGGAAAGATTTGAAAAAATATTGACATAGTAAATCCAATACCAGCTAAGAAACTTATACCTAAAATATGTTTAAAATCGCTCCCTTCAGGTAATTGCCATATTTTAATTTATGACAGATATCCGTGACGAAATTTATTTTCTTTCAAACTACGCCATTGAAAAAAGCTTTAAAATTCTTCCCAGAACTCAAAAAGGAAGAAATGTACTGTTACGTGAACCGTATGGATAAGCCGTATTTGATATAAATATTCCATTACAACAAAGCCGTGTTCTTTTTGCTTCATTTTTCTTGCTCCGCAACCTTTACAAGAAAAAGAAGTTACGAGAAATCCATCAAAAACACAAGCGGTATCTGCATCCTCACCCGATTGAATATACGAGAAACTCCCTCTCAAAAAATATTTTCCAAAACAAAAAACAGCAAGAAAAGAAAGCAGATAGACAGAAAGGGCATTGCAGAGCCTAAAAGAAACGGAATAAGTCCCGAAGAGTGAAAAATAAAAAAGAATTTGACGTAAGTTTCTTTTTTTATTTTTCATTATGCCGTAAGCGTTTGGCTGGCTGGTGCGTGGGCTGCTCTTTCCAACTTAGCTGTCTTTTTATCTGTTTGTTTGGAAGTAGTGTAAATTCCAATACATCCGCTCATGAAAAGCGGATTAAATCACTTTTAAAACTCTTGTGACTGACAGAGCCACAGAAAGTATAACGGGAAAAATAAACACAGGAAAAACGTTTGATATTTTTTCGTTATGCTTTCCCGATATCCGTACAAAACTTTTTAATGTGCGTGGAAAAAAGAAAGGGAAATTAAAGTGTTGAGGATTAAAACTCCATTTATACTGTTATTGAACTCATAATATGGACAACGTTACAATCCTAAATTAGAAAAATTGGGATTATAGTGGCGGATACAGTAAAGAGAATATTGATTTTTCTGATATTGAGAAAGCAATATTAGAAATTCAGGAAACTGATGATGAGCACGGTGTATTTTGGGTTTCGGTTATTACAAATGATGAAAATGTAATTGAAACAGACAAGTTTTTAAATTTAGCGATTGTGTTTGATGGAAACCAAATGGACTACAAAGCTAAAGATTGGACAGAAGTAAAAGAATTCTATAAATTACTTTTAGATGAAAACTTTGAAGCTATAAAACAGAAAATTAAATAACGCCTGCTTAGATGAAGTCTTTAAAACACTATTTTTAAGCAGTTTATAATACAATTATCTTGCTGAAAAATGATGCCTTTTATCTCTGTTAATCTATCAAATAAATATCATCAAACATTATCTATATTTGATCACTTAAAATCAGCCCGTGCAAACAACAGCCGCCCTCCTACTTCTTTGCATCTTTCTAATTGCTATTGTTGTGATTCGGCATCGATCAGCAAAAAAGAAATATGAGCATCCAGACTATCTTCAGCATCTTGAAACAGACTGATAAAAAAATTTCATTTTAAGACCGAGGCTTAAACGGAATATTACATTTTTAAAGTTAACGCTACTGTACTACTTTCTACAAAGCTGTTTTACAATTACATATATTTTTTGTAACTTCATAAAAATTAAAATTGCGTATTATGAAAAAATCAGTTTTATTACCAGCAATGTTATTCGCGGCATCGGTTATGCTATGGTCTTGCGATAACAAAAAAGCAAAAGACAAAGACGGTGGAACAGCCGAAATTGAGAACACAGACCTAGTAGCAAGCGGAACCTACACGGGAACTGCAAAGGAAGTTGACACCGAAGAACAGGAAATTTATGTGGAGACTGCGGATGGAAAAATTTTGGAACTTTACTTTAACGAAACTACCAAACTTACAAAAGGCGGAACCGATGTTCCTTTTGGTGAACTTAAAAAAGGGAATAGTTTGGAAGTAACCGTAGAGAACAACGGCAACAGTTTAAAACCTATTGAAGTTAAGATTCTGGATTAACGCAGTTTCTTAATAAAATTATTAATTCAACATTAAAAATAACAACCCCTTATGAGTATATACTCACAAGGGGTTGTTTATTTATGTAAGGTGCAAATAGGCAATAATGCTTTGACCCGTGTTAGTTGATCATAGTTTCAGTAATTAGCTACCGATTGCAATTGCATACCTACTGCTAACTGTTTCCCAATTAACAACTGTCCACAACGCAGTAAGATAATCAGCTCTTTTATTTTGGTATTTTAAATAATAGGCATGTTCCCATACATCAATTCCAAAAACAGGGATTCCTTTTACTTCAGCTACATCCATTAAAGGATTATCCTGATTAGGAGTAGAGGTTATAACCAATTTTTTTTCGGGAGTAACAACCAGCCATGCCCATCCCGAACCAAATCTTCCACCAGCCTCTTTATTGAGCGCTTCTTTAAATGCTTCCATACTACCAAAAGCATCGTTTATTGCTTTTGACAGCTCTTGCGAAGGCTGCGTGTTCTTTTTAGGGGTAAGAACACTCCAGAACAGTTCATGATTGTAATGACCCCCGGCATTATTTCTAACAGCAGCACTGTGCTCTGAAATATTTGCCAGAATATTTTCCAGTCGCTCTTTTTCTAAAGCCGTACCCGCAACAGCCTTATTAAGGTTGTTTACATACCCAGCCGCATGCTTTGAATAATGAAGTTCCATTGTTTGTGCATCAACAACATTTTCAAATGCATTGTAGGCATATGGAAGAGCAGCCTGTTTAAATTGTGCAGATATTGTCTGCGTAAATGCAATCCCAAAGACTGCCATTGTGATGATTGTTTTCATTGATAATTTAGGTTTTAATTTTTACTGAGTTAAAAAGCTTGTTATGATTTTTCTTTTGATTAGTAAGGCTTGCTTTTTTCTTTAAATGGTTCTACGTGAATAAGCACATGTCCCAAGTCAGGTATATGATGCCTTAAATAATCTTTCAGGCGATGTGCCGTATCATGCCCTTCGGTCACTGTAAGCTTGCCACTTACCATCGCGTGCAGATCAACGTGGTATTTAGATCCTGACTTTCTAACAAAGCACTTTTCCGTTCCTTCAATTCCATCTACAGACTTCATTTTTATCTCATTTATCAGATCCTGATAAACATTTTCATCCATGATTTCTCCAAAAGCTGGTCGGAAAATAAGATAACAGTTGTAAAGAATGAATCCCGAAGCTAACAAGGCAGCAAAGTCATCGGCACTTTCATATCCTTTTCCAAGCAGCAACGCGATAGAAATTCCAAGAAATGCTGCAACAGATGTTATCGCGTCACTGCGATGATGCCATGCATCGGCTTTTAATGAAGAACTGTTCGTTTCCCTGCTTTTCTTGATCACAAATCTATAGGATGCTTCCTTCCAAATGATAATTGCTCCCAATACAAACAATGTCCAAGGCTTAGGAAGTTGATGCGGTGTACCGATATTCTGTATACTTTCGTACGCAATTATGGTTGCAGATATTATTAGGAAGCCTACTACCGCAAAAGTGACGAGAGGTTCGATTCTACCGTGACCGTACGGATGATTCTTATCAGCAGGTCGTTGTGCATACTTTAATCCGAATAATACCAGAAAAGAAGAGAATATATCTGCAGTTGATTCAATTGCATCTGCAATCAATGCATAAGAATTTCCAAAATAACCTGCCAGATATTTCAACAACGCCAGCAGAAAATTACCAATGATACTAAAATAGATAGCTTTTACAGCTTGTTTTTCCCTTGTTTCTTCCATAATTACTCTTCGGTTTTGTTCTTAAGTGCCATAAGTAATGAATAGGCTCCTTTACCAATTATATTTTTATTCAGTAATGAGCTATGATTTTGTATAGAAACAAATCCTTCATTAGCAGTGCCTATTTCAACTTCCATCATACGGAACTTTCCTGCAGCTATCTGTTCAAAAACATAATTTTTGCCTTCAAAAGATACAACGGCATCTGCCGGTAAAGTAAAAGCATCAACATTATCCAGATCAATCAACGCATTAATATATAGTCCGTTTATTAATTCTGACTTATTTGCATTTATCAATTTGGCGATAACTTCTGTACTGCCGTCTTCTAAAATACTGTTGCCCTTGGTTATAATTTTCGCTTTTAGTTTGTTATCGGCATCGCCGTTTGTAAAAAGAGTTACATTTTGACCAATTGCTATTTTAGGCAGATCTTTTTCAAAAACCTTTACTTTTAAGATCAACCCCTGCGGATTTATCAACTCTACCAGCACGTCAGAAGGGGCTACGTATTTGCCTTTATTTACATTTACCCCGCTTACAACACCACTAAACGGAGCAACGATATTTATACTTCTTTGAATTTTTCCTGCTGCTACTTTTGATGGATTTATGTTTAACAACCTTAGTTTTTCTTCCAATCCGTTTTTTATTGCCAGTAAAGATTTATACTCTGTTTCTGCCTGCTGCATTAGCTTATCGCTTGTAGATTTGGTCGTATTCAGTTCTTTTTGTCGATTATAATTTGGGGCTGCACTTAATAATTGTGCCTGTGTAGTTAGATAATCCTGCTGAATCTGTATGAACTGATTGTCTTCGATAATTACAATTACATCGCCTTTCCTAACAAATTTACCAGGTAAAACACGAACCGATTTTACATGTCCGCCCAAAGCACTGGATATTGATACTTTAGAATCGGGATCAATATCAACCTTGCCGTTTAACTGCAACGTACCCGAAATCTGCTTTTTCGCCATTTTAACAGTGCTGAGTTCAATTGTTTTTAGTTGTTCGTTTGTTAATTCCAATTGATTTTCGACAACTTTAGATGCCGGCTTTGCGGTTTCTTCTTTAACTGCTTCGTTTTTACAAGACAGTATCAAAAAGGCACTTAATATTATAAATAGATATTTCATTTAATTTTTATTTAGCGTATAAAATATAGTTTAACTGGGCAACCGACTGGTTGTATTGACTTAGCGTTTCGAAATAATTACTTTGAATGGCAATTGCCTGATTGTTAAGCATAATCCACTGTAAATAATCTATTTCGCCGGCTGCAAACTGTACTTCGGCAGTTTTAAATATTAATTCGGCATTAGGGAGCTGTTTTTCTTTATAATCTTTCAGAATTTCTTTTTGCGTATAATAATTGGCTAAAGATTCCTGCAGTTTATTTTTAAAAAGCAACGTTTGATAAGCAAACTCGTTTTCTGCAATTTCCACTTTTTGTCTGCTTGCATTTACTACCGCTTTCTGTGCTTTTGTAAAGATGGGAATACCAATTCCCAACTGAACAGAATTAAACATACCTTTATTAATATCCTGCATGGTTTGTG
>Ga0233380_1000862_pt1 | contig 14634 bp, 17 predicted proteins | sample ElkDunMinimDraft_9_FD_191541 | JGI IMG/M metagenome (GOLD analysis project Ga0233380, IMG submission 191541) | Fecal eukaryotic communites from dung pellets of Tule Elk in California, USA - Elk Dung F36 | ecosystem: Host-associated > Mammals > Digestive system > Large intestine > Fecal | place... | reverse complement strand
AGATTCACGCCGCGACGCAAGAGCCTATCCAGATCATGCCGCTAGGGCTGCTATGATCTCCCCTCGCGCCGACTCTCGCGTTGAAACCCTGGTTCTTCGAGGCGTCCAACTCCGCGCTGCGCTTCAACCCCGCAAGGTGGGACCGGGACGCCGCTTACTCTGCGACATAGCACTTAACGCATCAGGACGCGCGAGCAACGGCGCTTTATTCGTCCGACAGTACGGCTCCACGGGGCAAAGGGTCAGGCCTTAGCGGACGGTACCCAACCAATCCGGGCAAGAGTGCCAATCAAGGTCGAACGCGGCACCTTGAAAGTGCGACAGACGGATGCCTTGCTTGCTCCACTATCCAGCGCAGCAGTAATCCGTTCTAGCGTCTCGGCGTCGATCATCGGCGGGCGACCACCTTGACGCCCCCGACGTTTTGCAGCGGCTAGACCCGCCATTACCCGTTCGCGTGTCAACGCACGCTCATATTGTGCCAACGCGCCAAATAGAGAAAACAACAACTCGCCGTGGGGTGTGGTCGTATCCATCTGCTCAGTCAACGACCGAAAGGCGACCCCGCGCGCTTTCAAGTCGGTGACGATCGTCAGCAAGTGAGGCAATGACCGCCCTAGCCGGTCGAGCTTCCACACGACGAGCGTATCGCCTCTGTTCAGGTAGTCGAGACAAGCTTTCAGGCCGGGTCGCTCGTCGCGAGCGCCAGATGCCTTGTCCGCATGAAGATGCCGATGATCGACACCCGCTGCGATCAGCGCATCGCGCTGGAGGTCGACCGTTTGACGGTCATCGACCGATGACACGCGCATATATCCAATCAACATGTACGACAAACCCCAAAGTTTGCATTGTCGTATTCCATATCAAAACGACATGGTTTCTCGTACACCTTTCAGCCTGTCTTGGACCGTTGAGCCCAAGCGGAAGCGGGTTTGTCGTAAAACATATGTTTTACGACGATCAGGCGGCCGTCTGGTATGGCCCACGCGTGCTGGACTTATGATGGTGCAAAAGTTCGGCACGCCGCACACACTATGCTAGCAAATCCGGTATCGACGCACTTCTTACTTTTTCTTCCTACCTAGGGCAGTCGAACGGCTTGACCTCCTCATACAGAGGTCCCCACCTGAACGGAGACTATTACGCTTAGATCCTTTCTCATATGCGCAGCCCTCCTCACGATAACGGCCTCCTACGTGCCAGAATCTGCACTCACTCAACAATCTATCCGTCAGTCTAGACTTCAAAGCTCTCAGAAACCGAACTATCGAAGCTGGAGAGAATTCCAAACCACTGCCGGACGCACTCCGACTTATAAGATCGGGTACGGAGAATTTGCGCCATCTTTTGATATGTCAAAGCTCTACTCGGTGCAAATCGCAGACGACCAGTATGCTGATATTCGTTTTGAGGTCCGCCCAGGCGACAGATACGTTGGCGACAAAGACAATCTAAAAGAACGGTCTGAGCTCGCAGCCTCCGAGAAGGTGTCGGTAGGTGAAGTTTGGGGTATTTACGATGAATTGCTAATACCTAAAGGACAGACCCCTAACAGCCCTAAGTCATTCAATACTCTTATACAGGTCCACTCCGGACATCAGATGAACTCCGCTCCTCCATTCTTTGTGCTTCTTGATTATGATGACTTGACATTATATCCATTCCTTAAATTTCTTACCGTACAACGAACAACTTTTGACGGCCCCGCCAAGCTAACGGAAGTGGCCCGCATAAACATCCTCTACGGCAAGCGCATCCATCTATTGGTTCGGGGAATGTGCTCAGGCATTGAGAATGGGGGGGCTCTGACGATTTATGTCAATGGTAAGACTATATTTAAGGGGGATAAAGTACCAATGGGATATTTAAAGAAACAACCTGAACCCGACTATGCAAAATTTGGCATATATCGCGGGGCGAATGGCGGCCCGCCCTTGATACACCCCCTCGTTGTCTATCATCGCAATTTCAGGTTCGGCCGATGGTCGACCGTTCAGGCATATATGCGTCAAAAGCCCTGGCGCTAACCGGCAATGAGGCCCTTAATTCCCCCCCTCTCTTGCTGTCTTCCACAAGGCTATACGGTCGAGCTGGCTGCTGCCCACACCAACCCAAGCTGAGACGAACCCGCTATGCGGCTAATAGCACCTTAGGTGCACATCCTAGTGCGATTGGCCACCGTACCCGCACCTCAGACCCTTGCGAGGCAATAAGCCGATAGCCCCTATGCCGAGGAGCTAGAACCTCTTATAGGCTGCGACCCGTGGGGCTGCAGCACAGCCGTACACAGGACTTACCCGAGCGTGGGCCCGTAATGGAAAGCGCGCACAAGGCTCTGTCCTGCGGGTGCATCTCTGTGCCGATATTGGACAGGGCTCCATGTGGGGCGCCATATGGCTTGTGTGGGGAAAGATGCATGAAAATCGCGGTTTTCGGTCTGGGTTATGTGGGCCTCTCTAATGCCGTGCTTCTCGCCCAGCATCATGAAGTTACCGCAGTGGATATCACGGCTTCCCGCGTCGAGATGCTCAACGAGCGCAAGTCGCCGATCGTTGATGCGGAGCTTGAAGAGTTCCTCGCATCCCGGCCGCTGAACCTCAAGGCCACGCTGAATGCGAGGGAAGCGCTCGCGGATGCCGACTACGTGATCGTCGCGACACCGACCAACTACGATGTTGATACCAACAAGTTCGACACCTCTTCCGTAGAGGCAGTGATCCAAACAGCGCTTGACGCGGGCACTCACGCAACGATCGTCATCAAGTCCACGATACCGGTCGGCTTCGTCCACGACGTGCGAGCACGCCTAGCCACTGACCAGGTCATTTTCAGTCCCGAGTTCCTCCGCGAGGGCAGGGCTCTCTATGACAACCTGCATCCATCACGCATCATCGTCGGTGAGAGTTCCGAACGAGCGCGCATCTTCGCCGACCTCATGCTAGAAGGCGCAGAGAGGAAGGACGTTGATGTCCTTTTCACCAACCCTAGTGAAGCTGAGGCCATTAAGCTCTTCGCTAACACCTACCTCGCTATGCGTGTCGCGTTCTTCAACGAACTTGATAGTTATGCAATCGCGCATAGCATGGATTCACGCCAGATCATTGCCGGCGTGGGCCTCGATCCTCGTATCGGCACACACTACAACAATCCTAGTTTCGGCTACGGCGGCTACTGCCTGCCTAAGGACACCAAGCAGCTGTTGGCCAACTACTCAGAGGTGCCACAGAACTTGATACGTGCGATCGTTGATGCAAACCACACCCGCAAGGACTTCCTGGCAGAACAGATTCTTGCAAAAAACCCTTCGAAGGTCGGCGTTTTCCGTCTGGTTATGAAGGCCGGATCGGACAATTTTCGTCAATCCTCTATTCAGGGGATCATGAAACGCCTTAAAGCAAAAGGCATTGAGGTCGTAATCTACGAGCCAGCAATGCAGGAAGATGTCTTCTTCGGCTCAAAAGTTATTCGAGACATTGAAAAGTTCAAACAAGCGTCTGATGTCATAATCGCCAACAGAATGGCTGTTGACCTGGACGATGTTAAGGACAAGGTCTTCACCAGAGACCTGTTTGGCTGTGATTAAAGTCTATTTATTACTCAGTTCTTATATATGCCTTATACTATATGATAATGAATCTAGATTCCACAGAACTCGTAAAATGTTTTCATAGCCTTTCTTTGTAAGACAGGGTGAATATTCGATATGTACACTCCTGGCCCCATAAATTTGAACGTTATTTGATCGGCTCCGCCTAACATGCAAAAACCGCCCCCCGAGCCCTGTGAACGCGCACCAATAGCTATAGCGCCCGTTGTGGGATCGGGAGAACGATCTCTCGGTCATCTCGCAGTGAGTGGCTTCATATGGTCCGCCGTCCAAAGCTGGGGCGGGCGCCTTCTTCAGTTCGCTCTCTTTGTTATTCTGGCACGCTTCCTGTCACCAGCGGAATTTGGCGTCGCATCCGCAGCAGCCATGATCATCCTCATCGTGACGCTAGTTGCTGAGTTTGGCTTCACGGACGCGATTATCCAACGACCAGGGCTAGAGCGCAGTGACGTAAATCTGCCATTCTACTTCTCAGTTGGCATCTCACTCACATTAGCATGCTGTATCATTGCTGCGTCGAGCATGCTCGAGCGCTGGTTAGAGATCCCTGGCACTCAGCCTGTGATCGTGGCGCTCTCAGCCCTTGCACCGGTTCAGACTATCGCACTGTTCCAAGAAATGCAGTATAAGCGAAACATGGCGTTTCAAGCGCTCGCTTTTCGCGTGCTGATAGCCAACATCCTCTCCGGTTTTGTGTCAATTAGCATGGCGATGATGGGGTGGGGAGTGTGGTCTTTAGTGGCGCAGACTTACGTCGTTACATTCGTTAGCCTCATCTGGATGTGGTCTAGGCCCTTCTGGACTCCGGGGATAGAGCTTCGCCCGAGGTCCTTTATTAGCCTTGCCCGCTTCAGCATTTTTATTCTTGCCATGCGCGTCCTAGACTTTGGCGCAACGCGCTTAGTTGAGTTCATTACCATTGAACGGTACGGTGTGAGAGCTTATGGCCTTTACGCTGCAAGTTCGCGCCTAAACTTGACGTTACTTGATATGCTCCAATCAGCACTCAGTGACGTTTCTCTTTCAGTACTTTCCAAAATATCTGGCGAGAGAGAGCGCCTCGCTGCCATCTACCGGGTGTCGACCGTTATTGCATCAAATCTACTCTCCCCGATATTTTTATGCGCCGGCGCCTTAGCTTTCGAAATTACTGAGACCTTATTTGGCGATAAATGGTCGGGAATAGAGGGCATTTCCCGCACCTTGTTCATTCTAGGCAGCGTTCAGGTTGTTCAGTTTTTAAGCAGGCCTTATCTTAGTGCGCGCGGACGGTCTGATAAGGTTCTTGTTATATCCTTGTCGAAGTTTGCGATAACTATTACCGGTCTCGTACTAATTCCTCATGAAGATATATACGAACTTGTCACGGTTTTTATCGCAATGCAGCTATTATCTGCGCCGATATCCTTCTACATGACGGCAACGGAGATAAATTCTTCACTATTTCGACTTGTGCGTGACCTATTGCCGGTTGCAGCGGCAGGCTTTATGGCTGACCGGGCAGTATGGTTGGCTCGACCGTGGCTGATTACAGAAGGATTAACCGAATCTTTGACGCGGGCAATTACACTCGGAGTTATCTTCGTAGTTATTTATGGTTCGTGTATTTTACTATTTGGGCGAGAGCAAATTCTGGTCGCCATGGAATTTGTGGGTAAGCGGCTAAAAGGAATGAGGGCTCCATGATCGAGCATTTGCTTCGCAGGGCGGTGCCCCAGTCGATGCGCCGTGCGCGCTATGATCGCTGGTTAAGCGCACGGTTCAATGAACTTACTGCGGAATGGGCCGAAGCGCGGAAGAGCGTACCTCAGACTACTGAAAGGCAGGGGCTACGAAGCCTGCTTATTTTCCCGGGCGACCCCGAAGAAGTTGTTGGCTCGATCGGCGATCAAGCAATGATCACCGCAACAATCCAGCGCGCTCGCGCCGCTAACCCCAACGTGGAAATCCATGTTGTCGTTAATGGGATTCACGGCGCCGAGGTCGCTAGATCACTCGGCGGCAAGTCACTTGATGTTTGGAACGACGTGAGGTTTCTCCATCTTCTCGCCAGAGAGTTTCGCTCGCGCCAGATTGACACCTTCGTGGCCGTTGGCGCAGACGTTATCGACGGGGTATATGGTGTTCTAGTGCCCGGCCGTATGATCTGTGCCGCAGATATAGCTGCAAAGATGGGAATTTCGTCAACAATACTTGGATCCAGTTTTAACAAACACCCTATCGCTAAATTGAAGCCTCTGTTTGATGCTGCTGATTCTCGAATAAACTTCTGTCTACGCGATGTACGATCGCTCGAACGGTTCCGCTCATTTACCTGTGCCCAACCACAACTAGTGGCAGATAGCGCATTGCTCCTACAAACCGAAGAGCCAGACGCACAAATTGCCGCCTGGGTTCGCGCGCGCCGAGCTGAGGGGCGACAGGTTGTCGGTTTCAACCTTCATCCAATGCTGGTTAAGGAAGACCCCCGAAAAGTCGCGGCACTTATTCGATCGGGCGTGTCAGCGCTCCGCTCAGTGTGCCAAAACACGGACTCTGCATGGCTACTTGTCCCACATGACCGGCGGGCGAAAGTTGGCGACCTTCTTGTACTCAACAAGATATATGCTCATCTAGCACCGGAGCTCGGGGATCGCATTTTGCTTGTTGATCCTGGTACCCGCAGCGCGGCTGATCTCAAAGCCATTGTTGGCATGCTCGATGGGGTCGTCAGCGGACGTATGCACTTGGCGATCGCGGCGCTCGGCAAGGGTGTACCTGTGTTTTGCGTCGCATATCAGGACAAGTTTGAGGGTCTCTACGAACATTTTGGATTACCTGATACAATGCTTATTGATCCTATATCCGCAATGGATACTGGATCTCTGGAGAAAGAACTTAAGCTTTTTCTCAGTGAGATTCCGAAGCTTCGAAGCATAGTCGATGCTCGACTACCGGTGGTGCTTGAACGATCAAGACGTAATTTTGCGGAATTCGAAAATTGAGTATGAATTCAGTTAAGGTTTTGCTTGTCCTTCCAGATGGAAGTGAGGCGAGGGGCGGCATTCAACGAATGGCCCTCTACCTCATGCGTGAGATGGCCAGCATTTCTCCTGATATTCGTATCATTGAGCAGCGTAGCAGAGATGCAAGGTGGGGAAAGCTAAAGCATATCACTACAGGACTACTGATATTTCAGATTATTTTTAGGCTCATTTTTATAAGGCCTGATATCGTACATATGAATGTAGCTCCTCGTGGCTCAACCTTTCGCAAAATGAGCCTTGCCAGCCTCGTTCATGTCTTCAAGACGCCGCTTATCCTTCATCTCCATGGTAGCGGCTATCACGAGTTCTATGCATCATTGTCACCCCGCAAGAGGGCCATGGTACGGAGGTTCTTTCAACGTGCCACGCACGTTGTCGTTCTTGGACAGTTCTGGTATGATTTTGCCAGCAATGAGCTTGGCGTAGCTGGCGATCGGCTGAGCACCATAGGCAATGGCGTGCCGGCTGCGGAGCCCGCGGAGCCTACAACTCCAACCCCAGTTTTCGCTTACATGGGCCTTGTCGGCACCCGAAAAGGGGTTGATGTCTTGCTTGACGCGTTCGCTGAGTTAAACCGAGGAGGCGTTGACTTTCATGCGCAACTTGGCGGTAACGGCGAGGTCGAAACTTATCGCGCCCGAGCGGCCGAATTGGGGCTCTCCGATAAGGTTCAGTTTCTTGGCTGGATTGATGAAGCTGGAGTTGACTGCATTCTGCGCGCTGCAAGCGTTTTTGTGCTTCCCTCGCGCGCGGAGAACCAACCCGTGGCAATCTTAGAGGCCATGGCGCGAGGTTTGCCCGTGGTTGCGACCGACGTAGGTGCAATCCCAGAGACTATTGTTGACCGGGAAACAGGCTTGATCGTGCCAGCAGGCGATGCATCGGCCCTCGCCTCAGCACTGCGTACGCTTGCACAAGATCCAGGCCGTCGTCGCATCATGGGCAGCGCCGGATGCGCGCGATGGCGCGAACTCTATTCTATTACGGCAAGCGCGAAGCGTTTCTCTGAGTTATACCGCCGCCTGAGCGGTTCCGAACGGCGGAGCAAGAGTCCGTCCCAGATCATGCCGACAGGGATACTATAATCTCTCCATGCGCCGTGCTCGCTTTGAACCCGTGGTTCTTCGAGGTTGTCCAGATTCAGACTTCCTGCTGGTGGCAGGAGGCCAGCATGGATGGCACGAGCGCTTTCACAGGACCTTCGGGACGGGTTGTTGCAGCGATTGACGGGGGCCTGAGTTGCCGTGCGGCGGCGGCCCGCTTTGGGGTCAGCGTGTCGAGCGCGATCCGCTGGCGGCAACTCGCGCTGGAGCATGGTCAGGCGCGGCGGTGACCGACATTCAGGCAAGATTGAAGCACATGGTGGCTTCATTCGGGACCTGATTGCCGAGCAGGGCGACATGACCCTTGTCGAGGTTCAGGCGCGGCTGATCGAGCGCGGCGCACTGGTCGGGATCGGTACGGTGCATCGCTTCTTCGTGCGCCATGGGATCACGCGCAAAAAAAAGAGACCGGGCACGCGATCGAGCAGGACCGTCCCGACGTCCTGAGGCAACGCCGCCAATGGTTCGACGGCCAGATCGACCTCGAACCTGAACGCCTCGTCTTCATCGACGAGACCTGGACCGCCACCAACATGACCCGCAGTCACGGTCGCTGTCGGAAAGGCGAGCGGCTGCGGATGGGCTTCCCGCATGGCCACCGCAAGATTACTACACTGGTCGCTGGCCTGCGCATGACCGGCATGGTCGCACCCAGGGTGCTGGACGGGCCGATCAACGGCGACTGGTTCGAAGCCTATGTGGCGCAGGTTCTGGTGCCCGAGCTACGCCCCGGCGACGTGGTCATCATGGACAACCTCTCGAGCCATAAACGGGCGGCAGTAAAGGAGAGGATCGAAGCTGCGGGTGCAACCCTGCGCTTCCTTCCGCCATACAGCCCGGACTTCAACCCTATTGAGAAGGCCTTCTCCCGACTCAAGGCCATGCTCCGCAAGGCGGGCGAGCGAACCGTCAGCGGGTTGTGGGACCTGATCGGCAGGCTCGTCGACATCTTCCAGCCCGCCGAATGCGCCAACTACTTCAAATCCTGCGGCTATGAGCCGGAATGAACGGAAACCGCTCTAGTGTCAACGAAGTTGCCTCTGAGCATCCAATTCACGGATGAGCATGGTTGTGTTCTCAATATTTGCGCGACTTGAGGCGCCAAAGAGGATGGACTTCACGTAAGGCTCATTCACCACCCACTCAATTGCTTCGCGGGGACGAATACCTCCTGATGCCAACACTGACATTGCGATCACTCTTGCTGGGTGTTTCGCAACTGCCGCACGATACCCGTCGATCCCACCCGACATACGAAATGCTATCTTGTTAACATTTGCACACACGATGGGATTTTCAATTCCAGCCTGCTTTAGCATCGGCAGCAGCATTGGAAGGTTCATTGTGATAAATCCAGGCTCAGCATTGTACCGACTGCGCACATGTTCAGCAAAGATTCTGAAGGCATCAACTATGCCGAGCCCCTGAACCAGGTCCGTTACCACGTTCTGCAAAAAGATGACTGGCGTTTCCAAACCGCGAAACATCTTCATCTCGGCATCAATAAGGAGCGTGATGATTCCTTCGATATCACGGCCTAGTACGGCCTTGCTACCACGCAGCATGGCATCCATCAGGCCGTCAGAAGGAAGGAACTTCCGTAGGGCGTCGAAATAGCCTAGCTCGGTAACTGCATTCGCATACTTATGTGCGTACGGCATGCCGGGATAGAAGGTGAAACCTTCCCACATCGCAGGATCTGCACGAACGCGGTCAGCTATCTTCTCGATCGTGTCATGTGTAGTGCACATAAACCCACCAGCGCCTGCTTGTAAGGCAGCCTGGAGGACATCGACGATATTATCTATGTCCTGAAAACGCATCGCCTGTTGTCGAGCTTTTTCTTCAGACATGTGGTTTATTCCGAAGAACTGATTGTCGCCGAAAAGGATACGTTCCATTTAAGCGTACCTTACTTCTGAATTTTGGGGTGTGCCGCCGCTAAGGAAGAGCGCGACCGCTGCGGTCAACTGAGGTGAAGCTTTGGCTGAGAACTCTCCACCGGCCGACAAGGGATTACACAGCAACCGCGTAATCCCAGCCTTCAGTTCATCAATAGTGGTAACGATTTCCATTCCCTGCCGTCCACGAAATCGTTCAGCAGTATGCATCTGGTGATCGGTGGTATGCTCCCCTAACGCAAGATCACGCGGCAGCAGAAGCATCTGCTTTCTGGCTTCTAGCGCCTGGAGAATTGACCCCATACCAACATGAGCAACAAACAGATCGCAGGCATTCAGTTTGGCACGGTAATCAGCAAGAGTTACCATACGCGCGAACGGAGCATGGCGAGGCTCATAGTCACCTCCGCCAATTTGAATAAAAACGTCTTTTTCTGGATTATCGCGCGCCCACTCGTCCACTCCTCGAACGAAGCGGTCGAATGGCAGCATTGACCCCACGGAGGCGAAAATCACAGAATGCTCCCCCAGCACTGAACGCCCTCTCTCGCCGCCACCTCAGGCCATTGCGATACAGTGCGATGTGCAAGTTTGCGCGCGATCCTTCCGGAAGATGACATGCGCTCGGCATTTGCTACGCTGTCAATCCAAAGCGTGCGCGCACCCGTCAGACGGCCTAAGATAATAAATGAGAGCATCGGAGCTGATCCGGTCGTAAGGACCGCATGCGGCCGCTCTTTAGTCATAATAATGACGGCTTTGATCCACACCTTGACGAAGGAAAACTTATCAAAGCGAGAGGCGTCGGGAATTGTATAGAATCTGCACCCGTGAACCTCGTCAGCATAGTTCTCAAACATCGAAACATAGCTTGTTTCGAATTCACTAAACGCGTCACGAAGTCGTAATAGCTGAATCCAATGACCGCCACCTGATGCCACGGCCAGCAAACGCTTTCTATTTGCCAAGGTTCAACGCCCCAGCATGCGGCCGACAATCCCAGCCTTTCGTGGGGCTGAGGCGATAGCGCCGAATGAGCCCACGCTTCCTGTCGAAGATGCGGCCTCGCGTATAGCCTCGATTGTTTTATCAGTCATCGCAGAAGTCGCGAATGAGTTCTCAATGGCAGGCGATCCAGAGATAATTGCGTTACCAAATGCCTCAAGTTGGGCTGTATACTCTTCGCCGCGCAAATAGAAGCTTACTGGTGGTGTGAGCTCGGTAATGTAGCGAACCGTCCAACCTTCTTTGTAGCCGCAAGGAATAGATGCATCGCCTGTTAAGTACACTTGGATCTCCTGCCGGTCGGCATAAATCCGTCCAGCTGTCCCCCAAATTGTGACACGGGTCGTCATCTTGCGTACTGAAGGGTCAGACCAATTGACTGAAATTTGTCCGGTGACGCCATCTGCGAACCCCAAGGAGGCGTAAACCTCATCGTCGACCTCAGCCGAAAAACCACTTTTCAGCATCGCTCCGCTGCAGGCTTGGTATTCGCCGAAGTACCAATTGAGCAAATTGATCGGATGTGCGGCGTAGTCGTAAAGGCAACCTCCCCCGCCGCCAGCTTTGCCACGCCAGGTAGGCTTCGCCGGCTTTAGCACGACCGGGCCATATGCTTCGCCCTGCACATGACTCACCTGACCGATCGCTCCAGCTTCAAGAAGCCTCTTCACCTCCCGAAATGTTCCGATGAACCGGTTATGATAACCCACTTGGGTTACAAGCTGCTTCTCGTCGCCAATCATGGCGAGCTCGCGGGACACCTGCGACGATAGCGTGAGAGGCTTCTCACAGAACACATGAAGACCTCTATCCAACGCCTTTCGCGACATCCAGTCATGCGTCGTCGTCGGCGTAGCGATGATAACAGCCTGCAAGCCTGGCAGTTCAATCAATGCGTCGAAATTATCTATAAATCGAAGGCCCGAATTCTTCTCAAGAGAATTGCCAACCAGGGCCGATGTGTCGCAAATGGCAGATACGTTAAACTGTGGCAGGGCATTCACTATCGCGAGATGCGAGATGCCCATTTTGCCCAGACCGACTACGGCGATGTTGACGGTCACAAGTGCTCCGCTCAAATTTTGTGCAATGCAGCAGCCATTGCGCGAGAGATGTCACCCCGTCAAGCATCGCATGCAGCCGACGTCTAGATTATTGGTTTGGGAGAAGGGGGCGAGCTGTGACCAATGATTGCGTCGCGACACCCGGGTTAAGGTATCACGCATCTGGGCTCAGTGCACAGTGGATCTTCGCAGCCGAAACCGTAAAGAGCTTGTCATGCGCACCATCGGCATCGCCGGCGCACGTGACCTGAGATCGGCCTTGGCCAATTTCAGGTGACCACCGCCGGCACGGTGCCCGCTGCGCCCCCTCTGGCATCGAAGAGAACGGGTCTCAAAGCTTCCAATGCCCGCCGTGGACAGGCAATGGCGTGGACGACGCCATGACACTGCTACTCGCAAACCCGCTAAGATCGAATTAGGCGTACTGCTCACGTCTCAGTCCAAGCCGCACGCAGGACAGACCCGTGGTTTCGATACATGCGTCCAGACCGCTTGGCCGTTCCAGTTCAACCCTCTAAGAGCATCCGCTCCGATGCCCCAATCGGTATAAGTGCATGTCATGTGTACCTAGGGCACCCTAGATTGAAAGGAGCCTTGCCTCGCCATGTCCCGACGGAGAGCTCTTGTTGCCGCATCTGCCGCTAAGATAACAGAGGCTACTCCGCTAAAGGTAGCAGCATTGGTTTTCATATTCTACCTTCAGTCTGGTGTATTTACCATATTTACTATGGAAAACTCCGCGATAGGTCGCCAGGCCGCAAGTGGCCTCATATTAGCAGTGCTAATTCTAACGCCTATTTTCATGAGGCGGAATTTCCCCCTGCGCTCGCCGATTGACCTGTTCCCGGCAGTATATTTTATTCTAGTTATATTAGTTTCTTATATATCTAATAACATTACTTTTAAGTATGGGTGGGATAACTGGATATATTATAGTTACGTGTTCTTACCTCTACTAATGTATTACGCAATGTGGTCTCTGTCTGTAACATACCGGGACGTTATTGTCGCCTTGATAGTTATTGGATCTTTGGCAGCTATAATTGTGGCTATTGACTCTATATTCAGACTGCCGCCTTTGGATCTTATTGAGCGATACACTAATGACACCGGGACCCGACGCGTTACATTTCTGAAGAATGAATGCGTGATTGCGCTCTTACTAATGGTATCTGGCATATATGGGGGACGCCATTGGCTATTGAGCCTGGCTATTTACATCGTGCCAATCGCGATCATATTCTATGTTCTCGCCTTTCTATTTGAGAGCAGGCTAGCGCTATCTGCAACACTAGCCGCCTTAGTTTTTTATATTTTATCGCGAAGGATTGGAACGACACGCCAGATAATAATTCTGGGGGCACTATTGTTGTTTGGAGTCCCGTCTATATACTTCATCCTTGAGCGCTATATATCCCCACTTATGAATCAGTCTATTGAGCATTATATTATAAATAATAACGTGGGAACCAGAATTGAGTCGGCGGATTACTACTGGAGATTTTTCCAGCAAACTGGCGGCTTAGGCTTCGGAATTATGACTGGAAACGTAGACGCGCGAAATTTTCAGGTCCTCGGGCTAAAGCAGTCGTACGGTGTTGCTGATCTAGGAATGCTCGGCGGAATGTACCAATTTGGGTACTTCGGCCTGTTCATGGTCCTGAGCGCAACAGCGCTCATGGTGATTAATTTCTTCCGTCTCGGCAGGAGCCGCCGTCACCCGCTGCATGATCAGATGCTGATGATGGGGTGCTTTGTCCTTGCGTTTGTTCTCCAGCCGGTCCCAATGGACTTCTTCTCCCTCGTTTGGACTGTAATGCTTGGCACCACCCTTTGGTACGCCATGCGGCGTGCTCGCTTTGAGCAGCGCATCATCACTCAGGCCCAGCACTCGCCTGTGCCGGTCACGCAGGTGCAGCCTTTGCAGCAGTCGTAAGCGGTGTTCTTAAGGCACGGCGGTCCAAGGCATGAGGTCAGCGAGCCGGTTGGCGAGGGCGACGAGGGTTCGGGTGAGCCAGTCGTGCGGGTTGATGTCGGACAGCTTACGGTTTTCGATGAGGATGGCGATCACCGCCCAGTTGTCTCCGCCCATAGGACCGGCAAAGAGCGCGTTCTTGCGGTTCAGAGCGATAGCCGGATCGATCGTTCGACGGTGTTCGTGTCGAGGTCGATGCGGCCATCGTCGAGGAAATGGGTGAGCCCGTTCCAGCGGCCAAGAGCGTAGCGGATTGCCTCGGCCAGCTTGCTTTTGGTGCTTACCTGCCGGAACCGTGCTTCCAGGTAACGCTTGAGGTCGTCAATGATGACACGGCTACGCTCCTCGCGAGCGGCGCGACGCTGCTCAGCCGGTGAGCCACGCACCTCGTCCTCAATGGCATAGAGCACGGCGATACGAGGCAGGATCTCAGTCCCGACTGGCGATGTGTCGGCAAGCACGTAGAATTTGGACGCCTCGAAGAACCGGCGCTTTGCCACGGAAGCGGCGCGTGGAGTAATCATACGAGCGTTGGCTACGTGATCACGGCCGGTTTTTCTGTTCTTCGGGGATGTGATGGGTGGCTCAGAGCCGCGAGGAAGCGGTGAGGCTGCATCGCGGACCCCGCGCGCTTGCCCCAGTGCCGTCTCTACATCCTCCAGTCCAAGCTGCAGCTGGTCAGGATCGAGCTGCTCGGAACGGGCGCCGAAACGATGGCGCCTGAAGGCGTCGATGATCGCTTGAAGTCGGTCGATCTCAGCGTCGGCCTCGCCCTTCGCCAAGGCCAGCTCAGCCAGCGCGGCATCCTTGTCGGCTTGCGCTTCGGTGAGCATGAAGCGAGTGAATCATCAGCTTACGCCCGCGTTAGAGCGGTTTTCGACCGCTTTGAATCGATGAGGGATTCCCTCGCTGGCTGATTTCTGATTCAGGATCCATGCTGGTGAAGGAGG
>Ga0233380_1000861_pt1 | contig 14639 bp, 14 predicted proteins | sample ElkDunMinimDraft_9_FD_191541 | JGI IMG/M metagenome (GOLD analysis project Ga0233380, IMG submission 191541) | Fecal eukaryotic communites from dung pellets of Tule Elk in California, USA - Elk Dung F36 | ecosystem: Host-associated > Mammals > Digestive system > Large intestine > Fecal | place... | reverse complement strand
ACAATCATGTCTTGATAACCAAACATGGTTCCGCGATCGGTAACCATAATGTTTTCATTATTGCAATCTAATACTTTTTGCACAGCGTGTTTCATACTTTCAGGACTCATAAATTGTCCTTTTTTTAAGTTTACCGTTTTACCGGTTTTTGCAGCAGCTACAACCAAATCGGTCTGGCGCACCAAAAATGCAGGAATCTGTAAAACATCAACATAAGCAGCAGCCATTTCGGCATCTGTACTTTCGTGAATATCTGTAACCGTTGGTACATTAAATTCTTTAGATATTTTTTTAAGAATTTTTAGTGCTTTTTCATCGCCAATTCCTGTAAAAGAATCAATGCGTGAGCGATTAGCCTTTTTAAAAGAGCCTTTAAAAACCAACGGAATCTGTAAACAATCTGTGATAGTTATAAGGCGTTCGGCAATTTTAAAAGCCATTTCTTCACCTTCAATAGCACATGGACCGGCTAAAACAAAAAAGTTATTACTATCTAAATGTTTTATATTAGGTATGTTTTGTAAGTTCATCTTATTTTTTCTTTTTGGTATTAATAACAGTTGGTGCTATGGTATTTGGCTTTGTTTTAAATACCCAAGCATAAAGTGCAGAATATATTACACCTAACGATAAAGCATTCATTACACCTTGGCGAAGGGTAAAATTCATGTTGTGTATTAACTCTAAACTTTCACGTGTTTGTTTACCTTTAGCAAACTGATATTCTATAATATTATTAAAATAATCTGGTGATATAGTTTCGTAAATAATGTACTGTGCAATTGGACTTAACAAAGTGGTTAAACCTGTTAAAAATAAACCAAATTTAAAGGCGGTTTTAAATTCCCAAGCGGCATTTTTTCCTAATGATTTTTTTTTATCGATAAAAGCAAAAGCCCATAGAAAAGTCAGAATTATATAGTAGATAAAAGCAGTTACCATGATGTTGCTAAAATCTTTATGATACCCTAAAGTACTTTCTAAAGCAGCCCATAAACATGTAAATGCAGTAATTATTGCCGCCCACTTTAGTTCAATTCCTATGTTACTCATTGTAAGTTTTAAATTTTAACAAAAATAATGAAACTTTTACCGCAAAAAAAATGATTAATCTTAAATAATACTTAATGATTTTTTTTATATTTAGTAAAAATAAAGATTTTAAAAAAATTGATGGTTATGAAAAAATTGATATTAATCCGCCATGGAAAATCTTCTTGGGAAATGCCTATTGAAGATCATGAAAGACCGTTAACAAATAAAGGAATAAAAAACTCTAATTTTATATTTGATAAAATTCAAGAAAACTTACCCGAACGTTTTTTAATATGGTCTAGTACTGCTAAAAGAGCGCACGATACCGCAAAAATATTTAACGAGGTGTTGAATATCCCTCAAGAATTAACTGTTTTAAAATCTGATTTATATACTTTTGATTCTTTAAATTTAGCCAAGTCTATCCAAAAGTGTGATGATAGTGTACCTAGCTTAATTATTTTTGGACATAACAGCGCAATTACCGATTTTGTTAATAAATTTGGGGACAAATACATTGAAAATGTTCCTACTTCTGGAGTTGTTATATTAGAGTTCGAGGAAGAAAGTTGGAACGTTATCAAAAATGGTAAAATTGTTAATATCCTTTTTCCTAAAGATTTAATAAATGCAAATTAATCAACCAAAATATATTGACAGAGAAAAAAGTTGGCTGGCTTTTAACGAACGGGTATTGCAAGAAGCCGCAGACCATACCGTTCCTCTTTTAAACCGCTTACGCTTTTTAGGTATTTTTTCGAATAATTTAGACGAATTTTTTAGAGTTCGATATGCCACTGTTCGTAGAATTTCTATATCTAAAGATCACAATAAAAAATTAATGAGTGGTATTCATGCTAAAACTTTGTTACAAGAAATTACAGAAATTGTAATTAAACAACAAGCAAAAAGTTTAGCTATTCTACACGAAATTGAAAATGAACTTGAAAACGAAGGTATTTTTATTGTTGATGAGCACCAAATTACCGAAGAACAAAAAAGTTTTATACACGATTTCTTTATACATAAAGTAAGTCCCGTTTTAGTTACCATTATATTAAACGATTTAGCCGAATTTCCTTTAGTTAGGGATTCTTATGGTTATTTAGCCATTAAATTGGTTAAAAAATCTAACAACAATACCATTAAATCAGTAAAAAAACGTACCCGCTACGCTTTAATCGAAATTCCTGCAAACATAAACCGCTTTGTAGAATTACCTTCAGTTGATGGTAAGCAGTACATAATTATGTTAGATGATGTTATTAGAATTAATTTAGACACCATCTTTTCTATTTTTGATTACGAAAACATTTCGGCTCACATGATTAAAATTACGCGTGATGCCGAATTAGATTTCGATTCGGATTTACATAAATCTTTTCTAGAAAAAATATCCAATTCTGTACGCGAACGTAGAGTAGGTGAGGTGGTTCGCTTTGTTTATGATAGTGAGATTGATAAAGACACTCTTGATTTCTTTTTAGATAAAATGGATATTGAAGCCGTAGACAGTATCATTCCAGGAGGTAGATATCACAACCGCCGTGATTATATGAATTTTCCTACTTTAGGAAGAAATGATTTAATTAAAGATAAATTACACCCTTTGCCTGTTAACGGTCTTAGTTTAGAAGGCAGTATGATTCAACAAATAAAACACAAAGATTTTTTGTTACATACTCCCTTTCAATCGTTTAATTACGTTGTTAAATTTTTACGTGAAGCCGCATTAGATCCTAAAGTAACAAGCATAAAAATTACATTATACAGGTTAGCCAAAAATTCGCAAATTATATCGTCTTTAATCAACGCAGCTAAAAACGGCAAATTAGTAACCGTTCAAATAGAATTACAAGCGCGGTTTGACGAAACCAGTAATATAAATTATGCCGAAATAATGCAAGCCGAAGGTATAAAACTGATTTTTGGTGTAAAAGGGTTAAAAGTTCACAGCAAAATTTGTGTGGTAGAACGTATGGAAGCCAAAAAAATAAAACGTTATGGTTTTCTATCAACAGGAAATTTCAACGAAAGCACGTCCAATTTTTATACCGATGTTACCCTTTTAACATCAGATAATCGTATAATGAAAGAAGTAAACAAGGTGTTTGAGTTTTTTGAAGTGAATTATAAAATCTACCGATATAAAGATTTAATAGTATCGCCACATTACACACGGTCTAAATTCACCAAATTAATTGAAGACGAAATTGAAAAAGCTTTAAACGATAAACCAGCAATGATTCGTTTAAAAATGAACAGCCTTTCAGACTATAAAATGATTGATAAGTTGTACGAAGCCAGCCGTGCCGGTGTAAAAATACAACTTATAGTTCGTGGTATTTGTTGTTTAATTCCGGGCGTACCTGGTTTAAGCGATAATATTGAAGCCATAAGTATTGTTGATAATTTATTAGAACATTCACGCATTTACATTTTTGGTACAAATGAAGAGGCTAAAATTTATATTTCGTCTGCCGATTTTATGACCAGAAATATTGATGAAAGAGTAGAGGTAACCTGCCCAATTCATGACGAAGCCATTAAAACAGAACTTATTGATACCTTTAAAATTTATTGGCAAGGAAATGTAAAAGTACGTTTACATTCTGAACGATTAGAAAACAGATACCGCCGATTAGGTGAAGAACGCTTTAAAGCACAAGATGAAATTTATAATTATTACCAAAATAAAATTGATGTTGTTTTATAATAATGATAAAAATTAAAAAATACGCCGCCATTGATATTGGTTCTAACGCCATGCGATTATTAATATCAAACGTTATTGAAGAAGAAAACAAACCTACACAGTTTAATAAAAGTCATTTAATTCGTGTGCCCATTCGGTTGGGACAAGATGCTTTTACCGTTGGCGAAATATCAGAAGAAAGCGCAGAACGTATGGTAAAAGCCATGAAAGCATTTAAATTACTTTTAGATGTTTATCAGGTTGAAAAATATGCAGCGTGCGCAACATCGGCAATGCGCGAAGCATATAACGGAAATGAATTAGTTCAGGAAATTGCAAAAAAAACAGGAATTAAAATAGATATTATTGAAGGCAAAACCGAAGCTGCCATTATAGCAAATTCCGATTTGACATCATTCATTAAAAACGATGGTCATTATTTATATGTTGATGTTGGTGGTGGTAGTACAGAATTCACGCTTTTTTCAAACGGAAAACAAATTGTTTCCAAATCATTTAAAAACGGAACCGTGCGCTTGCTGAACAATATGGTAACCGAAGGTGTTTGGCTTGAAATTGAAAAGTGGATTAAAACACATACCGAGCATTTACAAAATGTAGAAATAATAGGTTCGGGCGGAAACATTAATAAAATATTTAAAATGTCGGGCAAAACGAACGATAAACCCTTAACTCAAGCATATTTAATGCAACTGTATAAATATTTAAATTCGCTTTCGTACGAAGAACGTATTTATACTTTAGGATTGAATACCGACCGTGCCGATGTTATTATTCCTGCCATAAAAATTTATGCAAATGCAATGAAATGGAGCAATGCAAAACATATTTACGTTCCAAAAATCGGACTTTCAGACGGGATTGTGAAGGCAATGTACTACAAAAACACCAAAATAAAAATTAACGAAATCCTTTAAATTTTTAAAGGATTTATTTTTTTGGTCATGTAAAATCTTTCTTAATTTTACCAAATGAATTTCGAAGAACTAAAAGATTATCTTGATTTTAAAGCTGATCAATACAATAATCCTAATTTTATTGAAACTGATCCTATACAGATTCCACATAGATACAAAATTAAAGAAGATATTGAAATAAGTGGTTTTTTAGCAGCGACTATTGCTTGGGGTAATCGAAAAATGATTATTAACAGCGCTACTAAAATGATGGATGCTATGGGAAATAATCCTTATGATTTTGTCATGAATGCCTCAAATAATCAAATTGATGCCATTGATACTATTGTTCACCGAACGTTTAATTCTGAAGATTTTAGGTATTTTATCAAATCACTTCGCAATATTTATGAACAACATGACGGATTGGAAAATGTGTTTTCAGCAAACAATTCCACAAATCTGCAAAACAGAATATCAGAATTTAAAAAGATTTTCTTTGAACTAGATCATCCGCTGCGAACAACCAAACATATTTCTGATCCGTTGAAAGGATCTTCATCCAAGAGAATAAATATGTTTCTGCGCTGGGTTTCGCGTAAAGATACAAACGGCGTTGATTTTGGTATTTGGAACGCTGTTTCACCAAGCGAATTATCTTGTCCGTTAGATGTTCATTCAGGTAATGTTGCTCGAGCTTTAGGTATTTTAAACCGCAAACAAAACGACCAAAAAGCATTAATGGAATTAGACGAAGCTTTACGGAAATTCGATCCGAGAGATCCAGTAAAATATGATTTTGCTTTGTTTGGCTTAGGTGTTTTTGAAGGTATTAAATAGGATTTATTTTAGCTGATTAAACTTTTTCTTTCCTTTTAAAAAATAGTCAAAAACAATAGTATCTATATAGAAATAATTCGATTTTGGATTTTGAACCTGCTTATTTTTTAGTTTTGAAAGGTGCAAATAATAAGCAAAATGAGCTTTAATAATTGCGAATGTATGCAGTGGCTGTAAACTTAAAAATAATTTTACACCAGCAAAACCGTCCAAACACAAACGTTTAACAATGATACCAAATCGATCTTCTTTCGGTAGATTTTTATACAGCATAAACAACGAATTCCTGAAGTTTAAAAACGTTTTCTGCGGGTTTGATTTTTTTAAAGTGGCTCCCCCAATATGGTAAACGGAACTTTCGTTACAATAATACGTTTTTACGTTTTGGTTAAAAGCACGCCAACATAAATCAATCTCTTCCTGATGTGCAAAAAAAAGGTCATCAAAACCGTTTAATTGTTTAAAAACGCTGTTTCGAATAAAAAAACAAGCTCCCGATGCCCAGAAAATTTCCTGACTTTGGTATTGATTTTCGTCTTTTTCTAAGGTGTCAAAAATTCTACCTCTACAAAAAGGAAAACCATATTTATCAATAAATCCGCCTGCTGCACCTGCGTATTCAAAATATTCTTTGTTTTTAAAATCTAAAATTTTAGGCTGAATTATCCCAATGGAATCATCGTTCTTAAACAAATTTAAAATAGGTTGCAACCAATTTTTAGTTACCTCAATATCGGTGTTTAGCAAACAAATATATTCTTCGTTTACCTGTTTTAAAGCTTCGTTATAACCTTTTGCATAGCCGAAATTATCGGAAAGTTGTATCCATTTTACCGAAGCAAAATGATCATTTACAAATTGTTTAGATCCGTCTGTAGAATTATTATCGGCAATATAAATTGTAGCCTCAGCAGAATAGTTTAAAACATTAGGTAAAAACTGCTTTAGAAGTTCTAAACCATTCCAATTTAACAGAACAACAGCAACGTTTTTCATTATTTTATACGTTCAGCAATTTCTTTTTTGGTGAATTCTTTTAAATCTAAATAAAAAACCTCTGCAGTAAAGTTTTTATCATTCGCATAAAAATGCTTTAAGAATGATTTTGTTATTTCGGCAGAAACTAATTTTGGATTTTTCTTTACAAAAGTGATGTATTCTTGCTCGTTTTCTACATACAGTTTTTTGTTTGTAACTTCAAACGCCGGTTTTGACGAAGTACCAAATAAGTACATCATTAAAGCTTCGGTATAAGATTTTTTAGCGAAATCTATAAACTTGAAATCTTTATTTTTAAAGATGAATTTTTCCCAGCTTATAATTAAATTTCGCTGATCTTCTAAAGTAATTTTTTCATTGGTAAATTGCGCATTATACAACAATTTATGTTCGGCATATCTTAGTTTAAGATACTCTTCGTACTCTTTTGAAATTTTTTTATGAAATAAATTGTAAAAATATCCAGGTTTTATTTTAAAATCATATTTAGTAGAATCTATCTGTCTAAAATACAAGTTTACTTTATCATAAGTATTTTCTTTACGTAAAATAGTATCGTGTTTGTCTTTGTCTTTTCTAAGTTTGTAATAGGCACTTAGCGTATTCGTTTCTGCCATGTTAATAGAATCAACAATAACAGTTAAACGTTTATAATAATCAACAAAAAGCGCTTCTGCTTCTTTTTTATTAGCTTTTTTTAATTTTTGTTTCAGATCTTTTTGTTCGCTTTCTAAATGCTCAATCAATTCTTGTGCATTTTTGTTTGATAAAACATAATCCGGATCGCTGGAATAAAGAATTTCTGTAATAGTATCGGAGTTTGAATCGTTTGATACCGATGTTTTTTCTTTATTGCAAGAAACAAAAACAGATGCTACCAACAATCCTATATATATGAAATTTTTACTCATATTTAATTTTTAAGGTAAATCAGTTAAAAACTGATATTTTTTATTTACATAATCTAATTTACAGTAATAATGATCTAACCCATTGGTGACCATTAAAAACTGAGCATTTAGGCTCATATTATATCGCGCAATTTGGTCAAAAACCGTTTGTGTAATTTTTACCGATGGCTCTTTACATTCAACCAATAAAAATATTGTTCCTTTGGGTGTAAAAACAACAACGTCGTATCGTTTGTTCATATTGTTTATTTTCACCACTTTTTCAACATTGATATACGACTGTGGATAATTTTTTATTTTTATTAAAAATTGAACCACATGCTGTCTTACCCATTCTTCGGGCGTTAACAAAACGTATTTTTTCCTAATGTCATCAAAAATGAACCGTTTATTTTCATTAATTTTGAAACGAAATTGAAAATCGGGAAAATTTAAATCACGCATATTGCAAATTTATTCATTCTCTTTAAAAAACCTCTATAAATCTGTGAAAGTTTATGAATGATCTAAAAAAACTAACCAACTCTTTTAAAAAAGACGGCTACAAACCGGTTTACTTTTTAATGGGTGAAGAGCCTTATTTTATTGATTTCTTAAGCAATTATTTTACCACAAACGTTATTCCTGAAGAAGAAAAATCGTTTAATCAAACAGTTTTGTATGGTAAAGATGTTTCTGTGAACGATATTATGTCGCAAGCTAGACAATATCCATTCATGGGCGATAAAATGTTGGTTGTTGTAAAAGAAGCACAAGAATTGGTTAAAATAATAGATCAATTTGCAAATTATTTTAAAAGTATTCAACCGTCAACAACCATTGTATTTTGTTATAAATATAAAACGCTTGATAAACGTAAAGAGCTTTATAAAACCTTATCAAAATCTGAATTTGCAGAAATTTTTGAAAGCAATAAACTGAAAGATTATCAGGTAGAAGGTTGGATTAAGACTTTGTTATCTGACGAAAAATTAGAGATTGAACCTAAAGCGGTTGCCATGTTGGTTGAATTTTTAGGGAATGATTTAAGTAAAATTGCAAATGAAATTGATAAACTAAAGATTATTTTAAAAGATAAAACCTTAATTACCGCAGATTTAGTCGAAGATAATATTGGCATTAGCAAAGAATACAATAATTTTGAGTTGATTAATGCTGTTGCATATAAAAACGAAGCCAAGGCTTTTGGTATTGCTAAATATTTTGCTTTAAACACAAAAAACAATCCGTTTGTGGTAACAACATCTTTGCTGTATAATTTCTTTTCGAAACTACTGCAATATCACGGAATGATTTATAAAAATGCAGGTGCAAATGCTACTGATATTGCTAAGCAATTAGGTATAAACCCGTATGGATTAAAGGATTATCAGGCTGCTAGTAAAATATATCCTATGAAAAAAGTAAGTCAAAATATTGCTTTTATTCGCGAAATAGATCTAAAAGGAAAAGGGGTAAACGGTACATTAACGCACGACGATTTGTTAAAAGAACTTTTAATTAAAGTACTTCGTTAATTTAAAAACTAGCATTATGTCATTAAATAAAAATAAAATATTAGGCTGGGCAACACTTATTATGGTGCTTATGGGATGCATTTTAGTTGGTTTAGCAATTTACCGTTATGCCGATGTTGCCGGTTGGGGATTTGGCGCGGTTGGTGTTGGTTTCTTTGCTATTGCATGGGTTTTTAATGCCTTAAAAGGAAGGGTTTAAAATACATTATTTTAAATTGATAGAATATGAAAATGCATAATTTTAGTTCCGGACCAAGTATATTGCCACCAGAAGTTTTACAAAAAGCTTCGGAAGCAGTGCTAAACTTCAATAATTCGGGATTGTCTTTAATTGAAATTTCTCATCGTGATGAAGCTTTTGTAGAAATTATGAACACGGCAAGAAATCTAGCATTAGAACTTTTAAATTTAAAAGATAAAGGTTATTCTGCTTTGTTTTTACAAGGTGGTGCAAGTTTAGAGTTTGTTAGAATTGCAACAAGTTTACTAAAACCAAACGGAACTGCTGGTTATGTAAACACTGGAACTTGGGCTAATAACGCGCAAAGCGAAGCTGCTTATATTGGAAATGTTACTGAAATAGCTTCATCAAAAGATAAAAATTACAGCTATATACCTAAAAATATTTCTGTTCCAAATCATTTAGATTATTTGCATCTAACATCAAACAACACCATTTATGGTACACAATTTAAGGACTTTACTGAAGGGAATGTTCCGTTAGTGTGCGATATGAGTTCGGATATCTTTTCCAGAGTTTTAGATTTTTCTAAGTTTGATTTGATATATGCTTGCACACAAAAAAATGCAGGAACATCGGGTTTGAATTTGGTGATAATTAAAGATAAATTATTAGAGAAAATAAATACATCTGTTCCCAATATAATGAACTACAAAAAACATGTAGAAAAAGAAAGTATGTACAATACACCTTCGGTTTTCGCAGTTTATGTAAGTTATTTAACCCTAAATTGGTTGAAAGATTTAGGCGGAATTGAAGCTGCAGAGCGTAGAAATAGGGCGAAGGCAAATCTTATTTATTCTGAAATTGATAGAAATAGCCTGTTTTATGGAAATGCAGCTGTGGAAGATCGATCTATAATGAATGCAACATTTTTTTTAAAAGATGAAAGTTTAGCAGATTCATTCAATCAATTATGTGTAAATGAAGGTATTTACGGATTAAAAGGTCATAGAACTGTTGGTGGTTATCGTGCATCAATCTACAATGCTTTGCCAATGGTAAGTGTACAACATTTAGTGAAAACAATGCAAAAATTCGAAAAAAACTTTATAAAGTAAAAGGCTCCCAATTTTGGAAGCCTTTCGTTTAATTTTTATTCAGAAAATCTTGAATTTGTACAATTAATTCGTTTAAACTTTCGTTTTTATCATTAATAGCTTTTGCTTTTAAATAATAATCTAATGTAGTAGAATAAACCATTTTTTTCTCTTGCATTAATTCATTTCGTCTTTTGTTAGATGCTGTTGTATTTGGCAATGCATTTATTTTGTTGGTAATATCTGCATCTTTTTGCAATTCTAAATTTCCTAATTCTCTTAACGCATCAAAATGATTTTTATTTAAGACTAAAATTTTATTTAAATAGTCTGTTGCTTGCTCATTCTGGTTATTTTTAATACTAATAACAGCTAAGTTATATAATAAAACTTCGTTTTGTGGAAAGCGCTCTAAACCTTTTTTTCCGTACTCTTCAAACTTATTGTAGCGATTGGTATTGTAGTATAACAACAAAATATTCATTAAGCTGTTTACGTTGTCTTTATCTAACTCGTAAGCAGTTAAAGCATAGTTTTCTGCTTCAGAATAATTTTCTTTGTTTAACAAGATATGCGTTAAGTTGTTATAAATATCTGCTTTAGCGCTTTTGTTAGAAATGGTTTCAGGCTTAGTATGTGTACCGTTTTTAACAGCAATATCTCGTGCTTTTTTATCAATACCAAACGATTCTACTTTACCGGTAATTTGCGATGTTGCTACGTGAATTTCTGATTCTCCGTTGTATTTTAATTTTATTAATTCTTTAAATTTACTTTCGGCAAAATCATAATCTTTAGCATTCACAGCGTCGCTTGCTGCATTAAATAAATAAATGGTATCTAAATTATTAAGATTATATGCTTGTTCAAATAATCGGCTAGAATTTTTATATTTTTTATTTTGATTGTTTTCTATAGCTTCATTGACTAATTCTGCTAATAAAGTATTTTTTAATTGGGATACTTCGGTAGTATATTTTTTACTTTTTGTATCGGTTTCAAACTTTATAAGATGATTGATAGATGCAATTGCCTTTGTACGGTTTTCGTTAAAATCAACGCCACTATTCGCTAAGTTAATTTCATTTTTTGCTTTAAAAAAATAATACGCAGCTTTTTGATCGTCTGTAGTTTGTGGTAGCATTTTTTCGATAGTTGAAAGCAATGCAGGAGTTTCGGTTACGTTGTTTTTTCTAACCAATTTTTCTAATTCTTTTAACTCATTTTTCTGAGCGAAAGAAGAAGAGCATGTTATTAAAAACATGCTCATCGTTATTAATTTATTCTTCATTTGTATCTTCTTCGTCTTCTACAATGTCATCTTCTTCTTCCTCTTCAATATCTTCAACAACATCTTCTAAGATATCGTTTTCATCAACTGCTAAAAGATCTTTTTTCAATTCTTCGTCCATTTCATCTTCTTCATCCTCATCACGCATAACCTTTGCAACTGCTGCAATAGAATCGTTTCCTTTGATGTTGATTAAACGAACACCTTGAGTATTTCTACCCATTACGCGTAAATCGGAAACTCGTAAACGAATGGTTAATCCAGATTTGTTAATAATCATTAAATCGTCTGTATCTGTAACCGCGTTAATTGAAATTAACGCACCTGTTTTATCGGTAATATTCATGGCTTTAACACCTTTACCGCCACGGTTTGTTTCACGATAAGCATCTAAAGAAGAACGTTTACCATAACCGTTTTCTGAAACTACTAATATTTCTGATTCTAAATCGGAAACTGTTACTAAACCAATAACTTCATCTTCTGAACCAGCAAGTTTTATACCGCGAACTCCAGATGCCGTTCTACCCATTGGGCGGGTTTTAGATTCATCGAAACGAACCATTTTACCGTTTTTAGCAGCAACAAGTACTTTAGAATTTCCGTCGGTTAATTTTGCTTCTAAAAGTTCATCACCCTCTTTAATAGTTATGGCGTTGATACCATTTTGGCGCGGACGAGAATATTGTTCTAAAGAGGTTTTTTTAACCTGACCTAGTTTGGTACACATTACAATATAATGATTGTTTGTGTATTCTTCGTCACGTAAATCTTGTGTACAGATAAATGCTTTTACTTTATCGTCGTTTTCAATATTTACTAAATTTTGAATTGCACGACCTTTTGCTTGTTTACTACCTTCTGGAATTTCGTAAACGCGCAGCCAGAAACATTTTCCTTTTTGTGTAAAGAATAACATATATTGGTGGTTTGTTGCCACATACATGTGTTCTAAGAAATCTTGATCGCGTGTTCCTGCAGATTTTTGACCTACACCACCGCGGTTTTGTGTTTTATATTCGCTTAATGGCGTACGTTTGATGTAACCTGCGTGTGAAATGGTAATAACCACCTGATCATCGGCAATTAAGTCTTCAATATTCATTTCACCACCAGCGTATTCTATATGCGATCTACGAGCATCGCCATATTTATCGCGAATTTCATTTAATTCCTCTTTAATCAAGTCCATTCGCATTTCTTTGCTTGCCAATAATTCTTGTAAATGAGTAATTAACTTCATAATTTCATCAAACTCTGCACGAAGTTTCTCTTGCTCTAGCCCTGTTAACTGACGTAAACGCATTTCAACAATGGCACGTGCCTGAATTTCTGATAAAGAGAAACGTTCAATTAATCGCTCACGAGCTTGATCTGCATTTTTAGAGCTACGGATAATTTGTATTACTTCATCAATGTTATCAGAAGCAATGATTAATCCTTCTAAAATATGTGCGCGTTCTTGTGCTTTTCTTAATTCGTATTCTGCACGACGAGTTACAACATCGTGACGGTGTTCTACGAAATAATGTATTAATTCTTTTAAATTAAGTAATTGTGGGCGACCATTTACTAACGCAATATTGTTAATGCTGAAAGACGATTGCAATTGTGTGTATTTGTACAACATGTTTAATACAATGTTTGGTACAGCCTCACGCTTTAAAACATATACAATACGCATTCCCTTACGGTCAGATTCGTCGCGTATGGTAGATATTCCCTCAATTTTTTTATCATTAACAAGTTCAGCCGTTTTCTTAATCATTTCGGCTTTGTTTACTTGATAAGGAATTTCGGTTACAATGATACATTCTTTACCATCTACTTCTTCGAAACTTGCTTTTGCACGCATAACAACGCGTCCACGTCCCGTTTTGTAAGCTTCTTTAACACCTTCGTAACCATAAATGACTCCTCCTGTAGGAAAATCGGGAGCTTTTATATGTTGAAGTAATTCATCAATCTCAATTTCGGTATTATCAATATAAGCCAACGTACCATTAATAACTTCGGTTAAGTTATGTGGTGCCATATTGGTTGCCATACCAACAGCGATACCCGATGCTCCATTAATTAACAGAGTAGGTATTTTGGTTGGCATTACTTTAGGTTCTTCTAAAGTATCATCGAAGTTTAACTGAAAATCTACTGTTTCTTTATCGATATCCGCTAAAATTTCTTCCGAAATCTTTTTCATTCTTGCTTCGGTATAACGCATTGCCGCTGGGCTATCGCCATCTACCGAACCAAAGTTTCCTTGTCCGTCAACCAATAAATAACGTAAGCTCCATTCTTGTGCCATACGTACCATAGCATCGTAAACAGAAGAATCGCCGTGTGGGTGGTATTTACCTAAAACTTCACCTACAATACGAGCCGATTTTTTATGTGCTTTAGTTGCGGTAACACCTAATTCGTACATTCCAAATAATACACGGCGGTGAACTGGTTTTAATCCATCACGAACATCTGGTAATGCTCTTGAAACAATAACGGACATTGAATAATCAATATATGCCGATTTCATTTCCTCCTCGATGTTAATAGGAATTAATTTTTCCCCTTCAGAGATCATATTTATACTTTTTTATTTCTAATTTTAACGTGCTAATATACTATTTTTTTTGCTGTTTACCTAATATATGAATGCAAATGAACGTGTTGAATTATTAGTTGTTGAATATTAAGTGTTTATTAATTTTTGTAGGTTTTTATAAATAGTAACCTACTATACAAATAATCTTAATTTTCTCTTTAATTTACTTTTATATGTTTAATTTTGTAAGATTTTAAACAATACAATATTTCATAATATGAATATCGTTATAAAAAATGCTACAATTGTAGATTCTTTTAGTGAATTTAACCAGAAACAAGTTGATATTAAAATAGAAAATGGTGTAATTGCTGAAATTGCATCAGAAATTAATTCAACAGATTTTGATACTATTTCTTTAGAAAACTTACACGTTTCAAGCGGATGGATGGATGCTTCGGTATCGTTCGGTGAACCAGGTTTTGAAGACCGTGAAACAATTGCAAACGGTTTAAATGCGGCAGCAAAGAGTGGTTTTACTCATATTGCATATCAACCAAACACATTGCCTGTAATAGACAACCAAACTATAGTAAGCTTTGTAAAAACAAAAG
>Ga0233380_1000860_pt1 | contig 14655 bp, 9 predicted proteins | sample ElkDunMinimDraft_9_FD_191541 | JGI IMG/M metagenome (GOLD analysis project Ga0233380, IMG submission 191541) | Fecal eukaryotic communites from dung pellets of Tule Elk in California, USA - Elk Dung F36 | ecosystem: Host-associated > Mammals > Digestive system > Large intestine > Fecal | place... | reverse complement strand
CCCCTCCGCGTCCGGACAATACACGGCTCACCGCCCCGCGGGCGGTCGATGGCTATGTAGCTCAGCCGGTTAGAGCACAGCACTCATAATGCTGGGGTCGGTGGTTCGAGTCCACCCATAGCCACCAATGCGTCGCAAGCGTTTGACGTCATTGGAAAATCTAGCACTTTCGCTCCCTTTAGCTCGATTGCTACAGAGAGTGACCAGAAAGTGCTACAGCGACGCGGTCAAATCTATACTTCTCGCATCGTCGTCCCCTCGCGCATCCGCGCCCATTGGGGACGGCCCGAACTAACCCGAAGCCTGCGCACCGGCGACCTCCGAGAGGCGCGCCGACGCTTGGCGCTGTGGGAAGCCCATATGGGCGCGTTCCTGCAGCAAGTCGACCGGAACCTACAGTCGATGACCCGCGACGAAGTTGACGCCCTCTACCGCCATTACCTGACCACCAAGTTCGACGAGATCGAAGCAAGGCTTTCCCAGCCTCTCGACGAAGACCAGGCTTACGGCACCTCCTTCTATCTCAACGACGAAGCCCACCGCATCTCGGCGGCGCTGGCATTCGGGCACGTCGAGGAACGCCTCCCGGAAGCTGTTCGGATGGCCCCCGACGCATCCGAGACAGAGCGGCGCCGGCTCGCCAGGCGCCTCCTGGAAGCCGACCTGAAGGCCACGGTGGCCGAGCTCAACGCCCTGGAAGGGCGCCCCTTGGAGTTCCCCCAGGAGGCCGTGGCCGTTACCGGCGCAACCAATGAGCAGGTTGCGACCTCCCCACTGCTCTCGGAGGTGGTGCGGCTGTACTGCGAGGAGCATGTCGGCCTGAGGAAATGGTCCGAACGGACTGCCGACCAGAGCCGCAAGATCTTCGAACTGATCGTGGATCTACTGGGAGACCGACCCATCCACGAGATCAGCAAAGCAGACATCCGCACGCTCGGCGCGCAGATGCTTGATCTACCGAAGAACATGACCAAGATCTTCCGCGGATTGACGCCCCGGCAGATCTTGGCAGCTGCCGCAACGCGGCCCGAGCTTCCTCGCCTGCAGCCCCGCAGCATCAACAAGAACTACCAGTACGTCCGCTCCCTGTTTCTCTGGGCAATGGACCACGACCATCTCACCCAGAACCCGGCAACGATCCTGCGCGACGTCAAAGAAGGCCGCGCCCAAGATGCCCGCAAGGCCCTCGATGACGATGACATCGAGAAGTTCCTCGGATACGCGGCGCGGCACGCCAAGGAACCGTACGAGCTCTGGATACCGCGCATCATGGCCTTCACCGGCTGCCGCATGGGCGAGGCCGCAAGGCTGGAAAGGCGCGACGTACGCCAGGTCGAGGGACTGTGGGTCTTCGACATCAACTCCGATCATCCGGAGAAGCGGGTCAAGACTGGGAACAGCGTTCGCCTGATTCCCGTGCACCCCCGACTGATCGAACTGGGGCTGCTGGAGTTCGCCCAGAGCTCACCGGAAGGCTTCCTGTTCCCCCGCCGCATCCGCTACATGGACGACCCGACGCGCAGCCCCATCGACCTCCTCTCCAAGCAGCTCAACCGATGGCTGCGCAAGGCCGGGGTCGAAGACAAAAGGAAGCAGGTCCAAAGCTTCAGGGAAACGATGGCGACCAGGCTGAAGGACCTGGGTACACCCGAGTACCAGATCGCGGAGATCCTGGGCCACGAGAACAACAACATTTCGACCGGCCGATACGGCAAGCAGACGAGGCTGAGCACTCTCCACGAGGCCTTGGCCAAGGTCAGCCTACCCGTCTAGGTAGCCGCGAGCAGCTCGCGGGCCGCCCCTAGGTGCGCATCCAAGGGCCGTGCCGCACGCGCCAGGCCAACGCCTACGTGCCATAGCACCAAGCCCCGGCTCGCGGGGTACTTGTGGAGCTCGGTAACGCGCGGGCGGCCAGCTTGGTCGTGTTGCTCCCAGCGCTTGTGGGTACCCCCAGCCAACCTGTGCACCCCCTTAGCCGCCTGTACGAGCCGGTAGCGCTGTTTCCGGTCCGGCTGAGGGTCGTCCTGGTGGCGCAACTGGACAGCCATCCAGATCGCCAGGGGAATATTCGGATCGATCTGGCGGGACCGCAGCCGCGCCCAGATCTTGCCTGCCCGCTCAGCCGGGGGCTTCCCCACGAGTCGGAAGGCCTCTTCAGGCGACCCTCCGCGGGCATAGAGCGTCACGACTCCCTCCCTGGCCTCCCTCACTGCCGGCAGATCCCTGTGCGTCTGGAGCCAGCGGAGAGCCGCCGCCCGGTAGGAGCGCAGCTCCGCGGCCGTGTAGCTTGGCTTCGAGTAGCTGCCATGGCGCCTGTAGTGCTCGACATGGCGGCGGCAGTACGCCTTGTTGAGACCCGAGCTTTCCTGGGCCATGGTTGGTTGGCCGCAGCCGAGCACGACGCAGACCGCAAAGGTGGGCTTGGCGTCCCTCACGCGACGGTAGATGCCCGCACGGCGCTTGCGGCGGAGGCTGTTCACTGGCTTACGCCCCCCACTAGTGGGGAGGGACTGAGGATTACCTCAGGAGTACCGAGGTGCTCCCGCGGAGGAACCCCTTCTATCTCTACCCTGAGGCATTGCCCAAGGACAGCAGCCGAGGCGTCTTCAAGAGCCCTCTTGGCGACTTCCAGTCGGTGTTCTCCGACGAGAATGCAATCGTGGATGGGTAGCGCTACTACCCCTTGGTCCTTCAGCCGAAGCAGGGCCGCCACGAGGACCTGACTCTCCAGGTTCATCAGCGCATGGGCCTGGGCCTTGCCGAAGAACGGAACCAGGGCCGGATGGCGCCGGCGGATTCCCGCTACGACCGAGTGGATGGTTTCCGACTTGGAAAAGTGCTCTCGGGCACCCCTGGGCATCCGCGCTGGCAGCTTGTCGCTGGCCAGGAGCGCATTGAGCACCATCTTTACGCCCTCTCGGCTCCCTCGGATATCCGGCAGCTCGTACAGGTCGCCTTCGGGCGGCTCAGCACCGACAAGCGCATAAGCCGTCCTGACCGACATCTGGGCAAAGTCCAGGCTGACCACAGGCGCTCCCTCGATTCGCAGGTGCGCCATGCGGTCGTCCTTGGACATCTCCTGCCAGAAGCCGCGATAGAGCCGGCCGCCCTCCTTCAATGAGCCGTTATTGAAGATGCGTCGCAAATACCTCTGCCCAAGGTCTACGTCCTCCGGCCCAACATATGAGATATCCGCCTGAGCCAGCCAACGGTTGATCTGCTCCATCTGTGCCCGCAGCTCGCGCACCTCCGGGGTATCCGGCAACGGCAGCGCCTCGGCCTTGCTTTTCACCTTCTTGCCCCTGAGGATCAGCGGGTCACCCAGCAGCTCCTGGTCGCGGCCGATATCCTCGTAATGGATTTCGAGTTCGTCGATCCTGCCGTCCAGCCAGGAGCTAGCCCGGATCATCGTCCGTTCGCCGCCGAACCACGAGGCGTAGTAGCCGAGTTCAAGCTCTGCAGCGCCGACCTCAGGCCGGCATAGGGTCTTCACCAGATCGGGAAAGGCCTCAGTCAGGAAGGGCGCACGACGCGCCCGTGGCGACAATGCCGCCTTACGCATTTCGACCGTAAGCCAGGCCTGGGGGTCACCCAGCGCCCGGTGTACCAAGTCACCGATGAGCGCCTCGACGGCAGCCTCGTGCCGCTCCTGGTCGGCCTGCCGGCGCCGACGCTGCCGCCTCTCGGCGCGCCCTATCCGGTCGTGGACCTCCGCCACAAGCATTCTGGTCTTAAGGCTCGCCGCGGTCTTGGCCGGATCGAATGGCCGGGGCTTGGACGTGGCCTCCCCCGAGACCGCTTCAGACAACGCAACATCCATGCAAAAGTCGACCACCCTCACCAGCAGGGACATAGGAAGACGAAGACAACGGCGGGTTCGCGCCCGCAAGACTCGGGGGACAGACCGCCGGACCGTCGTCGTATTCTATCGGGACGATCAGGGGAATCCACCGATATGGCCAAGGCTGCCTTTGCCGACATCCGTTCTGCCATCTTGAATTTGCTGCCCGAGGACGGTACGGCCGTGGGCAACCTGACCTTGCGCGCCCATGTCGCCGCCAGCCTTGGCATAGACGTCAGCCCGGAGCACTACCTAGGCGTACGAGACGCGCTGGTGTCGGAAGGGCTAGTGGCCAAGGGTCAGGGCCGCGGAGGCTCGGTACGACGCATTCTGGACCACGTCGCCCCCCTTACCCTGGAGGCTCCGCAGAAGCCTGTCGGCGCCGACGCGCCAAAGCCCAAACAAGCTGGCATGACATTGGCCCAAGCGAAGCGGGCCAAGGCAGAAGTCAAGCCGAGCGGGAAGGCGGACGACCCCCAAGTCATCGCCTACCGACACGAGGAAACCCGAAAAAACAATCCAGACGTGGGCGTGGTCACGCCGGACAACGATCCCGACCAGCCCAAGACCACCTGGGCCTACGACCCACATATCGACCCCGCCCTGCAGTTTGACGTCGGGCGCGCCCAGGCCGAGAAACTGATTGATGACGCCCTTGCCACCGGCGACCCCGACGCAATGCGCGCCGCGCTGGAGCAACTCAAGCGCCAGGCCGAGCCCTACCTCAACTGGACCGGCAAGGCCGAGCGCACCAGCTTCGAGGTAGACACCGTCAGCCTGCACGTGCATGAGCGCATCGACCCGGCCAGCATCCTGGCGGTTATCCAGAAGCGCATGCAGGCCGATGCTGGCAAGGCCGCCACCGGCGACATGTTCCGCGCCTGGTTCGAGGAGCCGCTGCCGCTGCGTGATGCGGTGGACTTCTACAAGCACGACCGCGGCTGGAGCAACCGGCTGGTGGCCGGCGACAGCTTGCTAGTGATGAACAGCCTGCTGCAGAAGGAGGGCATGGCCGGGCAGGTGCAGATGATCTACATCGATCCGCCCTACGGCATCAAGTACGGCAGCAACTTCCAGCCCTTCGTCAACAAGCGCGACGTCAAGGACCGCAAGGACGAGGACCTGACGCAAGAGCCGGAGATGATCAAGGCGTTCCGGGATACCTGGGAGCTGGGCATTCACTCCTACCTGACCTATCTGCGGGATCGGCTACTGCTCGCGAAGGAGTTGCTGCACGAAAGCGGTAGCGTTTTTGTCCAGATCTCGGATGAGAATCTCCACCTCGTCCGAGATTTGTGTGACGAGGTTTTCGGTCGCAGCAATGCGCTTCCAATGATTGTGTTCCGAAAGACTACAGGGGCGGGAAGTCCGAGCGGCTACGTTGAAGCGGTGCCTCAAACGTGCGACTTCCTTGTGTGGTACGCAAAAAACCGCACGTCCACTAAGATTCGCCGCCTCTTTCTAAATAAGGAGTTTGCTGACGACGACAACTACGCCGCCGTTCGGGACGATCAGGGGCGAACAGTTCCGATATCTTCCTTCAAGGGTGAGGGCGGAGAATTCAATGGGGGACGGCTGTTCGCACCGAATCCACTGACTTCGCAATCTGGCGGACCGACGACGCAGTTCGCCCACGAATTTAGGGGCAATCGCTTTGAGCCTGGGAAAGGGGGATGGAAAACGAATGCCTTGGGCCTCTCGCGACTGAGCGAGGCGGGGCGTCTCCTGGGTTTGGGTGCCACGTTGCGATTCATCCGCTTTTCAGATGATTTCCCGTGTAAACCCGTAATCGACATTTGGGATGACACTCGCCAAAGTGGCTTTGGTGACCCTAAGGTTTATGTCGTTCAGACAGCCACGCGTGTTGCAGAGCGCTGCCTGCTCATGACCACCGATCCCGGCGATCTAGTGCTCGACCCTACGTGCGGCTCCGGCACCACCGCGTACGTATCCGAGAAGTGGGGCCGCCGCTGGATCACCTGCGACACCTCGCGTGTGGCCGTCACCTTGGCCAAGCAGCGCCTGATGACAGCCAGCTACGACTACTACGACCTCAAGTACCCGCACGAGGGCCTAAAGGCCGGCTTCATTTACAAGACCGTCCCGCACGTCACCCTGAAGTCCATCGCCAACAACCCGGAGATCGACGAACTCTGGGAGCGGATGCATCCGTCCATCGACGCGGCGCTGAGGCAGCTCAACGCCGCGCTGGGCGGTACCCGGGTCACGTTCAAGGTGACCCAGGGCGGGCGCAAGGGCGAAGGAATCGCCTTCGATGCCAAGGGCACGCACAAGCTAGCAACTGGCGAGCAGGTGCCCGCCAACGCACTGCTGGAATGGGAGGTGCCTTTCGACTTCCCGGCCGACTGGCCCGCCGCTGCCCGCGCCGCTTTCGACGCATTCCACGCCGCGCGCCAGGCGATGCAGAAGAAGATGGACGACTCCATCGCCGCCCACGCCGACCAGGAAGTGCTGTACGACCGGCCGCAGGTAGCCAAGGACAAGCTGCGCATCACCGGCCCGTTCACTGTGGAGGCTGTGCCGTTCCCCAGCGTGACGGTGCTGGACGAGGCACAGCCCACGGCCGAGGCAGACGCCAGCATCGCCCGCAGCGGTGAGTCCGCCCGTCAGCACCGCTGGCGCGACGAGCTGTTGAAGGCCGGCATCCGCGGCAAGGGTGGCCAGATGCTGCGGTTCGCCGAACTGGAGAGCCTGCCGGACACGCCACACCTGCACTGCACCGGTCACTTGGACACTGGCGAACGGGTGGTGGTGTGCTTCGGCCCGGAACATGCTGCGCTGGAGCAGCGCACGGTGGAACTCGCCATGCGCGAGGCCGGCGATCTGTTCCCGCGGCCGAAGATGATCGTGTTCTGCGCCTTCGCCTTCGACCCGGAAGCCGCCAAGGACATCGACGCCACCAAGGGCATTACCGCCCTCAAGGCGCAGATGAACACGGACCTGCTTACCGAAGACCTGAAGAAGAACACCCGCCACAACCAGAGCTTCTGGCTGATGGGCCAACCGGACGTGGAAGTCCGCACCACGAAGGATGGCAAGTACGTGGTGGAGGTGCACGGCTTTGACTACTTCGACACCGCCAGCGGCGAGCTGAAATCTGGCGGCAAGAAGAACATCGCCGCCTGGAGCCTGGACACCGACTACGACGATCGCAGCCTGTTCCCGCGCCAGGTGTTCTTCCCCATGGCCGGCAAGAAGGATGGATGGCACAAGCTCAAGAAGGACATCAAGGCGGAGCTGGACGAGAGCCGCCTGGACAAGCTGCACGGCACCGTCAGCCTGCCGTTCGAGGCAGGTAAGAACCGCAAGATCGCGGTGAAAATCGTGGACGACCGCGGCATTGAGTCGCTGAAAGTCATGGCGCTGGGTTGAGCGTGCCATGACTGCGCCCAAATCCCTGATCATCAACACGCCGTTCGAGGCGCCCCGCTGGCACTGGATCGACCACCAAGGCAGTCTGAAGCTGACCGATGGCCGGCGCCCGGCGAGCTACGAAATCTTCGACACCCGCAATAACACCCGGCGCACGGAGCGGCTGGACCTAGTGGAGCGCGTCCGCGAGCGCGTTGGCGCGTGGCGCGACGCCGGCCACCCGGGCGTGACGACTGTGACTCGCAGCCTGCTGGACCACTGGCACGACACCAGCGCACGGCAACACCCGTTCTATTTCTGCCAGCTCGAAGCGATTGAGACCCTGATCTGGTGGATAGAGGCTCCGCCGGATTACAAGCAGGGCATCCATATCCCCGGCGATGGCGGCCCTTGGGAGCGGCTGTGCAGCAAGATGGCCACGGGCAGTGGCAAGACAACCGTCATGGCCATGCTGATCACCTGGCAGGTTCTGAACGCACTCGCCTACCCCAAGCGCAACAAGGACTTTTCTCGCGCGATATTCCTAGTGGCACCGGGCCTGACGGTTCGTGAGCGCCTGCAGGTGCTGTATCCGGGCCACCCGGACAACTACTACGACTTTTTCGGCCTATGTCCGAATGAGGGCATGCGCAGCAAACTCAACCAAGCCGAGGTGCTGGTGGAGAACTGGCACACCCTGATGCCGCTCAAGCAGCCCGACCGGTCAGTGGTGAAGAAAGGGGCCGAGAGCGACAAGGCGTTCGTGCGCCGGGTGCTAGGCAAGCTCGCCCAGTATAAAGACATCGTCGTCATCAATGACGAGGCCCATCATGCGTATCGCCAGTCCCAGGATGACAAGCGCAGCCGCGACGTAAAGAAGCGCGCGGAGGAAATGGGCCTGGACCAGGAAGAGGCTACCCGCTGGATCGAGGGCTTGGACCGTATCCACAATGAGATCCGCATCCAGCGCTGCTTCGACCTTTCGGCGACGCCATTCGCCCCGACTGGCCGCAGTAACACTGAAGGAGGCCTCTTCGACTGGATCGTGTCGGACTTCGGCCTGAACGATGCGATCGAGGCTGGTTTGGTGAAGACGCCACGCGTCGTGGTCCGTGATGGCGTGGTACCCGACACCAAAACGCTCAGGCCCAAGCTGTATCACCTGTATCGAGACATCGCCGTTCAAGCAGACCTTGGTCGACGCAATGCCGAGCCGCATGAACCGCTGCCGCCATTAGTGCAGCAGGCCTACACGCTGCTCGGCGCCGACTGGCGCGAGGCAGCACACGCCTGGGCGGAGGCAGGCCACACTTCGCCACCGGTCATGCTCACGGTGTGCAACCTCACTTCGACTGCGGCACGGCTGGAACGCTTCTTCACCGGCGGCGATGTGCATTGGCCCGAACTGCGCAATCCCAACCGAACGCTACGGGTGGACTCGCGAGTACTGGAGAAGGCAGAGATCGGCGAGAAAGCGGGTGCCGACAAGGACTACGAGGCGAGGCTCCAATCCATCCTCGAAGCGGCCGCCATTCCAGCTGATCGGAAAAGTGAGCTGCGGCAGCTCCGCAAGGAAGAGCTGCTGCGGGAGATCGTTGACAACGTCGGCAAACGCGGAACGGCAGGCCAGGATCTGCAGAACGTCATCTCGGTAGCCATGCTTTCGGAAGGCTGGGACGCCAAGAACGTGACGCACATCATGGGTCTACGCGCGTTCACCAGCCAGCTGCTCTGCGAGCAGGTGATTGGCCGTGGCCTACGCCGTGTTGGCTATGACACTGAGCCAGTGATGTGCCCCGACGGCATCGAGCGTCAGCTGTTTGCTCCTGAGTACGTCAACGTCTTTGGCGTGCCCCTGTCGGTCTTCCAGGATCTTGGCGACGGCGGTGATCCGCCACCCCCGCCGAAGCAAAGCACGCAGGTCGAGTCCCTGTCCGACCGAAACAGCCTGGAGATTCGCTGGCCGAACGTGGTGCGGGTGGACACGATCGTGCGGCCTGGCTTGAAGCTCGACTGGGCAGCCATGGAGCTCTTGCGGCTCGACCCTGCCGCCACACCGCTCGCTGCGGAGCTCGCGCCTGCCGTGGGCGGCGCAAGTGCCTGGGATCAGATCAAATCCATCGACCTAAGCCTGTTGCCAGAAGAGTTTCGGTTGCAGCGTCTGGTATTCCAAGCGGCGCGGCAGGCGTACTCCCAAATGCGGGACCAGTACGAGGGGACGCCTGAATACCTGGCGTTCCAGCTGATCCGCCTGATCGAGCAGTTTCTGTCCTCCGACAAGCTGGACGTCCCCTCAGTGTTCCACCAGGAGCCCCTACGGCGGCGCATCCTGGTGTCTCTGAACATGAACGCTGTTGTGCAGCACTTGCTTCGCTACCTGCTGCCCCAGAACCAGGAGCGGATCGAACCTGTATTCGACCCGGAGTTCCCCATCGGCTCGACTCGCGATATGCGGACCTGGTACACCACCAAGGCCTGCCTCCCCGCGCAGAAGTCGCAGATCAGCCACATGGTCGCAGATGGCGCCTGGGAAGCACACACTGCCAACGTACTGGAGACCAGCCCGCTGGTGCAGGCCTACGCCAAGAACGACCACCTAGGCTTCCAGATCTACTACATGTGGAATGGTTCCAAGCGGCGCTTCATTCCCGACTTCCTGATTCGCCTCACCGACGGCAAGACGCTTGTGCTAGAGATCAAGGGCATCGACGACGATCAGAACCGCGCCAAGCGCGCAGCGCTGGAGGTGTGGGTGAAAGGCATCAACCAGAAGGGCGGTTTCGGCTCGTGGTCCTGTGACGTGGCGTTCCAGCCTCACCAGATCCAGGACATCCTGTCTCACCATTGCCAGTCGTAGTCCGAATTCATCTTTTCGAGAAGAGGGGATTGGCATTGAAGCTTCCACCAGAACGATTGCTGCTCCCGTCCCACATACCGACCAGCTTATGGAATGCCTCCGAGGGCATCCTCCGACTGCCGCATCCCCTTGCGTCTGCCTACGTTGCCGTCATAGATCAGCTCGGACTGCGCGAGCTCGGCTCACAGCGAGATGACGACGCACCAATTGGAGGACTTGGCGAAGCGGAGACAAAGAAGCACTTTGCGCAAGCCTTTGACGGCTCATGCGCGAGGACACTCTTGGCCATCCTCGATCCGAAGGGCGAGGCAGGCGCATCCTCAGATGCGTTCTTATTACTTACCGCGGGGGGACACCTCTGCTTGGTGGATGCTCCCTGCGGCTCAGGAGCGGCGTCAGTCTCTATGCTCTGCGCTTTAGCCGAACTGCGCAGAACAGGAGCGCTCCCCCGCACTCCGTTGAGGATCGATCTGATCGCCGGGGAAATATCGGAGCACGCTAGAGGTATCGCATCCAGCCTCCTCAGGGAGATCGACGAAGCACTGAGAGCGCAAGCTATTTTCGTAACTACAGACCTAGTGCACTGGGACGTTACATGCGCAGTAAGCAACTCAGCACTGACCAAGAAGTCAGTACGGATCGGTGACGAAAGCACCCATCGCCTGGTGGTAGTAGCGAACTTCAGTGGATTCCTTGTCAATACGGGAAAGATGAGGCTTGCGGAGCCGCAGATTGAGGAGCTCTTCCGGTTCCATTCTGGTGACAGAACGCTTGGCATCTGGATCGAGCCGCAAACTAACAGCGCACTACGGGTTGGCGGAATCTTTTCATGGCTATCTTCTAAGCTACAGAGCACCTGGAGCAGGTTCGTCAGCCCAGCTGATGCCGGTAGCAGATCGCGAGAAGACGAGCCTGAGCACCATACTTCGAGCGCCAGGTTTGAAATGCCACTCATCGCGCCTCGCACCGCGAACGTGAGGCTGGCCGTATCCACCTACCGTCTCACCACGGCCGCTGAATAATGCCCGCACCCACCACCGCTGTTCGAGCTGTGAATCAGTATCGCAAGCGGGACATCTACGCCTACCTTGCGCTCCGCTACTACCTAGAGAACACATCAGCAAACAAAGAACGCTGGATTCGGGAAGTTTGCACAAGTCTTTGCTCCCCAGCGTATCGCTCTGGCTATCTGTCCCTGAAGCATTTCAAGGAAATTTCCGAATCGGGTCACGTCATACACAGGGACATATACATCCCTGGCCCCGTGGAAGCCCTCGCTGAATCAACACTCATCGGCGAATGTCACTCAGCTGGCGGCCCGTTCATCCCTTCTGAGAGTGTGTATAGCTATTTGCCCCCGGAACTCACCGACAGATCCGGTGTCTTTAGGAGTTACATGGAAGGACTAAGGCGGCGACATCGAGACATCTCGGATGCCTGTCGTCAGATGCGTACCAGCCGAGTTGCATTTTACGATCTTAAGAAGTTCTATCCCTCCATTGGAATCGAGATCGCAAGGAATGCCTGGGACAGCGCGTGCGCTGAAGCTCGGCTTCCAAAGATTACGGCAAGGCTGGGCAACGAGCTGCTCGAAAGACATGGCAATGAATTCCAAGGCGGGATGTTGGTAGGCCCAATGTTTAGCCACCTGATCGGAAACCTGCTACTACGCAATATTGACGAAAGGATGGCCAGCAGCTCTGTCCGCTATTTCCGATACGTCGACGACATTGCTCTCGTTGGCTCCAGTGATGAGATCAATCGAACATACGCCAAGCTCAAGGCAGAGATGGAAGCGCTTGGCCTTACCCTTCACGACCAGAGCTCTAGCAAGTCGATCGCAATAGATGCGGAGGACTGGCTGCAGGGCGAGCATGACTACGCTGGACACGATGGCGCCAACTCATGGATGACGCTGATCGGCGGAGTAAAAAGCCTTCTCTTGTGGAGACCGGAAGCCGCAGACGAGCTTCGCGGAAGGCTGAATGACCATGAGATTCGTCTCCCATTGCCCGATTACATCTCTGCCGTTAGGGAACATGGTTACCTGGCGCGCGCTCGCCACTTTGTGCGAAAGAAGTACTGGAGGCTGCGGACGCACTCCACCTCAGTGAACTCCCTTGTGGAGCAAGCCCTCCATCTTCGAAAGCATCTGGACGACCAACTGTCGAGTGTTATGAGGGAGCTAGGTTCCCCATCCCAGTTTCACGTACGCCGCCACGTGCCAAAAGCACGTTATCGCCTCGGACGCCTAGCATATCTGGCCACACCGAGAAGACTAACTGAATTGGCAGGTGAAGCCAGTCATCCAGCACTTCGTTTCCACTCAGAAGTTTGCAAAGCAATCGGAACCCGCCAAGTCACCGACTTGTTCGAACTGGGGAGCAATGCAGTCCAGGCAGCGGCTCAAGCGCTGCGGGCAACTCCGAGCCCCATCGATCTTGACCAAATCGAGTTCACGGAGGTCACGCAGCAGTCTCTTGCTACCGCGTACCTGAATGGCTTGGAGGTCCGTACCAGCGCATCCACACTCAGCCACCAAAGTCGCCTAGTTCAGTTTGCCAGAGGTGGCCCAGATGCGGAGATGATGGCTGACGGGCTGCCCTTTCTTTCGGAAGCGGCGTGTCTTCATGGGCTAAGTGCTGAACCAAGACACCAGAGCATTCTCGATAGTGCTTTTGACGAAGACGAGGACCTGGCAATGGACGTCATCGAACAGGCGCGTTCCTCTCTCTCCGGCTGATTTAGCTGCCCCTGAGCATCGTTCGATTCAACAGATTTCTGACCGAAGACTTGTGCCAGATTCCGCCCCTTGGTGTGAGCATGCCTCTGTCGTTGAGCGCTTTGGCGATTGCCCCTAGGGTCGTGATCCCCTCTCGAGTCAGAGCTTCCAAGACCGGACGCAATCGCTGCGCATGAAGATCCGCTTGGCATTTGACCGCCGCTACGGCGTCTATGTTGCCCCTCAGCGCGCGATTTAGGGCAGCTGCACCATTAGGGTTGCCGAGCTTCTGTCCGCGCGCCTTCGCTGCCTGTAGAGCCTCCTTGGTTCGCTTTGAAATCGCCTCGCGCTCTTGCTGAGCCACCAACGCCATGATTCCCACGGTGAGCTCATTGGCGTCTGGCATGTCTGCCGCGATGAAGCGAACGCCGCTGTCCCGAAGGGTGAGCAGGAAGGCCGCGTTCCGTGAGAGGCGGTCCAGCTTCGCGATCAGGAGGATGGCGCCGGTCACCTGGGCTAGGTGCAACGCGCGGCCAAGCTCTGGCCGCTCTGCGCTCCTACCGCTCTCCACCTCGGTGAACGTCTGGAAGACCTCAGCGCCCCGCTGCCGCACGAATTGTTCGATGGCTGCCTGCTGTGCCTCCAAGCCTAGCCCACTGCGCCCTTGACGAGCGGTCGATACCCGCATGTAGACTACGACTCTCACGGTACAAATCCCCCTAACGAACGTTAGGCAGTTTTGTACCACCCCGTCTCCTGAGCTTCAAGAGGTCCATGCAGATTCAGTCCACCGCCAAGCGACCCCGCATAACCCAAGCAGAACTCCGTCAGCAGATTTCCAACCTCCGCAAGGAACTGGAACCACTCCGCCGACACTATGAGCGGACTGTGCGGGCAGCAAAGAATGCGCTGCCAGACGCGGCGCGCATGCACTACCTCGGGCTTCAGAAGGTTTCCTCTCGGGAGGAACTAGGCGAGTTCCTGTACCGCCTTCGGGAAATTGTCATGGAGGTCGCGGAGCCTCTCCCTCCACGGTACCCGGGAGCCGAGACTAGGGTCACCTGCCCCTTGTGCACCAGCGGCGCACGCGGACCGTTCTTGGGCCGGGGGGACGGCTGGGGTGCCGTCGCTGGCTTGGAGTTGCACCTAAAGCGCGACTCCGACGAGAACGGCTGCTATGTCATGCAGACCCTGATCGAACATGCCGAGCGGCAGTTCGAGGCCACGAACAACCCGGAGACCAGGGCTGACCTGGTCACGGAGAGATGAGGGGGGTACGGGGGGTGAGAGCCGCGATCCTCTGCCTCGAATGCCCTCTCGGAAATTGGGCAAAACATTTGGACCATACGCTACAGCATGTGCTACATCGACTGCTACACTGCCCGAATTAGGCAGTTCCTAAGTCCGCGAGATTGCTAGATTTTCTGGCTCGATGGTGGCTATCCGACTAGTCCACCCATAGCCACCATCCCGCCACGCGCCTGCGTCGGCTCCCCCGCCCGGGGCTCTCGCCCGCCACCAACCCCGTTCCCCCCAGAGGCCCACAGCATCTGCCGGACCGGCCTGCGCCGTGCCCGCGCGCGCCGTCCCGCCACGGCGATGCGGGTCGGCCGGAGGAAGTTGCCGTCGAAACCGCCGCGGCGCGCAGTGCGCCGGGCCAGGGTCAGGCCGTCTGGGCGTCCATGCTGTCCCGGATCAGCTGCACGATCTCCTCGACCGTGGGGTTCTTGGGCAGCGACATGCTCTTGAACGTGAAGTCCAGCTCGCTTTCCAGATCCAGCATGATGTCGACCAGGATGATCGAGTCGATGCCCAGTTCCTGCAGCCGGGTCTGTGCGGTAATGGGCACTTCGGTCGCGCCGA
>Ga0233380_1000857_pt1 | contig 14710 bp, 17 predicted proteins | sample ElkDunMinimDraft_9_FD_191541 | JGI IMG/M metagenome (GOLD analysis project Ga0233380, IMG submission 191541) | Fecal eukaryotic communites from dung pellets of Tule Elk in California, USA - Elk Dung F36 | ecosystem: Host-associated > Mammals > Digestive system > Large intestine > Fecal | place... | reverse complement strand
CCGCATTCTATTCAGCCTATGGTTGGGTCGTCCTCGCCGCCGTGGCTGGCGCCATCACCATCGGCCAGATGACCATGTACATCGCCGTGTTCCGCCAGGGCCAGAACGCCGTCACCAGCAGCCTCACCGCCATCAACGGCATGTACGAGGACAACCTCTACCTGTCCAACCTGGTCGAATACCTCGAGCACGAGGTGCCCGAAGCCGGCGGCAGCGAGACCCAGGGCCCGCAGCCCGATGACGGCATCCGCTTCGAGGATGTCAGCTTTTATTATCCTGGCGCCACCGTCCCCGCGCTGGCCTCGGTCACCTTGCACATCAAGACCGGCGAGAGCCTGGCCATCGTCGGCGAAAACGGCTCCGGCAAGACCACCCTGATCAAGCTGCTGACCCGGCTCTACACGCCCACCTCCGGCCGCATCCTGCTGCAAGGTCTCGACTTGCAGGAATGGGACATCGAGGCGCTGCGCTACAAGATCGGCGTCATTTTTCAGGACTTCTCCCGCTACCAGTTCAAGGTGGCGGACAACATCGGCCTGGGCGACGTGACCCACATGGAGGAAAGGCCGCTCATCGAAACCGCCGCCCGCGAGGGCCTGGCCGAAGACTTCATCAAATACCTGCCCGAGGAATACGACACCCAGCTCGGCACCTGGTTCAAGGGCGGCAAGGAGCTCTCCGGCGGCCAGTGGCAGAAGATCGCGCTGGCCCGCGCGTTCATGCGCAGCCACGCCGACGTGCTGATCCTGGACGAGCCCACCGCCGCCATCGACGCGCGTGCCGAGGCGGAGATCTTCGCGCACTTCCGCGAGCTGACCGCCAATCGCATTTCCATCATCATCTCTCACCGTTTTTCTACGGTGCGAATTGCCGACCACATCATTGTGCTGGACAAGGGGCACATCGTTGAGGAGGGCAATCACGAGGAGTTGCTGGCGAGCGAGGGGCAGTATGCGACGTTGTTCAGGTTGCAGGCGCAGGGGTATCAGTAGCTGGCAATTTCACTGACACGCTCAAGCGCAAGCGGTGACCACTCCAGATTCACTGACGCAATTTCCTCAATATCGATTCCTTTGCCTTAGCATGAGGAACGCCTTCGCCGGCCTCAATTACCGCCTCGGCACGATGAATATCTTCGAGAAGCTCCAACCGCTCTTGCATACGTTGATACTCATGGATGCCAACCAGGACTGCTACTCCACGTCCGCGCTGAGTCAGCACCATAGGACGCCGAGTCTCGTTTATCTGCTTCACAAATGATGCTATTTCTGCCCGAAAATCCGATAAAGGGCGAATATCTTCATTAACTCTAAACTTTGACATGGCAAATATACCGTACGAATGAAGGTACGGGTGATTGTACTCTCGGTAGGCTTGGCTCGCAATCGCAGGCGACGCAGCAGGCTCATAATAAAAAGATAGACAATGGGTGGAGTGTGAGCAAATCGCAGCCGCGTATATCGTTGAGATATCACTGGAGTGATATAAAAATCTAATGGTATTCAATGGATTAAGTGGAGCGCACGGGGGATAAGGGGAAACACGCTAACTCCGGACTGTGTGCTGGCACGGAGTCTGCGAGATGTGCGGATCCTTGGCGTCGATCAAGTGATTGTATTTGTGGGGGAATTAGGAATAGACTCGTTCAAAATCAAGATATAAATAGTGTGCTCGCACACTATACAAATAATGATATGGACGCCCTCTTAACCTTGTAGTCTGAAGCTACGTTCAACTACAAAAAAGAGGGCGATACAGATGAGGATAAATGCCGTTGGTATAGATCTGGCGAAGAATGTCTTCCAACTTCACGGGGCAGATGCGCAAGGCAGGCCAGTCTTAAGAAAAGCACTGCCACGCATCAAGTTGCTGGACTTCTTTGCTAAGTTGCCACCTTGCCTAGTCGGGATGGAGGCATGTAGCACTGCACACTACTGGGCGCGCGAGCTTATGGCTTTTGGCCATGAAGTAAAACTGATGCCGCCCCAGTATGTGAAACCCTACGTTAAAACAAATAAGAATGATGCGGCGGATGCCGAAGCAATCTGCGAAGCGTTGCTCAGGCCCACAATGCGGTTCGTTGAAGTGAAGACACCCGATCAGCAAGTGCTTCTCTTGATTCACAGAGAAAGGGAGGGTGCTGTAAAGGATCGAACAGCGCTTATCAATCGCTTGCGAGCCACCCTTGGTGAATTCGGGATCGCGATTCCGGTTGGCCCTCAACGAATGCAACGCTGGTTCAGAGATGAGTATGGAGTCGTCGAGGTGCGATTACCGGAACTCTTGAGGCGGCACATATCAGGAATGCGCCAAAGACTCGGATCTTTGGAGGAATCTCTAGCATCCCTGGACGCTGAGATCGACCAATGCAGCCGTAACAGTGAGGCCTGTAAGAGGCTTGAGACAGTTCCTGGGATCGGGCGTTTGACGGCCTCAGCTCTAGTAGCATCGATTGGGGATGGGAGAACGTTCAATTCAGGTCGGCAACTAGCGGCATGGTTGGGACTAGTACCAAAACAGTATTCAAGTGGAGGAAGGCAGCGGCTTCAGGGTATAAGTAAACGAGGCGATGCGTACCTGAGGCGGATGTTAATTCATGGAGCTCGAGCCGTAATTAGGCACATGAATCCGAAACGGACAACGACAGCATGGCTGACAAAATTGTCAGCCAGAGCACATAAAAATATTGTTATAGTTGCTCTGGCTAATAAACTGGCAAGGATTGCTTGGGCCTTGTTGAGTAAGGGCGAGTGCTATAAAGAAGTAAGCGCCTAATAACATAGATAAATTTTTGACACCAAGGTTTTGCGCAGGCGATACATTAGAAGACGACACAGGTAGGACCGTGGACCGGTAAAGCTGCTCCTAACATCGTGCCTCGAGCACGTCCAAATGATTAGCACCAGTCCAGCGAAGCTCATCCAGGATCCGGCAACGGCCGAAAAGAAAATCCGAATAGATGGCTGCAATACCAAGATCGTTGAAACGTTTCGCTTGCACAAAATGGGGCGTCCATAGATGTTAGCGGGCAAGAGAGGCTGCAGCGTGATATCTAATAAAGAAACGTTTCTCTCTGTAGCGAGAGAGGCTCACCAGCAAATGAAGCGCTTACTGGAAGAAGGTCGTACGCTGAAGCCCGATGGCAGCCCTGGATACGTCGTGAAGTTCGATCCAGAACAGAGGGTCTTTAAACAGGCGCTAATTGCGATCACGTTTTCCGGAATCTATTTTGAAGCTTTCGCTTATTTTGTGGCACGCCAGATCAGTAAATCCAAGGCGGAGAAAGTGGATAAAGCTCGGGGGTATCGGGCCAAACTTGAAGAGCTTGGCGTTGAAGACGCGGGATTGCTTGAGGCTGCCGAGTCGTTTCGTAAGAGCCGGAACGAACTCGTACATGAAAAGGCTGCGCCCATGGCTGAGATAGATTTTGCTGAAGCGCACTTTGCCGAGTCTTGTGCAGACAAGGCTATGGAGTTTATTGCATTGCTGCATCAGTCCGTCGCAAATGTCCGCTAACAAACCGGTAAAGAGCGACAAAAGTACGTCGTCATGCCTTTTGCAAAAGTCGCAAAAGCCACGCCAACATACTTTCGCGCCTTACCAGGGGCGTTATATGCTACCGCTGCCGCAGCATATGAGTTCTACCATCAGGCAGCATTAAAAAGGAGAGATATATGGGAATTAAACCAGGTCCAAAACCGAAAGCTAAATCAACCGGAGAGCTTGATAAGCGTCGGCGGGATAATAAAAATACTCCCAAGAACAAGCCGGAGCTTAAGCCCCATAAGCACAAGAAAGGTGATTAATTACTGAAAGTGCATTTAGGCCGATAGGGGTAATAGGTTGGGGTTCGATTCCCCTAGCGTATATTGGCTCCGTAGCCCTTCTATTCGTATTACTGCGATATATCAGTCATAACTTGATCCTTTCGGTCAACGACAACAGTAAAGAGGAGGCTCCTATGGTAAAGACAATAACTGCTCGTACTCGAGTGTTCCTTAGTTCCATTTTTGAAACAATGTGGGCCATCGGAGTCAGCAGCGTGGTTGGACAGCTATCGACCTAAGTACATTTCGCACATAACAAAGTGGTCAAAAAGGACGCCATTGACTCCGCATCAAAGGCGCATGGCTTCGCCATTTTATGCGCCTTTGATGTTCCGCAATGGCGCCGTTTACCACGACGTTATGTGGCAACCGACTTATGCGACTAATTGAAACTTTAAACTGGTCTCCTGCGGTTCTTGGATTACTGTTATTTATTATTTCTGGAATCCACCTGTACCAATTTGATCCTTACACAGGTGATGTTAGAGAGCTGCTTTCAACGGAGCTGCCAATTGCTATTCTTGGTTTCATACTAAGTGTTGTTGTTTTTTTAAGTACAATTTACTGGCTTGCAATAAAGAAATGGAAAATAGCAGTTCAAACAGTAGTAAGCCCCATTATTTGGTATGGTTTTTTCGTTGCGGGTAGCTTAATGGGTGGCGCCTACATGAACGCCACATAACAAACAAATCAATCGGCCCTACGGGCCTTTAGGACGCAGCTGACGCTGCGCCTATTATTACAGGCGTTATGTGGCATAGGAGAGGCAAGTGGTAATCCCGGAGGGTCTTAATTCTAGCTTTTGGGCAAAAGAGCGAAGCGATGAGTTACCATTTGTCCACGATGATCAAGTAAGGGTTTCAACCCTTGAATGTGAGAAGATTGGATCAGTCGTGTTTATAGCTCAGTTTGATGATGCTCCAATCTATTTCGTGGAACTTGTAGATGGAACGGGTGTAGAAGCTACCCCATCGCAATTAACCCTGAATCAGTGAGAACGCCACCACATAACCATTACATAAAGTGCGCGCCTTCGGCGCCGGACGCAGCTTGCGCTGCGCCGCTTATGAAAAGGCGTTATGTGCCCCAGGAATTGAGCATCAGTTTATGATTTTGACAAAAAGAACATTGGAGAAGTTGAGGGAGCTGATCAACGAAGAGACTGAATATCGGTCAGGTCCGAAGCTTGTCGATTTTTTCAATGAGCTTGGGTTCAACGACTCATACGGTCAAGGCTTCCCATCGAGGTGGGTTTTTACAGATGAGAGGCTGGCACGGCTCAATGGCACACCAGAGCTCGATAAGTGCATTAGGAATGTTTTAGCTCCCGTGAATTTCGTCGGAAACTTCCAGAAGCTGGATGACCATATAGCGGGATTCAATCAATATCTCACATTCGATAAGTGGAAAATTGTCCGAGATCAGAGCGACATAAAATTTCAAAAACTGAACAAAGTTGTAATTGACGAACCTATAAAAGGACAGGCTTCGGAGGATGATTTTCTTAATAGAGAATTTGCCAATGTTGATCTAACTAAGCTCGGGCTGGAAGGCGCGGTTCAAGATGTATTGCAACATCGAATCAAGGAGATTGAGAAGTGCTTTTCAAGCAAGGCTCCCTTGGCCGTGATTTTGCTCGCTGGCAGCACTTTAGAGGGGATTTTTCTTGGGCTCGCAATTTCCCATCCCCGAAAGTTTAATTCGTCTAACGCATCGCCAAAGGATGGTTCGGGAAAAGTGAAACAGTTTCATGAGTGGACGCTCAGTGGATTTATTGATGTAGCGAAGGAGTTGGGTTTGATCCAGTACGACACCCAAAAATGCAGCCATTCACTGAGAGATTTCAGGAACTATATTCACCCATTTGAGCAAATGAGTTCAGGGTTCAGCCCGCGAGAGCATACAGCCAAGATCTGTCTGCAAGTTCTTAAAGCTGCGATCTATGAAATTAGTGAGAATATTCAGAAAATCAGCACATAACAATCGCTTGCAAAGTGACGCGATTGCATCGCGCACCTGAAGCGAGCGTTAGGCGCCACAAGGATAACCATCCTCAGCATGATTCACATTATCGAGCCGAGAACAGAGCGTCTTCAGCTTCGCCAGTGGGTAGCCAGTGATCGAGGCCCGTTTGCTGCTATGTCTGCAGATCCTCAAGTGATGGAGTTCTTCCCAGATACCTTAAGCAGATCTGAGAGTGACGTCATTGCTGATAAGTGTGAAGCACTGATTGCTGAACGAGGATGGGGAGTTTGGGCTGCTGAGCATTTGGGAACCCGGAAATTCATTGGCTTCATCGGGCTAAATATTCCACGTGCAGATTTGCCTTGCTCGCCTTGCGTGGAAGTCCTTTGGCGGCTTGCGCGGTCATACTGGGGGCATGGATATGCCACAGAAGCTGCTGTTGCGGCTCTCAAAGTAGGATTTCAGCAGCTCGATCTACAGGAAATCTTGTCATTCGCCGTCGCGGGTAATCATCGTTCTCGCGCGGTTATGGAGAGGCTCAATATGATCGATACCGGCGAAACCTTTGAGCATCCAGATGTGCCGGAATCCAGCCACTTGCGGAAGCACTGCTTGTATGAAATTTCACGAAAAAGGTGGGTGCGGAATGTCGCCTAACCAAGTCATAAACTTCGCGCCTACGGCGCCGGACGCCTCCTTCGGAGTCGCCGGTTATGAACGGCGTTATGTGTAATTAAGTAGGAAGCGTCAGTGACTGAGCGTATAAATAAAAATCCAGAATGGGTAACTCGTGGTAAAACCATAAAACAATTAATTGCTGAGCTTCAATCATTTGAAAATCAAGACTTAGAAGTTAAAATATCCGTAGATGATGGCGAATCGTTTAAATGCATTAGTTTGGTTGGAAAACATAACGAGATAGGTAAGCAATTTTGCGGCCTCAAAAACTGCGAGTAAACACATAACAAGGCGCAGCAACACGCCGCTGCGCGGCTGGACAGTTTGTAAGGCACGCTTATGTGGTTTTGCTTCGAAAAAGTATTCCACAACGAGCGCCTTACAAGCTACCGGTGTGCTAAACGTTAGCTTGCAGGGCGCAAAACAGCGGCTCAAAAATGGGAGATAGAATATTAAGTCAGAAGTCTATACTGAGAAGCTAAAGTTTCTAGTTCAGTACGTTGCCTTGATTGAGAGCGGAAATACATTCGCGATAGATCAGCTGCTCTTGAGTGAAACGGGAGAACTCCGAACACGTGGGTTCTCCGAATTTCATGCGGAAGAACAACTCAGTGAGCTCCAATTATTTTCGACGGAAGTGGTAGAGTCTTTCAGAGCTCAGATGATTGTTCTAATCTGGGCCTATTTCGAAAACTTATTCTCTTCGGCGGCTCAGTCTGTAGCATCGCATTCACGCAGGCAGGACAGATTCCAGACATTTGAGACGTATCGCAGTAAGAATAGAAGTATTAGTTTGGTTCTGTGCTGGAAAAGGTATTTCACGGAAGTTATCGAATTCAAAATTGAGCTTGATGAAGGCGAATGGCAGAGACTGTCTGACACCCTAGTTTTGCGTAATTTCATCGCTCATTCGAGCCGCAGGCCAGGATTTCCTCCCGAAGAGCGAAAGGCAGAAGCGATATTGAGATTACCAGGTGCAAAGATCAATGTTGATGGAGTTTCGATTTCCAAGCGGCTAGTTGTTGAATCCCTGCATTTTGCAGAATTAGTACTGAATAGGTTGGGCGGGAAACACTGGGAAGAAAGTGAGAGTTTCGATCTTTCAGAAGCTAAAAAAAGCAATTGAGAGCTAACCAAGCGATGCAGACGGACAAAACCAACCCGCCACACCTTTCGCTGACGCAAAAGCCGCGCCGGCTTGGCTTTGCCGCTGATCTTCGGCGTTAGAGAGCAAACATGTCCCAATACATCGCAGAAGTCGTCTGGTCACGAAATGAGCAGGACTTCCTGGACAATAAATACGGAAGGCGACATTTGCTCCGGTTTGATGGAGGTGCCGAGGTTCCAGGTTCATCCTCTCCGCATGTAGTGCCGCTTCCCCTGTCTGATGCGGCAGCAGTTGATCCCGAAGAGGCGTTTGTCGCCTCCTTGTCCAGTTGCCATATGCTTTGGTTTCTTTCCATAGCAGTTAAACGTAGATTTCGCGTTGATGAGTATCGAGATAACGCTATTGGCGTTATGGGCAAGAATGCAGAGGGAAAGATGGCCATGGTCTCAGTTACACTAAGACCCAGTGCCCAATTCTCTGGGGAGCGTTTGCCTTCCGCCAAGGAAATCGATGAAATGCACCACGAGGCACATGCCGAGTGCTTCATCGCGAACTCTGTAAAAACTATAGTAAGCTGTGAGCCTATATATGCTCTCTAACCAAGTCATTAACTTCGCGCCTGCGGCGCCGGACGCCTCCTTCCGAGTCGCCGGTTATGAGCGACGTTGGGTGGTCGGGAAGTTTCAATGCTCTCATTCACGATCGTCCGCTTCTCGTGCTGTCTCCGTAGTTCATATTAATTTGAGGTCATTGTGATTGCTGAATCTATAGACTCGATCATCATGTTCGCGGGAGGCGCTTATGCCACTGCTATGGGGTACGGCTGGCTGCCAGCGTCATCCAAGAACCCAGCCGCCGGAGAAAAATGGATGCTTCGGTATGGGAAGCTGCTCAAGATTGTTGGACCATTGCTTGTGGTCGTGGCTGTGGCTCTGTGGGCGGCAAGGTTCTTTGGTGATGGTGCTTAGGCGACGCACCTAACAATTCATTCAGGTCTCGCGACTGGCGCTGAGCCTATTAATAATAGACGTTAGTTGCCCTGCGCTGCAGCCTCTAGCTTGTCCAAAAGCTCCGGGCCGCCGCATAGCAATCCGATCCAGAGCGCTATGTACTACGAGATTCCCCATGCTTCAGGTCGTTGTTTTAATAAAAGTAAAGGATCAAAGTAAGTTCTTTGAGGCTGGATGCTAAATTAGCATCTTTGAAAGATCTAAGAGCCGAAGGAATACGCTCTACAACAATCTACTTGTCAGAGCAATTCGTGGAATATGAGGGCCGGGCATAACCAAGTCATGAGCTACGCGCCGCCGGCGCCGGGCATCAGCTTCGCTGTCGCCGGTTATGAGCGGCGTCATTCACTTACATGCAATGAGGAAAAGATATGAGTCTAAAAAATTTGATGTTCAGCATTTGTGCAGTGACAGTATTAGCAAGTTGCGCGTCAGTTTCGTCGTCTTCTGCACCTCAAGTTGCTGTATCGGAGCAGACCGTTGGGCCGATATTCATCATACAGACCAGTTTGCCATCCGGGATCGAGCACGAAGTCATAGGCCAGATAAAGGCCAATGCCCGAACGGGTTACGACAGTGTCGAGAGTCTGTATCCGATGCTCGCTGACGAGGCGAGGAAGGTCGGTGCAAACGCAATCGTCGATGTCTATGGTGGAAGAACGGTATCAGCCTTTTCATGGTCAGCACCATTTACTGGGGGAACTGCCGTGAGAGTTGAAGACATAAGCTTATTGAGCACCTTGGAAGGACGTTTCATTGAATAGTCCAAATGCGTAGCAAGTTGCTGCATTCGTAAAAATCATTAGCATCGAATTTTGTTGAGCTGTGAAAAATCCAAACTATGAGGCCCGTGTCGAATGAGGAAGGTCGTTGTGCGGGCATCAAGGGAGAAAACATGGGTTGTCCTTTAACAATACGAATAGTATCCATAGCAGCCTGCGCAGGTATAGCTCTTCTCGCTCGCGCCAGTGAAGGTGCCACTGAAATAAGTCCCAACATCGCGAACGCAGACTGGGAAAGATTCAAGGAAATGTACCCGATCAGTGCTATGTGCGAGGCTGACGAGATTACATTGTGGACATGCGATGACGATGAGAAAACCTATTTCCTTTGCTCTTCGGTAGAGATCACTGAGGACGCCGGATACATTCAGTACCGTGTGGGAACTGAGCAGGGAGTAAACCTCGTTTTTCCTTAGCATCAACGCCATCCAAAGGGGATATTCAAGCAAAGCCTCAGTCTATCTGGAGATGTGAGAATTGCTTTTCGTCATGACGGGGACAGCTACACGCTCGTCGACCGACTGCGCGGCACTTCATCCATAGAGGTAACGCAAGAATCTGAAGGCGAAGGGATCGCAGGGGTGTCATGCCACAATGAAAACCAATCGCTGCAGCTGAACTACACCCTTAAGCTAATGTATCAGACTGGCATCTCAGATTTATCATCTCCATAAGCTTATATCCCATGGAAAACCCCATCATGAAACCCGGAATTACCGTAATAACACTCGGCGTCGACAATCTGGAGCGGGCCGTGCGCTTCTACTCGGAAGGCCTGGGATTTTCTACAGACGGCATCGTGGGTCGTGAATTCGAGTTCGGCGCTGTGGCCTTCTTTGATATGCAACCTGGTCTCAGGCTTGCCTTATGGCCCCGGACAAGCCTGGCTCACGATTCAGGCCTTCCTGCTTCGGGGCCAAGCTCAACCAATCTGTCGTTGGGGCACAACGTGGCTTCCAGAGAGGAAGTCGACGCGGCCATGGTCCAGGCACAAGCTGCCGGAGCTCGAATCGTCAAACAGGCGCAGGCTACTTTCTGGGAGGGCTACGCAGGCTATTTCGAGGATCCGGACCAACATCTGTGGGAGGTTGTCTGGAATCCCGAGTGGCAACAAGAGGGGTAGTGTTAAACAAGCGGCTCCCATATGCAGATTCGAAAGCTATCGCGCCTTGACCTGAAGCATGTTTCCCTCATCCAGCAGGCATGCTACAGCGGGCGATTCATCGAGCCCGCTGCTTCTTTTGCTGCCAAGCTCTCCGCCGCCCCTGACTTCTGCTTTTTGGCCGTACGCAATGGGGCGCCCGTCGGGTATGTGGTTGCTCTTCCATGGGTGTCAGGCGATATTCCGGATCTGGGCGGTCTGGAGTATGCTGTTCCCGAACGCGCCGATAGAGTCTACATTCACGATGTTGCGGTGATCCCGGCTGCCCGCCAGGCGGGCGTAGCACGAGAGTTGTTGAATGCCGTATTGAATGCAGCGGGATTGGCAGGATATCGGGGCGCCTTTCTGGTGGCCATCAAGGGAGCGTCATCTTACTGGGAGCGCCATGGCTTTCAGGCGGTGCAGGTTGATGGGAGATTAAAGCATAGCCTCTCCTCTTATGGTGAAGGTGCGGTGTACATGATGAAAGCCAATGACGGGAAATAGCGTCGCGTAAGGGGCTAGCCGTGGAAAAAGAAGAAGAAAAAGAAAGTGTGGCAGTGATCAGTGTGCACGGGATTGCGGACCAGCTTCCCGGCCAAACCGTGCGGGAACTGGCGCGATTGTTGTGTCACGGCCTGGATGGCCCTCCCCGTTATGTGCAGGGCGAGTTGCAGCAAGTGCTGGTGCCGGTGGCGAAACTGCATCCGGGCAGCGGCCCTGTGGACGACTTGCCGACCCTGCCCTTCGACGCGCTAAAAAGCGATTCCGTCCCCACTCTCCCCGCAGAGGGCGAACCCGAAACTGCTCGCAGGACCCCAGGCACTCCCAGCGGGTTCTACCAGATGCATCAGCAGGCTCAGGCCTTTGAGACGACCAGTTTCGCCTCCCGGCATGAAGATCTCGGTGCCGAACTTAACGATTATCTGATGGCGCGCCTTGAGATGCAGGAGGATGACGCGCTGTATGAAACGCAGAAGATCTCCCTCCGCCGTCGTCTGGATGATGGAAAAGTGGATCTGTTCGAGATGCACTGGGCTGATCTGTCCCGCTTGGGGGGCGGAGGGCTGAAGGCGCTGTCATCGCTGTACCAGTTGTTCTTCCACCTCAGCACATTTGCGGCCGACCTGGTCGACCACGCGTCGATAAGTATGCGGGGAAAAGGTGCCTGGCACGTTCTGCAGAGTCTTCATGCCTGGATGGCCTGGCTGATGAAGGCACCGGCGGCGATCGTGCAGTTGCTGATGCTGCTGTTGATGGTATTTGCCTCTGCCGCCTGGGTGCCGGTGGAGCGGCATGGCACATTGCTGGCGGCACTATATGGTGCCAGTGCTCTGGTGCTGGCGACACTGGCCGTATTCGCATGGCTACGCCGCCCCGCTGAGGCGTCGGGTATCTTCAAATTTGTGGGGCTGTTCACCCTGGCCGTGGGCTGCCTGACTCTTTCCCTCTATTTGCTGTGGCTTGGCTTCGGGGCTCCCAATCTGTACTTTGGGTCCTGCGTGCTGGTGGTCGCCCTGCTCGGCGCCTACGTGATCGAACGTTATGCGAAGGTCAGCAGCGGGGTGAGAATTGCCGGACATGTTCTGGTGGCGACGATGGTGGTCATGCTCGTCGTCGCCGGCCGCTATTCGCTGGCGTCATCAACGACCGTCCACGAGTGGATGTTGACCTCCGCCATGCGGGCAGGCGAGGTGCTGTTTGCCCTGCTGCTCCTGATCTGGGCCGCCTTCATCGTTGTACAGATCAGCGGGCTGGTGCTGGGGTTCTGGCTCGTACGCGGGGCGGACGAGCGGGTAAAAGCCACCATGCACACGGCTCGGCTGATGCTAATCGTGTCGTCGGGATTATTTGCGGTGCTCAGTCTCGTTCTGTGGTCTGCGCTCGTCTACGTTGCCGGCATGGCGCTGGGGGATGTGCGCTTCTCCTCCCTGATCTTCGATCCCGGCTACTGGTCTGTCGCCAACTTTCTGGATGCCCGCATTCAGGCGCTGGGTGGCTTTTTTACTCCTCTCGTGTTTGCCGCCATGCTCGTCGCCGTGGCTGTCGTGCTGGTAATGGCGCCGTCGATGGCGCAGGAGGTTGCACCGGGGATTAATGTGGACGCGAAGGGTGTGCGATCCGGAGCGGACCTTTCCTCCGCACGCCTCGGCCAATGGATGGTGGGTGGCATGGCATGGCTCGACAAAGTGCTGAGGGTGCTGATTCCCATAGGTGCGCTGATTGGTGGCGTGGTTTATCTTGCGTTCGTGTCCCAGCAGTTTGCCGTGCTGGCGGGCGTCGGAGGCGGCTTCACCCAATGGCTCGCGGGCTGGCTGGGCTACCTCCGCGGTGAGGCGCTGGTGTCCACTGGCAAGTGGTTGGCCGGCGGTGCTGTCACCATCACGGCTCTTGGTGCGCACTTCACTCGCAGCTTCGGACGTTTGCGCGTGGCGATCGACGCGGTGCTGGACGTGGACAACTACTTCGCCGACCCGCCCAACCGGCAGCCTCCCCGCGCGCGTATCTTTTCGCGCTACGTGTCACTTCTCACTTATCTGCGAGAGGCTGGATACCGCCGCATCGTGATTGTCTCTCACAGTCAGGGAACCGTGATCAGCGCCGACCTGCTGCGCTATCTTCATGTCCAGGGAAGAATGGACAGCGTGACCGGCAGTATCCCGCTTTCGCTGATCACCGTGGGCTCGCCGCTGCGTGACCTGTATGCCAAACGCTTCCCCCTGCTCTACCGCTGGCTGGGAACCCGCGAAAAAGGATTTGCCCATGCCACCCCTGCGGCGTCGGAGCTGGGTCTGCGCGAGTGGGTGAACGCCTGCCGTTCGGGCGACTATGTCGGGCGCTTCATCTGGACCTCCCCGGACGAGCAGGAATGCTATCGGGTGGCACCGCTGGATGCTGACGGGCGGGTACATGCACTACGCTCGGATGATCGCACCGAATTCTGTCTGGGCGCCGGGGCTCACACACACTACTTCAGCAACGATGCTGTGGCGTTGTCGGTGGAGATTGACAGGCTGATTGGGGGAAATGGCGCCAATGGTTGAAATGCAAAAAGCGGATCCTCTGTGTGGTTATCTGGGGGCGTTGCTCCCGGTCGTGCAACATGCCCACATGGTTTGAAGCAGGTCTCTGGGGCCTTATCGCCGGATCAGCGCTCCTGCTGGTTGATACCATGATCCCGGAGGCATTCGAGAGTAGCCATAATTTCGCGGGGCTTATTGCTGTCGTCGGATTTCTGGCGGCCTTTACGCTGAGCAAACTGACATGAGTGCGACAACGCGTGCCATGGGGTGTTATGTTTTTTGTCCGTAAGGCCATGATACCCTTCTATCCATAGTGCAGCTGGTAAGATTCTGCCAGGGCAAAAGCCTGGATCTTTGAGGAGACGCAGGATGTGGTTCAAAAAATTAACCGGCTTCGATGAAAAATCACCACAACAGGTGCGTGAGAACATCAGCGTTGATGGCGAAACGCTGACCTCCCGTGTCAACGGAGCGGTGTTCAACTGCGGAACACTCGAGACCCCTTCCCTGGCCGAACTGCGGGAACGCGTTCGCGCCAGCGGCAACAGAACCGGTAAAATTTCGTTACGAGAGGTGGAGAAGACGGGCGCCAAGGCCTTGCATCGAGATGAAGCGAACGCCGGTGCGCTTTTCCAGGTCGCCTCACAGTTCAATCTGCTGGAGATGCCTTCGGAGCATGTAACTCCTGAATGCGGTATAAGGGGCTATGAAACCGATAATACCCAGGGCCCCGCCTGTGCCATCGCCGCTGGTGCGGGCACAATCTATCGCAATTACTTCGCCCAGGTGAATGGCCAGACTGGCCAATCCGCCCATAATCAGATCGACTGCCTTGCAGACCTCGGTGCAGCCTGGGGTAACACCGGCAATCGCCTGTGGGAGATGAAGAACGGCTACGCGCTGGCAACGAGTGATGGTCTGGAAGAAATCTCACAGCGCCTGCAAGGCGCCAGTGAGAGCGATCTGGACGAATGGCGCCAGCTGTTGCGGATCGGTATTCAGTGGAATACCCAGGTAACGTTGGGTAACTGCAAGCATACGGTGGCGCAGGCATATTGTTCCGCGTTGCCTGTGGCCTATTGCCGTTCAGGTGACACGCGATGGACCGAGTTTGCGCAACTGGTTCTGGAGGCCACTTACGAGGCTACCGTGTGTGCGGCAATGCTGAATGCGGAA